>WNGA01004541.1_pt1 | contig 71577 bp, 65 predicted proteins | sample 5400061 | NCBI WGS metagenome assembly WNGA01 (sample SAMN13153366, study PRJNA577476) | soil metagenome | isolation source: 100 cm soil or saprolite under grassland replicate 2 | place: USA:California | collected 2016-06-15
ACCCTCTACCCCTGCAACCAGCCCCGCGTCACCAGCAGCTCCTCCACCAGGTCCGGCGCGCTCCGCCCCGCCGCCTCGGCCGCGAAATTGATCACCAGGCGGTGCGTCAACACCGTCGGCGCCACCGCCCGCAGATCGTCCTCGTCCGGCATGGGTCGGCCGTCCAGCGCCGCCCGCGCCTTGGCACCCAAGATCAAATACTGGGACGCCCGCGGCCCCGCCCCCCACGACACGAATTGCTTCACGAACGCCGGCGCCTCGGCATCCCCGGGCCGACTCATCCGCACCAGCGTCACCGCCGCGCGCACCAACGGCTTCGGCACCGGGATGCGGCGGACCAGGTGCTGCAGCGCCAAGACATCTTCGGCCGTCAACACCGGCGCGATCTCGCTGGCGCGGTCCCCCGTGGTGGCCTCGACGATCGTCTCTTCTTCTTCCTTGGTGGGGTAGGCCACCCGCAGCTCGAACATGAAGCGGTCGAGCTGCGCCTCGGGCAGGGGATAGGTCCCCTCCTGCTCGATCGGGTTCTGGGTGGCGAGCACGAAGAACGGCGCCGGCAGGGGATGGGTCTGGCCCGCCGCCGTCACCTGGTGCTCTTGCATTGCTTGGAGCAGGGCCGCCTGGGTCTTGGGGGGCGTGCGGTTTACCTCGTCCGCCAGCACAATATTGGCGAACACCGGCCCGCGCACGAACCGGAAGGCGCGCTTCCCGCTGGCCTGGTCTTCCTCGATGATCTCCGTGCCGGTGATGTCGGTGGGCATGAGATCGGGGGTGAACTGGATGCGCGAGAACTTGAGATCGAGCGTCTGCGCCACCGTCTGCACCATCAGCGTCTTGGCGAGCCCCGGCACGCCGAGCAGCAGGGCGTGGCCGCCCGAGAAGATGGCGGTCAGGATCCCGTCGAGCACGTCTTTCTGGCCCACGATGCGGCGGCCCACCTGGGCGAGCAGGTCGGCGCGAGCGCGGGTGAGGCGCTCGAGCAGCTCGACATCACCCTGAGGCGGGGATGCGGGATGCGTGATGGGGGACGGGTTTGGTGTCATGCTGACTCCAGGTTAGCACATCATACTCCCAAGCGCCACATAAGTTTGCGTGGTTCTGACTTTGCTTGCGAAATTTTTCACAAGCGGGTAGTTTTGCGCCGTGCAAAGCCCGGGGCCGCTCCGCTACGCGGGGCTCGGGATCCAGTTGGCCGCAACGGTCGTGGTGTGCGTGCTCTTCGGACAATGGCTGGACCGGAAGGCGGGGACCGACGGCGTCTTCACCATCCTGGCACCGCTGCTGGGATTTGGCGGCGTGATGTACTCCCTGATGCGCCAGCTTTCCCGGTCTGACAAGGGCGACCGATGACGGCGGGACGGCGCTACCTGGTCGGCGTCACCGCGGTTGCCGCGGCGGCGCTGCTTCTTAGCTTCGTCGTGCCGGCGGACGCCCGGACCGGCCTTTGGCTCGCGACGGCCCTGGCGCTGATCGTGCAGGGGCCGCTCGGCTGGTGGGTGGTGCGCGCGATCGGGACCGAGCGCCTCCAGCTGATCTGGGCGGTGGGCATCGCCGCGCGGTTCGCCCTCGTCGCGACCGGCGGCTTGGTGGTGGCGCCGAAGCTGGGCCTCGCGCTCGGGCCCCTGCTATTCCCGCTCGTGGGAGTGCTCATGTGCTTCCTCGTGGTCGAGGCGGTCGTGGTCCGGGCCGCCACCCTAGTGCGATGAGCCGGGTCGCCCGGCTCGGCCGGCTCAGATGGATCGGCGGGCTTGTTGCCGTGCTGCTGGCGCTCGCAGGAGGGACCGCGGCGGCCCAGGAGCACACGGGCGCTTCCCGATCGAACGAGATCGACATCATGGCCCATCTGGGCAACTCGCACTCGATCGAGCTGCCCTCCTGGAAGGCCCCGTACTACACGGAAGTCGAGCTGCCGCGGTTCGCGCCGATCCGCATCGGCGGTGTCACCATCGATCTCTCGCCGACCAAGCACGTCGTGTTCCTCGCGCTCGCGGCTGCGCTCGTGGCGCTCGTATTCCTCTATACCTCTCGGGTCGTGGCGCGCGCGCAGGCGGCGGGCCGCCCGCCGCGCGGCTTCGCGGCGGCGATGGAGGCGATGGTGCTCTACATCCGCCAGGAGGTCATCCTGGCGAACGTGGGGCCCCACGGCGAAGGGTACGTCAACTACCTGCTCACGGTCTTCTTCTTCATTCTGGCGTGCAATCTGCTCGGCCTCCTGCCGTGGAGCGCGACGCCCACCTCGAACATCGCCGTCACGGCGGCGATGGCGGGCGTGTCGCTCGTGGTGATCGAGATCTCGGGGATGCGCGCGCTGGGGCTGAAGGGCTATCTCGGGACGATTTTCTTCCTGCCGGAGGGGTTGCCGACGCTGCTCAAGCCGATCATGCTCGTCATCATGACGCCGATCGAGATCATCGGAAAGCTGGCGAAGCCGTTCGCGCTCGCCATCCGACTCTTCGCCAACATGACGGCGGGGCACGTCGTGGTGCTGGCGCTGATCGGGCTGACCTTCTTCTTTCAGAGCTACCTGGTGGGCGTGGCCGCGTCGGTCATGGCCACTGGCATCATGCTGCTGGAGCTGTTCGTGGCATTTCTACAAGCGTTCGTGTTCACGTTGCTCACGAGCGTGTTCATCGGGCTGATGCGCGCCGCACACTGAGAACTGGAGGACCGACGGCGCCGGTCCGGGAGAACCGGCGCACGCCAGGGCGGGCGCACCGTCAAAACCATCTCCCGCTCAAACTGGGAGTGTGACATGCTGCTGAACGTGCTCGCGCTGTTGCAGGAACCCGCCGCGGCCGGCGCCGCCGGCAAGGGGTACGCGCTCATCGGCGCCGGCCTCGCCGCCGGCCTCGCCGTGCTCGGCGCCGGGGTCGGCATCGGGCGGATCGGCGGTCAGGCCGTCGAAGGCATGGCGCGCCAGCCGGAGAACAGTGCCCGCATCCAGACCGCCATGATCATCGCGGCGGCGCTGGTCGAAGGGGTGGCGCTGTTCGCCGCCGTGGTCGCGTTCGTGATGCAGGGGAAGGTCACGTTTTGATGCTCGGGGCGCTCGCGCAGGAGGCGGGAGGGGGCAGTGCCGGCCCGCTCTCCGTAGACGGTGGCCTCGTCATCTGGACCCTCGTCGTGTTCGGGCTGCTGCTGTTCGTGTTGCGGCGCAGCGCGTGGCCGTTGCTGCTGGCGGCGGTGCGGGAGCGGGAGAAGAAGCTGGAGCGCATGCTCGCGGACGCGGCACGGGACCGGGAGGAAGCTGCCGCGCTGCTCGCCGAGCATCAGCGTCTGATCGCGGTGGCGCGCTCCGAGGCGCAGGAGCTGATCGCGCAGGCGCGCTCCGTGGCGGAGAAGGAGCGGGCCACGCTGCTCGCCCAGGCGCGCGAGCAGTACGAGCAGCTGCTCGACCGAGCCCGCAAGGAGATCGAGAGTGAGAAGGAGAAGGCGATCCTCGAGCTGCGGCGCGAAGCGGTGGACCTCTCGATCGCGGCGGCGTCGAAGCTGATCGAGGCGAACCTCGACTCCGAGGCCAACCGCCGCCTGGTGATGGAGTACCTGACGAGCCTCGGAGTCGCCGCGCGTCTCCAAGGGCGTCAAGGCGGCGCTGCTCGAGCGGGCCCTGGAAGACCTCGCACCAGCAGAGTTTGTGCGGTTTCTCCAGGCTGTGGTGCGGCGCGGCCGGCAGGGGCTGCTCGCAGAGATCGCGCAGCAGTACGACGCCCTGGTGGACGTCAAGCTCAACCGGGTGCACGCGGGCGTCACGCTGCTCGAGGAGCCGGACGCGCGGCTTGAGAAGGAAGTCATCGAGCGGTTGTCCCGCGCGATCGGGAAAGAGGTCCGGGCCCATTTCCGCGCCGATCAGGGGATCCTGGGCGGTGTGGTGGTGCGGGTGGGCGACCGGATCTACGACGGCTCGGTGCGGCGCAAGCTGGCGACGCTGCGGAGGAAGCTGATCACGGGGGAGTGAGACTCCCGGGCGGTAGCTGCGACTTGAGCTTGTTGACGAGACGCGACTCGAGCGCACCCCTGGAGGAACACCGCACATACTCGCCGGAGAAGGTAACCGGCCGCCCGCTCGCCTGGACGGTGGTGGCCACCGTCGCAGTTCCAGACGTGGCCGGCCGCGCTTGAGTGAACACCGAGAGCAGTATCTCGTACGTCTCGGCGCTCGGGGCGCCCTGCGAGTCTCCGCAATCGAGGTACCGGGTGAGCGGGATGTTGCCGAGCCGCCCGCGCACTTTGAGGCCGGCGTTGCCGACGACGTGGTTGGCAGCATCGAGCCTGGTCAGCGGGATCGCCAGCGAGTCGTAGGCGGCCGGCAGCATGCGCCATACCTGGTCGAGCGGAGCCGGGATGGTGTCCACGCGCGCCACCACGGTCGGCGACGTGTTCAGCTCGACCGCTCCCGTGGACCCGACGATCCGCACCGTCTCGCTCGGTGCGGGTCGCCCAGGCACGGGATTCGATGAGGCGCAGCCTGAGAGTGTGACGAGCGACAACAGTACGGCGCCGCGCAAGTGTCCCGCCGGAAGGGGGAGTCGAACAGACACGATACATGCCCCCACATGCCGTGTCCAGCGAGTCCGACGGGATGACGTGGGCCGACAGACAAGCAGCGGCCCGGGAATTACCCGGGCCGCTCGTGCATTGCTGCTCTACAATTGATACCGGAGACCGATCGCGACGCCGAATCGTCGCGTCGCGCGCCGCTCGACGCCGGCCGGCGTGTCGGCCTGATCGAAGACCGACCCGCTCAGGGTACCGCTCACGCGTAACGACCCGGTGAGGGCCCGGGCGAGCGGCCACTCTGCGATCGCCGCCGCGCGGCCGCCAACCCGGTTGCGCCGCTCACCATCGAAGTTCCACAGGTCGATGGCCGGGCCGGCTTCGACACGCGCCTCGACCCCCGTGCCGAAACGTGCCACGCGGAGCGACACCGCTGGGGCGATCTCCCATAACGACCCGGTGCCGTACTGCACCACCGCTACGCCCCGTTCCTCGCCTGCCAGGCCGGTCTTTGCGTAGAGGATGTCGACCGCCACACGCGCCCGACCCAGGGTGCGGTCGAGGCGGAGCCCGAACGTCGTGGGCCGATACGGCCCCACCGTGGCTCCGGAGCTGTCGCGCGATGTGCCGCCGAAGCGGGCAACCCCGAGCTCGGCCGAGATCCCCCACTGCGCCGGCAGCGGGCGCCACGGAGTGGCGGCGAGTGCCACTACGACCAGGGTGCCGCTGAGCGTCCGCATCTGTCCTCCCGCGTTCGATGTCACTTCATGCTGAGGCTGAGCCACCCGTTGGTGGCGTTGTTCTCGCCCTTCACGATCCAGTTGTAGCCCGGGTACGAGACGCCGACCACTTCCGACGCCACGGCTGTCCCCACCAGCTCGTCATTGGTATTGAAGAACGACACGAGCGCGGACCACAGCTTCTGAAACGCGTTGGCCTGTTTGAAACGCTTGACGAAAGCGTTGCTCGAATCGTTGCCGGCCGTGATCGCCTTGTACGCACCGTCCACGACCTTGAACAGGTTGCCGAGGTTGTCCCGGTCGGCCTTGATCTGGCACGCCGTGTCGTCATCCTCCACCACGAATACGCGGACGTTCTGCCCCGGATGGGCGACGTTATACGCGTCGAGCTGGGTCTTGCTGAACAGCATGACGCTGCCGCTCCAGTCGAGGGCGTCCTGATCGAAGTAGTAGGGCGCCGGTTGCTTCTCGCCGGCGCACTGATAGTCGGTCAGCGAATCCGTCTGCCCCTTCTGGCCCAGGATATGGACCTCAAATTCGGGCCCCCCTTTCAACCAACCCTCAAAATCGTCCACGAAATGGGCTTTGGTCAGGTACAGGCCAGGCGCAGCAGGCGGGGCCGGGGGCGGGGGCGGGTAATAGCCGCCGCCGCCGCCGTCGCACCCAAGGCATTCGATGGCCCCTGGGGTGGTCGAAAAGTCGGTCTCGACCGGGACCACCGCGATCACCGGGGTCGCGGGCGGCCGCTCGGGGTCGAGCACCTGCCGGTTGCCCTGCAGGTCGAACGCCACCGGCGGGTCGTGATCGGCGACCGCCGTCGCCACCAGGACGTTGGCGTCACCGCTCCAGATCCGGCGGTGCTCCGGAACGGGGAGGTACATCTCGAGCGGGATCGCGCTGTCGGCTTCGCGGGCCAGGTCGGCCGTCGCGATGCCGGTGCGCCGCGCCATCGTAGCGAGGGGGCTCCCGTCCCCCCGCCCGGCCGCGAGGAAGCGCTGGAACGAGAGCTTGTGCTCGCGGAACGGCGATCGATCGAGCTCGCTCTTCACATGGGCGCGGAACGCCGGGTCGCCGAGCGCGAGCGCGAGGGAGCGGGCCAGCAGCTCAGGTTTCGTCGCCGTGGCGACGAGGTCAGGCCCGCCCCCCGCAGCGGGTGCCGTGCCCGGTGGCCGGTCGGAACAGGCGAGCGCTCCCACGGCCAGCGCGAGCGCCGCCACGCGTGATGTATGGCTCCACATGGTAAGCTCCTTGAGAGATGGAGCCGGCGGGGCGTACCGACCCGTCGGCCGGCCCCAAGGTGTGGAGTTACCGCAGCAGAGCGGCGTCCGAATCGCGCGGGCGGCATCGAAATCGTGCGGCGTACCGATCCGGCGCGATCTTTGCGCACGAACCGGCTGTCCCAATGCTTCGACTCTTGCTACTGCTCGCCGCCTGGGCTGCCGAGGGCGCATGGCCGCCGGGCGTCCAGCGCCAGGCGGTGGACCCGGGCGAGCGCCGAGACTCCGTCGCCCAGGTGACGAGTCGCGCCCGGCCCCTGCGCCCCCTGATGCCTGTGCTCTGGTCGAATGACCACGGCGGTGTGACCCTCGGGCTGCGAGCGCGTCCGATGCGCAACGGTGACGCCGAGCGTGGCCTGTTCGTCGCTTCAGGGGCGACGCGCGGCGGCGCTACGAGCGCGGTCAGCCTGTACGGCCGTTGGAACAACCCCCCCGCTCCTCTCGGGTCGCGCGCCGCCACGAGTGTGGCGGTGTGGTCCGTCGAGGGGCGAACCGGAGCCGCCATCACGCTCGATCGCTCGTCACGGCGACCCGATGGCGTCGGCGCGAACCGGCACGTCGGGGTCGCCGCGCGCTGGATGGCGACGACCAACCTCGGCTACCTCGACCGCCGGTTGTGGGACGATGCCGGGTCGCTCGAGATCGGCCCGTGGATCAGGACGGCGGTTCGCCGCGGCGAGACGGTGTTGCGGGCGAAGGGCGCCGCCAGCCTCGGCATGGTCTATCAACACGCGCTGCCCCTGGCCGCGTCGGGGCGCCACTACCACTACCGGGGATTCAGCCGGGTCACCGGTGAGGTGTGCGTGCGCACCCCGGTGGCTCGCGCCACCACGTTCGGCGCGCGGGTGTTCGCCGGCGCGTACCTGGGTCCGTCCGACCCGGTACGGCAGCTACGCATTGCGGTCGCCGGGGCGGACCCGTATGAGACCTTCACCAACCCGTTCCTGCGTAGCCGCGGCGCGCTGCTCGTGCGGCCGGACTTCCATTACCACGCCCCCGGGGGCGCCAACCTACGGGCGTTCCGCAACGACCTCGGAGGACGCTGGGCCGTGGGTGTGAATCTGGAGCTCACGCGACGGGTCCTCCGACGCGAGACGGGGCTGTTGCGGGAGGCGGCGCTCGAGGGATTCGTGGATCTCGGAGTCGTGGACACGCTGGCCCTGCCGTCGGTGTCGCCGGGCCGGTGGTACACGACCCTGTACGACGGCGGGCTCGGCGTCGTGACCCAGCACCAGGTGAAGGACGTGGCGTGGACGATGCGCTTCGAGGTGCCACTCGCCGTGAATCGCTGGGACCAGGCCGCGGACTTCCGGCCGAACAGCACGCGGTTCGCGTTGCGGTGGCAGGTGAGTCTCGCCCCGAGCTTCTGACGGACCCGCACCACTTTCATCGAGCCTCATAAACGGTGTGCCACTTCCTGATTGGCGCGCCGATCAGGGCACCAACGAGCGCGCCGGCGGCCGTGAAACCGAGCGCGATCACGGCAGTGCCACCTCCTGCGTTGCTGCATCCACCATCGCTGCAGAGGGACGCCGACAGGCCTATGCCGGCGGCCAGCCCTCCTGCCAACCCCACGCCCGCGCCCACCAGCGCGCCGGTTCCGCTCGCGCCGCCCCGTACTTGAATGCGTGTCACCTCGCTCAGGCCCAGACGGGGCCCCGGCGTGCCGGAGCCGTCGGTAGCGGGCAGGAGGCTGTCGGTCGTCAACGTCGGTGTGCCGATGACGACCTCACCGAAACTCCCCCGCGCGCGCACGCTGTCCTGCGAGGCTACCAAGGCCTGGAGTTCCGCAAAGGTCCGGGAGTCGAGTCCCAGTCCGTTGCCTGCCATGGGCGCTTGGGCAACGGTGGCCTCGGGTGCGAGGAGCGCCGTTGCGAGGATAAGCAGGAGCCGGGTGCGCAAAGGGATCCGTCCCTGTATCTGACGCCCCCAATGTTCGCATCTCGAGTCAAGCCGCCGTCAAGCGTCCAGAGCTGCTTGGTCCGCGCTTCTGAAGCGGCACGCGCTCGAAGGTGAAGAGCTCGCTGTCCTTGCTCGGGTCGATGGTCAGGCGCACGTACTCGGTTCGTCCGGCGGCGCTTCCTTCCACCACGAGGCGAGTGACGTTCTCGGCCACGGGCGTCGAGGGATGCATCGCAAACAAGGGTGAGCCCGCCGCGGCCCCGCCAACTCGATCGGCTCGTAGCGAGCAGCGCCTCTCCGACCGCCGTCGCTACGGCACCTGCCCAGGAGGCGTGGCCGCCACGAGCTTGCCGAACAGCCCGTGCTCCTCGGCCAAGGGGCCGGCCGTGAAGAAGAGGACATTCGCCGGCCCGGCGGCCGCGCCGTTGCCGAAGGCGAGGGCCCACAGGCCGTCGATCGCGATCGGCCGACCGTCGGCAGCGTGGAGCTGGCCGCGCTGCTGCAGCTCGCCGGTGCCGCGGGGGTTGCCGAGGTCGAGCGCGTTGATGCGCCCGTCGCCGAAGTTCCCGACCAGCAGGTTCCCGCCGACCTTCCCAAAGTCGGCCGGGGCGATCGCGAGCCCCCAGGGCGAGTTGAGCCGACCCCGGGAGGCTACGCGGCGCAGCAGGTTCCCGCCCAGGTCGAAGGCGTCAACGAACCCGTGACCCACACCGGCGACGTCATCTTCCTTGTCGGCATCCTGGAGCGCGTAGGTCACGTAGATGACACTGCCCACGGTCTGAATCCCGAATGGCGCGTACCCGGCGGGGAGGTTGGGGTCGGTGAACCCGCCCGGCACGGGATGGAACTCGTGGTCGAACACGTCCACGGTGCCGGCGCGGAAGTTTGTGGCGTAGAGGAAATCACCGGCCGCGGTGCTGGCAATCGCCAGTCCCTTATAGACGGCATCGCTGGCTGAGTTGTCGACGGCGACTTGCGCGTGGGTGGATGTCGGCGGCGGCGGGACCGCCGGGTTCCAGCCCGAGATCGTCCCGTCCTCGCTGGCGAAGACGAAGCGGGCCGGGCCGCTCGCCGTGCCATTCCTGACGACGAAGCCGGCGCCGCCGTTGAACACGATGCCGGTGGGCTTGCCCGGAACCGAGACGGTGAGTGCGATCTTGGCGCCGGTGTTGCCGTTGTAGAGCGTGGAAACGCCCGTCCCGTTGTCGGCAACCCACCAGGGCGAGGTCGCGCTGGCTACGAGCCCCCAGGCGTTGACCAGGGAGGCATCGACGAGGTCCGCCGGCACAGCCCCGTCGGATACCAGGTTGTGCTGTTCGTAGAACGAGGCGGCAGCCTGGGCGACACTCGCCGCGAGTAAGGGCGAGTCGATGCGGGCGGCTGGCGCCGGGCCGGTGGTTGTTTCGCCGCCGCAGCCGAGCAGCGTGAGGAGCGGTAATGCCGCGAGGATTGGGATGGTGCGATTCGGGGTCGTCATGGGAGGGCTCCTTCTCTTGGGTGCTCGACGCCGGGGGCGATCCTCGCGCGTGCGGAGATAATGCAGGCCGAATCGCGTTCTGGCAAAGGGAGCGAAGCCCGACCGGTGCAAGCGCGGCCCGTCTTTCCTTCGTGCCCGGAAGCATGGTGCGCGCCGCGTTGGAAGGCCAGAAACTCGTGGACCGCCGCCACAGCGGCTGGGTCGGTGGTCCGGATCCGCACCTCGGCGCCGCGAGGGCGGTCGACTTCCGCGTACTTGATCGTGGAGCGCCGAGCCGCCATCACCGATGTGCCTGGGACCGCCTCTGCATGTACCTGGAACGGCTTGGTGAAGTCTCCCCGCTTCGAAGGCGTCAGTGATGTCGTGCATGTGCTGACGGATTCGGGCGATGCCGCCGGTGTCGGCCTGAGGATCACGGTCGAGGATGATCCGGCCGCCGTCGGGAAGGTCCTCAAAGACGTGTGTCGACGTGTACTGGTCGACGCCCATAACCGTCTCGCCGCGCGACTGCACCGCGGCGAAAGGGCTGTCCGACTGTTGTGCACTTGTTGCTCGATCACTGCGCGACCGCGTACATGCAGCGGCTTCAAGGACAATTGCGATAGCGAGCAGCACGGCCCAGAAACCGCGTGGCTGGTTCACGGACGAGCGCGCCCATGTTCAGTAACCTTTGCGTCGACAACCGTCCACCACCCTTTTGAATCGCGCCGCAAATCGAATACCACCTGCACGCCTTCCACTCTGTACTCGACCACGGCCTTCGCCCGGGAACCGTCCAGGTCGAAGCTCAAGATCACCCGGCTAACGACTGCGACAGTCAAGATGAGGAGGATTCTCATTCGTCACCGGATGCGCTCAATGCCATCCCTGACCACATCCTAGCTTGGAGTCCAGATCTTTCTTGCATCGATGACCTCCGCCCTGCCGGATAGTGGTAACGGCTCGGCCGACCAACAGAAGAACGCCAGTCCTCTATAGGGGGTGAGATAATACCACTTCGTCCGAAACAAACCGCCCCGCGACCGAACGACGAGAGGGGCCTCCTGCTTGTTGAGAATCCGAGTGAAGTCACCTGGCTCGAGCCGGATGAGCGTGCCCGATGCCTTGATGGCCTGGGCGATTGCGGCGGCATGTGCAGCAGCGACTTCGGCCATGGCTCAGGCTCCGTCCATAAGCGCGTTCGCCTCGGCGTAGGGGATGGCCTCGTCCGCAAAGGCAAATGTCCCGTGCTCTCGAATCTCTCGCGCCGCCCGCACGAAGGCCCCCAACGCCGCGCGGCTCAGCGCGGACCCGACGCTGATCCGCCGCACCCCTAAGGCGGCGAGCTCGGCGACCGAGAGCTTCGCACCCTTCAGGCCCATTACGACGTTGACGGGTTTGGTCACCGACGCGCACACGGTCCGGATGTCCTCCGCCTTGGTGAGCCCCGGTGCGTATAGGGCGTCCGCTCCCACGGCCTCGAACGCCTGCAGACGGCGGATCGTATCGTCCAGGTCCGGGCGGCCGTGCAGGAAGTTCTCGGCACGCCCAACGAGTACGAACGGGAATGGGAGGGCGCGAGCCGACTCGACCGCGGCTGCCACGCGCTCGACGGCAAGTTGGAAATCGTAGATCGGCCGGCGGGGATCGCCCGTCGTGTCTTCGATCGACCCGCCCACCAGCCCGGCCGTTTCGCCGGCGAGGCGAATCGTCTCCGCCGCCGCTTCCGGCGTGTGGCCGTATCCATTTTCGAGATCGGCCGCGACGGGCAGATCCGTCGCATCGACGATCGCCGTGGCGTTGGCGAGCGCCTCGTCGCGGGACACGACGCCGGCGCCGTCCCGCCGGCCGAGCGTAAACGCCAGCCCGGCGCTCGTCGTGGTGAGCGCCTCGAAGCCCAGGCCCGCGAGAATGCGGGCGGTGCCGGCGTCCCACGGATTCGGAATGACGAACGCGCCCGGGCGTGCGTGCAGGGCCCGGAAGCGCTCACCCTTCTCGGCTTGAGTGGCGTGCATCAGGTCGGGCGGCGGACTGTGGTCAATCGGGCAACGTGTTGAAACGGGACGAACTCCACGGGGTCACGGCCTGCCCTGCGCGCGTCTAGACTCGCCGCCCAAGACCGGGCTAAAGAGAAAGTCGTGGAACTCATCCGTCAAACCATGCAGCCGGAGCAACGTGGCGATTTGCGCCCAGTGACGGATTTCGTGCATCAGGATGTGGATGAGAATCTTTCTGGGTGTCGCTCTCAGGAAGTAATTCACAATCGTGAAGTCTTGCGGCACATCCCAGCCGTCAGAAGGGAACGTTTCGACAAATGCCCGTAGGTCGTTCCGGCTCCGGCGACCGAATTGAAAAAGTGCGTCGATATCGTCAGTCGGGATCAAAGCCGAATCCGTTAACGATCGGCCAGCGAGCCTTTCAACGTATCGCTTCTCGGCGGAAAAGATGTGTCTCACCAATTCGCCGATGGCTCCAAAGCGACCATCACCATGAGGACCGGCACTGATCTTGAGCACGTCAGCGCCGTGCTGCCGGAACCAGGCATGCCACTTCTGGCGCTCCCAATCGGTGTAATCCAGAAGATCGTTCAGACTCAGGTGAACGAGCACTGGAGACCTCCACCTGACGGTTTGGCGCGCCGCCCACCCCGCATCATACCGCGGGCCCGCAGTCCCATGCCGTGGACTAACCCCCGAACATCGGGAAAATGCAGCAAGGCCCGTCGGTGCCGCTAGAGCCCGCCTCCCCATCCCCACCGGCCCGCTGTAGCTTCCCCACCTCCATGCTCCCGCTCCTTCTTCTTCTTGCAGCCGGCGATACCACCGGTTACTGGCAGCAGCAAGTCGCGTATCAGATCACCGCGGCGCTCGACGAGCCGTCGGGCGTGCTCACCGGTCGCGTGCGTATCAGCTATGTGAACCGCTCCCCCGACACGCTGCGCGACTTCTCCGTCCACCAGTACCTGAACGCGTTCCGCCCCGGCTCCCGCTGGGCCGCCGCCGACTCGGCCGAGCAGCGCGAGCGGTTTCAGCACATGAAGGACCCGGACTACGCGTTCGAGCGGATCACCAACGCGATCGTGATGGGCCACGCGCTACGGCCCGAGTACCCGTACACCCCCGACTCGACCATCGCGCACTGGGCCCTCCCCCGGCCCCTCGCCCCCGGCGATTCGCTCGCGGTCGAGATCGACTGGCAGGCGCGCCCGTCCACGCTACCGCGGCGCCAGGGACGCCTGGGCCGGCGCTTCGACTTCGCGCAATGGTATCCCAAGGTGGTGGTGTACGACCGCTACGGCTGGGAGGACCACCCGCTCTATCCGGGAGGCGAGTTCTACGGCGAGTTCGCCACCTACGACGTCACGCTCGACCTGCCGCAGGACCAGGTGATCGGCGCCACGGGCGTACCGGTGGAAGGCGATCCGGGCTGGGAAAAAGCGAAGGCCGACCCGTCGCTCAAGGTCGACTATCAGCGGGAATGGTACCGCTCCCGGGGACCGTCAGGGACTCCTTTAGGGCTCACGGCTCACCGGTGTAGTGACCTCCAGCTCGCCCCGGGCCGCAAATGCGTGCGTTTCCGAGCCGAAGACGTCCACCACTTCGCCTTTTCCTTGAATCCGGCTTACGTGTATGAGCAGGGCCGCTACGGCGACGCGGTGGTGCGGGCGCTCTACCAGCCGGGCGACCGGACCACCTGGGGCAACGGCATCGCCGTCCGCAACACCGTCGCGGCGCTCGCCTGGCTCGACTCGCTATTCGGAAGGTATCAGTGGCCCCAGCTCACCAACGTGCACCGCATCGAGGGCGGCGGGACCGAGTTCCCGATGATGATCATGGACGGGAGCGCCTCCCTCGGCCTCATCGTGCACGAGACGGGGCACCAGTACACCATGGGCCAGCTCGCCAACAACGAGTGGCGCGAGGGGTGGCTCGACGAGGGGTTCAGCGAGTTCCAGGAGGGCTGGTTCTTCGAGACGCACGGCGGCCCGCGGGCCTACGACGGGCTCGAGCCCAGCGTGCTGTGGCTCGACCTCGAGCGCTGGAGCGAGGCGGTCTCGACGGTGAGCGAGCAGTTTCGCGATTTCCTGATCTACCAGGAAATGGTCTACGCCAAGGCCCAGCTGTTCTACGAGCAGCTGCGCTACGTGGTGGGCGACGAAACGATGCGGCGCATCCTGCGGGCGTATTTCTTTCGCTGGAAGCTGAAGCACGTGGACGAAGACGCGTTCCGCCGCGTGGCCGAGGAGGTGTCGAAGCAGGATCTCAAATGGCTGTTCGGCGAGTGGCTGCACGCGACGCCGCTCGTCGACTACCGGCTGCGGCGCGTGCAACGGCACCGGCTTCCGGACGGCCGCTGGCGCACCGTGGCGACCATCGAGCGAAACGGCGACGGCCGTATGCCGGTCGAGATCGGCGATCGCGATACCATCTACGCCCGAACGACGGGGGAGCCCGCCATCGAACGGATCGAGTTCACGACCGCCCGGAAGCCCGGCCGCCTCGTGCTCGACCCGCGCGGCCGCACCCACGACTACGACATGCTGAATAACCGGGAGAAGCGGCCGTTCGTGGACCGGGCGGCGGTGGACTGGCGCCTGGACGACCCGACGCGCGAGACCGCGCGCCGCGACCGGCTCGTGAGCGCGTGGCTGCCGGTCGCCTGGTCCAACGATTTCGGCGGCGTGACGCTAGCCTTGCGGAACCGCACCAACTACCTGGGCCGGTACGACAAGAGCCTCCAGCTCGCCTCCGTCGGGACCGGTGCCGGTGCCGCAGACCGGTTCGGCTTCTACGGCCGCTGGTCCAACCCGATCCGACACCTCGTGCCGCGCACCGAGACGAGCCTCGCCGGATGGGACGTGGAAGGGCGGGCCGGCGTCGCGCTTTCGATCGACCGGGCCCTGCGCGAGCACCTGGGTTTCGGGGCCGATCCCCACGTCGGGTTCGACGCGCTCTGGATGGCCAGCACCGACATCAGCTATGTCGACCGCCGGCTGTGGGAGGACGCGGGGACGATCGAAGCGGGCCCCTGGGTCTCCACCACCGTGCAGCGCGGGGCGGCTCTGGTGCGGGCGCGGCTCGGCGCCCGCGGGGGCGTCGTGTATTCGAACCCGGGGCCCGGGTACGTGTCCTCGAGCCGCTACGACGTGGAGGGCTTCGGCCGCTTCACAGGCGAGGCGAGCGTGCGTGCGCCCTTCCCGCCCGGCACGACCATCGGCGTGCGCCTGTTCGGCGGCGCGTACGCCGGCCGCTCGGTCCCTTTGCCGCAGCGCCGCATTCCCATCGCCGGCGCGGACCCCTACGAGACGTTCACGAATCCGCTGTTGCGCAGCGCGGGCGCGCTGTTCGTGCGTCCGGACTTTCATTATCATGCGCCCGGCAACGGCACCCTGCGCGGCTTCCGGAGCGACCTGGGCGGCCGCTGGGCGCTGACCGCCAACCTGGAGCTCGCCCGCTCCGTGTGGCGGCGCGATCGGGGTATCTTGCGGGATGTGGCACTCACCGGCTTCGCCGACGGCGGCCTCGTGGACACCCTGGCGGTCCCTCCGACGACGGGGGGCCGCTGGTACACCCCGTTGTATGACGGCGGGGTCGGCGTCGTGACCCGGCATCAGATCCGGGACTTGGGCTGGACCATGCGCGTGGAGCTGCCGCTCGTGGTGAGCCGCTGGAGCTACGCCGCGGACCCGCGGCCCGGCGAAGGGAAGCTCGCGCTCCGCTGGCAACTGAGCCTCAGTCCGAGTTTCTGATGGACGCCAACGATCGGCGCGGCTTCTTCCGCGAGGCGTTCACCCGGCTGGCGCGCGAAGCGGCGGCGCGCACAGAGCGGCGGGTCGCGCCGCGGCGCTACTTCCGGCCGCCCGGCGCGGCCGACGAAATCGCCTTCCTCGCGTCGTGCACCCGCTGCGGCGACTGCATGCCCGTGTGTCCGGTGCACGCGATCATCAAGGCCCCGCCCGGGGGGGGCCTCGCCGCCGGTACGCCGATCATCGATCCGGCGATCCAGGCTTGCGTGGTGTGCGCGGACATGCCGTGCGCCCACGCCTGCGCCACCGGCGCCCTCGTGCCGCCGGCCGGCGCGTGGGACGAGATCCACATGGGCGTCCTCGAGCTCGACCCCGAGCGCTGCATCACTTTCCAGGGCGTGAGCTGCGGCGTGTGCGCCCGCGCCTGCCCGGTGGGGGAGCGGGCCCTGGCGATGGACGCGGGCGGGCACCCGGTGCTGCGGCCCGAAGGTTGCGTGGGGTGCGGGGTGTGTGTGACGGCGTGCGTTACCTCACCATCATCTCTCAGACTGAGCTTGGTATGAACAGAGTGCGGATTGGCGATTGCGGATTGCGGATTGGCAGGGCGGGTGTCGAGGGGCACGACCTCCCCTTGAGAATCCGCAATCCGCAATCCGCAATCCGCATTTCGAGGTGCTCATGACCGCCCTCCCTTACCGTGTGGAGAAGCCCTGGGGCCACGAGCTGATCTGGGCCAGGACCGACCGCTACGTCGGCAAGATCCTGCACATCGAGCCGGGACACGTCCTGTCGCTGCAGTACCACAACAAGAAGGACGAATCGATCTACGTGCTCACGGGCGAGATCATCCTCCGCGTCCAGCAGGGCGATACGCTGATCGAGCGGCCCATGGCGCAGGGGGCGGCGTTCCACATCGAGCCGAAGCTGATTCACCAGTTCGAGGCGGTAGTGCCGACCGACCTGCTCGAGGCCTCGACGCCCGAGATCGACGACGTCGTGCGGCTCAAAGACCGCTACGGGCGGGTGTGACATGAAAGTCATCGTCCCGCTCGCCGGGAAAGGGACGCGGCTCCTGCCGCTCACCAAGCGGGTGCCGAAGCCCCTGGTGCGCGTCGCCGGGCGACCGGTCATGGACTACGTCATGGACGCCGTGAAAGGCCTCGACGTCGATGAGCTGATCGTCATCACAGGACATCTCAAGGAATCGGTGGAGCGCTACATCGTCGAGCACTACGACATCCCGGCCAAATTCGTCGAGCAAAAGACGCTGGACGGCACCGCGGGCGCGATCAACCTGGCGCGTCCGTACGTGGACTCCCCGGTGCTCATCATCTTCGTCGACACGGTGTTCGAGGCCGACCTGTCGCTCATCAACCGGGTGGACGCCGACGGGATCATCTGGGCCAAGGAAGTCGAGGACTACCAGCGGTTCGGCGTGATCGTGACCGACGCGGGGGGCTACATGACCCGCATCGTCGAGAAGCCGAGCACGCCGGTCTCGCGGCTCGCGAACATCGGGTTGCAGTACATCAGGGACTGGAAGTCGCTGTTCGACGGCATCGCGCACACGCTGAAGCAGCCGCCGGGGAAGGGCGGCGAGTACTATCTCACGGACGCGTTCCAGTACATGGTGGACCGCGGGCGCCGGCTGCTCACGGCGCCGGTCGCCGGCTGGTACGACTGCGGCGAAGTCGACACGCTGCTCGAGACCAACCAGCATCTGCTGGAGCAGGGCCGGGCGCGGATCCCATCGGGCCCATGCCCGCGCTGCACGATCGTTCCCCCGGTCTACATCGAGGATGGCGTGACGATCCACGACGCCACGGTGGGGCCCAACGTGTCGATCGAAGCGGGGAGCTTCGTGGCGGAGAGCATCATCGCGAACAGCATCCTGGGGCGGAACGTCCGGGTAGTGCGGGGGACCGTGAAGGACTCGCTGGTGGGGGACGATCAGAAGATCGAGGGCAAGACCGTCCAACAGAGTGTGATGGACGCCGGAGAGGTCGTGCCGCGAGCCGAGTAGTGGGCCGGCGACTTCCAGAGCGCCGGCCTTCGCCGTTTCTGGAGCCGTGGCGTGCCCGACAACGGCCGACGTCACGGTGTCGGACGAAGCAAGCCTGCGCGCGGCTCTGAGCGCCGCCAGTCCCGGCAACGTCATCGCGTTGAAAGGGTTCTTTGCTGTAACGGCGGACGTCCCTATCACGACACCCAGCGTGACGCTGACCTGCGCTGCGCCGGGGTCGGGGATCTTCGCGCCGCCGGGCTTCAGTGGTCTGTGGCTGTTTCAAGTGCTCGCGGGCGGGGTCACGGTCGATCGGCTAGTCCTGGACGGCGGCCGCGCTCCCGAAGGCCCGTACGTCGCGGGGACCGACGGTACGTTGGGGTTCTTTGCCGATACTGCTCGGTTAACCAACAACAGTGTTACGTGCGGACGCCCGACCGGCGAGTGCGCGTTCTTCGTGGGCACGAGGAATGCGGTCGTCACTGATAACCGGTTTGAATCAGCTAGCTCGTCCACCGGCGTTCACCTGCAACAAGGCATCGACGGGGCCCGGGTGGAGCGCAACATGATCGTGGCGACAGCGCCGTCGACGTCATTCGCCCTTGGCGGTATCCGCGTCCGCGATGGAAGCAACGTAATCGTTGTGGACAACGTGGTGCGCGGACCATGGTCGAACTCGATCGCCACGACCAACCTCGTCGGGAGCCGCTTCGAGAACAACCGCCTGGAAGGCGCCGCCGTGGATGGCATACGGTTCGGCGTGGCGCCCTCGAGCAGCAATCTCTTCCGCAATAACCAGGTGACCGGCGCTGGGGACGCGGGGATCTTCGTCCAGTCGGCGTGCAGCAACACATTCCTCGGCAACAGTATCGAGGGAAATGGCCGAACCCCCAGCGCGATCTTCGACGCCACCACCGGGGCGAACGTGCTCGTTCTGGTCGGCGCCAAGAACCTGGTGATCGACAACGGTGGCGCGTTCGACTGCAACGGCGACGGGGTGGGAGACCCCAACATCATCGCGGGGCCGGGACGGGTCGTGCGCGGCGTGGCCGTGAGTTCACCTGCCGATGCCGGGGTCGAGAACTCGGGGCGATTGCGCTAAGCCTTGCCGTTTGGACATCGGGGAGGGCGGCTCCAGCGCCGCCCTTCTTCGACGTCGACCTTCCGGAGGCAGCCGTGACCGTCGCCGAAGTGCGGGAGCTGTTCGCCTACAACGCATGGGCCAACCGGCGGTTCTTCGCGGCGCTCGAGCCGCTTCCCGCCGAGTCGTACTTCCGCGACCTGAAGAGCAGCCATGGCGGACTCCACGGCACGCTGTGCCACATCGTGTGGGCGGAAGAGCTGTGGCTCAGCCGCTGGCTCGCGCAGCCCAATCCCGCGGTGCCGCAGGGGAGGGACCTGACGACCCTCGCCGCCGCGCGCGCGCGCTGGGAGGCAATCGAAACGGAGCGCGCTGCGTTCCTCGCAGGGCTCACCGAGCGCCGCTTGGACGACACGGTGGGGGTGAAGCCGAGTACCGGTGGCGAGTATGTACACACGTTCCGCGAGATGTTTCGGCACGCCGTCGATCATTCGAGCTACCATCGGGGACAGCTGGTGACGTTGCTGCGGCAGGTGGGCGCCACGCCGCCCAGCACAGGGCTGATCGTGTTCTATCGGGAGCGTGGCCGTGGCGCCACTCGTAACTAGTTGATCAGCAGCAACTTACAAACTACCGCCGAATAACTTACTGCGGCGCTTGACGGGCTCGGGGAACCGGATTTACTTACTGACCGTTCAGTAACTAATCCCGACACCCGGATCGATGTCCCGTGAGCCACGCCGTCACCCCATCGAAGCGCCAACCGCAGCCCCGCTGGAAGCGCCGCAAGGACGCCCGGCCGGGGGAGATCGTGGCCGCGGCGCTGGAGGTGTTTGGGGAGCGCGGGTTCGCCGCGACGAAGCTCGCCGACGTCGCGCGCCACGCCGGTGTCACCAAGGGTACCGTGTACCTCTACTTCGATAGCAAGGAAGCGCTCTTCAAGGCCGTGGTGCGGGAAACGATCGTGCCGGTCATCGCGAAGGGCGAGGCCCTGGCGCAGTCGTTCCCCGGCAGCGCTCGGGAGCTGCTCGAGCGGCTGGTGCGGGAATACTGGCGCCTGGTCGGGGAGACCGCGCTCGCCGGCATCCCGAAGCTGATGATGGCGGAGGCCGCAACTTTCCCGGAATTGACGCGTTTCTATTACGAAGAAGTCGTGACCCGCGGGCACCGCCTGATGGCGGGCGTGATCGAGCGCGGCATCAAGAACGGTGAGTTCCGTTCCGTGGACGTCAAGGTCGCCGCGAAGCTCGCGATGTCGCCGCTGATGCACGCGGTCGTGGCGCGGCGCGCCTTCGCGTCCTGCATGCCCGAGGGCTTCGACGTGAAGCAATATCTCGACACCCATATCGACTTGTATCTCCATGGTATCGCGAATCAATAGTCGTCGGCTGGTCACCGTGCTCGCATGGCTCGTCGCCGCGCCCCTGACACTGGGGGGGCAGGCGCCTGCCTCCACCACGCCGCTCCGCTTGTCGTTCGCCGACGCCGTGCGGCTCGCTGCCGGCGACGTACCCGTGGTGGCGCTCGCGACGTTGCGAACGAATGAAGCGGACGCCCGGGTGCGGCAGGCCCGCGCGGCGCTGTTGCCGTCGCTCTCCGTGTCGGGGGCCTGGCTGAACCGGACCTTCAACTCGAAGTCGCTGGGCATAGAGTTCCCGCCGATCGGCGGACAGTCGCTCCCAGAGCTGATCGGGCCGTTCAACAACTACGACGCCCGGTTCAACGCGACCCAAACCCTGTTCGACTGGTCGAGCGTGAAGCGGGTGCGCGCCGCGGGTGCCCAGGCCGACGGCAGCCGGGCCGAGCGCGGCGTGACGGTCGAGGCCTCGGTGCTCACGACGGCGATCGCCTATGTCCGCGCGGTGCGCGCGCAGGCGGTGGTCGGGGCCCGGCAAGCGGATTCGGGCATAGCCGCCGAGCTGGTCGGACTGGCGGAAGCGCAGCGCGCGGCGGGGGTGAGCCCGGCGATCGACGTGACGCGCGCGCGGGCCCAGCTCGCCGCGGCGCAGGGGCTCCTGCTCGTGGCGAAGAACCAGCTGGACCGCGGGCGCATCGACGTGACGCGCGGGCTGGGACTCGACCCCGCCACCCCGCTCGCGTTCACGGATTCGCTCGCGCCGTCGCTCGGCGCCGCCGACGTACCGGTGCAACGGGACTCGAGCATAGCGGCCGCCCTCGCCAACCGGCCCGAGCTCTTGGCCGAGGCGGCGCGCGCCGCAGCGGCGCGGCAGACCGGATCGGCGATCCGGGCCGAGCGGCTGCCGCGGCTCCAGCTGGCCGGCGACTACGGCGTGAACGGCAGGACGGTGCCGAACGCCATCGCGACGCGCGAGCTCGCGCTGCAGGTGAGCGTGCCGATCCTGGACGGGTTCCGCCGCGAGGCGCGCCTCGACGAGCAGGACGCGGTGGTGCGCGAGTCGCAGGTGCGCGAGGGCGACCTGCGCCGGCAGATCGCCGCGGAAGTGGACGCCGCGCTGCTCGATCTGGGCTCTGCCGAGGCGCAACAGGTGGTGGCCCGCGAGCAGTTGCGGCTCGCCGAGAGTGAGCTCAGCCAGTCGCGTGAGCGTTTCAAGGCCGGGGTCGCCGGCAACATCGACGTGATCACGGCGCAGGCGGGTTTGATTCGCGCTCGAGATACCGAGATCGACGCCCGCTTCGCCGCCGCGACCGCGAGGATCTCCCTGGCGCGCGCCGCCGGCGTCGCCCGGACGCTTCATTAACCGCACACACCGATGAGTGACGACATGGCTACGACGATCGAACGCGAGACTGCGCAGCGGCCCGGCAGGCCTTCCCCCGCGTCGCCCGAGCAACCGGCGGCGCCGGTCAAACCGGGAGGCAGCAAGCGCACGATCTTCACTATCATGGGCCTCGTGCTGCTCGGCCTGGTGGCCGTGGGGGTCCGCCGCTGGATCTACAGCCTCAGCCACGTGTCGACCGACAACGCTCAGGTGGACGGGCACATCATCCCGATCCTCCCGAAAGTGGGCGGCTACGTGATCGACGTGCGGACCGACGAGAATCGGCCGGTGAAGGCGGGGGACACGCTCGTGGTGCTGGACGAGCGCGACTACAAGGCGCGGCTCGCGCAGGCCGAAGCCGACCTCGCCGTGGCGCTCGCGGGAGTGAGCAACCGGGCGCGGGTGGGCCAGGCGGAGGCGCAGGTGGCGCAGGCGCAGGCGAACGCCGAGAAGGCGCATGCCGACCTCGAGCGGATCAAGCCGCTGGCGGAGAAAGACATCGTCCCGAAGCAGGCGCTCGACGCCGCCGAAGCGGCCGCCCGCGCGGCGGACGCGGCCCTGGCGGCGGCCCAGGCCGCGCTGCTCGGCGCAGACGCCCGGGTGGCCGCGGCCCGCGCGGCGCGCGACCAGGCGGCGCTCAACCTCTCCTACACGCGGATCACCGCCCCGTCGGAAGGTGTGGTGAGCAAGAAGAGCGTGGAGCTCGGTCAGCTGGTGCAGCCGGGCCAGCCGCTCATGAGCGAGGTGCCGCTCTCAGACGTGTGGGTCACGGCGAACCTGAAGGAGACGCAGACGGCGGACGTCACTCCGGGCGACCCCGCCGACTTCACCGTCGACGCGTACGGGGGCCGCCACTTCAGCGGGCATGTGGAGAGCCTGTCTCCGGCGACCGGGGCGAGATTCTCGCTCCTGCCCCCCGACAACGCGACGGGGAACTTCACCAAGGTCGTGCAGCGCATCCCCGTGCGGATCCGGCTCGACGGCAAGAACGATCCCGCCCGGCCGTTGCGTCCGGGGATGAGCGTGGCGGTCACGATCACGACCAAGTAACCGCGTCCCGTGGCCACCGCCGCTCTACCCGCGCTCGGCGCCGACGCCGACCGGTACAAGTATCGCTACATCATCGCGATCACGGTGTCGCTCGCGTCCGTGCTCGAGCTGCTGGACACGAGCATCGTGAACGTGGCGATCCCGCACATGATGGGGAATCTGGGCGCCACGCTGGACGAGATCGCCTGGGTCTCCACGGGCTACATCGTGGCGAACGTGATCATCCTCCCGATCACCGGCTGGCTGTCGGCGTTCTTCGGGCGCCGGCGCTACTTCGCTGGGTCGATCGCGATCTTCGTCGTCTCGTCGTTCTTCTGCGGCAACGCGCACTCCCTCGTCGCACTGGTGTTCTGGCGCATCATCCAGGGATTGGGGGGCGGCGCGCTGCTCTCCACCTCGCAGGCGATCCTGTACGAGGAGTTTCCCCGCGAGGAGTTCGGCACGGCGATGGCGATCTTCGGCGTGGGCGTGATGGTGGGGCCGACCCTGGGGCCCACGCTCGGCGGCTACATCACCGACGCGTTCGGCTGGCCGTGGATCTTCTACATCAACATCCCGATCGGCATGCTGGCGCTCGCGCTGTCGCTCAGCTTCATCCAGAACTCGCGGTTCCAGCAGAAGGCCGAGCGCGTCGATTACATCGGGCTGCTGCTGCTTGCGGCCGGCGTCGGCACGCTCCAGGTCATGCTCGAGCGCGGCGAGCGGCTCGATTGGTTCGACTCGCGCGAGGTCACGACCTACGCGGTGATCAGCGTCGTGTCGCTCATCGCTTTTGTGTGGCACGAGCTCACGACGGAGCATCCGGTGGTGGACCTGCGGATCCTGAAGAGCCGGCAGCTGGCGGTGGGAGTCGTGTTCGGCGGCGTGCTCGGGATCTGTCTCTACGCGACGGTGTTCGTGCTGCCGGTGTACCTCCAGAACCTCCAGAACTTTACCGCGGAGCAGACCGGCTTCGTCATTCTCCCCGGCGCGCTGGCGAGCGCGTTCACGATGGCGACCATGGGCCGCACCGCGGGCAAGTTCGACGCGCGCCTGTCTATCCTCGCGGGCGTGTCGATTTTCGCGTTATCGATGTGGAAGCACGCCCACTTCACGACCGACAGCGGCATGTCGGACTTCTTCTGGCCGCTGATTTTCCGCGGTGTCGGGCTCGGGCTGATCTTCGTGCCGCTCACGAACCTGGCCCTGGCGGACCTGCCGATGAGCAAGATCCCGAACGGCACCGGGCTCTTCAACCTGATGCGTCAGCTCGGCGGCAGCGTGGGGATCGCCGTCTCGGCCACCCTGGTCCAGCGGTTCACGGCGATCCACCGCGCCGACCTGATCGCCAACGTGACGCAGTACAGCGAAGTCGCGCGCGAGCGGCTCAGCGCTATCGTGGCGCGCCTCATCGCGACGGGCACGCCGGCGCCGCTCGCCGATGCGAAGGCGCTGGCGATCGTGAATGGCCAGGTCACCCGGCAGGCGCTCATGCTCTCGTTCGAACAGCTGTTCCTGTTGTTCGGCGCCTGCTTCGTGCTGTCGCTGCCGCTGCTGTTGTTGATGCACAAGAGCAAGGCGATGCCGGGCGGGGCGGGGGCGGCACACTGAACCGACGGTTCCACGACGCTACGACGCTACGTCGTAAGAGAGCGAAAGGGGAGCAAGCGTGAGCAAGGCAACAAAAGTGAGCGTAGGGGATATGGCGCCGGATTTCACGCTGCCCGACCAGTGGGGCAAGCCGGTCCGGTTGCGTGACGTGCTCGGCGAAAAGATGGTGGTGCTGTACTTCTATCCGAAGGACCAGACGCCCGGGTGCACGCTCGAGGCGCGGGCGTTTCGCGACAGCTACGAGCAGTTCAGCGCCAAAGACGCACAGGTGGTAGGGGTGAGCTCGGATTCCGTGCGGTCACACCGGCGGTTCGCCCAGCGCCACCACCTGCCGTTCCTGCTGCTCTCGGACGCGGACGGGGCGGTACGGCGGCTGTACGGTGTCGAGAAGACGCTGGGGCTCCTGCCGGGCCGGGTCACCTACGTGATCGACCGGACCGGCGTCGTCCAACACGTGTACTCGTCCCAGCTGCGCGCGACGCGCCACCCGCGGGAAGCCTTGATGGTGCTCTCCGCGCTGGGAGGGGACGGAGCCTAGATCACTTCCGCCATCGTCGCCGTCACGAGGAGCGCCCGGATAATGCCGAGCGCTCCTTCGATGTTTTCATACCATTCGGTCGCGAGATGCGCGTCGCCCGCCTTGCCGCCCGCGCCGAGGGCAATGGCGGGGATGCCGAGGGCGATCGGCACGTTCGCGTCGGTCGACGCGCTCGCCAGCTCGGCGTCGCGGCCCAGCGCGCGATTGGCGGCGACGGCGGCCTGGACGAGCGGGTGCGCGCGCGGAGTCATGCCGGAGGGCCGGTCGCCCAGGAGCTGGACCTCGACGCGCAGCGTCGGTGAGCCAGCCGTGCGGCGGCGGTTCTCGTCGTCGGCGGCGCGCTCGAGCGCCGCGCGCACCGTGACGTCGAGCTGCGCCAAGGCGCGGGGATCCTCGCTGCGGAGGTCCAGGTCGAGCCACGCCTCCTGCGGAATCGAGTTGAGGCCGGTGCCGCCGCCCAGCCGCACCACGGCGCAGGTGGTGCGCGGGGTCTGCTGGGGTGGGAGGTCGGCGAGCAGAGCAGCGGCGCGCCCCACGGCGTTGGCCGGGTTAGCGACGCCGAACGCCGCCCACGAGTGGCCCCCCGGGCCCCGGAACGTCACGTGATAGCGCTTGGAGCCGAGGGCGCGATGGATCACGCGGTCGAGCCCGGCGCCGTCCAGGGCGATGAAAGCGACCGGGGTGGGATGGCCCTTTCCCCCTTCCCCTTTCCCCGGCCTTCCACCGTTCAGTAGATGTTTCACCCCCCGCAAATCCCCCGATCCTTCTTCTCCCACCGTCGCCGCGAACAGGATGGGCCGCGCCGCCGGGACGCGTGCCACGACCATCGCTTCCGCCACCGCGACGAGCGCGGCGAGGCCGCGGGCGTTGTCCGAAATGCCCGGGCCCTCGAGCCGCTGGCCGCGGCGCTCCACGGCGACGTCCACCTCGGCCCCGAACACGGTGTCGAGATGCGCCGCCAGCACCACCGGTGCATTCCCGTTTCCCCCGACCGTCAGGGAGTCCTTTAGGGTTTCCCGTTTCCTGTTTCGTCCCAGCCATCCGTGCACGTTGCCCACGTGGTCGATCGATACGTCGGACAACCCGATCTCGCGGAACAGCTCCGCCACGCGCGCGGCACGCCGGCCTTCCGCGCCCGTGGGCGCGGCGATGGCGGAGAGCGCCGCCTGGCGGGCGAGCGTCACCTCGTCGGTGCGCTCGAGGTGATGGCGCGCCGCGCGAATGCGCTCGTGCGCGAGCAGGCGAGAGATGGCGTGATCCACGGCTCTTCACACTAACCCGCTTGACGGTGGGGGGCGAGTGGGTGAACACTTGCTCATGGACGAGCGCGAGCTGATCTACGACTGGAACCGCGCGGGCGGGGGGGGGGCGTTCGACTGGTCCCGCGCCCGCGTGGACCTGAACGACGAGACGCTGCGTGACGGCCTGCAGTCCCCCTCCGTGCGTGACCCCGCGCTCGAGGTCAAGAAGCGGCTGCTCCACCTGATGGCGGACCTGGGCATCGTGGCGGCCGACATCGGCCTGCCCGGGGCGGGCCCGCGCGTGGTGGAGCAGGTGCGGGCGCTCGCCACGGAGATCCGCGACGCCAAGCTGCCCATCGCCCCGAACTGCGCCGCACGCACCGTGATCGCGGACGTCGAGCCGATCGTGCGCGTCGCTGACGAAGTCGGGATCAAGATCGAGGCCGCGACATTCATCGGCTCATCGCCGATCCGGCAGTACGCCGAGGATTGGACCCTCGACCGCATCGTCCAGTCCACGGTGGAGGCCGTGACCTACGCCGTGAAGCACGGCCTCCCCGTCATGTACGTCACCGAGGACACGACCCGCGCGAAGCCCGAGGCGCTCAAAGCGCTGTACGGGGCCGCGATCGACTGCGGGGCGACACGCATTTGCCTCGCCGATACGGTCGGGCACGCCACGCCGGACGGCGTGAAGGCGTTGGTGCAATTCGTCAAGAAAGAAATCGTCAAACAGAACCGCGTAAAGATCGATTGGCATGGGCACCGCGACCGTGGCCTGGGGCTGATCAATTGTCTCGCGGCGATCGAGGCGGGCGTGGACCGGGTGCACGGCACCGCGCTCGGCGTGGGGGAGCGGGTCGGGAACGCCGAGATGGACCTCCTGATCGTGAACCTGAAGCTCCTGGGGGCGCATCACCACGACATCTCGAAGCTGCCCGAGTACTGCCGCCTGGTGGCGGACGCGGTCGGGATGCCGATCGCGGTGAACTACCCGGTGATGGGAGAGGACGCGTTTCGCACCGGCACGGGCGTGCATGCGGCGGCGATCATCAAGGCGAAGAAGAAGGGGCACGCGTGGCTCGCCGACCGCGTCTACAGCTCCGTGCCGGCGCAGGAATTCGGGCTCGAGCAGAAGATCGAGATCTCGCCGGTGTCGGGGCTCTCCAACGTGAAGTACTGGCTCGAGACGCACGGCTACGACGCGGAGGACGAGGCCGCGTGCCGCGCGCTGTTCGAGGCGGCGAAGCGCACCGACCGCGTGCTGTCGGACGAAGAATGCCACCGGCTGCTCAAGCAGGCGGCATGGCGGTAGCGCCGTTCCGGGACATCGAGCGATCCTACTTCGATCTGCGGTGGCACCTCGATCCCGTGGGCGCGACGCAGGCGGGGGTGAAGACCTACGACGACCGCTACGGGCGCTTCAGTTCGAGCGCCCTCGCCCCGCACCTCGCCGCGCTCAAGTCCATCGCCACCGCCCTCGAAGAGACCACCAGCGCCGAGCTGGAAGATGAAATCGACCGCACGGCCCTCCTGAACGAGATCCGGGTGACGCTGCGGCGCTTCGAGCACGAGCGCCCCCAGGCGAAGAACCCCGGGTTCTGGCTGCCCGCAGGCGAAGAACCCCGGGTTCTGGCTGTCGCACCTGCTCGGCGGGCTGCACTTCCTGCTGGGCCGGCGTGACCGGAGCCCCGAGGAGCGAGCGGTCTCGCTGGCGGGCCGATTGGAGGACGTGCCGCGGCTGCTCGACGACGCCCGGGCAGCGCTGGTCGAGCCGGTGCGGGTGTTCGTGGAGACGGCGCTGCGCGTCAACGAGGGGGGGCTGTCGCTCGTGCGCGAGGTTGCGACGGGGCTGGGAGAACGCGTTGCGGCGGCGGCCGACTCGGCGGCGGCGGCGATGGCCGCGTTCGCGCACGACCTGGAGCGCTGGCTCGAGGGCGCGTCCGACCAGTTCGCGCTGGGTGAGGACGACTTCACCTTCCATTTGCATTACGAGCACGCTCTGCGGGACACGGCGCCGGAGCTGTGGCGCTACGGGCTGCATCTCAAGGACGAGCTCGAGGCGGACCTGGGGGTGCGGGCGGCGCGACTGGACCGAGGCAAGGGGTGGCAGGACGTCGCCGAGCGGCTGCGCGCCGACCATCCGCCCGCGAGCGCGCTGGTGGGCGCGTACGCGGGCGAAATGGCCCGGGCGCGCGACTTCGTGGCCACGCGCGGCCTGGCGCCGATCCCCGACGCTCCGCTCGACGTCGTGCCGACGCCGGCGTTCATGCGCCCCATCATCCCGTTCGCGGCCTACGACAGCCCCGGCGCCTACTCGCGCGACCGCACCGGCTGGTTCTACGTCACCCTCCCAGACCCGACCCTGTCGCCGAGCGCGCAGCAGCGCATTTTGCGCGACCACTGCCGTTACGAGATCGGGGTCACGGCGCTGCACGAAGGGTATCCCGGCCACCACCTCCACCTGGTGCACGCGCAACAGCAACCCTCCGATACTCGCAAGATCGTCTGGACGCCGCTCACCGTCGAAGGCTGGGCGCTGTACTGCGAGGACATGATGGGTGAAGAGGGGTTCTACCGCTCGGAGGAGGAGCAGTTCTTTCAGCGCGTGCACCTGCTGTGGCGCGCGGTGCGCATTCTGCTCGACGTGGGATTGCATACCCGCGGCATGACGTTCGAGCAGGCGGTGGAGTACATGACGACGCACCTGCGGGTGGACCGCGCCAACGCCGAGGCGGAAGTGCGGCGTTACTGCGCCGAGCCGGCCCAGCCGCTGTGCTACGCGGTGGGGCGGCGCGAGATCCTCGAGCTGCGGAAGGATTTCCGCGCCGCCCAGGGCAAGGCCTTCACGCTGCGCCGCTTCCACGACGCCTTGCTGCGCTACGGCGGTCTCCCCGTCACGCTGATCCGCTGGGGCCTCGGCCTCAATGCCTAGGGGCGCCGGCCCCTCCTCGCCGCTCCCGCGGCGGGTGAAGCTGTTCGGCTGGGTCTCCCTGCTCAACGATTTCGCGAGCGAGATGATCTACCCGTTGCTCCCGGCGTTCGTCACGGGAGTGCTGGGCGGCGGGCCGCAGGCGCTGGGCGCGCTCGACGGCGCAGCCGAGTTCGCGGCGGCGTTCGTGAAGCTTGGGGCGGGGCGGCTGGCCGACCGGGCACGTTTGCGCGGGCCGATGATCGTGCTGGGGTATTTGATCGCGGTCGTGGTCCGGCCCGTCATTGCCGTCACGGGCGCGGCGTGGCAGGTGATCGGCTTGCGGGTGGTGGACCGGTTGGGGAAGGGGCTCCGCACGCCGCCCCGCGATGCGCTTATCGCCGACGTCGCGCCGGCGGAGCTGCGGGGGCGCGCCTTCGGCCTGCAGCGCGGCATGGATCACGCGGGAGCGGTGCTGGGGCCGATCCTCGCGTGGTGGCTGCTCGCGTCAGGGAGTGCCAACGTACGGACCGTCATCGGGGCGAGTATTGTGCCGGGGGTGGTGGTGCTGGTTCTGGCGATGTGGGCTGTCAAGGATGGTGGAGGACGGTGGAGGATGGTGGAGGAGCGTGGAGGTAGCCTTCACCAACCTTCACCAACCTCCACCAACCTCCACCAACCATCACCGGCCTCCCCCCTCCTCGCGATCTCGTTCTTCTATCTCCTCCGCATGCCCGACACCCTCGTCATCCTGCGCTCCCAGGAGCTGGGCGTCCCGGTGGCGATCGTGCCGCTGTTGTGGGCGGCGGTGCACGTGGTGCGGTCGTCGTCGAGTTTCCTCGGCGGCGCCGCGAGCGACCGGCTGGGGCCCGCTCGGACGATGTGGGCGGGTTGGGTGGTGTACGCCGTACTCGCGGCGGGGATGGCGCGCGCGGGCACGGCGGCGGCGGCGTGGGGGCTGTTCCTGGCGCTGGGGCTCGTGTCGGGACTGACGGAGAGCCCCGAGCGAGCGCTAGTGGCGCGCCTCGCGGGCACGCACCAGGGGAGCGGGTTCGGCGTGTACCACGGGATCACGGGGTTCGCGGCGCTCGTGGGAGGCGTGGTGTTGGGCGGGGTGTTTCAGCGGTACGGGGCGGCGACCGCGTTCGTCGCGAGCGCGGTGGGGGGACTGGCGCTCGTGGCTGTCTGGCCGCTCGTGTCATGGAACTCCTCGCCGCAACTGCGCGGGTAAACCCGCGGCTCGGCAGTGCCAGTGAACGGGCGCGCCCGAGTTGAGCATCACGCCGGTTTACCGGCACTGCCGAGTCGCGGCTTGAGCCGCGGACACGCGACGACCAAGGACGAAGTCCAGCGCATCTAAGACGACTGTACATTATCGGTACGATGCGTACTCGACCGCTGCTCGGGGCTCGTAGCGTGGCGTTCTCGGCGGCGTTGAGGCTGCGCTCTCCGGCGATCCAGCACAGCCCGGCGTTGATCACAGGTTGATTGCCCGACCTACCTTCCGCCGACCGCCCCGCGAACTGGTATGTTTCGCAGTGTGAAAGCCGCCCCCGCGCTCACCGCGCGAGACGTCGAGCGTCTGTCTTTTCCGGGAAAGCAAGTCGAGCTTGTCCGGGGACAGCTGGTCGTGCGCGAGCCGCCAGGCACGCGGCACGGGGCGATTGCGGCGAACCTGGCATATCATCTCAGCGACTTCGTGCGTCGGCGCCGGCTCGGGATCGTGTTTGCGCAGGACACCGGCTTCAAGATTGCCTCGGATCCGGACACCGTGCGGGCGCCGGACGTGGCGTTCGTCCGGCGGGGCCCGGCGGATCGGATTCCGCCTCGCGGATACGCCGAGCTGGCCCCCGATCTGCTGGCCGAGATTCTGTCGCCCGACGACCGGCCCGCGGAGGTGCTCGCGAAGATCGCCGACTGGCTGGCGGTCGGTACGAGCCTCGTGTGGCTGGTCGATCCGGAGCGATTGGAGGTCCACGTGTATCGCGCCGACGGGAGCCTATCGGTTCTACGGGAACACGACTCGCTCGACGGCGAGGATGTGCTGCCGGCCTTCAGCTGCGCGCTGGCGCAGGTTTTCGCCTGACAAACTGGTGTGGCTCCTTACTGCGGCGAGGCGACGCCCGGCCGATACAACGACCGGATCCGCTGCGCACGGAACACATAGCCGCTGTTCCCCTCGATGTGCCACACCATTGCGCCCGAAGCGTCGTACTCCTCCACCCGTCCTCCCGGGCCGAACGACACGAGCGTCCGGCCGCCCGGCAGGTCCTGCGTGCTGCCGCCGAGCGACGCAGTCACTCCGGGATCGGGCCCGTACGAAGCGATGAGGCGCGCCGTGTGCAGTGCCGCATCGTAGACATAGCGCTCCGCCCGCGAGCCGGCAGGATCGCCGAGGTTGTCGAGCAGCAGCAGGTGCTCGGGCGCCGTCACCCGGACCCCGTGTTGAAAGGAGAAGCCCGGGGTCGGCGCGTCCTCGAAGGCGAACTGATTCCTGAGGCCGCCCATCCGCCACAGGATCGCGCCGGTCTTCGTGTCGATCTTCGTGATCTCGCTCAGGCTCCGAAACGACACGACCAGGTTCCCGTCGGTGTCGAGGTCGAGTGAATTACCGTGGGTCCAGTTGACGTTCTGGCTGGTGCGGCTGGCCGGCTCGAGGTCCGTTATCTCGAAGTGATCGAACGGGCTCCACTCGAACAGCAGTGCACCCGCGGCGCTCACGTGCTGCACGACGGTGCCCATCACCTGCGCGTTGGCGACGCCTCCCAGGCTCGAGAGATCCATCGTGTGGATCTCGTCGCACATGACCCAGTAGGCGCCATCGGGCTCGGCGATCAGGTCGTGGAACCGGGGCTGCAGGCCGCCCGCGCAGCCGAAGGTCCGCAACTCGTTGCCGAGCGGATCGATCTCGACCCACGGCTCGATGTCCCCCACGGCGGGAGTCGGTGGCCGGGCGTAGTAGTATCCGGTCGGCTGGACTTCGAAGTTGAGCCCCAGGCCGTTGGGAAAGCGGCGGTACCAGACCACGCGGCCGGTGTTGTCGATGACGAGGCCATACAGGCCGGCGGCGAAGACGACGTATCCGGGTGCGGGATCCAACCCGTTCGCGACGTAGCGAGGCAGGTCGGCGGGTAGCGCAGCCGTGCCGACCGTCAGTGTGTCGCCGCTGGTGACTTGTCCGCCGCCGTACGCCACGACCTGCAGAGCGTAGCTGGTCTCCGGCAGGAGGCCGAGGACGGGGACGACGGCGGCGTCGCCCTGCGGCTGCACCGCGGGGGTGATGCCGTCGAGCGGGGCGCCCGCCACGCCGTAGCGCACGGCGACGCTGTCGGCGAACCGGGCGTGCGCGGTCACCACCGCGCTCAACACGTTGTTCGAGTTGCCCGCCACCGCGCTCCCGAGGATCTCGGGAGCTGGAGGGCCGGGCGTCACGACGTCGTCCGCCGTGGCGCAGCTCACGACGAGCAGCAGCGCCGCCAACGCCGCCGCTCGTCGTCCGTCACGGCCGCCAGGCGGGCGCATAATCTCGACCGCTGGTGAGCCTCGTAATCCCCGTGCCGTCGGCGCTCATGACCAACAGGCCGCTCGAGTAGCAGTCGGGGAAGCCACAAGAAGAGAGATCCGCAAACGCGAGCTTGGTGCCGTTCGGCGACCAGGCCGGATCCCGGGCCAGGGTCCCGGGGCTGACGCGGCCCACGGCGCCGCCGTCCGGGTTCATGACAGCGAGTTCGTACAGCCCGGTGAATCGCGTGGTGACGAACGCGATCGTGGACGCGCCCGGTTTCCACGCGGGCTCGGCATCCTGCGCCGGGTCACTGGTTACGCGGACGAACCCGGTGCCATCCGCGTTGATGCGGCAGATATCGCTGTTGCCCGCGACGACGACACAGGTGAACGCCAGCTGGGTGCCGTCCGGCGACCAAGCCGGCTTTGCCACGGATTGTGGGCTGTCCGTGATGAGCGTCGGCGTCGCGCCACCGGCGGCGTTGACGACCCACAGCCCAGTGCGACCACTGCGTGAGCTCGTGAACGCGACCTTCGCGCCGTCGGGCGACCATGCCGGCTGAGCATCCGAGGGATCGCTCGTGAGCGGCGGGGCCCCTATCACGGCCAAGCCGACGGGGTAGCAGTAGTAGTAGTAGTATCCGTAGTAGTCGTAGTAGCAGCTGATCGCCGCGTACGCGATCTTCGTGCCGTCCGGCGACCAGGTCGGTCCGGTCCCCTGCGCGAGGCCGACCGCGTTCGAGCCGTCGGCGTAGGCGACGGCGATCCAAGCCTCGTCCACGGCAACCCCTGTCTGGAACGCGATTTTCTCCACACGCGCGCAGGTGACCTGAAAGGTCGTGCGCGCCGTGTCTCGCGTGACCCCACCCGTAGACACGTGCACGGTCTGTGGGTTCTGCCCGGTGACCGTACAGTTCGACGCGACGTCGAAGAGGATGACGCTGTGGTCCCCCGCGCTGACCCCCTCGATGACGACCGTCCCGTTATGCGGAACCGGCCGCTGCTGTCCATCGTCCAGGAGGACCCAGACACCGTTCGGATCGAGATCGACTCCCGACTCCACGGTTGTGACCTGGACGGTTCCGGTCACGGCGACGCAGGTGATCGCAAACGACGTCCGCGCGGTGTCCCGCGTGGTACCGCCGGTCGTCACGTGCACGGTGCGCGGGTTCACCCCGGCGATGGTGCAGTTCCCCGCCGCCCCGAAGAGCCCGAGGGTATGGTCCCCAGCGCTGAGCCCCTCGATGATCGCGGTCCCGTTTAAGGGAACCGCGCGCAGCGACCCGCCGTCCAAGAGGACCGTGTAGCCGTTCGGATCGAGATCGATTCCCGAGGTCGCGGCCGTGACCTGGATGGCGCCGGTCACCGCGACGCACGTCACGTCGAAGGTCGTTCGCGCGGTGTCCCGCGTGACTGCACCCGTGGTCACCGGGATCGTACGAGGATTGGCCCCGGCGACCGTGCAGTTCGCCTCCGCGCTCGCGAGCGCGACGCTGTGGTCGCCCGCGCTGAGACCCTCGATGATCGTGGTGCCGTTGCTGAAGACGGCCCGGGTGGATGCGCCATCGACCTGGATGGCGTAGCCGTTCGGATCGAGATCGATTCCCGAGGTCGCGGCTGTGACCTGGATGCTACCCGTCACCGCGACGCACGTCACCTGGAATGCCGTGCGTGCGGTGTCGCGCTTGACCGTACCCGTGGCGACGGGCAACGCGCGAGGATTGTCTCCGGCGACGCTGCAGTTGCCCGCTGCGCCCGCGAGGGTGACGCTGTGGTCCCCCCCGCCCAGCCCCTCGAACCTCGCGGTACCGTTGATCGCGAGCGCCTGCGCCGCTCCGCCGTCCACTTGGACGGTGTAGCCGTCCAAATCGACGTCGATCCCCGCGGTCACGGCCGTAACCTCGATGTTTCCGGTTGTCGACAGGCAAGTCACGTCGAAGACGACCGGCGCGGTCTGGCCGGTGGCGATGCTCACGGAGCGGGAAGCCGACCCGGTGACCCCGCAGTTTGCGGCAACGCCGCTCAGTACTACTGTGTGGCTTCCGGCGCTGAGACGGGTGATGGTCGCCGTTCCGTTTACGACGATCGGTTGCGGCGTGCCGCCGTCGACAGCCACGCTGTAGCCGTCCGGGTCGATCTCGATGCCGGTCGTCGGGGTCGTGACCTGGACTCCGGTCGCGACACAGGTGACCGCGAACGAGACTTCGACCGTCTCGCCGCCCCGCACGGTCACCGACCGGGGGTTCTGGCCGCCGACGGCGCAGTTGGCTGCCAGGCCGATCAGCTCGAGCTCGTGGGACCCGGTGGGCAAGTCCTGGAGAAGCATCGTCCCGGTGACTGCGATGCTTTGCTGCCCGGCGGCATCCACGGTGAGGGCATACCCGTCCAAATCGAGATCGCCCCCGGTCGTGGTGACCGTTACTCGCAGGTCACCGGTGCTTGGCCCTTGGTCGCGACATCCCGCCGCCAGGAGGAGAGCGACGGCGCAGGCGCGGAATGCCCACCCCGTGCTCCACTGGCCCGGCTGCCGGTGATGGTACGTTCCCGCGATGGCGCCAAGCAGGGGCGAGCGGGCCGGGACCGCCATACAACCTCCTCGCGAGACAGGGACGCTGATCGCGGGGACTGCCGGCCGAGGACAAAAAACCCGGCCGAGCGGGTCCCCACTCAGCCGGTTTCGCGATTCGCTCCCCCCGAGGCATGGGCGAGCCGCACGACTGCGCGCCTCGGGGTTCATGGCATCTGAGTACCGCTCCAATCTGCGCCGGCCAGGCGGGCTGTCAAGAAGGGCAGCCCGGGGCCAGTGATGATCGATACGGCTCGTAGTGGGGTGCCCACGGTGGGGACGTAGGGAGCGCTGCGGGGAGCTTGCCGGTGCGTCACATATGGACTATTATGGTCATATGGAAAGGACCACAATATCCCAACTGAAGGCCCGGTTGAGCGCCTATTTGAAGAAAGTCCGTGCCGGCCAGACCATCCTGATCCTCGATCGCGACGAGCCGGTGGCGCGGCTCGAGCGTGTGGGCGCCCCTGAAGGCCGCGCGGCCGGCGATGAACGCTTGGCGCGGCTGGAGCGGGCGGGGCTGCTGCGGCGCGCGACGCGCAGGGTGTCGCTCACGGCCCTGCGCGAGGGCGCACCGCGGCCCCGAGCGAGCGTGCTCGAGGCATTGCTCGAGGAGCGGCGCGAGGGCCGGTGAAGTTCTGGGACAGCTCGGCGGTCGTCCCCCTCATCTTGGTCGAGCGGCACCGCGATGACCTGCTGTCGTTGCTGGAGCGGGATCCCGTCATGCTCGCCTGGTGGGGCACCCGCGGTGAATGCACCGCGGCGGTGGCGCGGCGGGAGCGGGAAGGCGCCTTGACGGCGAAGCAGGTCGGCACCGCGCTCGCGCGGCTGCGAGCGCTCGCGGCCGAGTGGCAGGAGATCCTGCCCGGCGACTCCGTCCGCACGACGGCCGAGCGCCTCCTGCGCGTGCACCCAGTACGCTCGGCGGACAGTCTGCAGCTGGCGGCCGCGATCGTCGCAGCGGAGGACGAGCGGGTGGCGCTTGAGTTCGTGAGCCTGGACGCGCGGCTGAGCGAGGCCGCGAATCGGGAGGGGTTTCCCGTGCACGCGCTCTAACGTGCGCCGAGCGCTAACAGCACCTCACGTCTGTCACGACGACTTCCCTATTTGATCGGCCCCGGCGCCCGCAACCGCCTTGGTGGTGGGAAGGACCCGCTTAGGGCACCGACGCCTGCAGATAGGCCGCGGCCGCGAGCAAGAGTGGGGCCGCCGCTACTGACCGGTCAGGCGCACCACTCCGAACACGAGCCCAACCGTCGTGACGGCCTGCCCGACCCAGAACAGGAACATCCACCGGATGATGCGTGCTTCGAACACGGCCATGCGGGCCTCCAGACGACTCTCGAGCGCTTCGAGTTTGGCGTCGAACCGTCCGAAGTTCAGCTCGTTGAGCTCGCGCAGCTCGGTTCGGTACGTGGCGTCCACCTTATTGAACCAGTCCACCAGTTCGTTGGTGAGGTCATCACCGAACTTCTCGTAAAACTTCCTGGACAGCTTGGCCGTCACCGGCATCGAGCGCTCCTCCCGAGTCCGGCGACAGTCTAAGCCTACGCTCGGCGCGCGGCGTAGGCAATCCGCCGCCAGTCGGGTCACTTTCATGCGCGACACCCTAGCAGCAGCGTACGCCCTTTCCTTTCGCCTCGAAAAACTGCGCGACGTACTCCCGCTCGCCGAGCGTCGGCGCATGGCCCGCCGCCCGGCAATGCTCGAGATACGCCTCGTAGTCCGGGGCGCCGATAATGCGCCGGAGCACGCGCGCGAGCCGGGTGGGGAAGGGCAGGGCCCCATCCCGCTTCGCGCATCCCGCATCCCGCTCAGTCCCCCGTCGCATATCCCGTCTCCACATACGGCGCCTCATGCACAATAGCCGTCTTGCGACGCGACAAGACAAGCCACCATTCGCGGACGGACGTGAGGATGAGCACCGTCACGACCGTCATGAACAGCAGCGCTACGAACGTGTTCAGCCGGTCGTTGAAGATCAGGCGGGCCGCATCGGGGTTGGTCGACCCCGCGAGCGACGCGGCGTGCGCCAGGAACCCGAGCCGCGGATCGGCCGAGAACACCTTCTGCCACCCGGCGGTCATCGTGACGGTCACGAGCCAGGCGAGCGGCGCGGCCGTCACCCACGCGAAGCGGGGCCGGCCCATCTTGATGAGAATCGTCGTCCCGACGCACAGCGCCACCGCGGCGAGCAACTGGTTCGAGATCCCGAACAGCGGCCACAACGAGTTGATCCCGCCCAACGGGTCCACCACGCCCTGGTACAGGAAGTACCCCCACCCCGCCACGACCGCCGCGCTCGACGCGATCACGCTCGGGTACCAGGACGTCTCGGCGAACCGCGGCCACACGTGGCCCACGATCTCCTGCAGCATGAACCGCCCCACCCGCGTCCCCGTGTCGATGGTCGTGAGGATGAACAAGGCTTCGAACATGATCGCGAAGTGATACCACAGCGCGTCGAGGGTCTTGCCTCCCAGCGCACTGCTCGCGCCTGCGAAGATCTGCGCCATCCCGACCGCCAGGGACGGGGCGCCGCCGGTGCGCGCGATCAACGTGTGCTCGCCCATCTGCGCGGCGAGCGCCTGCATGGTCTCCGGGGTGACGACGAAGCCCGCCTGGTTGAGGGCCGCGGAGGCCTGGGCCAGCGCGGCGGGGGTCGTATTCATCGCGAAGTAGACGCCGGGGTCGAGCGTGCACGCGGCGATCATCGCCATCACGCCGACGAACGACTCCATCAGCATCCCGCCGTAGCCGATCATGCGGGCGTCGCCTTCGCGCTGGATCATCTTGGGCGTCGTGCCGGAGGCCACGAGCGAGTGAAAGCCGGAGATTGCCCCGCAGGCGATCGTGATGAACGCGAACGGAAACAGCTTGCCGGCGAAGACCGGGCCCTCGCCCAGGCTGGCGAACGCCGTCAGCGCCGGCATCCGAAGCGGCGGCAGGATGACGAGGATGGCGGCGCCGAGCACGAGGACGGTCGAGATCTTGAGGAAGGTGGAGAGATAGTCGCGCGGGCAGAGGAGCATCCACACTGGCAGCACCGAGGCGATGAACCCGTAGGCGATCATCATCCAGCTGATGGCGAGCGCGGAGTGTCGGAACCACGTCGCGACCGCCGGCTGGCTCGCGACCCAGCCGCCCGCCACCAGCGCGCCGACGAGCAGTACGGCGCCCACCGCCGACGCCTCGCCCACGCGACCCGGGCGCCACACCTTCATCCACCACCCCATGAGCAGCGCGATGGGAATCGTGCATGCAATCGTGAACAGCCCCCACGGCGAGTCGCGCAGCGCGTTCACTACGATCAGCGCGAGCACCGCGAGCAGGATGATCATGATGAACAGGACGGCCAGCATGCCCGTGATGCCGGCCGTCCTGTTGATCTCCTCCTTAGCCATTTGTCCCAGGGACTTACCGTCCCGGCGCAGCGAGCAGACGAGGATGGTGAAGTCCTGCACCGCGCCTCCCAGCACCACGCCGATCACGAGCCACAAGGTGCCCGGCAGGAAGCCGAACTGCGCAGCGAGCACCGGACCCACGAGCGGGCCGGCGCCCGCGATGGCGGCGAAATGGTGCCCGTACAGCACCCACTTGTTGGTCGGGACGAAGTCGCGCCCGTTGTTGAACCGCTCGGCGGGGGTGGCGCGCCGGTCGTCCAGGCCGAACACGCGCGTGGCGAGGAACTTGCTATAGAAGCGGTACCCGACGGCGTAGGTGCAGACGGCGGCCGTGAGGAGCCAGGCGGCATTGACCGTCTCTCCCCGCGAGAGCGCGAGCACGCCGAAGGCGGCGGCACCGAGCGCGGCGATGCCGCCCCAGGCGAGCACGGAGCCGAGCCGTTGCATGGCGCGTAAGTTACGCCGTGCCTTGCCGATGTTCAATTTCGAACATAGGTTCGAAATCTTGGCACCCACTTCCTCCTGGATCACGGCCCCGCGCGGGGTCACGCAGGTCGGGGCGCCCGCGACCGAGACCCGGCCCGACCCACAGCGCTTGGCGGAGACCGTGCGCGCCCGCGTTGCCCTGGTCACGGGCGGAGCGACCGGACTCGGCCGGGCGACGGCGCTCGAATTCGCCCAGCAGGGCACCGCGGTCGCGATCAACTACCTCGACCTGCCCGAGCGGGACGTCGCGGCGCAGGCACTCCTCACCGAGACGGCGATCCGCGCCCTTGGCGTGCCCGTGTATTGCGCGCGGTGCGACGTGCGCAAGCGAGACGATGTGGAGAAGTTCGTCACCACCGTGCGGGAGCGCCTCGGCGGCGTCCACTTTCTGGTCAACAACGCGGGCGTGGCGCACGACGGCGCGCTGTGGCGGCTGACGGCCGAGGCGTGGCAAGAGGTGATGGACACCAACGTCACGGGGGCCTTCAACTGTATCCAGGCGGTGGCCGGCCCGATGCGCGCCCAGCGCTACGGCAAGATCGTGAACATCGCGAGCCATCAGGCGTTCCGGCCGGGCTTCGGCATCGCGAACTACGCGGCCAGCAAGGCCGCCCTGATCGGACTGACACGATCGGCCGCGGTGGACCTCGGTCCCTCGAACGTCAACGTCAACGCTGTCGCCCCGGGATTCGTCAAGACGGACTTGCTGTCGACGCTGCCGCGCGAGGTGCTCGAGCGCGCCGAGCACGAGTCAGTCCTGGGGCGGGTGGCGGAGCCGGAGGACGTGGCCCGGGTGATCGTGTTTCTGTGCAGCGAGGCGGCGCGCCACATCACGGGACAGGTGATCGTGGTGGATGGCGGGCTGACGCTCGCTTCTTGAAAATCCCCGGCGCGCGCACGATATTGCGCGCCGTGACTAATCCATTGCAAATCAAAAGCTTAGTGCGTCGTACGTGGTGCGTGGTAACCGCTGCGGTGCTGGCGGCGTGCCCTCACAAGTCCGAGACACCCACGCCCGAGCCCACCGCACCGCTCCCGAGCGCAGGGATCGCGGCTCAACAGGTCGGCGTGCTGCCGCTCACGCTGGTCGCGGCGGAGGACTCGCTGCACTGGGAAGCGCTCCTGGGCGAGCGTCGGGCAGCGCTCGCGAAGAGCGACAGCATCATCGGCACGCTGCTCAAGGCCCGGGCCCCGGAGGTGAACTGGGTGCTGCCGGACGAGCTGCGACGCGCGGCGCGTAGGGCGCCGGGAATCGCCGCCGCTCCCGATCAGATGGGCACGGCGATCCTGTTTCACCCGACCAAGCAGCAGCCTGAAACGGTGCCCGACCCGCTGCGCAGCGAGTTGCGGACGCTTGCCGCGCTGGTCGGCGGCGGGCGATACGCGCTCGTGCCCGCGGGGCTGACCTTCCGACGAACGGGCGGACCGGCGGACGGGCGGTCAGAATCGCCGCACCCGACCGCCCGACCGCCTGACCGCCTGACCGCCACGGCCGAGCTGACGGTGGTGCTGGTCGACGTCCGGACCGGGCGAGTCGGTTTCCGCACCGTGGCGCGGGGGGACGGTAACGACCCATGGACCGCGCTCACGCGCGCGGTGAAGACTCTGACGCCGGGGCTGCCGTGACGCGTGAGGCGACCCTCATCGCCGGCGACGGCATCGGGCCCGAGATCACGCTGGTGACATTGCAGGTGCTCGACGCCCTTGGGGTCGGGTTCGATTGGGATGAGCAGTACGGCGGGATGAGCGCGGTCGAGCAGGGGGGGACCCCGCTCCCCGACGCTACGGTGGACTCGATCCGGCGCACCGGCCTGGCGCTGAAGGGCCCGCTGACCACGCCCGTGGGCGACGGCTACCGGTCGGTGAACGTGGCGCTGCGCCAGGAGTTCGAGCTGTACGCCAACGTGCGTCCGGTGAAGTCGATCGTGCCCGGCGGGCGCTACTCGGACATCGACCTCGTCATCATCCGCGAGAACACCGAGGGGATGTACGTCGGGTTCGACCGGACCTTCAAGGTGGGGAACGACCCCAAGGCGCTCGCCCAGGCCATGTCGGTGACGACGCGCGACGGCTGCCGGCGCATCGTGCGGTACGCGTTCGAGTACGCCCGGCAGCACGACCGCCGGAAGGTGACGGTGGTGCACAAGGCGAATATCCTCAAGGCGACCTCGGGGCTGTTCCTCGAGACCGCGAAGATGATCGCCAAGGAGTACGAAGGGCAGATCGCGTCGGACGAGAAGATCGTGGACAACGCGGCGATGCAGCTGGTGATCAACCCGGCGCAGTTCGACGTGATCGTCACCACGAATCTGTTTGGGGACATTCTCTCCGATGAGGCATCGGGGCTCGTCGGCGGACTCGGGCTCGCGCCGGGCGCGAACATCGGCGAGCACGCGGCGATCTTTGAGGCGGTGCATGGCTCGGCGCCGGACATCGCGGGGCAGGGAATCGCGAACCCCTCGGCCCAGCTGCTTGCCGCCGCGATGATGCTCGATCACGTCGGTGAGCTCGCCGCCGCGACCCGGCTGCGCCGGGCGCTCGAGACGGCGATCGTGAAGGACAACGTCCGCACCAAGGATTTGGGGGGGAGTGCTTCGACCACTGAGTTCGCCCGGGCTGTGGCCCGCCGGCTCTAACCACCCGTGTGTGCGCTGCGGCGAGCAGACCGCGGGGATTGCACCGGGGGATCTCTGTGCGTCGTGCACGAGTGACGTCGCGAGAAAAGCGTCACGAATCGGGCGTCTCGTGGCCATCGTGACCACGCTGCTCGTCGCGGGGTATCTGATGCTCACGCTCCGGTCGACCCGGCCAGCGTCGCAGACCACGGCCCGTACCGTGGGCGCCGCGACGGCGGTCGCCTGGTACTTGCTGACCTTTCGTATCGTGCAGAGGATCGCATTCGAATGGCTGAAGTCGCGTCGTCCGTAATCCGTCATCCGTCATCCGTGTGGGTGGCGATGGCGGCTGTCGCGCTGCTCTCGACGCCGCTCTCCGCTCAGACGTCCCTTTCCATCTATAGTGACGGGCGTGTCGTGGTGCGCCGCACCCTGCCGCAGGCGCTCCAGAAGGGGCGGAACACCTTTACTCTCAAGCTGGAAGGGCTCGACGGTGCGACCCTGTTCTCACCCGACACGGCGGTGGCGGTCGTGTCGGCGGTGGTGCGCCCGCCCACGGCCCAGGACGCCGCTCTAACGGCCGCCGTGGGGCAGACCCTCTCCTTCGTCCGACCGCGCGCCGGAGGCGGAGCGGACACGGTGCGGGCGAGCGTCGTGCGGAGCGATCCGCCGCAATACCGGTTGCCGGACGGCCGCTTCCTGCTCTCGCAGCCGGGCGATCCGCTGTTTCCGCCCGAGTTGGTGCGGCCCACGCCCGAGGCGACGATCGCGCTCGAAGCGACGCAGGCCCGTCCGCGGACCGAGCTTGCCTACGTGGCCGACGGTGCGGCGCGCTGGGAGGCGGTATACCAGGTGGTGCTGCTCGGTGCCAAGTGTCAGGTGTCGGGGACGGCGACAATCGCGTCGCAGACGCTCCGCGCCGACAGCGCGGAGGTGCAGCTCGTCGCGGGATCGATCAACCGGGCTCGGGCGGCGCCGCACGTGGCGTGGATGGTGCGCGGCGCCTTGAAGGCCTCCGCCGAGGAAGCCCCAGCGGCGCCGAGCGAAGAGTCCGTGGGCGAGACTCACGTGTACCAGTTGCCGGCGCGGCTCTCGCTCGAGCCCGGTGAGCCGGTCACGACGGCGCTGTTCCCGCGCTCGGGGGCCGCCTACTCGCAGGAATTGATCGTCCCGGGCGCGTTGCCGTGGCGCGGGTTCCTCGGCCAGGCGCCGGGCGAAGAGAATCGCGTGCCGGTGCAGGTGTGGTACACGCTCAAGCGCGCCCGCGGCACGCCGTTTGGCGAGCGGCCGCTGCCCGGCGGGACGGTCCAGCTGTACCAGGCCGACTCCGCCGGCCGGCTCCAGCTCGTCGGGGAAGCGAGGAGCGATCACACGGCGCCCGGGCGCGACCTGCGGGTCCAGTCGGGCGACGCTTTCGACGTCACTACGGAACGCGTGCAGACGGACTACACTCAAGAACAGCTGGCGCCGCCCAAGCGCGGGGTGGCGCCGCGCCAGCGGATTACGGCGTCCTACAAGGTCACGATCGCGAACGCGAAGCTCGCGGCGGTGACGGTGGACGTGCGTGAGGCGCGGTCCGGCATGTGGCGCGTGACCGAGAGCAGCGTGGGGCCTGAGAAACTCTCCGCCACCGAGGTCCGGTTCCGGATCCCGGTCCCCGCAAACGGGAACGCGACGCTTACCTACACCGTCCAGGCCGAGTCGTGACCGTCCAGCTGCTGCACCTCTCGGACCTCCACTTCGGCGGCCTCGCCGCTCTCGACCAGATCGAGGGGCTCGAGCAGATGCTCCCCGACCTGCGGCCCGACGCGGTCGTCGTGACGGGCGACCTGTCGCAGCGGGCGCGTCATGGGGAGTTCCAGCGGGCGCGGGCGCTCGTGCAGACCGCGGTCCGGACGGCCCCGGTTCTCGTCATCCCCGGCAACCACGACGTGGCGTGGTGGACCCGGCCCCTGATCCCGTTCGGGAAGGAGCCGCTGTACGCGAAATACGCGCGCTACTTCGGCGCGGATCTGGCGCCCACGCTGACGCTGCCGGGGGCTGGGGGAGGGGGGGGTGGGGGTGCGATCATCGCGAGCGCGCTCACATCGCACGGCGTGGCCTGGGGCTCTCTGACGCTCCGGCTGCGCGACCTCGCGGTGAAAGGGCACCTTCCGAAGCGCGAGCTCGCGCGCGTGCGCGGCCTGTTCGAAGCCGCGCCGCGGGAGCAGGCGCGGGTGCTGGCGGTGCACCACAACGTGCTGCGGGGCGACATCTCGAAGCGCATGGGCCTCGCCCGCTGGCGCCAGGCGCAGCGTCGCATCGTGGCGTCGGGCGCCGAGGTCGTGCTGTGCGGGCACGACCACCAGGAAGGAGCGGAGCTGCTCGGGGGTCGCGTAGTGGTCTCGACCGCCGGGACGTTGTGCAAGCGCACGCGCGGCGGGCGCCCGTCGAGCTTCAACTTCGTGACCATCGAGCCGACGGCGGTCCACATCACCTACTTCCGGTGGGACGTAGAGTCCCGTCGCTTCCGGGCGTCGGACACCGTCGCGTTCGCGCGGCCGGGGCGGCAGGCACCAGCGCAGCAGGTGCAAGCGGCCAGCTAAGTTCCAGGCCGTAAGCCGCAAGTGCCTTACGGCTTGCGGCTTATGGCTTGCGACTGTAATTGAACACCGTTCATCGAGGTTCACATGGGAAAGTTTCAGGGCGTCGACTTCTACGATGTCGACAGCCTGCTCTCCGAGGAGGAGCGCGCCGTGCGCGACACGGTGCGTTCCTGGGTGGACGACAACGTCATCCCCGTCATCGGCGAGCACTACATCGAGGGCCGCTTCCCCAAACACCTCGTCCCGCAGATGGCCGAGCTCGGCCTGTTCGGGGCGAACCTGCCGGAGGAGTACGGCTGCGCGGGGCTGAACAACGTCGCCTACGGATTGATCATGCAGGAGCTCGAGCGCGGCGACTCGGGGGTGCGCTCGTTCGCCTCGGTCCAGGGCGCCCTTGCCATGTATCCCATCTACGCCTTCGGCTCGGAAGAGCAGAAACGGCGCTGGCTCCCGAAGATGGCGTCGGGCGAGGTGATCGGCTGCTTCGGGCTCACCGAGCCGGACTACGGATCGAATCCCGCCGGCATGATCACGGTCGCGAAGGAGACGCAGGACGGGTGGGTGTTGAACGGGGCCAAGATGTGGATCACCAACGGCTCGACCGCGCAGCTGGCCATCGTGTGGGCCAAGACCGGCAAGGTCGACGACGTGAACTCGATCCGCGGCTTCATCATCCCGACGAACACCAAGGGCTTCAAGGCCTTGGACCAGAAGGGCAAGCTCAGCCTGCGCGCGAGCGACACGAGCGAGCTGGTGCTCGAGGACGTGTGCGTACCCAAGGACGCGCTGCTCCCGACGTCGGGCGGGCTCAAGTCCCCCCTCCTGTGCCTGACCCAGGCGCGCTACGGCATCGCGTGGGGAGCGGTGGGCGCCGCGATGGCGTGCTACGATGAGGCGGTGAGCTACGCCAAGACCCGCGTGATGTTCGGCAAGCCGATCGGCGGGTTCCAGCTGCAGCAGGCGCGGCTCGCCGAGATGCTGACCGAAGTCACCAAGGCGCAGCTGCTCTGCCTGCAGCTCGGGCGGCTCAAGGACCAGGGGAAGGCCACGCCGCAACAGGTGTCGCTCGCCAAGCGGAACAACGTGAGCATCGCGACCGACGTGGCGCGCGAGACGCGCCGTCTGCTCGGCGCGAACGGCATCCTGGCCGAGTATCAGGCGATGCGCCACCTCGCGAATCTCGAGTCGGTCTATACGTACGAGGGGACGCACGACATCCATACGCTCATCTTGGGTCAGGACATCACGGGGCTGAGTGCGTTTAGTTGATTGCGGATTGGCGATTGCGGATTGCGGATTAGACGCCCGCCTTTCGAATCCGCAATCCACAATCCGCAGTCCGCAATTGGTCGCCGGCGTACTGTTGTTCGCGATGCTCGCGTCGCCCGCCAGCGCCCAGCAGCCTGACTCCGTTCCCACCGACACCCTCGCCCCCGTCGTCGTCACCGGCGTCCGGCTGCCGACCGTGAGCGAGCTGGCGCGGGGACTCGCGGGGCGGACCGCCTCACTCGACCCGCAGGATCTGGACGCACGCGGCGTGCGCTCGCTCGCCGACGCGCTGGAGCAGCTTCCGGGCGTGACGACGTCGGACGAGCTCGGCGCCACCGCGCAGATGGATGTCTCGCTCCGCGGGTTTCAGGTCTCGCCGGTGATCGGTGTGCCCCAGGGGGTGACGGTGTACGTGGACGGGGTGCGCGCCAACGAGCCCGATGCGCACGAGGTGAACTTCGACCTGTTGCCGCTCGAGGACGTGGAACGGGTGGAGGTTGTGTACGGCCCCTCGGTGCTGCTCGGCCGCAACGCGCTCGGCGCGGCGGTGAACCTCGTGACCCGCCGGGGCGCGAGCCCGGCGGCGCGCGAGCTCGAAGGGTCGGCGGGGAGCTGGGGGCGCTACGAGCTGAAGGCGCGCGCTGGGGCCCGCCACGGCGTCTGGGACTACTACGTGGGAGCGCGCTACGAGCGGGAGAGCGGCTGGCGCGAGGACACCCGCAGTCGGATCGGCACCCTGTTTGCGAAGCTCGGGCTCTTGAACGGCACCTGGGACGCCACTCTCAGCTACTCGGGTGCGGACAACAGAATTTTCCAGGCCGGGAGCCTTCCCGAGAGCGTGGCGGCGGCGAATCCGCGCCGTAACTTCACCGGAGGCGATTATTTCGCGCCGCGGGCGCACCTCGTCATTCTCAATGCGCAGCGCGTGGTCGGGCACACGCAGCTCGCGATCAACGCGTTCGGGCGCTCGCTCGCGAGCGAGCAGTTCAACGTGAACTTCGTAGGGGAAGACTCGCGGCAGCGGAACGCGACGCGCAGCGGCGGCGGAGCGGTGCAGCTCTCGGGGAAGCTGCCGCTCGGGCGGCGCGAGCTGCGCTGGCTCGCCGGCGCGGACGCGGACTACGAGCACGTGGCCGTCCGCATCTTTGCCGTGCCCGGCGGGGGCTCGGCCGATTCGCTGACGGAGGCGGTGCGCACCAATCAGGTGAACGCGAGCGCCTTCGCCGGCGTGAACCTCGAGGTCGTGCCACGGCTCACCGCCACCGCCGCGGCGCGCTATGACTGGATCCGCGTGCCGTTCGAGGATCTGATCGATTCGACGCAGAGCGGCCTACACATCTTCCGGCGGCTCTCGCCGCGCGCCGGCCTGACCTGGAGCGGCGGGGGCGGGCACGAGGTGTTCGCTTCCGTGAGCCGCGGGTTTCGCGCTCCCGCCGTCGTGGAGCTGGGGTGCGCCGACCCCCAGGCCGCGTGCCCGCTGCCGTTCGCCCTCGGACCCGACCCTGCCCTGAAGCCCGTAGTCGCAACGACGTACGAGCTGGGGTGGCGCGTCCGCGCGCCGGTGGGGGGGGGACGTGTCGAAGCCAGCGCCGACGTGTACCGTACCAACGTGCGGGACGACATTTTCTTCATCGCCTCGACCGTTACCGGGGGCTACTTCCAGAACATCGGCGCCACGCGCCGCAGCGGTGTGGAGCTCGCCTTCCAGTGGCGCGGCTCGGCGGGTGCACGGGCGTACGCCAACTACGGTTACACGCGAGCCAGCTTCGAAACGACCGCAACCCTCGCTACTACGCGCGACACGGCCGGTGAGACGGTGACGCCGGGGGACGAGCTCCCGATGGCGCCGGGCCACCGCGTGAATGCGGGGCTCGCGGTACCGATTCTTCGTCCCCAGGGGACCGAGACGGGTGTGGCGCTCATGGCCGGCGTGGATGCGCGCTACGTCGGGCGCCAGTGGCTGCGCGGCGACGAGGAGAACGTCACGCGCCGGCTGTCCGACTATGCCGTCGCCGATCTGTCGCTCGCGCTGACCTGGCGCGACGTCGAGCTGCGCGGCGCGGTGCGGAACCTGTTCGACCGGCGCGTTGTCACCTTCGGCACGTTCGCAGAGAATCCCACGGCGCCGGGCTCGCCGGTGCAGCGCTGGCTCACGCCCGGACCGCCGCGGCATGTACAGATAAGCCTGAGTACGGATTTCTAGGCGTGGTACGTCGGTACGACGCTACGTCATACGAAAGGTTGCCAGATGGGATTAGGCAGGTTTGCTTTCCTGCGCCGAAATGTGATTCACCACATACAACGTACAACGTGGCTTCGTAGCGTCGCCTCTCATGAAAATAGCCGTGTGCATCAAACGCGTCCCCGACTCCGAGACGCGCGTCAAGATCGCCTCCGACGGCAAGTCGCTCGACGAAGCGGGCGTCAAGTTCATCCTCAATCCCTACGATGAGTTCGCCGTCGAAGAAGGGCTGCGACTCAAGGAGAATCCCTACGATGAGTTCGCCGTCGAAGAAGGGCTGCGACTCAAGGAGAAGGCCGGGACCGGTGAGGTCGTCGTGATCGCGGTCGGTCCTGCCGCGGCTCAGGAGACGATCCGCACCGCGCTCGCCATGGGGGCCGACCGAGGCGTCCTGCTTCAGTCGGACCGGGTCCCGGTGGACGGCCTGGAGGTTGCGAAAGTCCTGGCCGCCGAGCTCAAGGGCGCCGGGTTCGATCTCATCCTGTTCGGCAAGATGGCGATCGACGATTACAACCATCAGGTCGGCCCGATGGTGGCCGAGCTGCTCGAGCTGCCGTGTGTGACGACGGTGACCCACCTCGAGATCGCTGGCGGTAAGGGGACGGCGGAACGGGAGATCGAAGGCGGCGTCGAGGTGGTGGAGTTCCCGCTGCCGGCGGTGCTCACGACCGACAAGGGATTGAACGAGCCCCGCTATCCCGCGCTCAAGGGTATCATGGCAGCGAAAAAGAAGCCGCTCGAGATCAAACCCACCGCGCCCGGCCCGGGGGCGCTCGAGATTCTCTCGCTGACCCTGCCTGCCGAGCGACAGGCCGGCAAGATCGTCGGCGAGGGCTCCGCGGCGGTTGCCGAGCTGGTGCGTCTCCTGCGCGAGGAGGCGAAGGTCCTGTGAGCAACGTTCTCGCGGTGCTGGAGCAACGGGACGGCGCCATCCGGAAGGTCTCCCATGAGGTGGTGACCGGTGCCCGGCGCCTGGCCGATGCGCTGGGCGGGGGGGCCAGCGTGGACGCCCTCGTCCTGGCGGCCGGTCCCGTGCGGGGCGCGGACCAGCTGGGGGGGGTCGGCGCGGACAAGGTGATCACGCTGACGAACGCGGCGTTCGGGATGTACGCGCCGGAGGGATACGCGCGCGCGCTCGCCGACCGCGTGAGCACCGGCGCTTATGGGGCCGTCGTGTTCGCGGCGAGCGCCACGGGGAAGGATGTGGCTCCTCGCGTCGCCTCCCGGCTCGGGCGGCCGCTCGTACAGGACATCACCGACGTGAGCGTCGCAGGCGGCGCGGTGATCGCGATACGGCCGGTATACGCCGGCAAGGCGCTCCTCACGGTCAGGGTGGCCGGCAGCCCTGCCGTGCTGTCACTCCGGCCCAACGTGTTCACGCCAGTGCAGCGTCCCAGGGCCGGTACTCAGGAAAGCGCGGCGGTGGACGGCTCCCCGGGTCGCGTGGTCGTCAAACAGATCAAGGCGGCGCCGGCGGGCATGCTCGATGTGGCCGAAGCGTCCATTGTCGTGTCCGGCGGTCGCGGGCTCAAGGACCCGGCCAACTTCAAGGTATTGGAGGAGCTGGCGGCGGCCTTCGCGGGACGTGCCGCGGTGGGTGCGTCGCGCGCCGTGGTGGACGCCGGGTGGCGCCCCCACGCGGACCAGGTGGGACAGACCGGCAAGACGGTGAGCCCGACGCTGTACGTCGCGGTCGGCATCTCGGGCGCGATCCAGCACCTCGCGGGGATGCGCACGTCCAAGGTCATTGTAGCCATCAACAAGGACAAAGACGCGCCAATTTTCAAGGTGGCGGACTACGGAATTGTCGGGGATCTCTTCGAAGTCGTGCCGCGGCTAACGGAGGAGATTCGGAAACTCCATGGTTGAGGTATGATCCCCGCCGCCTATCAGCCTCCCCTGCCGCTCGACAGACTAGTGCTGCCGGTCGGCGCCCCGGGTGCCGGCGACCGCATGGACCTCGACGTGCTGATCGTCGGCGCGGGGCCGGCGGGCCTCGCCTGCGCGATCGAGCTGGCGCACCTCGCTCAGCGCGAGCGCGCGGACTTGAACATCGGAGTGCTCGAGAAGGCCGAAGCCCTGGGCGAGCACTCCCTGTCGGGTGCGGTCGTGCACCCCCGCGCGTTCCGCGACCTGTTCCCCGACCTGAAGGATGCCGACTTCCCGTTCCACGCGCCCGTCCAGAAGGAACGGGTCGCCCTCCTCACCTCCCGCTGGGCGTTCACCCTCCCCACGCCGCCCACGATGCACAACGCCGGGCACTACGTGGCGTCGCTGTGCGAGATCGTGCGCTGGCTGGGCGAGCGAGCCGCGGCGCTGGGGGTGAACCTCTTCACCGGCTTCCCGGCGGCAAGCCTGCTGGTGGAGGAAGGGCGGGTGGCGGGCGTCCGCACTGCGGCGACCGGACTGGACCGCGAGGGTCGGTCCCTCGCGAATTACATGGCGCCGAACGACCTCATCGCCGGGGTGACGGCGCTGGCCGAAGGGACGAGGGGGAGCTTGTCGCAAGCGTGGCTCGAGTGGCAGGGCGTGACGTCCGAGAATCCCCAGATCTTCGCGCTCGGCGTGAAGGAGATCTGGGAGACGAGGCGGCCGCTCGACACCATCGTCCACACGCTCGGCTGGCCCGTCCCGACGGATGCCTTCGGGGGCAGCTTCATGTATCCGCTCGAGCCGAACCTCGTGGCGCTCGGGCTGGTGGTGGGGCTCGACTACCGAGACGCGGCGCTCGACGTCCACGCGCTGCTCCAGCGGATGAAACGGCACCCTTTGTTCCTGCAGTACTTGGAGGGCGGCGCGATGGTCGAGTGGGGCGCGAAGACGATCCCCGAGGGCGGCTATTACGCGGTCCCGGCGCGCCGCTCGGGCGACGGTGTCGTGGTGCTGGGTGACTCGGCCGGCTTCGTGGACGTGCCGTCCCTCAAGGGAATCCACTACGCCATGCAGTCCGGGATGTTCGCCGCGCGCGCCATTTATGCAGGGCTCAAGGAGGGCGATGCGTCCGCGGCACGGCTCGCCGAGTACGACCGGCTGGTGAACGCGTCCTTCATCATGAGGGACCTGTATCGCACCCGCAACATGCGGCTCGCGTTCAAGGACGGATTCTACGTCGGCGGACTAAAGGCGGCGCTCATGACGCTCACTGGGGGCCGGTTCCCGGGGGGGAAGATCGCGACGGAGAGCGACGCCACCGTAGCTCGCCGGATCACCCCGGGCTTGCGCCCGGGGTCAGTCGTGACTCCGGACGGCCGGCTCACCTTCAGCAAGGTCGACGCTGTCTTCAAGTCCGGCAATGCGACCCGCGATACGATTCCGATTCATCTGGTGGTGGGGGAGGACGTCCCGGCCGAGGCGGCCGGGTTCTACGCGCGGATGTGCCCGGCGGGAGTGTACGAGGTGGCGCAGGGCACCCTGCACGTGAATGCTCCGAACTGCGTCGACTGCAAGGCCACGGATGTCCTGGGCCCGAGGTGGACGCCGCGGGAAGGAGGGAGTGGGCCGAAGTACAAACGGATGTAGGACTCGTCCCGTCGCGCGGCCGCCGCGCCAAGTGGGACTCTCGCCGTCGAGGGCAACGGTGTCGTTGCAGTCCACCCGCGCCTTTGTAACACGGTCGCTTCACACTGGAACGGGAAGTCAGGCGGCGCCGCGGCTAAGTGTCACCGCACATTACGGTTAGCGGCTTCGCTCCACCCGCATGAGATGTGCATCGCGGGGGCGTGTCGTGCCCTAGGAGCTTGAACGTGCCGCCGCGAATGATCACATGGTCGTCCTGCGCAGCCATCTCGCTGTTGGTGGCCGGCACGGCGCGTGCGCAAGACGAGAAACCCACGCTTCGCGCGACTCCCCTGCCGCACGCGTCCCACCCCGACTTCCACCTCGATGGCCGGTTGGACGAGCCCGGATGGAGCGGTGCCGACTCCATCGTGAACCTCGTCACGATCGAGCCGGACGAAGGCGCCATTCCCGCCGGGCAGACGATCGTCAAGGTCCTCGTCCAACCGACCGAGATCATCATCGGGGTGGTCTGTCGCGACACCAACCCGGGCGGCATCGTCGCGTTCGCCAAGACACGCGACTTCGATCTCGAGCTGGAAGATCACGTGCTCATCGTGCTCGATCCGTTCCAAGATGGGCGCTCGGGCTACGTGTTCGCGGTCAATCCGAACGGGGCCCGGTTCGACGGCCTGGTGTCGGCGCAGGGTGAAGAGGTCAACACCGACTGGGACGCGATCTGGGAGGCGGCGACGTGGCGCGACAGCCGTGGCTGGAGCGTGGAGATCCGGATTCCGATCAAGAGCTTGAGCTTCAAACGGGGCCTGAGCGCCTGGGGATTCAACGTGCAGCGCCGCGTCCAGCGCCTGCTGGAAACCAGTCGCTGGGCGGGCGCCAATCGCGATTACGAGATCTTTCAAACCAGCCACGCCGGATTGCTCACCGATCTGCCGCGGTTCGATCTCGGGTTGGGGTTGAGCATTCGGCCTGCGATCGTCGGCAACGCCAACAGACCCGAGCCCAGCGTGGCCCGCGCCTATACGTCCGAGGGCAGCCTGGACGCGACAAAGAAGCTGGGCCCCAATCTGCTGGGCTCGTTGACGGTCAACACGGATTTCGGCGAAACCGAAGTGGATGCCCGGCAAACGAATTTGACACGCTTCGATCTCCTGTTTCCGGAAAAGCGAACCTTCTTCCTGGAGGGCGCGGACATCTTCGAGTTCGGCCTCGGCACCGGGGAGGACCTGATCCCGTTCCACAGCCGCCGCATCGGACTGCAAGGGGCGGAAGAGGACCTCCTGGAGATACCGATTACGGTTGGTGGCAAGCTCAACGGTCGGGTGGGCAACAGCAACGTCGGGGCCCTGGCCGTGCGGACCCGCCGGATGGGCGCGTTGGCGACGGACGCGACGATGGGCGTCGTGCGCGTCAAGCAGAACGTTCTTTCTGAGTCCTCGGTGGGAATGATCGCGACCGCTGGCGATCCGGTCGGGCTTCCCGGCAGCTGGATGGGCGGGGTCGACTTCACTTACCAAACGTCCGAATTCCGCGGCGACAAGAACTTTCTCATGGGCGTCTGGGGCTTGCGGAACCATCGCGATGATCTCGGGGGCGACAACGCGTTTGGCGGCATGATCGATTACCCCAATGACTTGTGGGACGTCGCGCTGGTGTACCAGCACATCGGTGAGAATTTCAGCCCTTCGCTCGCGTTTGTGCCACGCACCGGCGTCCAGATCTGGCAACTGGAAACGGCCTTCAAGCCGCGGCCGGGCTGGCCGTTGGTGCGCCAGATGTTCTTCGAATTCAATCCGGCGGTGGTGACCGATCTGGGCGGCACATGGGAAAGCTATCTCGTGTCGATCAAGCCGGTCGACTGGCAGCTGGAGAGCGGCGACCGTTTTGAAGTCGACATCGAGCCGCAAGGCGACCGGCCCACGGAAGCCTTTGATGTATTCGGTTCCGACACCAAGACCGTCACCATTCCCGCCGGCACGTATCGGTGGGCGCGGTACAGTGTGCAAGGCGCCCTGGCGGTGAAGCGCAAGGTCAACGGCGAGGCCACCTGGTCGTTCGGCAGCTTCTATGGTGGCCGCCTGAACAGCGCCGCGCTGACTTTGCGCGTGAAGCCTTCGGCCTACTTCATCGCGGAATTGCGCGGTGAGCGCAACAGTGCCCAACTGCCGCAGGGAGACTTCATCCAGAACCTGTACAGCAGCCGCGTCCAGGTGAACGTCTCCGCCGACTTGCAGGTCACCAGCTTTCTCCAGTTTGACAACGAAAGTCGCAACTTCGGCACGAACACCCGGCTGCGCTGGACGTTCAATCCCCTGGGCGACTTGTTCGTCGTGTTCAATCACAACATGCTGCGCAACCCCAACAATCTCTTCACCTTCGACTCCAACCAGCTCTTGGTGAAGCTACAGTATGCCTACCGCTTTTAGGGAGCTCTCGGGAGGCCTCCGGCCGTGACGCGCTCGATCGTTTGCTCGGCCGGCACCCTTGGATTCCTCGTCGTGGCCAGCGCCGTGTGGAATGGCTGCGCCGGGGCGCAGGACCGCAAGACCGCAGGTGGGACCTCCACACCGCGGCTCCCGGACTTGGAGGTCGGCAGCTTCGACCGCTCGACCCAAATCGACAACCCTTGGATGCCCCTGAAGCCGGGAACGCGGTTCGTCTACGATGGGACCACCATCGAGGACGACGGGAAGGCCGTGCCGCATCGCATCGTCGTCAACGTCACCGATCTGACCAAGCTGATCGGCGGCGTTCGGACGGTCGTCTCATGGGATCTCGACTACAGCGATGGAGAGCTGGTGGAGGCCGAGCTCGCCTTCTATGCGCAGGATCGCGCCGGCACGGTCTGGTACCTGGGCGAGTATCCCGAGGAATACGAGGACGGCAAGTTCGTCGCGGCACGGCCCTGGATTCACGGGTTGGAAGGTGCGAGGGCGGGGATCATGATGCCGGCCGGCCCGCAGCTGGGCACGCCGAGCTATGCAGAGGGGTGGGGCCCCGCCGTCGGTTGGACGGATCGGGGGCAGGTGGACCAGGTGGGTCAGAAGACCTGCGTCCCCGTGGGCTGTTACGACGACGTTCTGGTGATCACGGAGACCAGCGCGGGGGAGCGCGGTGCCCAACAGCTCAAGTACTACGCCCACAGTGTGGGCAACGTTCGCGTCGGTTGGAAAGGCGCAGGAGACAAGACGAAGGAGACCCTGGAGTTGACCAGGGTGGAGCAGCTCGACGTCGCGGCCTTGGCCGAGGTGCGGGCAAGAGCGCTGGAAATGGAAAGGAGCGCGTATCGGCGCAGCACGGCCGTGTACGCTCACACAGCACCGGCGGAACGGGCGTCGGGCACAGATAGTCGTGACTAGTCGTCCTTGCATCGGTGCCGCAGGCTTGCCTTGAGGAGGCAATATGAGGGCGATGGACCGCGGAGGGCGCCAGCGATGATACGGTCGCTCGTTTCCTCGGCCATGAAGTACCGAGTCCAGGTGGTGGCAATCGCCGCGGTGGTGACGCTGTACGGCATCAGGCAAGTACGCCACATGCCGGTGGATGTCTTGCCCGAGTTCTCGCTGCCGTACGTGGAGATTCAAACCGAAGCCCTCGGGCTGTCCGCCGAGGAAGTGGAGCAATTGATCACCCTGGGGATGGAGCAGGACCTGCTCAACGGGGTGCCGTGGGTTCAGACCATCCGCTCCGAGTCGGTTCCCGGACTGTCCTCAATCGTCATCGTGTTCAAGCCGGGGACGGACCTCATGCGCGCCCGACAGATGGTCTCTGAGCGCCTCACCCAGGCCTATGCGTTGCCACACGTGTCAAAACCGCCCATCATGATCCAGCCGCTGTCGACGACAAGCCGGATCATGATCGTCGGGCTCTCCTCGAAATCCCTGTCCCCGATCCAAGTATCGGTGCTCGCCCGTTGGACGATCGTGCCTCGCCTGAAGGGCGTACCCGGCGTTGCCAACGTGGCCATATGGGGACAGCGCGACCGGCAGCTGCAGGTCCAAGTCGATCCGAAGCGGCTACAAGAGCACGGCGTTTCGCTGCTTCGGGTCCTGGAAACCAGCGGGAACGCACTGTGGTGGTCGACATTGTCCTTTGTCGAGGCATCGACGCCCGGCTCCGGAGGGTTCATCGATACCCACAATCAGCGGCTCGGCGTCCGGCATATCTCCCCGATCGAGTCGCCGCAGGCCTTGGCTCAGATGCCGATCGAGGGCACCGCACTGCGCCTCAGTGACGTCGCCAACGTGGTGGAGGACCATCAACCCCTCATCGGCGATGCGCTCACAGGGGATGGCCCTGGCCTCTTGCTCGTCATCGAGAAATTTCCAGGCACCAACACGCTCGACGTCACCCGGAACGTGAAGGAGGCACTCGCGGAGTTACGCCCCGGTCTGCCCGGGATGGATGTCGACGGGAAGGTCTTTCGCCAGGCGGACTTCATCGAGATGGCGATCCATAATGTCGCTCTGGTGGCGCTCATCGGGCTCGTTCTCCTGGTGGCAATGCTCGCCGCCTTTTTCTTCAATTGGCGCGCCACGCTGATCAGCGTTGTGGCGATCCTGCTGCCGATCCTGGTCGCGGGTCTCGTGCTCTCTTTGACTGGGGCGACCGTCAATGTGATCGTCGTGATGGGGGTGGTGATCGCCGTTGGCATCGTGGTCTACGATGCGATTATCGACGTCGAAAACGTCATGCGGCGGCTACGCGAGTTCCGCAAGGAAGGGAGCACCGCATCGACGACGCACATCATTCTCGAAGCGTCGCTCGAGTCGCGCAGTGCCGTGGTATATGCGACCGTGATCCTGCTGCTGGCGGTGGTGCCGATCTTCTTGATGGGGGGCGTGTCCGGCGTGTTTTTCCATCCGCTGGCGGTCTCCTATGGATTGGCGGTGCTGGCGTCGATGGTGGTGGCGTTGACCGTCACACCGGCCCTGTGCTCCATTCTCCTCGCGCATGCACCGGTCGCACGCCGCGCGTCCCCGCTCGTCGGGTGGCTCCAGCGTGTCTATGAGCCCGTACTGGCGCGGATCCTCCCGCGAGGGCGCCTGGCCTTCGCTGCGGTCGCGGTCCTCACCGTAATCGGCCTCGTGGTCCTGCCGTCTCTCGAGCCCCCCGTGCTTCCTGCATTCAAGGAGCGGAACCTCGTGATCCAGTTGCGTTGTCTCCCCGGCACCTCGCAGCCGGAGATGACGCGGATTTCGGGTCGGATCCGTCGTGAGCTGCAGGCCGTTCCAGGGGTTCGTGACGTCGGGGCCCACATCGGCCGCGCGGTGCTGGGAGATCGGCCCGTCGACGTTCATGCCGCCGAGCTGTGGGTGAGCATCAGACCATCGGCCAACTATCACCAGACGGTGGCGGCCATCCGGGGCGTCGTCGCTGGCTACCCTGGGGTGAATCATCGGGTGCAGACCTATTTGAGAGGAGTCAGCAAGGACCTCGTCGCAGGATCGGAAGACCGCATCGTGGCACGCATCTACGGCGAGACCGAGGATGGCCTCCGCAGCCGGGCGAAGGATGTCCGCAAGGCCATTGCGGGGATCAACGGCATCGTCGAGTCGCGCATCGATTCTCCGGTTCAGCAGGCCGTGCTTGAAACCAAGGTGGATATCGCCGCGGCGCAGCGCCATGGCCTCAAACCCGGCGATGTACGTCGGGCGGCCGCAACACTGATGTCGGGCATCGTGGTGGGTAACCTGTACGACGAACAGAAGGTGTTCGAAGTGGTGGTGTGGAGCACGCCCGAGACGCGACATAGTCTCAGCGGTGTGCGCGATCTGATGATCGACACGCCCGGCGGCGGACATGTCCGTTTGAGCGACGTCGCGCAGGTGCGCGTCGTGCCCGCTTCCAGCGTCATTCGCCATGACGCCGTCAAGCGGTACATCGACGTGATCGCCGACGTGGAGGGCCGTGACCTCACCGCGGTCGCGGCCGAGATCAAGCGTCGCCTCGCGCAAGTCCAGTTCCCCCTCGAATACCACGCCGAGGTGCTCGGCGACTACGTCGAGCGGCAAGCGGGTCGGAGTCGCCTGCTCACCCTTGCGGTTGCCGCTGCGATCGGGGTGTTCCTCGTCCTGCAGGCCGCCGTTGGAAGTTGGCGCCTCGCGGCTCTCGCCTTCGTGACCTTGCCCGCAGCGCTCGCGGGCGGCCTGCTGGCAGCGTCCGTCACCGGCGTGCTTTCCGTTGGTTCGCTCGCCGGGTTGCTCGTCGTGTTTGGGCTAGCGGTGTGCAACACGATCATGCTGCTCAACCGCTATCAGCATCTGGAGCGATACGAAGCCCAGCCGTTTGGTTCAGGGCTGGCGTTGCGGGGGGCGCGCGAACGGCTTGCGCCGATCTTGATGACGACCTTCGGCGCCGCGGTCGTGGTGGGCCCGGCGCTGCTCTTCGGAGACGCTGCAGGTCTCGAGCTCGTGCGCCCCATGGCGATTGTCACGCTGGGCGGCCTGGTCACTTCGGGGCTGCTGCATGTGCTCTTCCTCCCAGGGCTGTTCACGAGCCTTGGGGTGAGGTCGGTGCGGGTTCTCGATCCAGTCATCGGGACCTCGCGCGGTCCAATGTTTGGCGCCATGCCGGCAGTTGGCGCCATGCCGGCACCTGCTGGTTGGACCGGGATGGAACGCAGAAGTCGAGTCATCAAGCCCGAATGGGGAGGTACCCGTGACGCACCATGATCACCGGAGGGTTGGAGTGCTCCTCGTCGCCTGTCTGCAACTTGCCGCTTGCAGTCGCACCTCAGGTGCCGCCGAGGACGCAGGACCCGGGCCGGCCGCGGTCGAGCATCTCGAGGGGGCGCAGCCCACTCGCGTGACATTGACGGAGGCGGCGGCGACACGGCTCGACATCCAGACGGCCGCCATTCGTGACGTGGTGGTCAACGGAACGCGCCGCAAGGTCATTCCCTACGCCGCGGTCCTGTACGATACCGAAGGCGCGACCTGGACGTACACCAACCCCGAGCCGCTGGTCTTCGTTCGGTATCGCATCGAGGTCGACTATATCGAGGGAGACTTGGCGATTCTGTCAGCCGGTCCGCCGTCCGGCAGCGCGGTGGTGACGGTCGGGGCGCAGGAGTTGTATGGGGCTGAGGTCGAGTTCGAAGAAGAATGACGCCGGGAGGGGCACGCCAGCCGTGATACGGTCGATCGTTAGAACGAGCATGCGGTTTCGGTTCATCGTGCTCGCCCTCTCCGGGGCGATGCTCTGGTTTGGCATCAGACAGATCCCCACGATGCCGGTGGACGTGTTCCCCGAGTTCGCGCCCGAACGGGAGGAGATTCAGACCATCTGCCTTGGCCTCTCCGCGCAGGAAGTAGAAGCCTTGGTCACCGTTCCGCTGGAGCAGGAACTCAATGGCGTGCCCGGGCTGGACGTGTTGCGGTCCAAGTCCATTGCCGACTTGTCGTCGATCGAGCTCTTGTTCAAATCGGGGACCGACATTCTCCGTGCACGGCAGTTGGTGTCGGAGCGTATTGCGGCGGTGATACCCAACCTGCCAACCTGGGCGGCGCCACCGGTCTTGATGCCGCCCGTGTCGGTGACCGGGCGGTTCATGAAGATCGGGCTCTCCTCCAAGTCCATGTCTCTGACCGACATGTCGATGATCGCCTACTGGACGATTCGGGCTCGCCTGCTGCGTGTGCCCGGCGTCGCAAACGTCGCGATCTGGGGCGAGCGCATCAAGATGCCGCAAGTCCAAGTCGATCCGGACCGCATGCAGGTCCACGATGTGTCGCTCAACCAAGTCATGGAGGTTACCGCGGACGCCTTGGACGTCGGGATCCTGTACTTCTCGAACGGCGCGATTATTGGTACCGGCGGGTTCATTGACACACCCAATCAACGGCTCGGCATGCGGTCCGTTTCGCCGCTCGTCACGCCCGCAGACCTCGCCCAGGTGCCCATCTATAGCAAACGGAAGGGCGATGGCACGCCGTTGGTCCTCAGTGACGTGGCAGATGTCGTGGAGGATACGTGGCCCCTGTTCGGGGACGCCGTCATTAACGACGGTCCCGGGCTCATGCTCGTCGTTTACAAGTACCCCTGGGCCAACACCCTCCAGGCGACGCGCCAAGTGGAAGCGGCCCTGGCGGAACTGCAGGCCGGCCTTCCCGGGCTCGAGATCGACTCGTCCATCTTTCGACCGGCGGACTTCATCCAGCTCGCCTTCGACAACCTCACCCGCGCACTGCTCCTCGGGTGCCTGCTCGTGATGGTGGTGCTCGGCGCCTTTCTCTTCGAGTGGCGTACCGCGCTGATCAGCCTGGTGGCCATCCCCTTGTCGCTCGTGGCGGGTAGCCTCGTGCTGTACGCGAGAGGCGCGACCCTGAATACGATGATCCTGGCGGGGCTCGTGATCGCCATCGGGGTCGTCGTGGACGACGCGATCATCGATGTCGAAAACATCCTGCGGCGTCTGCGCCAGGCCCGCCGGGAAAACAGCACCCAATCGACCGCGAGCATCGTCCTCGAGGGGTCGCTCGAGGTGCGCCAGGCCATCATTCATGCAACCCTGATCGATGCCGTGGTCTTGGTGCCGATCTTTTTCCTCGGGGGCGTATCCGGCGCCTTCTTCCAGCCGCTGGCGCTCGCATATGGATTGGCGGTACTGGCCTCGATGGCGGTGGCCCTGACCGTCACGCCGGCGATGTGCTTGCTGCTCCTGGCGAAAGCGCCCATCGGGCACGGCGACCAGCCGCTGGTGCGGTGGCTGCAGCGTCGCTATGAGACCGTGCTGGCGCGGATCGTCCAGCGACCGCGCCCGATCTTCATCGCCACGGCGGTCATTATGGTGGTCGGTTTCGCGGTGTTGCCCCTGCTCGGCGAGTCGCTGTTTCCGCAGTTCAAGGAGCGGGATTTCTTGATGCACTGGATAACCAAGCCCGGCACCTCTATTGCGGAAGAGCGGCGGATGGCGACTCGGGCCAGTCGCGAGCTGCGGGCTATTCCGGGCGTCCGCAACTTTGGATCCCACATCGGGCAAGCCCTGCTGGCCGATGAAGTGAACGGCGTCAATTTCGGCGAGAATTGGGTCAGCGTCGATCCGGGCGCGGACTACGACGAGACGCTGGCCGCCATCGAGAGCGTGGTGAGCGGCTATCCCGGACTGTTTCACAATGTGGAGACCTACCTCAACGAAAGCATTGACGAGGTCCTCTCGGGAGCCAAAGAAACCTTTGTCGTGCGCATTTATGGACCCGACTTGAGGGGCATCCACGCCAAAGCCGACGAGGTGGAGCAAGCCCTGGCCGGGATCCCCGGTATCGTTGACTTGAATGTGCAGCTCCAATCTGAGGTCCCTGAGATACAAGTTGCGGTGAACCTCGCGGCGGCGCGGCGCTATGGCATCAAACCCGGCGATGTGCGCCGCGCGTCGGCGACCCTCCTGGCAGGCGAAGAGGTGGGAGACCTGTTCAGAGATGGCAAGGCGTACGACGTGAACGTGTGGAGCACGCCCGCAACGCGACACAGTCTGACCAGTATTCGCAAGCTGCCGATCGACACGCCCAGGCACGGGCATGTGCGACTGGGCGATGTCGCCGACGTCCGCATCGCCCCGGCGCAGAGCGTCATCTATCGGGAAAACGACTCGCGTCGCATCGACGTCGGCGGTAACGTCCGGGGTCGTGATCTCGGCTCCGTGATGGACGAGGTCGATGATCGCGTCGAGGAGATCCAGTTCCCACTGGGGTATCATGCCGTCGTGCTCGGCGAGTACGCGGAGCGGGAGGTTGCCCAGACCCGCTTGTTGCTCTTCGCGATTGCCGCGGCGCTCGGAGTTTTCCTCATCCTGTTGGCGTCTTTCGAGAATACGCGCCTGGCGGTTCTCGGCTTCTTGACCTTGCCCTCCGCGCTGGTGGGCGGACTCCTGGCGGTGTACTTCACCGGCGGCGTGATCAGCCTCGGTTCGCTGGTCGGCTTCCTCACGGTCTTTGGGATTGCGGCGCGCAACCAGATCATGCTGGTCAGTCACTATCAGCATCTGGAGCGACACGAAGGGGAAACCTTTGGTTCGGTGTTGGCCCTGCGGGGGGCACGCGAACGGCTTTCGCCGATCCTGATGACCGCGCTAGCCACCGCCCTGGCGCTGGTGCCTCTGGTGGTGACCGGCGACATCCCCGGTCACGAGATCGAGTACCCGATGGCGATGGTGATTCTGGGCGGGCTCATCACCTCGACCCTGCTCAACCTGTTCGTCGTTCCCAGCCTGTACCTGCGATTCGGGAAGAGCAGGACCCCGCAGTCGCCGGCGCCGGTCGCGGCAACCAGTTGACTCCGCTACAGGAGAGAGGACCCGTTATGACACAGAGCGACGCTGCTTCCCCACGGTCCGAGGTCCTCGTGGCCGAAGGACTGCAGAAATCCTACGGACTCCGATCGGCGCTCCGGGGGTTGTCTTTCACCCTGAAGGCCGGACGGCTCATGGGATTCCTCGGTCCGAACGGCGCCGGCAAGACGACCTCGATCCGCATCCTGACCACCATCCTGGAGCCCGATGCTGGTCGCTTCACCGTCGACGGAATCGGCCACGAGCACCCGAACGAGATCCGGCGGCGGATCGGGGTGCTGCCGGAGAGCTTTGGGCTTCCCAAGCAGATGACGGGCATCGAGTACCTGACCTACTTCGGGCAGCTCTACGGCCGCACGGCGAAGGAGGCCCGCGACGTTGGGATGTCCCTGCTCCAGGACGTGGGGCTCGGGCAGCGGGCCCGCTCGCTGGTGGGCACCTACAGCCACGGCATGCGGCAGCGCATCGGCATCGCGCGCGCGCTCGTCAACGATCCGGTCGTGGTCTTCCTCGACGAGCCGACGCTTGGGCTCGACCCGCGGGGACAACGGGAGCTCCAGGGGCTGGTGCGCCAGATCGCCCTCGAGCGCGGCGCCGGCGTGATCCTGTGCAGCCATCTCCTAACCGAAGTCGAGAGCGTGTGCGACGACGTGGTCATCCTCAACTCCGGCGAGGTCGTCGCGACGGGGCCGGTGAGCGAGATCATTGGCGGCGCGCAGCGGAACGCCATCCGGGTGCGGGTGCCGGGGTCGGCAGTGGAGGACTCGCAGCGCGAACTGGAGACGATCCCGGCCGTGCGCAAGGTGAGCGCGGCGAGCGGTGCGACTGGCGCGACCGGCTGGCTGCGCGTGGAGCTCGACGACATCTCCACGGACGATGGCACCATCAACAACCGGATTCTCGAGACGCTGATCCGCGCCGGGATCCCGGTACTGAGCTTCGACCCCGAGGGCGGGCGGCTGCAGGACGTCTTCCTGCAACTGACCGCCGGCGCGATCAAGTGAGCGGCACGCCACGGGCAGCCGCGGCCTCGCCGCCCTGGTGGATCGTGTTCACCAGGGAGCTGCGGGAGTTGTGGCTCGGCGGCAAGGCGTTGACGCTCGTCCTGATCTATACCGTGCTCCTGGGGATTTACTCGTACCTCTTCGCCAGCAATGCGGAGTTGAACCTCTTGCCCGGGCAATTGGTGGTACTGGAGATCGTGAAGGCCGCCATTTTCTTCGGGCTGTTCATCTGCCTCATCATCGCCGCCGACAGCGTGAGCGGCGAACGAGAGCGCGCCACGCTCGAAGGGTTGCTGCTGACGCCTGTCAGCCGCCGGCAGATCGTGGTGGGGAAGTTCCTGGCCGCCCTCTCCCCGTGGCCCGTGACCATCGCGATCGCCATCCCGTACTGGGTGGTGCTCTCGCATGGCGATCGGGCGCTGGGGCCCGCCCTCTCGTTGGGTCCCGTCCTGGGCAGCCTGCTCGCGCCTGCCGTCACTGGATTGGCCCTGCTGATCAGCGTTTGGTGCAACTCGAACAAGACCAGCATGATCGTCAGCCTGGGCGCGTATCTGTTGCTCATGCTGCCCGCGGAGTTCGGTGGCGTCACCGTGCTCGCCGGCGGCGTGGCGCCGACGGCCTCGACGGCTCCGCTGCAATGGGTGAACCCGATCGCCGCCGTCGAATGGGTGCTCCGGGGGCAGATCATGGCGGGCACGCCGCTCGAGTCCCAATGGATCTGGCTCGCGGTGCCCCTGCTGCTGGCGGTCGCGATTCCCGCGACACTGTTCCTCGTGAGTGGTCGCGAGGTCCGGCTCGACGCGGCCACGAGCCGCTTCGGATCGATGGGTACGCACTGGGGGCGGCTGTTCGGCGAGACGCGACGGCGATCAGCACCCGAGCGAGTGCTCCATGACCGACTCCCGGAGTCCGCGCAGGCGGCCACGGGAGGGGACGGGCCAGCCGGAACCTTCCGGTCGAGGCCGGTTCGGACGACGGGGTTCATGGGCGCATGGCCGGGGTGGTGGCTGGTCTGCTCGCGGGAGCTGCGTGACCTGTGGATGGGGGGCCGGGCGCTCGTCTTGCTGCTCCTCTACACCGTCATCGTGGGGGTGGCGTCGTTCCTCTCAGCCAGCCGCAGCCAATTCGACCTGATACCGCCCAAGGAAATGGTCTTCTCGACCGTCCAGATCAGCATCTACGTGGGTGTGTTCATGGGCGTGATCCTCGGCGCCGATAGCCTCAGTGGCGCGCGGGAGCGTGCGGTACTCGAGACGCTGCTGCTCACTCCGATCAGACGCCGCTCCATCGTGGTCGGCAAGTTCCTCGCCTGCTCCTCGCCCTGGCCGGCGGCGCTCGCCGTTACCGTCCCGTGTCTCGCGGTGCTCGCCCAGGGCGATCCGATCGTCGGCCGCGCGCTGTTGTGGGGTGTGATCATCGGAAGCCTGCTGGTGCTGGGGTTCACGGGGTTAGGGGTGCTCGTGAGCTTCTGGTCCAACTCCAACAAGACCAGCCTGTTCGTCAGCCTCACACTGTACCTGGTGTTCTTGCTGCCGTCCCTGCTCCCCGGGCAAGCCCAGAAAGGCCTGGTCGGGAAGTTCTTCCAGCGCTCGAACCCCCTGGCGGCGGCCGACGAGTTTCTGGAGAAGATCCTGGTCAACAACCGCACCGTGCCCGAATTCCAGTCTTGGTTGCAGGGGCCGGTCGTGTTTCCGATTCTCGTTATCGGGCTGCTCTTCCTGTACGCCGCTCCCCGACTCCGGCTGTACGCCGGACGGGCTCGAACGATACGGCCACGGGTCCCACCGGCCGTGGCACTTTCCGCTGGCGGGAACGCCGTCGCAATTGGAGGAAACTGAATGAGCGACCACCGCGCGATGACCCCGCGTCGGGGCGAATCCTCGGGTACCACGTCACCCACGTGGTGGATCGTGTTTTCCCACGAGCTGCGTGACCTCTGGGTCGGCGGCAAAGCGTTGTACCTGATTCTCATCTACAGCGTGCTGTTAGGCATCTACTCGTTCCTCCTCGCCAGCAACGCTGAGGTGAACCTCTTGCCTCTGAAGGAAATGGTACTGGAGATGGTGAAGGCCTCCATCGCCGTCGGACTGTTCATCTGCCTGATCATCGCGGCGGACAGCTTCAGTGGCGAGCGGGAGCGGTCCACCCTCGAGGGCCTGCTGCTGACCCCGACGAGTCGCCGACAGATCGTGGTCGGGAAGTTCCTGGCGGCGATCTCCTCCTGGCCCGCCGCGTTGGTGATCGCCATCCCCTATTGGGTGGTCCTCTCCAAAGGCGATCCGGTGTTCGGTCAGGCGATGCTGTGGGGGACTCTGCTGGGCACCCTACTGGCTCCGGCCTTCGCCGCGCTGGGCGTGCTCGCGAGCATATGGTGCAAGACCAACAAGACCAGCATGCTTGTGAGTTTGTGTCTTTACCTTTTGCTGCTGCTGCCGACCGACATAATGGGCGGGCCGCAGAAAACACTACGGACCGCTGAACAATGGTTCCGTGCGGAGTTGAATCAATGGATCAACCCTCTGGCGGCGACGTCCCGGTTCCTGTGGAAGATCATGGTGAATGATCAGTCACCGGGGACACTGTGGTTTTGGCACGTGATGCCGGTGGTGTTCGTCCTGCTGGTCGTCGCGTTGCTCTTCGCGTACGCCAGCCCGCGGCTGCGCCTCGATCCCGAAACGGAGAGGAAGTTTCGGTCCTTCATGGCTCGTTGGCGCCGAGCCCCGAGCCCACCGGCGCCACGGCGAGTTGCGCGCGACGTCGCGCCTGAGCCCCAGGTGCTTCTCGTGCCCCCTGTCGTCCCGCGCAAGCCGGCGCGGCCTCGGGTGACCGGTCGTGGGGTGGAACCGTCGCCCTCTGCGTCGTCCACCTGGTGGCTCGTCTGCAAGCGGGAACTCCATGACCTCTGGGTCGGTGGACGGGCGCTGCAGCTCACGCTCATCTACGCCATCGTGCTGGGTGTCTACGCGTACATCATGGCGCGCGACAGTGTCCTGAGCCTCGTTCCCCCGAAGGAAATGGTGCTCGAGATCTGCAAAGCCGGCATCTTCGCCAGCGTCGTGGTGGGCTTGATCATCGGGGCGGATGGCTTGAGTGGGGAGCGGGAACGGGCGACCCTCGAGGGATTGCTGCTCACGCCGACCAGTCGGCGCCAGATCGTGGTCGGCAAGTTTGCCGCCGCCATCTCCCCTTGGCCCGCGGCCATGGCGATCACCATCCCCTTCCTGAAAGTGCTATCCCAGGGTGACGAGGTGTTCGGGCAGTCGGTGCTGTGGTGCGGCGTGCTGGGGAGCGTTCTGACCCCGGCGTTCACCGCTCTGGGGATGTTTGTGGGGTTCTACTGCAACTCGAACAAGACCAGCCTGTTCGTGAGCTTATGTCTCTTTATTCTGTTCCTCCTTCCGACCCAATTGCCTGGGCATGCCCAGGGAGGGGCTATGGGACTGTTCTTCCAATGGGTGAACCCGCTCGCCGCTCCTCGGGTGTTTCTGGCCAGCATCCTCGTGAACAACTGGACCATGGACCGGGCCTGGTCCTGGCTGATGTCGCCCGTGGTGTTCGCCGCACTCACCTTCGCGCTGTTGTTCTGGTACGCCAGCCCTGGTCTCCGCCTGGAGGGGGGAAAAGCAACCACGCTGCGGTGGTCCCGGGCCGGGGTCGCAGCGGGGCTGATGGCGGCTCTCCTCGTCTTCGTTGCAGGTCCAGCCATGGCGCTGCGCCAAGGGACGTCGCAGGCGGCGTCGTCCGCGGCCTCCCAAACCCAGGTGCAAGTGACCATCGACGTGCAAGCGAAGGCGGTAAAGGCGGGGACCCCGGTCGAGTACCACACGGTGGTGACGAACACCGGGCCGGAAGCGTCGCCGCCGTTGATCGCAGCGATGAACATCATCAATCTGAACAAACAGGGCGAAGTCGTCGATCCGGAAGACTGGTCGCCGCAGCGGACGCAATACATGGACGGCCTCGCCCCGGGACAGTCCGACACGCTCTCCTGGAGGATCAACGCGATTCTCGATGGCAACTACATGGTGTACATGGTGGTCATCCCGGCGCCCAGCGGCCCGGAGGCCACCAGCCATCCCGTCACCAGCCCCGGCATCCACCTGATGGTCTCGAAGTACACCCGGCTCAATCCCGGCGGTGTGCTTCCCTATGCGATTGGAGGGCCGGTCGTGTTGGGGCTGGTCATTTTCTTCGTGTACCGGCGCAGGCACCGGGAAATCGATGCGGGTGGTGAGACATGAAACCCGGCACGGGTCCCGATGGCCGCAAGCGCCTCCGTATCCCGGTACTTGTCGCGATTTTCTTCGTCGGGTCAGTGCACGACAACACGACGCTCGGCACCAACCCCGAGACGCACACTCTAATGGTGACCCTATGATCGCTTCGCGCACAGATGTGAAACCCCGGAGGTGCACTGTGGCCCCGCATCCGGAAATCGAGCGAGCGCGCACCTGGCGCTTCCTTCGGCCCGGCTCCCTACCACTGATCCTCTGCGCGGGAATCGGCCTGCTGCCACTCCGAGTCCAGGCGCAATCCGACAGCTCCCCCGCGTACCTGAGAGATCGCGGCACGGGGATGCCAACGTCGATGTTCGGCACCTACGTGCGCCGGGGAGAGCTCCTGTTCTACCCGTTCTTGGAGTACTATCGCGATCACAACCTGGAGTACAAGCCCAGCGACTTGGGCTACGGGCTTTCCCAGGATTTCCAGGGCCGGTTCCGGGCGTCGGAAGGGCTCCTGTTCTTCGCGTACGGTTTCACCGACTGGCTCTCGGCCGAGATGGAAGCAGCGGTCATCACGGCGACGCTCTACACCGCCGCGAACGACCCCTCCGGCGCTCCGGCAAGAATCCACGAATCCGGGCTGGGGGATGTGGAGGGGCAAGTCCGGGCACGCTCGGTGTTCCTCAGAATCAACAACGGGTTCGGGCTCGCCCCCAAGGCCACCGATTGGTCACCGGAAGTCGGAATCGTGTTTTCCCTTGGAGGAACGACCCGATGAATGAAGGTGCGGGTGTGACCATCAAGTCTGGGGTGCCGATTGTAGCCGGCTTCGCGGCGGTCCTCCTCTCCGTCGGGGGGGGAAGGCCGCCCGTGCGCGGCGCGGCGGTTGCCGCGGCCCAGGCTGCCCCGCCCGAGGTCGTCGTCTACGCATCCGACCTGCCCAAGAGCGCCCTATCCGAGTTCGCCTTCTGGAACGACCCGACCTCGCCCGGGGGCAGGATGGTCGGAATCACCAACACTGGGGACGAGCTGGACCCGCCTCCCGAGAACGACCCCCATGTGACCTTCAAGGTACCGGTTCAACACGGCGTTCCGTATCGGTGCTGGATTCACATGAAGGTGGGAACCCCGAAGGGCAAGTCGCAGGCGAACGTTCTCTGGGTGCAATTCTCGGACGCGGTCGACGAGGCGGACAAGGCGGTCTTGAAGCCCGGCACGGGGAGCTACCTGACCGCGCGCGGGCCGGCGCGTGAGGGCTGGACGTGGGTGGGATGCGACCGGGGGAGAAACGCCAAGCCGTTCGAGTCGCTGATCCATTTCCGGACCAGCGGTGAGATCACCGTACGTATGCAGGCGGGCATGGAAGGAGTCGGGTTCGACCAGTTTCTGCTGAGCCCGGCCCGGTTCCTGGAGCAGCCGCCCTCCGAAGCGATCGTACAGAAATAGAGGACGAAGCCATGATCGATGTCCCCGCTGGATGGCCTCAGGTAGTGTCCCGCAGCGCCACGACGGCCGTGGTCGCCTTCGTGGTACTGCAAGCGAAGGAGTGGTTCGACACCAAAGTCTTCGACACGCCCGGGACCGCCGCCGACGCAGCGCTGATCGGGTGCGGCCTCTTGCTGGTGAACGCCGTACTCAAGTGGACGAAGCCCTAGTCCATGGAGACCATGTTCATGCGTACCCTGCTCTGCGCAGCGCTCCTGTGCGGCTCCGCTGCGGCGCTGGCCGGGCAAACCCCCGTACCCCGTCCATCTGCCACGCCGTCCTACAAGCGCGACGTCCCGGCTGCCCTCGCCGCCCAGGCCAAAGTGGCCGAAGACTCAGCCGTTGCCCGAGCCCTGGCCCGCGTCCCCGGCGGCCAGGTCGTGCAGCTCGTGCTGGAGCGCGAGGGCGGGAGGCTCATCTACTCCCTGGACATCAAGGTTCCAGGGAAAGCGGGGATTGAGGAGGTGCACGTCGACGCGCTCAGCGGCCGCGTTTTGGCGGTCGAGCACGAGCCCTGATGTAGGACCCGGTGTACCACCCGGGTTGGCAGCGCCGCATCAGCCGCGACCCGCGGGCAACAGTTCGCAGCTCCGTCATGTGACCACACCTTCTGGCCACTTCGCATCATCAATCCCACCAACGTGATAGCCAGCCAGGCCTTGTCGGCTCGATGGCACCGAGAATGCATAGCAGCAGGCAGGTTCTCTCATGACGAACGACGCCAGGCAGGGCAAGACTACGCCGGGGGGACAGCCCCGGCGGCGCGGCTGGGACCGGCGGGCCGATCGGGGCCGCCGCATGGTCCGCGATCGCCGGCGCGAGCACATGCAGGTGTCGTTCGAGCGTCGCAGCCGTGTCGAGCGACGCGCCGAGCCTCCGCGCCGCGCCCAGGCGGGCCGGCGCAACTCGGACCCGGAAGGCTTTCAGCGGTTGAACCTGTAGTGCTGCGCCGGCTATAGTCCCGCCATCTTGATCCCATCGATAATGAACTGCACCGCAATCGCGCACAGCACGAGGCCCATGAGCCGCGTCAGGATCCGCATCCCCGTCTGGCCGAGTCGTTGCTCCACTCGCGGTGCCGCGGCGAGCGTGACGTAGGTCAGGAACGCCGTGAGCGCGATCGCGACATACACCCCGGCGGTGGTCACCACGCTCTTCGAGGCGCCCGCCAGCACCATGACCGTCGAGATCGCCCCTGGCCCGGCGAGCATCGGAACGCCGAGCGGCATGATGCCCACGTCTTCCTTCTCGATCCCCTCGGCCTTCTCGACCGCCGTCTCCCGCTGCTGACTGCGGCGCGCCTGGACCATGTCCAGCGCGTTGAGGCCGATCAGGACGCCGCCGGCGATCTTGAACGCTCCGATGGTGATGCCGAACAGGCGGAAAATCAGGCTCCCGCCCAGGGCGAACGCCGTCAGCGTGATGGCGCAGGTCCAGGCGCCCCGCTTGGCCATGAGCCGGCGCACCTCGGGTGGGTCCCGCGCGGTCATGGCGAGGAACGTCGGAACTGCTGTGAGGGGGTCGACGATGAACAGGACCGACGTGAAGATCAGGAACAGGTCCTGCAGCGTCCGCAGCGTCTCGCTCACATCGCGACTTGCACGACGCGGTCCTTCCCTGCGCGCTTCGCCGCGTACATTGCCTGGTCGGCCTTGCGGAGGAGCTCGTCGGTCCCGGCCTCGGTGCCCGACACCGCCACGACGCCGATGCTGGCGGTGACCGAGGGGGTGCCCCGGAACACCGTGCGGATGCCGGTGACGAGCCGGGTGGCCGCGGCGTGCGCCACGTCGCCGTCCGTCTCGGGCATCAGGACTCCGAACTCGTCGCCCCCCAGCCGGCCGACGACGTCTGCCTGGCGCACGGCGCCGCGCATGGCGTCGGCCACGAGCCGCAGCACGGCGTCGCCCGTGGCGTGGCCGTGCGCGTCGTTGACGGACTTGAAGTCGTCGAGATCGAGGTAGATCAGGGCCAGGGGCCGGCCGTAGCGCCGGTTGCGGCTCAGCTCCTGCGCCAGCTCGTGGGAGAACGCCCGCGCGTTCAGCACGTTGGTGAGCGGGTCCTGGGTCGCGAGCTGTTCGAGCTGCGAGTGCGTGTGCCGCAGCTGCGACAGGCCGACGATGGCCACCCCGACCACCGCCAGGTAGGCGAGCTCGTTCAGGACGCGGTAGTCGAGCAAGCTCGTAGCGGGCATCTGGTCGATGCCGACGGTGAAGCGCAGCAGGCTGGTCGCCAGGGCGAAGGCGATGCCCCAGTGCATCCCGTCGTGCCAGGCCGCGAGCAGCACGGGAATCACGTACAAGATGTCCAGGCGCAGCTCGCCTGGTGTCCGGGAATTCAGGAGATAGACGCCCCCGACGATGACGGCCCACCCGAGCAGTCGCAGCGCGCGGAGCAGGCGACGGCGGGCGGCCACTTAGAAGGGGGCCTCGGCCACGTGGTGCGGATCATCGAGCAGCAGTGCCGGGAGGGTCTCGCCCGCCGCCACGGTGGGCCGGTCTTCGGGCACGATCAGGAGCGCGTTCGCGCGGGCCATGGACGTGAGGATGCCGGAACCCTGCGGGCCAGTCAAGCGCGCCGTCAGCGCCCCACCGGGTCCGTCCGGGTGAACGACCGCCCGCAGGAAGTGGCGCAGCTTCGGTCCGAGCGTGATCGGCTCGCCCACGCAGACGGGCACGGTGCGGCGGAACGGGAGCCGGTGGCCGTGCAGGCGCCGGATGGCCGGGCGCACGAACAGCTCGAAGGTGACCATCGCGCTCACCGGATTTCCGGGAAGCCCGATCCACGGCGTTCCGTCGAGCAGGCCGAATCCGACCGGGGCACCGGGGCGCATGGCGATGCGCCACAGCTTGATCTCGCCGCCCAGCTCCGTCAGGACCTCGCGCACGAAGTCGTGCTCGCCCACGCTCACGCCGGCGGTGGTGACGAGCAGGTCCGAGCCTCGTGCGCCGGCGAGATGCTCGCGGAGGCTTTCTTTTGTATCGCGCGCCAGGCCCAGGTCCACGGGGATCCCGCCGTTCCGGCGGATCAGCGCGTGCAGGGTGTAGGAGTTGGAGGTCGCGACCTTCCTGCCCGAGAGGATGTCGTCCGCGCGGTCCAGGTCCACGATCTCGTCGCCCGAACCCATGAAGGCGACGCGCGGGGCATCGTGGACGAGCGGGGTGGCGTGGGCGATGGATGCGAGGACGCCGAGCTGGGCAGGGCCGAGGGGCGTGCCGGCGCCCAACACGACCTCACCCTTTCGGATGTCCTCGCCACGGTGGCGGACGTTCTTCCGGGCGTCCCGGCCCGTCACCACCCTGACGCTACCGGGCTCCGCGGGCTCGGTGTCCTCCTGCCGCACGACGGTGTCGGCGCCGGCCGGCAACGGTGCCCCGGTGAAGATGCGCGTGGCCTGGCCGGGACCGATCGACTTGGTCGGGAACTGGCCGGCGGGTACGGCCTCGACCACCGCCAGCGTGATCTTGCGCTGCGGGCCGGCATTTTCCACATCTGCTGCGCGTGCCGCGTAGCCGTCCATCGCGGAATTGTCCCAGGCCGGGAGGTCGATGGGGCTGGTCACATCCTCGGCCAGCACCCGGTCCAGGACCTCGCGCAGCGGCCGGGGCGCCACGGGGAGCGGGGCGA
>WNGA01000294.1_pt1 | contig 71460 bp, 38 predicted proteins | sample 5400061 | NCBI WGS metagenome assembly WNGA01 (sample SAMN13153366, study PRJNA577476) | soil metagenome | isolation source: 100 cm soil or saprolite under grassland replicate 2 | place: USA:California | collected 2016-06-15
GGTGCTCTGCAGCGCCTGGTCGAAATCACGCCGGGTGAGGTCGAGTTCCTGGCGCAGCGACTCGGTCACGTTGGACAACCGGTCGCCGATCGCGGTCAGCTGCGTACTCGGGTGGTCCGGGCCGATCGCCTGGCTCTGCTGGGCCAGCTTGGGCTTCGGGTTGACCAGCCAACTGACCGCTCGGCGTACCGCCGGGGTCATGGCGATCGTCGGCAGCGACGCGATCGCGATCCCGACCGGGCCGGTGGCGACGCCCGCCACCGTGAGCGCGACGCTGGTCACCAGCCCCCGGTTGGTACGCCCGTCCCAGACCCACCGTTTGACCCAGTTGGGCCGCTTCGGAGCCTGCTGTGCCTCGACCTCGGCGCTGGCGCCGCGGCTCCGGATCGCCGGCTTGGCGAACCTGCCGGTGACGCGCTCGAACCAGCGGTTCACCAGCGGCGATATCGTCGCGTCCGCGAGGCTCGCAGAGGCACCGATCAGCGCCCGGTGCCAGTCGTTGTCCAATGTGAACGTCTGGTGGAAAAGGCCCCCGGTAGCCGGGCCGTGGCCGATCAGCCCCTTCGAGAACAGGTACGCCGTACCGATCAGTGCCGCCCCGTGGATGACGCCGGGCACCGCCCCGAACACGAATTCCTGCAGTTTCGAGAGCTTTCCGGTGGGCTTTGCGGACTGCTCGGCCGTACGCCGTTCGACCTGTTCGGTGACGGCGCTTTCGCCCCGCTGCACCGGCGCCACCGGGCTGGTCGGCTCGGGTGCGGTGATCCGGTCGCCGAACACGACGATGCCGTACTCGTCGGCGAGGTGGCCGAGCGACTGGCGTACCTGGGGATCGGTGACCCGTAGGTTCTCGATCGCCGCGGCGAGCGCGCGGTCGACACCGCCGGAGAACTGCCACACCACTCGAGGTCTGCGGCCTCGCAGCCGGGGATCGCCGGCCAGTTTGGCCAGGTGGTCCGCCGCCTGCCGCAGGATCTCCTGACCGGCCGCGCTGTCCAGGCGTACGGCACCGTCGAGCCGCACCCTGATCAGCAGTTGGTGGTGCAACTGCCCGTCGGGCGAGATGTCGGCGGAGAGAATGTGACCGTCACCGAGGTACGCGCCGCGGGACGAGCCGTCCGATTCGCGGAGCTGGGTGTGGAAGTGGTCCCGCCCGTCCGGGAAGAGCCCCACCAGGTGGCTCGTCGACTCCGCGCTGTCGATCACGGCGTGCCACCGGTCGATGGTGCTCGCGATCTCGGCCAGCTGCTGCGGGGTCAGGCCGGGGCTCTCCAGCGTGGTCCGCACCCGGCGGATCGCGTTGCGCCAGGTCGTACGGCCGGCGAGGCTGCCGCGCTGGAAGATCGACTCCATCCGGCCGGCCACATCCGACAGCCGCTGGGTCTGCTCGTCGACCTGCTGCGGGGTGGGCGCCGGGTCGGGCGTGGCGGACCGGCTCTGGTCCGGCGCGGACGGCGTACCGGTGCTCTGCTGGTACGCCTGCTGACGCCGCTCCAACTCGGCGACCTGCTGCTCGAAGCCCTCGACCACGGAGTCCAACTCGCCGAGCGGTCCGGCGAGTCGCTGGTCGAGCGCGGTGGCCGCGTCCCGCAACTGCTCGGTGAACACTGCCTGTTCCAGGGCCCAGGCTTTGCGTACCGCCAGCTTTGCTTTCCAGTACTGAGCCAGAGCGTGCGGCAGGAACGCGATGGAGGTGCCGATGAGCAGGATGCCCGACAGGTTGTAGTCGCCGCCGATCACCGCGGCGCCCAGGATGCCGCCGCCGAGCACCCACGCGCCACCCAGGGTCGACAGGGTCCGGGCGAAGAAGTACCGGAACTTCATCACGCCGGAGGGACGCGTGCGGGCGGCGTCGGCGAGATCGGCCTGCTCGGACACCGTGCTGGCCGAGGCTTCCCGCCCGGATGGCACCGCCTGTTGCAGAGCCTCGGCGGTACGGGCGACGTGCGGCAGCGCGTCCGAACGTTCCCGCAGGCTGGAGAGCCGTTCCTGCAGGGCGGCGATCCGGGACTGGAACCGCTGCTCCACGACGGCGCGTACCTGCTGTTCGCGCCACCGTTGCTTCCACGCGTCGAGTTCGGTCGTGGCGGCGCGTTCCCGGCCTGCCAGACCGCGGTCGCCGATCGCGGCCGTGAAGCCGACCACGGTTTCACCGCTCGGGCCGACCGTGGCCAGCCGCCAACTCTGGGTGTTGCCGATACCGCTGATCTGGAATCCGAGCGCGGTGCCGACGGACGCCAGTGCCCGCAGCACACCGCTGATCGCGCTGCGCCGGAACGCCCACGACCACTTCGGCAGCGGATCCGTGTACTGCGGCGGCGGCGTACGCTCCGCCGCGGCGGTCTCGGCCGCCTTTTCGACGTCCCGGGCGGTTGCGGGCCTCGGCCGTGGCTGTGGGGAACTCTCCGCGGCGGGGTCGGGGCCGGGCAACGGGGTCAGCGGACGTTGCGGCCGGATGTGCTCGGTGGCCTGCTGGAACGCGTCGGACCGGGCCGACAACCCGTGCAGCGCTTCGCGTACCCGCTGGGCTTCGGCGACCACCGAGTCGACCGCGACCGTCGTCTCGGTGGTGATGTCGTCCACCAGCTTCGCCGAGTCCACCGCGGCTCGGGCGGCGGCCCGCCGCTCGTTCAGGTTGGTCAGCGCCTGCACCCGCGACCAGTGCCACCGGCGGGCCAGGCCGCCGGCTATCGCACCGACGAGGCCGCCGGCCGCGATCACCGCGGGCAGCATCGGGATGTTCAGCAGCGCCGAGGCCGTCGCGGCGGCGCCCTCCGTCAGGCCGGCCGTCCCGAGCCCCCAGAGCAGGAACGTACGCCGAGGCGCCCTCGGCAGCTGCCCGAGCTCGATCGTGGAGGCGCTGCGGGTACGGAACTTACGCCCGGCGACGTCGCCCGGCACCCCGAACTGCCGCAGCGTACGGGCCACCGAGTCGGACACGTGCTTCGACAGCGCACGCGCCCGCGCCCGCGCGTCCTGCTCCATGTCCTCCGACGTCGGGACCAGCCGAGCCCGCTCCAACTCCACGCGCAGGTCTTCCTGCAGCTGGATCCGGGCGTTCGGGTCGGTCTCGGAGGCGAGCTGGTTGGCCACCGTGACGATGCGGGTGACCGTGCCGCGGCTGAGCCGGTCGGTGCTCGGCGCCCGCCGCAGCAGCTTCGCCAACCGGGCGGTACGGCTGCGTTCGGCCAGGTGCTGGCTGATCTCCTGGGCGAGCGCCCGCTCGATCAGGTGGTCGGACAGCCCGGGCTCCAGGACGATCCGCGCGGACACGTCGGAGCTACCGGCGACCGGCTCCAGATGCGCCACGCCGTCCGGTGTGGACCCGGCGACCAGCTCGATGGAGACCGTACGACCGAAGCGGGGCTTGATTCGCAGCACGTTGCCGCCGTCGAGCACCACGCGGCGTACCTGCTGTGCGAGGTGCTTGCCCAGTCGGGGCATCAGGCGCCGCGCCCGGCGTACCGGGTCGTCGGGGTCGGGGCTGCTCGGGTCGCCCTGACCGGACGGGCCGGACGGCGGCCGACCGGGTGGGCCGCTGGGCGGACCGGTAGGCGGACCGACGGGTGGCCCGCTGGGCGGACCGACGGGTGGCGGTCCTTGCGCGGGGCCGGTCGGGGGTGTGCCCGCCGGTCCGGTCGGCGGGGTGACCGTGGACTGCGAGACCCGCGCACCGAGAACGGTGATGCGGTACTCGTCGCGCCGCTCGCCGAGGGACTCCCTGGTCGCGGGGTCCTCGACCCGGAGGTCCTCGATCGCCCGGGCCAGGTCCCGATCCACGTCGCCGGCGAACTGCCAGGCGATGCGGGGCGGGCCGTCGCGGTGGCGGGAGTCGGCCGCGGTCCGCTCCAGATGCTCGGCGGCCTGCCGCAGCAGCGCCTGGCCGGCGGGGCTGTCGACGGTGACCCGCCCGTCCAGCTTCACCGAGATCACGAGCCTGCCGTGTACGGCGATCACGTGCTCCGTACCCAGGAATCTGCCGTTCGTGGGGTGGACCGGATCGGATTCCATCGGGTGGAAGTGGTCCCGCTCGTGGGGGAACACGCCGACCACGCCGCTGGTCGACTGCGCGGTGTCGAGAATGGACTGCCACAGCGTCACCGTCTCGGTGGCCGCGTCGACCTGAGCGTGGTCGACGTAGCGGTCCTCCAGCCGGGCCTGCATTTCGGCGAGCTGAGAGGTCCAACTGGTCCTGCCGGCCGGCCGGCCGCCGCCGGGGAAGATCTCGTCCAGCCGCTGGCGTACCTCCGAGAGTCGCTCCAGCAGCTGGTCGGCGCGTTGCCTCGGGGTTGCCTGCGACACCGGCTGGGTGGACTGCTGCTGGGCCGTCGACTGCTGTGCTGTCGACTGCCGGGTCGCGGGGTCGATCGCGGCGCCGGTCGCCGGAGCGGGTGCCGGTCCCGGCAGCCCCGGACCGAGGAGGGTGCGCGCCAACTGCCGGTTCGGGTCCGCGCCGAAGGACCTGCACACCAACGTGGTGGTGTCGCCGTCACGGTGCAGCAGCACCCGGGCGGTCAGCACGACCGGACCACCCCACCGCTTGACCATCGCTCCCGGACGGCCGTCGAGACTCGGATAGCGGGCGATCTTGTGCACCACGACCTGGGTCTCGCCGGTGGGCAACTGCTCGATCTCGAACCCGTCGTGCTTGGCGAGGGTCGCCCGCAGCGCCCGGAGATACCGGCCCAACGGATCCTCGGTGAGCTTCCGCGGACCGAGCGCCTCGGACAGCAGGCAGACGTCCGCGTTGCGGCCCAACTCGTACGCGGCGCCCGCCGGTGTGGCGAAGCCGATCCGACCGGCCTGTTCCCGGATCGCCTCCAGCACCGTGTCCACATCGGCGTCCGGTGCCAGCGTCACGTCAACGGGACCACGACCGAGTCGCTGCGCCTGCGACTCCAGCCTGTGGAGCCGGTCCCGCATCTCTTCCTGGTACGCCGAGCGGATCTCCGGCTCGCCCATCGCCTGCGCGAGCTTCCGGTACGCCGTGGTACGCCGCATCGGCAGCCCACTCGTACGGGAGAGCCGCGCGCGCTCCACATCGGCGTGGAACTGGGCGGTGTAGTAGCGGATCAGGTCGGCGGCCGTGCCCGGGTCGAGCCGGGTCACCGGGTTGCCGTCGTTGCCGGTCACCGTGATGGTGCCGCCGTTGTCGAGTGCGAACCGGATCGCGGCCGCCGACATCCGTCCCGCGTACACCTGGGGGAACCTGGCCTCGGCGATGGCCCGGTTGAAGTCCACCCAGCCGTCGTTCCACGGCGTACGGTCGGCGGCGGGCATCAACGACGTGAGGTCGATGTTGGCGTCGTCGAGGTGCTCCTCGGCCCAGCGCAGCGTCACCTGCGCCTCGGCCATGCTGCTGACCGCGCTGTCGTACCGGCGGTGCAGTTCGAGGGCCTGCTCCAGCGGCGTACCGGCGAACTGGTTGAGCAACGCCTCGAGCCGGCCCTGGTGCTGCTCGCCGAAGGTGACGCACATGTGGCCGAACCACCGTACGAGCCCTGTCGTGCCGTGCGTGCCGACGGCGTTCCACACGTGCAGCAGGTCGGGAGACAACCACGGCTGCGGGGTGAGCTCCCGTTCCAGCGCCTCGGCCTCGGCAACGGTCTGCCGCAGGTCGTCCAACAACTCGGAGAACGGCCGGCGCGGCGACTCCTCTGCCGCCAGCTGCCGCTCCAGCTCGCGCCGCTCGGCCTTGGCGACCACCTTCGCCTGCTCGGTACGCCAGTCCATGTGCGCCATCGCGATACCGGCGGTGAGCGTGTAGAGGAACACGGCGCCGCCGATGACGGGGTGGCTCAACCCGACGCCGACGCCGAGTCCGCCCGCCGTCGAGCTGACCACGGCCGGGAGTACGTGCTTGGTGAAGAAGATCCTCTTGCCCGGGCGGATCGCCTTGGCGTACTCGCGGTTCTCGGCGACGTGCTGGGCCTCCTGCGACTGCTCGGTCGAGCGGTGGCGTACCAGTCGGATCCGGCGGCGCATCCTCGCCAGGCGTTGCTCGCCGCGACTGGACTGGGACTCCTCCTGCCGTACCCGCTGCTCCTGCGCGGCGGCCAGCTGCGCTTCGGCGGACAGTTCGTGAAGCGCGAGCTGGGCGTCGCGCTCCATCGCGTCCTTGAACGCCTTCTCCCGCTCGGCCCGGTCCGCCACGTCGAGGTGCGCGGCCAGGTGGGACGCGAACGACGCGATGGCGCCGCCGCCGATCATCGTGGCCCCGACCACGAGCGAGGTCGGCGCAGCGCCCGGCAGTGCCGTGAGGCCGAGCGCGGCCAGGCCACCGACGAAGCTCGGCGCGAAGTCCCGTCCGAGGTACCAGGCCCGACTCGGCACCCCGGTCGGCGCCCGGTCGGTCAGCGGTACCGCCGCGCCACGGCGCAACCCCAGCCGCTTCATGCCCCCGCTCTGCCGGCTGAAGTTCTCCTGTACCGCCTCGTTGAGCTTCTCCACCTGCTCCAGCCGCGTCCCGACCTCGGTGAGCTGGGCCAGTGCCCGCCGCATCTCGGTGAGAGTGTCCGGATCGGTGGTACGGCTCAGTTCCAGCTGGATCCGCCGGATCGTCTGGTCGGCCTTCTTGACGACGCTGTAATACCGCTCGTCGATCTCGTGCTCGGCGAGCAGGTCCCGGAACTCCTTGTGCAGGGCGGTCTCGCGCGCCGCGACCTTGTCGAACCAGCCGCGGATCACCACCGCGTCCAGCACCGCCTTCACGCCCGTGGGCACCCCGGCCACGAGCGGCACCGCCAGCGCCTCCTGCTGCTGCCGTACGGCTCCGGCGGCGGTGTGTGCGGGATGTGCCGCCCGCTCGTCGGACTTCACCCGGTGGCTGATCCAGGCGCGTACCACCGCGTCGGAGACGGCCGGGAGCTGCTTCGCGACGGAGTCGACGTACTGCGGCTTCTCCTTGGGCTTGATCAGGTTGCGATCGGTCTCCGACGCCGCCACCGCTGTCGGATCCGCACCCTGTTCGCGGATCCGCCGCCGTTCCGCACGGCGGGCCTGTACCCCGCGAGAGTGGGTACGGTCGTCGCGACGCAGCTTGACCGCCTGCCGGAACTCGAACGCCGCCACGCCCATGCTCAGCAGCACACCGGGAACGCCGAGCCGGAGCACCAGGTCGGGATCCTGTTGCCACGCCGCGATAGCCGAGACGACACCCAGCCCGACCCCCTGCGGCACCAGGTGCTTCGCGAAATACCGCCGGGCGGGGACCACCCCGTACGGCCGGTCGAAGATCCCCAGCTGGCCCTGCCGTGGGCTGCAGTTCTCCAGCACCGCCGCCCGGGCGAACGCCGGTACGGCCGCGATCCGCTCCTCCGCGCCGGGGGTGCCCCGGCGCAGTCCCATCGTGTCGATCTGCTCGGCGACCCGCCCCCACAGCCAGTGCTGCAGCACCGCCCGTTCCCGCCGGGTCAGATCCGCCTGGCGTACGGCGTCGCGTTGGCGTACCAGGTCGCACAGCTTGGCGAACCCGCCGAGGTCGTCGGCGGTGAACTGGTTCCGGGTGATCTTGCCCGTCACTTCCCCGGGCAGGAACACGTTGTCGATGTCTGTGCTGGCCAGGTTGCGGTTGCGGACCGCCGCCAGGAGCTTGGCGACCGCCTCGGCGACCGCACCCTCCACCGCCGCCCGCAGTACGAAGTCGGGCGCGTTCCGGGCGGCCAGCACCGCAGCGGTGACCACCCGTCCCTGTTGTGTGGTGAGGCTGAGCAGACCGGTGTCGGGGTCGATGTCGACGGTCGCCCGGGTCGGGATGCCGCGCTTGCGGCCGATGCTGAGCGTCAGCGGCCCACTGGTGTCGACGTCCACGTACGAGGCTCGCACCTCGGTGGTCACCGCGTGGGCGACCTCGGGCACCACGCCGAGCACCCGGTCGGGATCGGGCAACGGCCGGGCCGCCTGCCGCAGCGAGCCGTCGGTGTGCCGGACGCACGACTCCACGGTCGCCGTGGCGGTGCCGGCCACATCGCGTACCACCACCGTGGCGGTGGTGACGACCGGCCGACCGAACCGGCTGGTCTTCGGACGGCCTTCCTGGTCGTGGACCACCCGGTCGAACCGGACCTCGACGTCGCCGGTGTCCAGCCGGCGTACCGTCACCCGGTCCGGCTTCTCGACGGTCTGCCGCAGCTGATCCGCGTCGACCCCGTGGTACCCGGCCTGTACGGGTGAGGCGAAGCCCAGCTGGGACGCCGCCCCGGTCACCGCGTCCCGGACCCGGTTGAGGTCGTCGAGACCGACCGTCAGCTCCACCGCACCGCGGCCGTCGTGCGCCGTACGGTCCTGGCGCAGCGCCTCGGCGGCTCCGTTGTAGAACTTCTGACCCCGGTCGGCGGTGAGCCTCGCCCACGAACGCTGGGTGGGCCGCAGCCGGTGGACGCCCGCGGCCTGCGTACCGAGCTGGTGGTAGTAGCTGATCAGATCCGCGAGGTCACCCGCCTGGATGGTCCAGCGGACCGTGCCGTCGGAGCGCTGCAGCATGTCGGCGCCGGTGTGCAGCGCGAACTCGATCGCCTGCGCGGTGAGCTGGTTGGCCAGCGCCTTCGGGAACCGCAGCGACGCCAGGGTCTCCGCCAACCGGTGCCAACCCGCATCCCGTACGGCCGGTACGTCCTGCGGCTCGATCTTGACCTCGTCGAGGTCGACGCCCATCTCGTCCAACAGCGGCGCGACGTCCTGCAGGACCTGCTCGGCCTGCCGGATCTTCGCTTCCAGGTCCGGCGAGCCCAGCTCCCGGTAGAGCCAGTCGGCGAAGTCCTGCTGGCTGAGCACCGCGGCGTGCGCGGCCAGCTCGTTCGGCAGGCTCGGCGGGTGGTCGAAGATCTGCGAGTACGCCGCCGTCAGCAGCACCTTCACCGCGTCGACGCTGCCCACCACCTGGGTCGGCGACTGGAGCAGCAGGTACGCCGCGTCCGCGAAGGTCCGTACGGCCTGCCGGTGGGCGTCGGTGCCGGGGGTCGGGCGCGGGCCGCGTACCAGTTTCGCGAGCTGGTCGATGCCCGCGACGTGCATGATCTCGCCGTTGCGCGAGAACCGCACCAGCAGCTTGCCGCTGTTGGTGTTGTAGCCGAACCGGCCCGGCGCCGTGGCGTCGCCGCCGCGGAAGGCGAAGTCCAGCGCGTTCGCGCGGGGACCGCGGAGCAGCGTGGCGCCCTCGACCTCGGTGCCGTCCGGCAGCGTCACCATGTGGACCAGCTCGTCGACCGCGCCGCCGGGCGCACTGTCGAGCTGCCGCGCGGCGAGCTCACCCAGCTGCTGGCGGGCCTGGAAGGCGGTGCCCTCGTCGCCGCCGAGCCACACGCCGAACTCGGCGTTGAACTGGGCTCCGACCCGTACTCCCGGAATTTCGCCGAGTGGGGTCATGGCCGGGTCGGCGTCGGCAGTCCGCGCGAGCACCGTGTACGGGTTCGGGTTGCCCAGCCCGAGGAAGGCAGCTTCCTCGGCGACCCCCTGCCGCCAGCGCAGCGTCGACTGGTACATCCGCTCCAGCGCCTCGGAGACCTGAGCGTCGCTGAGCACCCGGGTACGCAGCCGGAACATGTCGTGCAACCGCGCCTCGGAGACCCTGGCGAGCTGCTCGCCGAGACCGGGCACCGAGGTGTTCGCCCGGCGCAGCCAGTCGGTGTCCACGTCGCCGAAGCCGCTCGGGTCGGTGCCGAAGTGGCTCGCGTTGATCACCGACTGCCAGGGCGCGGGGTCGAGCGGCGCGCCGGTGAGCCGGTGCTCCGCGATCCGGTCGAACTGGTTCTCGAGGGACCGGCTGTCACCGATGATGTCGAGGCCGGTGAGCGATCCGGGCAGGCGTACCACGTAGCGGTTGCCGGTGCCGGTCGCCTGCGCCACCGGGTCGCCGAACCGGGACCCGTCCGTGACCAGCACGTGGTACTGGCTGCCGTCGTCCTCGGTGATCGTGACGTTCAGGCTGCCGGTGGTGTTCTCGATCACCAGAGCCCGCTGCGGCCCGCCGAGCAGGTCGGTGACCATCCGCAGATCCTGGGGCGTGTGGCGTACGGTCCGCCCGAAGTGGTCCACGAGCGTACGCGCCAGCGGTGACAGGTGCCGCTGCAGTTGCCTGTTGTGGCCTTGCCAGCCCGGCGTGCTGCGGTGCACCTCGAGTCGCCGGGTCAGCGCGTTCAGCTCGCGCTCCAGATCCTCGATCGTCTGCGGGTCGGTCGCCTCGACGAGCTGCCGGGAGAGCAGCTCCGCCTCGGCGGCCTGGCCGGCGTACTCGGCGCCGCCGGGGCGATGGGTCACCAGGCGTACCAGGCGGCGTGCCCGGCTGCCGCGCTCGGCGATGGTCTCGCCGATCTCGTGGGCGAGGGCGCGTTCGATCTGGTCGGTGGCCAGCCCGTCCGACAGGTGCAGCCGGTAGTCCCCGGATGTCAGCCGTACGGCCCCGCGCAGGGTGTCGCGGCCCAGGTCGGTCTCGGCGATGATCCGCTTGCCGTCCGTGGTGGTGCCGAGCCGGCCGGCGAAGACGTGCAGCGTGAACGGCTTGCCGCGACGCGGTGTCACCCGGATCGTCAGGTCGTCCTCGTCGACCTCGATGTCCTCGACCAGGTGCGACAGGCGGTCCCGCAGCCGCTCCGCCGCCGCCATCGCCTCCCGCTGTACGGCGGTCGCGTCCGACTGCCACCGGCCGTCCGCGACGAACTCCGAACGCGAGTCCGGGTCCGGGTCCTGGGTCGCCGTGATGCTCCACGGGCCGATTCCCTGGTCCGCTGCGGTCAGCGGTTGCGGGTTCCGGTCCAGATGCGTCAGTGACCCTTCGAGCTGCTGGACGAACCGGTTGCCGCTCATCTGGATGGGCTGGCGCCCGCCCGCTACGTACACCTGGAGCCGGAACCGACGGCCCTCGACCTGCGGTACCGCGGCAACCCGTGCCAGCGTGCCGTCGTCCAACCGCAACTTCGTCATCACCGGCACCTCGGTGCCGGCGAGGTCACGCAGTATCCCCTGCACCCGCTTGCGGCCCTCGCGGGTGGGTTCCACGTGGGTCGAGGTCGCCGGCAACCCGGTGAGCTGGGTCAGGGTCTCCGCCAGGTCGGTGTCCGTCATGTCCATGGAGAGCCGGTCGTAGCCGTACAGCGCGCCCCAGTGACCCTCCCGCCAACTCAGCAGCCGGTCCACCGACCAGGTCTGGTCCAGGCCGGCGAGCAGCCTCTCGACCACCCGCATCCAGTGGTGCGGGTCGCTCCGGTCGTACGTGACGGGCATGGCCGGATCCAGCTCGAGGTGCTGCCGCCGCCCGGTCGGCACGGTGTCGTGACCGTTCCAGCCGACCTCGGGTACGTGGAACCGGTAGCCACGGTCGTCGGTGCGCTCGCCACCGAGCGACGCGAGCAGGTCGGGACGGTGACCAGCGAGCGAACGCAGCATGACTTGGATGAAAGGGTTCCTCAGATGCACCGACGCCTCGGACAGCGGGCCGGCGAACAGCGGGGTGGTGGTTCGGATGCCCTGGATCACGGTTTGCTGGATTGGTTCGCCGTAAATGTCTGTGTCGGCTGGGTCCAGCGTGTCCTGCGGGGGCGCCAATCGGATTGGGCGCTGCAACTCCTCGCCGGGCGGCTGGGAGGCTGGATGGTCACGGTGCAACGGGTCTGTGTCGGCGGCGTAGCGACTGGCGAGCGCCGCAAGGTCGCGGTGCACCAGAACCAGACGACCGCGATCGTTCGGGTCCGGGTAGAAATCGTGGTTCTCGAGTAGCGCGAGCTTGGTCGGCTCCATCTTGTGACGGGACCGGAACGATCTGCGCGCCTCCCGGCGACTCACTTCGAGTTGCACGTGCTCGACGTGCCGACCGAGGGGCACCATGCTGAGTCTGTGCCGGTGCACCGGTTCGACCGGCGAGTACCAGGCCAGGTTGATCCCACGGTCCATCACATGCAGGCCCTGCTCCCGGACCAGTTCCGCCAGTACGGGAGCCGTGGCTGCCAGTTCCGTCAGGTCCGTTTCGCTGGGCGTGATGAGCCGGACGCGCTCGCCATGCCAGTAGCTTCGCCAGTCCTCCCAGCCCGGCGCCGGATCCGAATCCCAGTCCCACGAGTCCTCTTCGGCCTGCCTCCACCGACGACGCAGATCCTCGGCGTACGGCGTGAGATCAGTGTCCGGTCCCACGTTCGGGAGCAGCGCACCCAGGCCCTCGTGCCAGTTGTCGGCGAGGACGTCGGCGAGCGTACGGCCGGCGAACTCGGCCCGCTCGGTGAGCGTGTAGATCGCGCGCTCCATCCGGACCGGGTCGGCACCGAGCGCCCGGTACAGCTCGCTGAACTGCCACCGGGCCGGGCCGGTGAGCTGCTCGTACGTGGCCCGCATGGCGCCGCTGATGTGGGTCAGATCCGGCTGCTCACCGCGAGCCAACCGGATGCCGCGCTGGATCGCGTCGATCCGGGAGAACATGAAGTCGTGGCGTAGTACCTCCGCGTTCGCGGGCCGGGCGGACAGGCCACTGATCCGCCAGGCGCCCGGCACCGTCCTGCCCGCTGGATCACACACCACCGCGTCGATGTCGTTCAGGAGCGGGTTGTACGGCGGGGCGCTGCGGGAGCTATCGCTACCCTTCGCGACCCAGTGCACCTGTCCCTCGTGGTTCATCACGAACCAGACGCCTGACGGCTCCTGCCACGAATCGTGTGTGGTACGGGTGAGCACCACGGCGTGTGCTCCGGGGCCGAGGTCGGAAAGCAGCTGCTCCAGCTCGGCGTACCCGCTCTCCGCTCGGGCCCGTTCCTCGACGGCCGCCTCCGCGTAGTCCGGGTCGTGGTACGAGTAACGCCGCCTGGTGATGCCCAGGTCGTCACCGATCGGGGCAGCCATCTGGACACCGAGGCGTACCGCCTGGATCTGTCCGTCTACCACGTCCTCGTACCGGCCGTAGTCGGTCTCTCCGCCTTCGGGGCGGCTGAGGTCGGCGCAGTTGTCGATGGTGTTCGGCGCGGCCGTACGCGGCTGGCCCAGCCACGTGTCCCGCATCGCGAGGAGCCACTCCGGTCCGCTGGACTCGCCGGCCGGATCGACCAGCCGGATCCACTTGTGGCTCGGTTCCGGGTGGACCGGGTACGTGCCGTCCCGCTCCAGCTCATCCTGAAGGTTCTGGTCGTACGCCAGCAGCGCCCGGCGCAGTCCGCCCGGCATGTCGAACGGTGCGCCCACGTCGGACGGGATCTCGGTGGACCCGTCGACGGGCGGCAGTGGGTGCGGCCGGAACGGACCGTACCCGTGGCCGAGGTTCTGCCACTCGGTCGGCAGTGACTCGTAGAGCCGTTCCCGCTGCTCGCGTGTGGTCCTGCCGCCCAGCTCGGCGAGCTTGCGCCGGCGGTGCTCGAGGTGCGTACCGATGACCTGCTTGCGGTTCGCCGGGTCGGCCTGGTCGTACTCGGTCGGGAACTCGGTGAGCCGGCGGGCCAGTGGCGCAAGCTCGGGCATGCTGCCCAGTCCGTTGCGCCACCGCTCGGCCAGCAGGGTCTCCAGGCTGACGCCACGCCAGTCGGCGATCCGCTGGGCGATGTCCAGCGACCGCCGCAGCAACGCAGAGTCCCCGCCGACCGCCTGCTCCATCGCCCGGTACCCCAAGCGGGCCTGCCGGTCGGCCAGCTGGAAGAACCGTTCGGAACCGATGGCCCGCTCCGCCACCGACAACGGCGGCACGTCGGCGGACTCGTTCTCGATCAGGTCCGTCGCGACCTGGATCCAGTGGTCGCGGAGCGGTCCGTCGGAGATCGCTTTGAGGTCCGCGGCGGTCGGCGGCCGCAGATTCGCGTCCGAGAGCTGCAGACCCGAGCGTGAGGTCACCTCACGGCGGTGCCCGTCGCAGACCAGGATGTCGACCGCCGTGGCCTGGTGCTCTGCGAGGCGAGGCAGTGGCGGTGCCGGGCCGTCGGTGTCCGATACGACATCGCCGGTGACCGGGTCGATGTGCGTGAGCCGACCGTACTGCTCGGTGACCAGGGTGACGATGGGATCGGCGTCGGCGCGGTGGTGCACCAGGTACGCAAAGCTCGGCAGCGTCATAGCCTTGCGCATCAGCGTCTGCAGCGGCGGACCCTCGGGGTCCAGCCGGTAGAAGCTGCCGCCGACGAAGTCGGAGATCCGGCCCATGGCGCCCAACTCGCCGCCCACCGGTCGCGACGGGTCCCGCCCCAGACAACCGTCGAAGGTACCCGGCGCGGCGACCACCGGACGCCTCAACAGCGTGGAGTGCAGCGCCATCGCCGCTTCCGCGTCGTTGACGCCGCGGGTGGGGTCGATGCCCAGGTACGCCGTGTTGCACAGTCGCACCGCCTCGTGTTCGGTCAGCCCCTGAACGCCCAGGTCCGCGATCGCCGTCCGCATCGCCGACTGCTGGTACGTGGCCGGCCGCCGATGGCCACCCGGGACGCCGTACACCCGGGTCGCCTCCAAGGGCGGCAGCTTCTCGTCGACTTCCGGCGGCCGGCTCATGTCCTCGTCGGAGACCAACGGACCATGATCGGCGTTCGCCAGGTCCCAGCGAACCGGGTCTGTCGAGGCGAGGTTGCGCAGGTCGTCTTCCGTGACCATGTCGTCGGCGACCACCGCCGATCGCAGCTCGGCGATGTTGCGTACGTAGCCCAGCTCGTGCATCAGCTCCTGCGCATTCGGCGACAGGTACCGCCGTACGATGGCGTCCCAGTCACGCTTGCCGAGCGCCGGAAGCTCCTTGGACACCACGTGCGCCACCAGCGCGTCGAGCTGCTGCCGCCGCCAGTTCGCGTACGCGTCCGGGTCGGTCATGTGCCGCACCACGCCCCGGGTCTTCACGTCGAGCAGGTGCTTCGCCTCGTACTCGATCTCGGCCAACCGGCCGGCGATGTGGCCGTTGATCCGCTCCTTGCGCCGCGAGAAGCCGCGGTCCCGTTTCCGTACGCCGAAGTCGTGCTTGGTCTCGGCCAGCTCGTGAGCGATCGCGCGGGCCAGCAGGTCGGGATGCAGCTGGTCGGAGACCTCGATGACGATCCAGGTGACCCTGTCGCCGCGTTCCGCCTTTCTCCGGCCAGACCAGGCGGTGGTACGCGCGACCACGTGGCCCGGTGGTGCGTGCCTGTGGCGCAGCTCGGACGGAAGCTGGTCCGGCGACACGAGGCGCACCTGGACCGCGGCCCGCATGCTCTCGGTGAGGTAGAACTCGGCGCGGCCACCGTCGTGCGCGAAGTCGTCCACGAAGTGTTCCGACAACGTGTGGTACGCCAAACTCAGGTCGTCCCGGCCGAGCGGGGCACGGCCCGGCGGCAGCGACCTGGCGTCGAAGTCGGAGCCGAACACCTGCGTGGCGGTGATCGGACCGTGGCCGTTGCCCCACCGCGGACCCCGCGGCTGCTGGTCGTCGGGCCGGAATTCCAGCCGCAGTCTGTCGTTCACCGAGCGCGGCAGCAAGCGCCGCAACCGGTCGATGAACCGCCGACGCTGCGGGGCCTGTTGATAGGCCTGCTGCGCCATCTCCTGCTGCACCCACGGCGGCAGATTCGACTGCGCGGGGCCCTGCTGGGCCTGCGCCGGGCCCGACTGAGCCTGGAAGGGGTCGTAGGGCCCCGGCTGAGCCGCGAACGGGTCGTACGGTCCCGGCTGGGGGGGAGCAGGATTCTGCTGAGCCTGGAACGGGTCGTACCCGTACTGCGGCTGCTGGGTCCAGTGTGGCGACACAGGAGACGGACCCTGCGGCGAGCCCGGTTGACCCTGCCAGCCCGGTTGACCCTGCCAGCCCGGTTGACCTTGCCAGCCCGGTTGACCTTGCTGGGTCTGCCAACCCGGCGAGGACTGCTGCGTCTGCCAACCCGGTTGAGCCGGTGGGCTCGGCTGGCCGTACTCACCTTGCTGCGCGTACCAGGCCGGCACCTCGTACGAGATCTGCGGCGTCTGGTAGCCGCCGGGTTGCACCATCGTCTGCTGCGTGCTCGACGTACCGGTGGACGCGTGGGCGGTGGCCGCCCCCGTCATGCTCGCCGACGCCGTGGTGCGCGGGGTGCGCTGGCGGGCGATGCCGTACCGGTTGACCAGATCCATCCGGCGTGCCTTGAGCATCTGCTTCAGGTGCTCCGCCTCGGCCCCCTCGAAGCCCACAGAATCGACGGCGGCGTCGATCTGCGCTGGACTGATCGCCTCAATCCCCCTGACGCCCTTCTCGAGCTCGTACTCCCCGACATCGCGGAAGACGCGCGCCGCCGTCGGGTTGACACTCGGGTCGCGGAGGCTGTCGATCTCTCCGACCGTCGGGCCGAACAGATGGCCTTTCGGGTCACCCATCGCGCGGTAGAGCAGGGAACCTCCGAGGTCGATTCGAACCGGCTGGCCGTCGCCCCGCTCGATGACGTTGTCGTACGTGAGCCCCGCGACGTCCCAGTTCGCCAGCCAGGCATCGACCGCGAAGTTCAGCCGAAGCCGCTGCACATAGTTCGCGTCGTCCAGCCGTTGGCCGAGATTCGACTCCCCTTCGACGATCCCCGACCGTACGCCGATCGTGCTGTCACCGAAGACACCGCCGACGGTGAGCAGATCCACCTGCGGCACCGGGACACCGGCGAGCCGGTACAACAGAGCGGCCAGGGCTTCGTTTCTCGCGTGGCTCGGAGTCCGGCCGGCCTTGCAGTACCACTGCGTGCCGTCCGGTGCCTGGTACAGACCGCCCTGGTTGGAACCCGTCTGGTCCCCGATTCTGGTGTAGCCCTCCATGGTTGGAAGTTGCGTCGGAGCTGCCTGACTGACCTGGCCGTCGAAAGCGGAAAGTACGTTCTCGAGACTCGCGTCGAACGCGGGGTGCAGCAACCCGTTCTGACGCAACGCGGCGATCTCGGAGAGCGTGAACCATCGAGCGTCGCTGGTCTCGAAACCGTCCACGGTCATCGGGGGCGTCACCGGGGAGTCGGCGACGACCGTCGTGTACGTCCAGCCGTTCTCCGAAACCTGGTGCTCTCCCGCCACCGTGAGCCGGTCCAGGAAGGCCTGGTCGAGACTGATCTCCTCGCTGAGCTCACGGGCTGCCGCGTTTCGCGGGGTCTCGTTGGAGTTCAGGGCGCCGCCGGGGAGCTGCCACCTGCCGACGTTCGACGTGACGCCTGGACCGCGCTGCACCAGCAGGTAGCGGGGTTCCCCGCTCGGGTCGGTGTTGCGCAGCATGACGCCCGCTGCACCGTACTTGCCCCATTTGCCGGGGGAGTGATAGTCGTCGCCGGAGAGCCCCGGGTCCGCGGGAATCTGGAGCCCGTTACCGGTTGTGCTCGGGGTCGTCCCGCTCGGGGTCGTAGAGGATGGTGACGGGCTGGTCCCAGGTGAATCGGTCGTCTCGGGACTCTGCGTCGTCGTTGCGGGGCTCGGCCTCGTCAGGCTCTCGGCCGGCGTCGTCGCGTCGACCCGGTCGTTGTCCCATGCTGGTCCTCCAATGAGTTCCGCCTCGAGCCTGAGGATACCGTTCTCTTTCCGCTCGGAGATGATCCTGAAGATCGACCCACGAGGCAGCAGCACTTCTTCTTCGAGCCGGGCCGCGGACATCGGCGCGGTGTAGATGAGCTTCGCACCGGAATCGGCGTAGATCGTCATTTCGATCCGCTTGTGCTTGGCCACGTCGTAGCGGTCGTACTCCGCCGACGTCGAGACGAGCGCGTTGTCCATGAACTCCATGCCGACCAGGTCGTGGTCCCTGCCGAAGACCCGCACGGCGTCGTAGATCATGCGGTACAGCTTCACCGGACCGGTCGACGGCTCGGCATGTTGGAACGCCTCGTCAAGGTCCTGCAGAACGGTCTCGTCGTCCCTGGCGTCGTCGGGATCGCCGCTGAGGTACTCCCCGGTCGCGAACAACTCGTCGGCCCGTACCGGGCGTCGCGAGGCGTCGAGCCGCTCCTGCGGCGACAAACCCAGGTTCATCGCGCGCAACGCCGCGTTGATCCGCCGGAAGTACCTGTCCGTGTACGTATGGATGGCGGATATCGTCCGCTGGGTGACCCCTTCGGGCCGTGGGCCGTCCTGCCAGTCGCGCCCGTTGACGACGCGGTCCACGGCGGCTTCCCCGTCCACGGCCTGCAACCGGAGACGGTTGTGTCGCTGCTCGTCCGACTCCGGCCCGTGCAAGTCGGACATGCGCTGGAACAGGTACGCGGGCCGGGCATCCGGATCCGGCGTGGCCGTGGGACGGTCGGGACCGGCCGGCTCGGAACTGGCTTGCTCGGGGGTCTGTGAGAGCAGTTCGAGCGCCCGCTGGGCGAGCTGCTCGTGCTCGTGGGTCAGGTCGCGGGCTTCGCGCTGGCGGTACCAGTCGTACACCTTCTCCCGGGCGATCATCTCGCGCCATTCCCGGGTGGCCGTCCGGGGGGCGTTCACTATGGACTTGACGAGGTTGGACACGCCTTGGAAGAGACCGAGCTTGGCTTGGCCGGTCACCGCGCCGGCCCCGGCCATGGTCGAGGCGTCCGTGACGGCGCCGACGATGTTGCGGGTGATCAGTGAGCGCCAGAACGGCGGTCTCACGCGGCCGGTGCGGGCGCCACGACCAGGCACGTGTACATCGAGTGCGCCGCCGGTGCGGCCGCTGGCGGCCCGGTCGACGAGTTCGTTGAGCAGGTCCAGCGACATCCGGGACAACTGCCACGTGTCGATGGTCCAGCGGTCGCCGCGGTCGCGCCACAGGTCGCGTTCGTGTGCCCGGGCCGCGGGAGCGGCCAGCAGGGCGGTCACGACACCGTTGAATCCGACGATGGAGGCGAAGAGGATCCGGGACCGGTAGTCCTCCGGCGCGACCTGCGACGGGTCGACGGTCCATTTCACGGTGAGCAGGTTCGAGATCCCGTACGCCACGCCGGTCACCGCGTAGTCCAGCAGGTACCGCCAGTTCCGCGGCACCTCCTGGCTCTGCTCGGCGGTACGCATGTCCGCGGTGTCCGTACGCCGGGACACCAGTCGGACGGCCTGCCGAGCGACGGACCTGGCGCCGGAACCCGCTGCCCGCAAGGCTTCGGGGACGTACCGGCGGATCGTCTTGCGGCGCTCGCGCAGCCGCTCGTGGGCATCCTCGGCCCGCTGCGCCAGGTCCCGCTGCTGCGCGGCCAGCTCATCGCGGTGCGCCAGCAGGTCCGGCAGGATCCGCTGCAGCGTGTCCGGGTCGGCTCCGCGTAGCCCGTGCAGCGCCTCGACCAGGTTGGTGAACCGCTGGTGCTGTACCGCCTCGGGGCGAGCCTCCATGTCCCGCTCGTGTTTCCAGTCGATAGGTTTGCGGGCGGTGTCCAGCCAGTGGTCCAGCTTGGCCCGGGTGGCCGCCACGACGGCCACCCCGGCGATGCTCAACGCGCCGAACGCGACGTCGCCCGTGACGATCGCCAGCGCGACCAGCGCCGTCCCGGTGACCGCACTGATCTTGATGTACTTCTTGGCGTACTCCCAGGCTTTCAAGGGTTTCGGCCGCAGTGCGTCGGCAGCTCGCTGGTCGTTGGTCTCGGAGATCCGCGACTCCGACGGCTCCGACCGCGACTCGGGCTCCGTCGCCTGGTCGGGGTCGGTCGTCGCCTCGAGCCGCTCCCGGACGTTCTCGGCGATCGCCTGGTTGCGCTCCCGGGCGGTGTCGGGCTGCGATTCGGCCCGCTCCAGGTCACTGTGCTCGGACCGTACCCGGTAGTCGCGCTGCTGGTCACGCATCCGGATCCGGCGGGTCGCGAGCTCACTGACCAGCGGGGCGATGGCGGCCACGATGGCCTTGCCGACGACCTGCAGCCCCATCGACTCGCCGGAGGCGATGAACGGCAGCACCACGCCGGCGACCCCGATCGCCGAGCCCAGCACGCCCATGGTCAGGTACACCGCGAACCGGGGTACGCCTGACGGCCTGGTCTGGTCGAGCGCGGTGTCGGTGCCGGGCGACGGGTCGGTGCCCTGCTGGTCGCGGCGTACGTCGGCCCGGGTCATCGCCCGCTTGCTGATCCGGCCGTCGATCTTCTCCACGAACCGCCGCAGCTCGGGGCTGAGCTGCGCCCGCAGGTCGGCCGCGTCGGGGTGGAACCGGCCCAGGCCCGCGTTCTCGATCAGCGCTCGCGCGTCCCGGGCAATCTCACGCCGTTGCCCCCGGTCTCCCGCGTTCCGGTACGCCTCCTGCAGCACCGCCAGCTCCGCCCGCAGCCGCTGCACCATCGGCGACGGCTCGGCGGCGGTATTGACCTCGGCGTCAGCGCTGGGCGTGGCCTCAGTGTCGGGCGTTGAATCAGTGTCGGGCGTTGGCTCGGTGTCGGTGCTGACGGCGGGGCTGTGCTCGGCCGAGAGCTGCACCAGGACGCCGGTCAGTGTTCGCCGCAGACTCCATGCCCGTACGTCCGGATCGGCGGTCACCGTCGCGAGGACCGTGCCGTCGCGGCTCACCGTGACCTGGGTGCCGTCCTGCGTGGTCGCGGTGACCTCGACCGTCACGGTCAGCTCACCGATCTTTACCTGGTACGCCTCCGGCCCGGTCTGCTCGACCTGCGTGACCTGGTCACCGGCCGCGAGGTTGGTGATCGCCTGGCGTACCGGATCGGTGGCCGGCGCGACGGCAGCGGTGGCCGTGGTGGTGTCGGGCTGCGCGTCCGGGTTGCCGAACCGCTGCCGGAACCGGCCCAGCGACTGCCGTACGCGCTGCCGGGTCGCCGGATCGTGCCCGCCTAGCCCGCGTCGACCAGTACGGAACCCGCCTCGACGGCCGCCGCGTCCCTCCGATCGACCACCAGCGTCGTCCTGTTCTCCCGGATCGCGGCTGGAGTCAGGAACTCCACGCTCAGGACTCGCACCTGTCGGCCCGTCGTCTGTTCGCGCAGCGTCGTGTTCGGACCGATGTCCCCCTCCGTCACGTGACCCGTCACCAACAGGCCCTCCCTCGCCGGAAGGTCGTACGTCTTCGTCACCGTGAACCGAGTTGACATGTTCCCTGTACCTTTCGAGCGCCGGACCCTCTGCCGCGTGCGCCTCGGCTTCGAGTTGGGGCAGATTACGGTAGGTGATCCAGGCACCGCCGCGCTTCTGCAGGATGTGCGCCTGCTCGTGTGCCAGCGTACGAGCGAGGGTCTCCGGACTCGCGAACGACGCGGGCCCGAGTCGAATCTGTAGCACCCCCGGCGCGGTCGGCACACACGCCCGGGCACCTTCGTCATCCAGATACTGGATCTCGTCGGAATCTTCGACGATGTGGATGTCGACACTGGTCAGATCGATGCCCGCGGCCTGCGCCACCTGGGCAACAGTCTCGGGGGTACGCGCCAGCCCGTCGCCGCTGTCGAATATCTCCCGGTTGGTGGGCCCGTCGTTGTGCGAGAACAGATCGGTTACGTCACCGGGAGTTTCATCAACTCCGTGCGTGGCAGGTCCAGGGCGTCCAGGATCATCCAGAGATCCCTGCGTTCCTCCGGAGTGATCCGCACCTGACGTTGCCGAAGCACCTGCATCAGGTCCTCCCCGGTCTCCTCCCAGACTCCCGGTTCTTCCTCCTCCGGTCGTACTGTCAGCCGGTCCAAGTCCGCCGGAGTCAGCCGGTCCGCGAACCTCTCCGGAATTGCTCTCAGCCGACTGATCATTTCCGGCTCGGTCAGACTCTGGACCACCGTCAGGCTGTCCAGCCACTGAGTCATCTGTTCCAGGTCGCGGCTCCACTCCCCCGAGGGATCCGTCGTCGACCGGAACGTTTCGATGAACTCCTGTATCGCCGCCTTCTCGCGAGAAGAGATAGGGGACTTCGTCTGTGGTAGTGCTGCCGCCAGGGTGTAGATCGCGGCTCCCCACTCCCCCACGTTCCGATATTCCGCTATCTCCTGGACGTGTTTCTCCGTCAGTCGATCCACGAACCGTTCCGGTATCCGACCCATCCGCCAGGCCACCTGTTCCTCGCTCAGGGGCATTGGTGTCAGTACCTCCTACCTGTGTCGGGATACCCACCCCGGCATCGACGATGCTGCCGGACGATTGTCCCACGTTCGGCACCAACCGGACGGAGATCGTGACTCCGTCGTGGGTCCCGATGAGGATCCATTCGTTTCTATTCGGTTGATGTGGTATTGCCTGTTCGGGATTGCGAGCGATCGAGCGTACGACATCCTCGATCCTTCCGGGAGTCCAACCCGTAAAGCTCTGGAGGCCGTCCATCCCAGGCTGGTAATCCGGGTTGCAGATGACGCGCAGTTTCTTCTTGAAGTCACGCGACTCGGACGGCGGCAGATACGGATCGGTTTCGTTGACCCCAAGTCCGCCGGGTAGCGGAATCGCGGTGTGGATCCAACCGTTTGCCTTCAGGCGGACGCGAATGTTCACACCGTCGCGGACACCCTCGACAATCCAATAGTCGCCAGTTCCACGTTGGATGGTGTCCGGGTGGCGGACCACATCGCGGATCAAATCCTCGGTGCGAGCGGTGTTCCATTCCGGATCGCCTTCGACTCTGCCCCAACGTTCCGGGAACTCGGTCTTCCCGGGCCGATTGGCGCCAAAAGCGTGGCCACCGCCGTCGTTGTCCCCCTGGAATATGTGGGTGTGCTGGCTCGGCTCGATGCGGAGATTCTCGTCCAGCGGCGGCCTGTCCGGGTCGTTCGTGAATTCCGGCGAATCCCACAGGCTGTGCTGCCGCTGCCGCTCAGCGGCGGGATCCTCGGCGGCGTGCGCTTCTTCCTCGAGCTGCGGCAGGCTGCTGTGCGTGACCCTGACGCCAGAGCGCAGCTGCTGGATGTGCACCTGCTCGTGCGCCAACGTACGGGCCAACGTGTCCCGGTCCGCGAACGCCGCGGGGCCGAGCCGGATCTGCTGCAGCCCGGGCGTCGTCGGCACGTACGCCCGCGCACCCTCTTCGTCCAGGAACCGGATCTCGTCCGGGTCCTCGACGATGCGGACGTCGATTCCGGTCAGGTCGATGCCCGCCGCCAGCGCCACATGAGCGATCAATTCCTGCGTACGCGGCACCGTGTGCCCGTTACGCAACATGTTCAGGTTCGTGTACGGCGCATCGTTGTGCGCGAACAACCCGGACCGCAGCGACGTTCCACCGGCGGGGCCACGGCCCTCGCGCGCGTCGTGCCCAGGACCCAGCCAACTCTCGATCGCCTTCGCCCCGAAGCCGACCGCCAGCGCAACCGCCAGTACCGGTGCGAAGGCAACCCCCGAAGCCACGAAACCCGTGCCCACCAAACCGGCCGCGATCGTCCACCGCGTGGTCCGGCGGGCTGCCGTGGAGTGCATGAAGGAGAGCCGGTTGGCGAGCATCTCACGCACTGCGCTACGCGTACCGCGCCGATGAGGCGACCCGGTGCTGTCGGAGTCTTCGTCCGTATCGGGCGAGCCGTCGTCCTGGTCGGACTGAGAGTCATGGTCCGGGTCGAGCTGGGAATCGCTGTCGGCAGTGGACTGCGACGCGGGATCCGCCGAGGTCCCTGAGTCCGTGTCGGTTGTGGACGCGGAATCCGGATCGGTCGACGCCGGGTCTTGATCGGACCGCGTCTCACTGTCCTGATCGGACCGGCGGTCCTGGTCCTCGTCCGGATCCGTGTCCGAGTCTTGCGAAGGTTGTGTGTCCGCATCGCGGGTCTGGCTGTCCGGGTCCTGACCAGGCTGCGTGTCGGTGTCAGTGTCCGCATCGGGTGAATCCAGGTGCTGCACCCGTGGGTCGTTGGTCAGCTCCTGGCGCAGCCGTTCGATGTCCAGCAGCCGCGGGTTGACGCCGAGGCCCCGCGCCCGCGCCCGGTTGGCATCCCGGACGAACGTCGAGTCGTTGGTGACCGTGCCGTCGGGGTGCGCGGTGACGAACCCTCGCTTCCTGAACGCCGGCAGGAAGCCACGCTTGCCGGCGACACCGTCGGCCGACGCCACCTGACCGTTGTTGAACACCCAGGCGTACGTCTCCGAGGTGTCGACCTGGACCTGCAGGTTCTGCGCCAGGTGAAGTGCGAGATCGACGGCACCACAGGACACCAGGTCGACAGCGAAGTCCGAATCGAGGCCAGCCTCGAGCTTGCGCAGATGCTCCTGGTACTCAGGGCTGGACTTGATGATCCGCAGCACGTCGTCGTACGACAGCCGCTGGTCGCCGATCGTGGGCTGGCCGTCGACGGAGACGATCGCGAGTTGCAGCCGCCCCGCCCGCTGGCCTATGCGCAGCGCGGCATCCCGCAGGGGGCTGTCTTCGGCGACGGCGATGATCTGGTGATCGTTGCGGATGAACCCTCGCTGCAGGTCGGCGAGTTGCTCGTCGGTGAGCGGTGTAGGTGCCTGGTCGTCGGCGATGTCGGTATCGACGTCCGTGTCGTTGCTGACATCGTCCGGGGTGAGGTCAGGCCCACTCTGCTGTACGTCCTGCAGCGTCGGCCGCGAGTCCTGCCCGGTCGTTTCGTCGGTGCTCGGCTGGGTGTCGGTCGAGCCGCGGTCAGACTGGGTCAGGTCACTGTCAGTTGAGCCAGTTCCGTCCGGGGAAGATCGAGCGCGTCCAGGATCAGCCAGAGATCCGTCCGTTCCTGGCTGGAGATCGGCACCCGATACTTCCGCAACAGGTCCACCATGCTGGTCGCCAGGTCTTCCCACTCCTTCTCGTCGCGAAGCCCCGTCAGCCACTCGATCATCGGTGCCGGGAGTCTCTTCGCGTACCTCTCCGGAAGGCGACTCACCTGTTCGGCCAACTCCGTGCTGGTCAGACTCTGAGCTATCGGCAACTCGTTGAGCTGACTCTCCAACCGGTCCAGTTGTCCCCTCATCCAGTCGGACCGATCCGTTGTCGTTCTGAACGTCGCCAGATGTTGGCGCAGCACTGTCAGTTCCCGGGTCGAGACCGCTGCTCGCGCTTTCAGCAGTGCTGCCACCAGTGTCTGAACCGTCAGGAGCCACTCCCCGACGTCCCGATAGCGGGTCACCGCTGCGAGCTCCGCCGGTGTCAGACGGTCCTGATACATCTCGGGAAGCGTCGACATCTGAAGCGCCATCTGCTCCTGACTGAGAACCATTGCTCTGCGACGCCTCCTCGTGTGCTGGTGCGGGCGGCACCTGGGTTACGCCGCGACCACCCGGCTCCGGCGACGCGTCTCGAATCCGACCGTCCGAGCGTACGTCCACCGTGACCGTGACACCGTCGCGCACACCTTGCAGTCGCCAGAGATTTGGCCCGACCGGTGTCGCCTGCGCATGGTGGTTGCGGATCGCCTCCCGGGCGATCTCATTGATGACCTCGGTGATCCGCTGGGCGCTCCAGTCTGCGGGGAATCTGTGGTTGCCGGGCACAGAACTGTTCGGGCCGTGCTCGGTCAGGATCCGGTTGCGGATGTTGCCGCTGATCCGCAACCTGTCCAGCGCTGGCAGGGGCTGGGACGGCGCCTGCTGACGGGGATTGGTAACGACGCCGCGCCCACCTGGTTCTGGCCAAGCACTAGCTATCCAGCCGCTGGGAAGGATCGCCACCGTGACCGTCACACCGTCGCGAACGCCCTGCACCTCCCAACTGTCTCGACCGGGGATCCAGGTGACGGAGTCGGGATTACGCGCGACGTCCTCGACGTAACCTGCGGTCTGGTCATCCGACCAACGGCTCGGAAACTCGGACTTGCCGGGCTTGCCCGTACCGTGGCGGTGCCCACCACCTGTCGCGTCACCGTCCAGGATGTGTACGCGACGGTCCTCTTCAAGCCGAATGTCACCGCGCGGTGGCACGTTGGGATCATTCGCAAGATCAGGCGAATTCCAGGCATCCGGCCGGGCGGCTTCGTCGGCGTGCTCCTCACTTGCCGGGTCGGCGTCGCTCGGTTGGGTGTCCTGAGCGGGGTTCGTTTCGGTCGGTGCGACAGCGCTCTGCTGTTGCTGGTCTACCGCGTTGTCGATGCCGGCCTGGTCGAGCGCCTGCGGGCGGCCCTTGTCGTCCGTGGCGGGATTGCCCTGCTCGTCGCGCTGGGTCAGGTTCTCGGTGTAGTCGCTCTGCTTGTCCTGCTCGGACGCCTGCAGGTTCTCCGGCGACTGCTGGACCGCCTCGTTGACCCGGGCCGGCGTGGGGTTTTGACCAGTCTGGTTGGGATCCGCGTCGCCGGGCACCCGGTTGCGCTTGATCTCCGCCGACGTGGACTTCAGCCCGGGTTTCTTGGCCGGCTGCGCAGTCTGCTGCGGCTGCGCCGCGACGGCCGGAGTGGTGTCCGCGCGCTGGTCGGTGTCGGTCTGCGGGTCGGTTGCGGTCTGCGAGTCGACGTCGGCCGTCGTGGCGACATCCGGATCCTGCTGCGACTCCGTACGGGGGGCGGATCGCTTCTCCTCGCGCGACCCGGGGCGCCGCTCCGACTCCGGACGGGTGCTGCTCTCCGGTCCGGTCTTCGAATCGGTGCGCGCCGACTCGTTCGTACTCTGGGTGGTCTTGGAATCGGTCGGGCCCGTGGTGGTGCCGGACGTCGGCGAGGTGCTGCTGGTTGTCGTCGGGCCGGTCGGCGACGTCGAGGTCGGCCCGGTCGTGGCGCCTGGTGTCCCCGTACCAGGCGTTGTTCCGGTTCCGGGGGTCGTGCCGGGCCCGGTGCCGGGGGTGGTCGTGCTCGGGCCGGTCGTGCTCGGGCCGGTCGTGCTCGGGCCGGTCGTGCTCGGGCCGGTCGTGCTCGGGCCGGTCGTGCCGGGCGTAGTCGACGTTGGACTGGTCGACGTTGGACTGGTCGACGTCCCGGGAGTCGACGTCCCGGGAGTCGTCGCACCCGGGGGCGTGGTTCCGGGCGTCGTTGCACCCGGGGTCGTCGACGTGCCCGGCTGACCCTGTGTCGAGGCCATCGGGGCGACAGCGGCCGGCCCGGTCGACTGGCTGGTCCCGGTCTGGTTCGTGTCTCCGGGCGTGCTCGTGGTGGTGTCCGGCGATCCACCACTGAGCGTCGAGTCCGGCGTGGAGCTGCCGGGGGTGCCGGGCGTGGTGTCCGGGGAGCCGGTGCCTGACGTCGTGCCATCGGGGCTGCCGGCCGTACCGTCGGGTGATCCAGCGGTGGGGCTCGGGTCGGTGGAGGTCTGGTCGGACCCGACGGTCGTGTCGGAATCCGTGTTGCCGCCGACGGTCGGGCTCGTGTCGGTGGTGCCGCCACTCGTACCGGTGTCTGTCCCTGATCCGCCATCAGACGGGGCGGTGGTAGTGCCGCCGGACGTATCGGTGCCCGAGGACGGGTCACCCGCGAGGCCGCCGGTCTGACCCCCGGTCTGACCTCCGGTTTGACCTCCGGTCTGGCCACCAGTTTGACCTCCGGTCTGGCCTCCGGTCTGGCCACCAGTCTGGCCGCCCGTTTGACCACCGGTCTGACCACCAGTCTGGCCGCCCGTTTGGCCACCGGTCTGACCACCAGTCTGGCCGCCCGTTTGACCGCCGGTCTGACCACCGGTCGGGCTGCCGGTGCCGGTGGGAGAGCCGGTGCCAGAGGGGCTGCCGGTGCCGCCCGGCTCTCCGCCGAAGTGGCCCGGTCCGGTGCCGGAGTTGAGTCCGGGAATGGTGATGCCGAGGTTGTTCGCGATGTTGATGGAGATGTCCTTGAGCTTGCCGAGGGCAAGCTCCTTGACCCGCTGCGTGCCCGGCTCGACGGTGTGGTCGAGACCGCCTCGGGCGCCATTGCGCAGCAGGTCGTTCAGGCTCGGCAGGCCGCCGCCCGCCGCGATCTGGCCTGCCGATTCGCCGAAGATCTCGCCGGCGATGCTCTTCGCCCACGGACCCTTGAACAGGCCGGCGCCGAGGAATCCACCGGCGCCACCGATGGCGCCGGCCCAGGTGCTCAGCGCCATGCCCTTGACGTCGTACCCCTTGCGATCGCCGTCCATGATCTGGAACGTGTCGGTCGCGAACTTGGTGGCGAGCTCCTGAAGACCTTCTTCCAGCATCTCCTTGCCGAGGTGCTTGGCGAAGTTCTTGGCAAGCTGCTTCGCTGCGGCCTTCTCGGCTTCGGTCGCCAGCTTGTGACGCAGAGCCTTGAGGGCGGTCTGAATTGCCTCGCGGGTGATCGCGCCTTCGGCCGCGATCTCCGGCCCGGTGGCGGCCTCGCCGTTCCACCAGTTGGCGATGATCGTAATGATCATCGAGGCGATGAAGAAATACACCTCGAAGGCGATCTCGAACTTGCTGGCCTCGATCTCCAGGCCGGCGTTGTGCATCATCTCGGCGACGTCGTTTGCCGCCTGGAACAGCTGCGGCAGGGCGGAATCGTCGCCGCCCTGGACCTTCTGCCACAGCTCCTTGAACTTTTCGTTGGCGTCGCTGTCCCAGCCGGAGGTGACGTTCGGGACCGCCATGTTGAGGTCCTTCATCACGTCCGCGATGTCCCTGGCGACGTCACGCCAGGAGTCGGCGCCGTGCCACATCGCCTCGTGGTCGCCCTGCGGCCAGTCGAAGACCCATTCGAAGGCATCGGCCAGCAAAGTGAACGGCCAGCCCGCACTACGTAATGTATTGATGGCGCCCTGGATGCTCTCGTAGATGAAGTCGCCGGCGCCCATCAGCGACCCTCCCCTTCGCCCCCCGATCGGGCCGGCGACACGTACACCCTGGGGGTACGCGACGCGGGCCTCGCCGTGACCGGTCGATGTGGAACCGGCCACCAATGACATGGCGTGCGCCGCATTGCGGCGCACGCGTCAGACGGTACTGAATCTTGGCAAGCCGACGTCACAGTTGACCTGCGCCTGCCACCGGCCTACAGGTCCTTGATGCTCTTGCGGAGGCCGCTGCTGTTGCTCTCGTCGACCTGCTCGTATCCATCGGCGATCTTGCCGATGCCGGTGCCCACGTGGTCGACGGCCTCGCCCACCTTGGGGACCGCGTCGAACATCTGGCCCTGGGCCTTCAGGTACGGGCCTTCGAAGGCGTGGCCGATGTCGTCGTTGCCCCACGGCTTCGACGCGGTGATGCCTTCGATGTTCCCCTTGTGCTTGTTCATCGCGTCGGTGAGGCGCTTCCCGGCCGACGACATGTCCTTGCCGCCCTGCCGCATCGTGCCGAAATCGTTAACGCCTACGCGTTCCTCACTCATCCTCAACCTCCCGTGTCCTGAGAATGTCGGCGTCGTGCTGGATCAAGGCGTCCTTCGGCATGCCCATGCGCTGCAGCGCTTCGGTCGGGCTGAGGTCTGCCGGGGAGAAACGCTCGAGCATCTTGTTGCGCTCGGAGATCAACTGGTCGACGGCCTGGCGTACGGTGGCGACGATCGTCTGGGCCAGCAGCTCGGAGTTGGGCCGTCGGTAGATGTTCGGGTCGATCTCGAGCTCGGTGAGTTGACCGCGGGGACCGACCGTCGCAGAGATCAGGCCGTCGTCAGACGTCGCCGTGGCGGTCAGGCTCTTCATCTTCTTCTGCAGGTCGGGGAGCTCGGTGGTCATCCGGCGAAGCTCGCCCATCATCTGCTCGACACGCGCCTTGGTGTGGCTTCGCGATTCCACCCGTCACCCCCCGTTCCACAAGTCATCGGCGCGCCCAGCGGCGCGTGGCTACCCGCCAGGCTACCGGGCGGTTTCAAGTGGCGATACCGCCGAGTGCGCACGGATATTGGGAGGATTCGCCCGGCGTACCCCATCTGTCGCAAGGACCACGTGTCAGCCTGAAACCGCGTCGGCGCCCGAACCGACAACGGCGGGCGCGAGCCGGGTCGCCCGCAGGAACTCGTCGATCACCTCGCGGTGCGGTCGCGGCTGGCTGCCGGGCTGCAGCAGCGAGGTGCCCGGTACGGGGTTGCCGAGCACCTGAACCAAGGCCACCACCGTGCCGGACGGCAGCCGCAGCACCGCCATGCGCAACTCACCGACCGGGTCGGCGACCTGCTCGAACGGGATGCCGAGCCAACGCTCCAGAAACGTCGCCTCCCGGTCCAGATGGGCCACCGGGTCCGCGGCCGGCCCGGGACGCCACTGGGCGGCGGGCAGCCGTTCGAGCTCGATCGGCTGCTCGATCCACAGCGCCAACCGGTCCGCCAGCGCCGACAGCAGCTTGCGGATCGCGCCCTCGGAGTGCGGCTGTGCGGCCAGGTCGGCCAGACGTACCCGGCTGTCCAGGGCGGCACGTGCGGCCGCGAGGTAACGCTGCGGCGAGCCGGGCAGCGTGTCTGTGGCGATGATCAGCTCCAGCAACCGGTCCAGCCCGTCGATCGGCTGGCGGTCGAACTGCACCGAGAAGACCACCTCGGTGATGTCACGCACCCATGGTTCGTCCGGTCGCACCCCGGCCACACCTCCCTAGCTTCGTACGCGAGGCTACTGGCCTGACTCCAGTCTCGGGCGCGACGCCACTACGATCCGGGAGGGGCCTGCGCAGGTCTCGGGGAGTACGGCTTGCGACGGAGGTACGGCAGATGCGACCCGCAGCGGTGATCCTGGCCGCCGCCACAGCAATCGGCGGCCTGTCGCTCGCTGGCCTTCCCGCCCACGCGGCGAGCTATGGGTCCCCCGTGGTGGCACCGAAGGGCGGCTGCCAGAACCAGCCCCAGAAGGCCAAGGTCTGGGACGGCACGGTGCCGGCGCAGGACGAACTCGACGCCGAGCGCGTGTGGCCGATCTCGACCGGCGCCGACGTCACGGTCGCCGTACTGGACTCGGGGGTGGACACCAGCCACGACCAGCTGCGCGGAGCCGATATCGCCAACGGCGCCGACTTCCTGCACGGCAACGGCGGCGGTACGGGTCGGCGCGACTGCGACGGCCACGGCACGGCGGTGACCAGCCTGATCGTGGCGCAGAAGGTGAACGGGGTGAGCTTCCAGGGGTTGGCGTACGACGCGAAGATCCTGCCGGTCGTGGTCAGTGAACGACACGACGACGGGCCGCAGGAGGGCCGCGGTGAAACCACCAGCCCGGAAAAACTCGCCAAGGCCATCGACTGGTCCGTCAACCAGGGCGCCAAGGTGATCAACCTTTCGCTGACGCTGACGAAGGACAATCCCGCGGTCAAGCGCGCCGTCGCCAACGCGGTGAACCACGACGTGGTGGTCGTGGCGGCGGCCGGGAACGGCGCAAGGAAGGCCGACCCGGCGAAGGGCGACCCCGGAAGCCCCGGCCCACGGCCGTATCCGGCGGCGTACGACGGGGTGATCGGCGTCGGCGCGGTCTCGTACGGCGCCCCGCTGGAGAAGTCCCAGTACGGCGACTACGTCGACATCGCGGCGCCGGGCAACGTCTTCGCGGCCGCGCTGAAGAAGGGCCATGTCGGGATGTCCGGCACCAGCTTCGCCGCGGCGTACGTGAGTGCCTCCGCCGCGCTGCTGCGCTCCAAGTGGCCCGAGATGAAGGCCGACGAGGTCACCCGCCGACTGCTCGCGACCGCGGGTCCGGGCGCTGGTTCCCGGGCCAAGACCGGTGCCGGTGTGGTCAACCCGTACCGGGCGCTCACCGAGGGGCTCAGCGACGACGACCCCGCCGAGCCGGTCGGGATGACCCCGCAATCGCCGGATCCGGCGGCGGTGGCCCGGTCCGACGAGTGGGAGTTCAGCGGCACCATGGCCCTGGTCGGGACGGTGATCGGTATCCTCCTCGCCGGCGCGGCGCTGGCCACCCTGACGCTGTTGCCCCTTGGCCGGCGACGCCGGTGGCATCCGGGACGGGCCAAGCCGTTCCCGGAGCCGGAGGAAGACGACATGCCACCCGCGCCGGTGAAGCTCTTCGAGGACCTCGAGGCGCACTGACCCGCCCGAGGCGCCGCGCGACTCATCACTGACACAAAAGATCCCGGTACGCCAGGTACCGGGATCTTTGCGGATGAGTGGGCGGTCAGCCCGGGAAGAGCTTCGCGGCCGCCGAGTCGGTGTCCTGCATGGAAGCGGCAGAGCCGTCCACGGCGCTGGCCACCTGCATCATGATCGATGCGATCTTCTCCGCCGAGTGGTCCCAGCGGGTCTTGCAGTCGACGTAGGCGGTCTTCCATTGACCGGCCGAGTCCTGCTCCAGCGGCGCACACTGCTTCTGGATGTGGCCCAGGGTTTCACGCATCGAGTCGACGCCACGCGTGATCGCGGTCGAACCGAGACCAAGCGAGTCGTAGACGTACTGCATCGAGCCGTCGCTCATCTAAATCTCCTCGTAACGCAATGAATGTGGTCAGTCAGCGGATGGTCAGCGAAGCGCGTCGGCGATGGCGCCCTGCAGCTTGCCGCTTGCCTCGTGGTCGGCGTCCATCATCTGGGCGTGACCGCTCTTCATGGCTCCGGAGAGGTCCTGGAGCGCGTCGACCAGGTTGTTCAGCTCGGTACGGACGGTCTGCTTGACCTCTTCGAAGGTCAGAGCCGCCTTGCCCTTCCACTGAGCGCTGGTCTGGTCCAGTTGGTTCATCATCGATGACACTGTGGACACGATGCTCGTGGCGCCGTCGTCACACGCCTTAGCCGCGTTGTGAAGATCAACACCATTGACTTTGGTTTCTGCCAAGGCGGAAGTCACCCCCGCATGTCGGTGCCCCTCCCCGAGGGACAGCTTCCCTTCGGTGCCAATCGGCACCCTTCGTGACAATGACCGTAGCGTGCACCGTCAATGCTTCGCTAGCCGCCTCGTATCGTCTGTGGATAACTGGCGCACCGGAAGACGGACCTGGCATTGCCCGATTTCGTACCCACCGACCTAGTTTTCGTCGGAGAGCACCGGTTGCACCGCATCCGCCGGGTCCAGGGTCGGGCCTCTCGGCAACCGGGCGACCAGGTTCTCCGGCATCATGCCGTACGGGGTCTTCTTCGGGTCGTACCCGAGGAGTTTGATGACCTCCGCCGAGGCCAGCGGGTAGTACTTGCCGGTGTCGGTGACCAGCACGAGCAGCCCGGTGGGCTTTCCGGAGCGCGACACCATCTCGAAGGCGCCCCGGCCGTTGGCGACCACGACCCGGCTCGCCAGCCGCTCGCCGTTCTCGCCGCGCAGCTGCGTCTCCGTACCGTCCCAGGGGCCGATCGGTAGCTCGCCGTTGAAGGCCATGGTCGGCGGCTTGCTGTCGGAACTGAAGATGGCGCAGGTCGCCTGGTCGGGGTTGGGACGCAGCTCGTTGAGCCGCGCGGACTCCGGCGGCGCACCCTCACCCTCCTTGGGCAGCAGCTCGGTGGACGGCTGCTTGAGGTCGGAGGCGCTGACGTTCTTCGGATCGGCCTGGTGCCGGGCCGCCATCAGCAGCGCGGCCTGCATCTCGGTGACCGACCCGAACTTGTCCTTCAACGCCACGTAGTACGTCTTGTCCGCCAGCCCTTCGGTCCGGTAGACGTCGCCGACCGTCGCACCGTCGAGCGCCGTGGAGGACTCGCCGTCGCCAGGTACGTCCAGCGGTTTGATCTCTTCGCCCTCCGGCAACGCCGTCAGCCACGCGGCGCCCACCTTGAGGGGCGTACGGGTGAGGTTGAGCGCCGGGCGTACCAGATCCTCACCCACGATCTTGAATTTGTAGCTCTTGTAGACCAGGTACTTGTCGCTGGACTCCTCGTCCTCCACCAGCATCACGCTCTCGCCGGCGAGCAGCTCCAGCGGACTCGGGCGCTGCCCCACCACCATCACGGTCTCCAGGCCGTCCTTCGCGCCCTTCTTGTTGACCTTCGGCTGCGAGCACAGGCTCCAGTCGCCCGAGATCAGGTTCTGGGCGCTGGGCAGCGAGTCCGGGGCGCCGGGGATGCCGATCAGGTCGCCACGGCGTACCGGCGAGTCGGCGAGTGAGTTGCGGGAGACGGTCTGCGGGGTGGTACTGCCGCCTTCGGCTCCCGCCGCCAACATGGCGGAGGTGAAGTTCGCCGCCGGGTAGAGGACGCCGCCGCGGAAGACGTACACCGCACCGGTCTCCTCCTCCACCACCACGATCGGCTTGCCCTTCTCGCCGCCCGCCTTCATCCACTCGGTGTTGCCGCCGGGCTTCCACAGGCCGTACACCATGAAGCCGGCAACGGCGATGGTCGCGACCATGATCCCGGCGAAGATCGCGCCTGCGGCGCGCCGGAACGGCGACTGCGCTGGATCGGTCTCACGCATCACAAGCGCCGCCACCACTCGCTGGATCATGAACTGGTACGAGTGGAGCTGGTCCCGCCTGGATGCCATGGATTCCTCCCGTGTGGTCAGCCGTACGCCGACCCGTGACGCGTCCCCCAATAAGCTGGCCGACAACTGCGGCGCAGACACCTTCAGCCACACTATTGGCTCAGGGCATACGATAAGCGCCCGACGACAGGTGGCACACGGGGGCAGCGGAGGCCAGCAGGGTGACAACAGCTCGAGCCAGCGTCGCGACCGCAAGTGTGCCCGTCCCACCCGTGGTCCGTGGCACCGCAACGCCGCCTCAGCCACCACCGCCCACACTCGCTCCCGCCGGTACGCCCCGCCCGATCCGCCGCCCGGGAATGCTGGGCGGCATCCACGTCACCCAGATCGTGCTCTGGCAGGTCGCCGTCGCCATGGTGGTCGCGAGCCTCGGCCGGCACATCGCGATCCTGATCGCGGCGTCGGTAGTCGCGTTCGGGATCCTCGTGTTCACCGCGATCCGGGTCAAGGGTCGCTGGGTCTACCAGTGGCTCGGCCTGCGACTGAGCTACCTGTCCCGGCCGCGCGCCCTGGTCACCGGCGCGCATGCCGACCGGCGCAGTGAGCTGCTCGCCTTCGTACAGCCGGGGGCCAAGGCGGACAGCGTAGAGACCGACGAGTACGAGGTCGGCGTACTCGACCATGTCGGCGGAGCCGCCGCGATCATCGAGATCGCGACCGAGTCGAGCCTGGTGACCGAGCGCCCGGTGACGATTCCCTCGCCGGCCGCGCTGCTGCCGCCACACGACCCGGACGCACCGCCGGTGAGCCTGCAACTACTGCTGCAGGCGGTGCCGGCACCCACGTTGACCGCGGTGAGCGTCAGCGCGGCGAGCTCGTACTACGCGCTGACGAACGGCTCGGTGCCGTCCCAGCGGCGGGCCTGGCTGGTGCTGCAGCTGGCCCACTCCGCCGGCTACTCCACGGACCAGATCCGCCAGGGCGTCGGCAACTCCGTACGGCGGCTGGTCCGACGGATGCGGCAGGAAGGAATCTCGGCCCGCCCGCTGGACCGGGAAGAATCGCTGTCCACTCTCGCCGGACTCGCCCACCTCAACGCGAGCACCATCGAGACCAGCGCCGCCGTCGCCGCGGCGGCCACCGGCGCCACCATCGACATCCGGGCGATCATGGCCCGCAGTGGCGCGGACCAGGGCGGCAACCTGACTCCGCTGGCGCAGGAGCACTGGGACGTGTGGTGGTCGGAGTCGATCGCACAGGCCTGCTTCGTGATCCGGCGGTGGCCGAGCCTCGACTCCGCGGCTGGACGACAGCTGATCAGCCAGCTCACCTCGGTGCCGAGCCTCGGGACCACGGTGTCGCTGGCCGCCCGGCGGGTGCCGCCGCCCCAGTTCGAGCGGTCGGCGCCCGACAAGAAGAACAACCGCAAGCCGGAAAAGCCACAGCCCCACCACGACGACGTGACGGTGGAGCTGACCGTACGGATCGCCGCGCCGAACCCGCAGCGGCTCAGCTCGGTGAGCTCCGCACTCGCCGACCGGGCCCGCAAGTGCGGCGCCAGGTTGGAGCGGTTGGACGGCCAGCAGGCGCGCGGCGTGGCCGCCACCCTGCCGCTCGGAGGCTTCCTGCCATGACGCTCTGGGGGTTGCTGCCATGACGCTCGCCGTACCGGGTCAACTCGGTGGCCACATCACCGCCCAGGCATCGCTGGGACAGCTGGAGCTCAACTCCGGCGGTGCCGGCCTGCTGCTCGGGCTGAACCGGCAGAACAGTCCGGTGACCGCGCGGCTGTTCCGCCCCGAACCCACCCGGGCGATGCTGATCGGCGGGCTGGCATGCGTACAACTGCTGGCGTACCGGGCGTTGGCGCTGGGCGTACGGGTCGTGGTCCAGTCCGCGCGGGCGGCCGCCTGGGAGCGGTTCGCCGGCGAGGCCGGCGGCGGGGTCGGGTTCATCGCCCCCGGCATGGCGATCGACCAGCCCGCGACGGCGACCTTCCCGCAGCTGGTGATCATCGACGTCGGCCCCAGCGTGGGCGAGCTGGACGCACAGGCAGGCTCCTGGCGGGCGACGCTGACCGTACGGGACGAGCTGACCGCCTGGGACGTGGACACCCTGATGCGGGCCGACGTGGCGGTGATGCAGCCCCTGTCCGAAGTGGAGGCCGCGTTGGCAGCCTCGGCGCTGGGCCTGCACGAGGTGCAGGAGTGGATGACCCGGATCCGGGCCGACATGGTCACCCTGGCCAGCCACGGGACCGTACGCTGGGCGCTGCTCGCCGCCTCCCAGGCCGAACAGCAAGTGGTCGGCAACCCCGTCCGCTACTGAGACACCCGGCAGGCGATCGGCCGGTCAGCCGGCGAGGCCGCGGGCCCACTGGTAGAGGTCGAGTACGGCGCAGGCGACCGGGACCACCGCGACCACCAGCATCACGTCGAGCATGTCCGCGATCCGCCCGAAGTACGGAGACGGCGGCCGCCGGCTGTACGTGAGCCCCGCACTCACCACCAGTCCGCCGATGCCGACCAGACCGATGACCATGCCGAACAGCTGGTACAGCGGGTCCACCACGGCGCCGATCCCGATCACCAGCAGGCTGAGCCCGGTGAGCCCGGCGACCAGCATCGGGATCCGGTGCCGGCCGCTGGGGAACAGCCGCGACCGGAAGACGAACGCCAGCGCCACAATCCCGGCGAGCAGCGGCCCGTCGACCGTGTGCGACATGGTCAGTACGAATTCGCAGGCCACCATCACGATGGAGCCGCCGAGCAGCAGGCCGGAGAGCATCTCGTCCGACCGTACGACGGCGGCGTACACCGATTCGCGTTCCGGCACCGGGTCGTCCGCGATCAACTCTTCGGGCTTCTGGGGCAACGCCGGCACCGGCATCTTGCCCAGCCGCATCGCGAGCAGCGGGAACGCCGGCACGAAGGCCACCACGATGCTGACCACGATGGCGGCGACGCCGTGCGGCGCATCCACCAGCCGGAACCCGAGCAGCCCGGCGATGATGCCCATCCCGCCGACCAGCGCACCTGCCGAGAAGATCCGGGTGTATTCGGCGATGCCGATGTACCCGATCACGGACGCCACCAGCAACACTGCCGAGCCGACCAGGAGCTGCGGGGCGCCGAAGGTCGTTATCTGTTGCAGGCTGGAGCCCAGCAGTCCTTCGTCGCTGGGGCCGAGCAGCAGGAAACCGCCGACGAAGGCGTACAGCAGGCCGACGCCGCCGACCACCGCACCGGCCACCGAGTCGGCCATCGCGCGGGAGAGCAGGATCCCGGTGATCAGCAGCACGAAGCCGAGCACCAGCGGGACCAGACCGGGCAGGAACCACGGCGGACCGGATCGCATGGCGAGCACCAGCGCCACGACGAAGACGACCACGGCGATGGCGAGCGAGGTGAACCTGGTCGCCTTGCCGGACCAGGCGCGGCCGTACTTGCGGGCGCCGCCGGCGATCGCCTCGGCGATGTCGTCGTAGTCCAGCTCCGGCCACTCGGTACGCCGCGCGACCAGGTGCAGCACCTCACCGTCGCGTACGGTCTGTACGCCGAGCGTGCGGGCCGAGTCGAGCGAGGTGCCGTCGGCACGCCGCAACATCCAGCCGCCGTGCTGTTCGCCGTCGTCGGCGATGCCTTCCCCGGCGTGGCGCAGCAGGCTCGGCAGCAGCTCTGCCAGCGGCACGTTCTCCGGAAGCGCTACGTCGATCCGGCGCTTCGGCGCCGCGATCGTGATCCGAGCGAGGCCGGTCCCCGTTTGCGTGACCACTGGTACGCCTCCCCCTCCCGCCGGGCCGCCGCGGCACTGTCACCGTGTTGAACGGGCGCGCAGCACCGCCCGCGGCTGCTCAAGTTACCGCAGACTACCTACCATGGGGCGAGCGCGGTCGAAGTGCACGGCCGCGGGTGCGGCCGAGCCGGTCGGCCGCCGCTGGGACACTACCGGGGGAATCATGCGCGAGCGCCGCGATCGAAGTGAGGTGTGCCAGTGAGCACGGTGGTGGTGAAACGGCCCTCCCGCCGTAACGGTCCCGAACTGCCGTCCGGCGAGATCATGCTCGACGCACCGCCCGAGATCCCGGCACCGGGCCAGAACCGCGCGTGGATGAGCACGATCACGATCCTGCCGATGATCGCCGGCGCCGGCGCGATGGCGCTGATGATGGGCGGCCGCTACAACACCGGCGGCGTGAACAGCGCCTTCGGGTACGTCGTCGGCGGCCTGTTCGGTGTCTCGATGCTGGGCATGATGGTCACCCAGATCCTGACCCAGGGCGGCCAGCCCAGCAAGAAGGAGATGATCGAGCAGCGGCGCGACTACATGCGCCGGCTCGCGCAGACCCGCCGTACCATCCGGTCGAACATCCGCGACCAGCGGCAGGCGATGTTCTACCGGCACCCCGACCCGGGCGCCCTGTGGTCCACCGTGGAGAGCATCCGGCTGTGGGAAAGACGCTCCTCCGACGGAGATTTCGGAGTGGTACGCGTCGGCCTCGGTCCACAGGAGGTGGCGACCCCGCTGGTGCCGCCCGACGTGAAGCCGGTGGAGGACCTGGAACCCGTCAGCGCCCAGGCGCTGAGACGCTTCGTGACCACGTACTCCCTGGTGCCGGACCTTCCGGTCGCCATGGCGTTGCGCGGCTTCAGTCGGGTGTACGTGCAGGGCGAGGACCGCGAGGCGATCCGGTCCATGCTGCGTTGCCTGCTGGCGCAGACCGCGGTGTTCCACGCCCCCGACGACATGCTGGTATCGGTCTGCTGCGCCCCCGACCGGCGGTCCGAGTGGGAGTGGACGAAGTGGCTGCCGCACTCGATCCACCCGACGAAGACCGACGCGCTGGGGCAGTTGCGGCTGGTCGCGGGGCAGGTCACCGCGTTGGAGGCGATCCTCGACGACGTGATCGCCAACCGGCCCCGGTTCAGCCCCACCGCGCCGCCGGTGGACGGGCCCCACGTGACGGTGATCCTCGACGACGGCGACACCGCCGGCTCGGACCACCTGATGACGGAGGGCGGGGTCGAGGGCGTCACCGTGATCGACATGACGAACCGGCCGCCGCGCGCGTTGGACCGCAACACTCTCGTACTCGAGATCGACGGGAACGGGAAGCTGCACAGCGCGACCATGGACGGCGGCGAGGAGGTGGGCAGGCCCGACCAGATCAGCCTCGCCGAGGCGGAGTCGCTGGCCCGGCAGCTCGCCCCGCTGCGGCTGTCCGTGGCGTCCCGCGGCGACCAGCCGATGTCCGCCGAGCTGGGCCTCGCCGAGCTGCTCGACCTGGGCGACCCGTACGAGTTGGACACCGAAAAGACCTGGGTGCCGCGGCCCAACCGCGACAAGCTGCGGGTGCCGGTCGGGCTCGGCCCGGACGGTCTGCCGGTCGACCTGGACATCAAGGAGTCCGCGCAGGACGGAATGGGCCCGCACGGCCTGCTGATCGGCGCCACCGGATCCGGCAAGTCGGAGCTGCTCCGTACGCTGGTGCTGGCGCTCGCCGTCAGCCACAACTCCGAGGTGCTCAACTTCGTACTGGTCGACTTCAAGGGTGGCGCGACGTTCACCATGTTGGACCGGATCCCGCACACCAGCGCGGTGATCACCAACCTGGAAGAGGAACTCGCGCTGGTCGACCGGATGCTGGACGCGATCCAGGGTGAGCTGATCCGGCGCCAGGAGCTGCTGCGCAAGGCCGGCAACTACGCCTCGCAGCGCGACTACGAGAAGGCCCGCGCCGCCGGCGCCCCACTCGCGCCACTGCCCAGCCTGCTGATCATCTGTGACGAGTTCTCCGAGCTGCTGACCGCGAAGCCGGACTTCATCGACATGTTCGTGCAGATCGGCCGGGTGGGTCGGTCGCTCGGCGTACACCTGCTGCTCGCCTCGCAGCGACTGGAGGAGGGACGGCTGCGCGGGCTGGACACGCACCTGTCGTACCGGATCGGTCTGCGTACGTTCTCGGCGATGGAGTCCCGGGTGGTGCTCGGGGTGCCCGACGCGTACGAGCTGCCCCGCTCCCCGGGCCACGGGTACCTCAAGTTCGGCACCGAGCCGCTGGTGCGGTTCAAGGCGGCGTACGTCTCCGGCGCGTACCGCAAGTCCGCGCAGGCGGACCGGCACGTCGGCTCCGACGACACCGACCTGGTGCTGGACTACTCGACGCACTACCACGCACCCCGGGTCACGGATGAGGACAAGAAGCCCGAGGTGCACGTCGAGGAGGACGCCGACGTACTGAAGGAGACCCTGCTCGACGTGCTGGTCGCCCGGCTGGAGGGCAAGGGCGTACCGGCCCACCAGGTGTGGCTGCCGCCGTTGGCCGAGCCGCCGACCCTGGACCAGCTGCTGCCGCCGCTCACCACCGATCCCCGGCGCGGCATCACGGTCAGCAATCCGGACCTGCACGGTGCGCTGCAGGCGGTCGGCGGCATCGTGGACCGGCCGTTCGAACAACGCCGCGACCTGCTCTGGGTGGACCTCGCGGGCGCCGCCGGCCACACCGTCATCGTGGGTTCCCCGCAGAGCGGCAAGAGCACACTGCTGCGTACGTTGATCACCAGCCTCGCGATCTCGCACACGCCACAGGAAGCGCAGTTCTACGGCCTCGACTTCGGTGGCGGCACGCTGATGGGTCTGCGGGACCTCCCGCACGTGGGCGGGGTGGCGACCCGGCTCGACGTCAACGCGGTCCGCCGTACGGTCGCCGAGGTCGCCTCGCTGATGGAAGCCCGGGAACGGCGGTTCGCCGACCACGGGATCGACGGCATCGCGACGTACCGGCGGATGAAGCGGGAGGGCAAGTTCCCCGAGGACCCGTTCGGCGACGTGTTCCTGGCGATCGACGGCTGGCTCACGCTGCGGCAGGACTTCGAGGACCTGGAGCCGGTGATCAGCCAGATCGCCAACGCCGGTCTCGGCTTCGGCATCCACCTGATCGGTACGTGCACCCGCTGGATGGACATGCGGCCCGCCAACCGGGACATGTTCGGTACGAGGCTCGAGCTGCGGCTGGGTGACCCGACGGACTCCGCGGTCAACCGCAAGGCGGCGATGAACGTACCCGAGGGGGCGCCCGGTCGGGGGCTCACGCCCGACGGTCTGCACTTCCTCTCCGGGGTGCCCCGGATCGACGGCCGGCAGAGCGCCGTCGACCTTACGGAGGGCGTGGCGAAGCTGGTACAGACGATCAACAACGCCTGGACCGGCCCGCGCGCTCCGAAGGTGCGGCTGCTGCCCGCCGAGCTGGCGTACTCCCAGCTGCCCACCCCGGCCACGCAGACGCGGCGAGGGCTCCCGATCGGCATCGCGGAGCACGACCTGCAGCCGGTCTATCTCGACTTCGGCGCCGAGCCGCACCTGATCCTGTTCGGTGACGTGGAGTGCGGCAAGAGCAGCTTCCTGCGGATTCTGGCGAAGGGCATAGCGGAGCGGAACACCCCGAGCCAGGCGAAGATCATGGCGATCGACTACCGGCGCAGCCTGCTCGGCACGATCAGCGAGGAACACCGCCTCGGGTACGGCACCTCGGCGCAGGTCACCGCAGACATGATCGCCCAGGTGGTGGCCGTGATGAAGGAGCGGATCCCCGGTCCGGACATCACGCCCGAGCAGTTGCGGGCCCGCAACTGGTGGACGGGTCCGGAGCTGTACATGCTGGTCGACGACTACGACATGGTCGCCAGTTCCCCGAACAACCCGCTGATGCCGCTGCAGGAGTACGTCGCGATGGGTCGCGACATCGGGCTCCACGTGATCATGACCCGCCGGATGGGCGGCGCCAGCCGGGCCATGTACGACCCGCTGATCTCCCGGATCCGGGAGCTGGCCTCGCCGGGCATCATGATGTCGGGTGACAAGACCGAGGGCGCGCTGCTCGGCAACATGAAGCCAGAGTTGCTGCCGCCCGGCCGGGGCTGGCTGATCACCCGTCGCGAAGGCGCCCGGCTGGTGCAGATCGGATGGGAGCCTCCACCGATGTAGCCCCGGGTCCGGTTCACCGCAGATAGTGTTTTCTCAGGCATTTAGTGATTTATAGGGCGATAGCTCATAACGACTGCGATGTCGCGCCGGCTCCGGACTACCCGGGGCTTGCCAACACTGGCTACTCTCGAAAGCCAGGAATCGGTTGAGCTGTCAGTGCACTGACAGTCGAGGTTGGGTCGTGTCCTGGCGACAGTGACCCAGCGGCCACACGGGAGGCGAGGGCTGCGATGACTCTTGATGGTGGAGGCGGCGACAACTACGACCCGACACCGGGCAACTTCCGCGGCGACGCGAAGCCGATGAAGGTGAGCCTCGACTCACTGTTCGCCTTCGGCAACTCGTACGCCATGCAGACGGAGTCCTACTTCGGGATGCTGACCGCGTTCCAGCTGACGCTGATCAAGTCCGATGTCGGCAAGGGCCCGGGCCACCGTGCCATCGGCAACACCGACACTTTCAGCGAGCTGGTGACGGTCGCCAACTACTCGGCCACCTCGGCGGAGAAGGCCGAGAAGCTCACCAGCGACCTCAAGTACGGCAACCTCGCGCTGGCCAGTGCCGCGTCGTGGATGGCGGAGAAGTACGGCGCGATGGACGGCTTCAACGCCGTGAAGACCGCGGACGCGGTGGCCGACGCCTTCAGCCCGCCCGCCGACGCCAAGAACACCATCGCCAGCAAGCGCGCGGCCGACGAGAAGCGCGCCGCCGAGCGTGCCGAGGCGAAGCGCCTGGCGAGCCTGCCCGTGGTCGACCCGTCGGACGTGAAGTTCTACCACATGTCCGGGCTGGTCGAGGGCAAGGACTTCGTCATCGGCGACCCCAACGCGAAGAAGACTCCGCCGCCTCCGGACCCGAACGACCCGACCACCGCGGGCACCGACAACAAGGGCGACAAGAAGAAGGGCGACCCCTTCTACATGCCGCCGGAGGAGCGCGACTACGACCCGACCCACACGTACACGCCGCCGACGCCGCCGATGGACGACGGCGAGATCATCCTGGCTCCCGGCGCCGAGCCTGGCGGCGGCAGCTCGCAGCCCAGCGGAACGGTCGCGTAGGGGTCCGAATGGCAAAGTGGCGGGACAAGGACCTGGACCAGCTCTTCGCGGACATCAAAAAGGAAAACGACGAGATGCTCGAGATGCAGGTCCGTGGCTGGGGCGCACTCGGGGAGCTCTACCTGGAGCAGCACAACCAGCTCGTCGACTTCCACACCAAGCTGAGCGAGGTCTGGACCTCCAAGGGCGCCGACGCGTACATGACGCACCTGGACGAGGTGAAGGAGTCGCTCTGGAACTCGTACGAGAAGGCGTACGGCAATGCGATCGCGCTGCACCGGATCGGCAGTGAGGTCGGTGCCCTCCAGCACACGCTCGAGAGCCTCGTCATCGAGTTCGAAAAGGACCTCGACTCCGCCTGGACCCAGTACTACAAGGACAAGAAAGACTACGAAGAGAACAGCCACGACCTGATCCCGGGCTTCGACGGGGACAACCCGGACAAGCCCGACCGGGCCAAGCTGCTGGAGGAGAAGGGCTACAACACCCGGGCCGGCAACGTTCTGACTCCGACCATGCAGAGCATCCACGACACCTGGATGAGGGACTTCTGGTATCCGGACCCGTACACCGGGCCGCTCAACTCGCAGATGCCGAGCGGCCTCGGCCCGGGCGGGATCAGCCCGCCGGGCGTACCCGGTGGACCCGGCTCGATGTCGGCACCGCCCACGCCGCCGATGGTGGCACCGCCGCCGGCGCCCACTCCGCCGAACATCGGAACACCCCCCACCGCGGGGAACAAGCCGAACGCACCGACTGCGCCCACGATCGACGGACCGCAGTTGAGCGGGCCGCCGAGCGCACCTGCGGTTTCGAACGCACCGGGCGCACCGACCGCACCTGGAATCGGCGAGGCTCCGGTCGCACCTGTGGTCGGCGCCCCGAACGCACCGGGCATCAGCCCGACGACGAACCGGCCCGCGGCCATCAACCGTCCGGGAATCTCCGCGCCGTCCGGCACCGAGTCGCCGTTCGCGCCCGGAAAGCCGGGCGCGGGTCGGATGGCACCGCCTCCGTCGATGATGGGGCCGAAGGGTGCCGCGAAACCGACCAAGAACGGCCGACCGAACCAACCCGGCTCCCTGGCCGACCCCGAGAACGAGCTCGGAATCCCCGGCAAGCCGGGCACCGGTCAGACGGCTCCCCCGCCGGGCACGCTCGGCACCAAGGGCGCCGGACGAGGATTCCGACCCGGTAAGCCCGGTCGCCCCGGCGTACCCGGAGGTCCGGAAGCCCCCGGTACGCCGACGGGCGGCAAGCCGGGCACCGGCATGCCGCCACAGCTTGCGGGAAAGGGAGGCGCCAAGGGCGGCAAGCCCGGCGCCACCAAACCCGGCACGCCTCCGGGCGGCAAGGGCCAGTTCCCGCCCACTCCGCACCTGGGTGGACCGCGCCGCGAGGACAAGAAGCCCAACCCGCACGGCACCAAGGACATGCCGCCAGGCATGACGCCCGGCCTTCCCGGTCGGGTCCGGTCCCAGGGCGGTACGCCGCCGGTGATGATGAACCCCGGTGCCAAGCCGCCGTCCACGCCGGGCCCGCGCGGCCTCGGGGTGCCGCGGTCGCTGGTGCCGCGTACCAAGCGGCCGTACCAGGGAAGCGAGGACATGCACGGTGTGATCAAGCCCGCGGAGGAGAAGCCGGTGCAGACCCACATCCCGCGTACGGTGCGCGACGAGAAGAAGCTGCGTGAGCGGATGCAGGACCCGTACACCGCCGAACGCATCACCGAACTGCACAAGTTGGCCGGGCTGCCGGCGCCGGTCATCGACGCGCCCGCGCCGCCGCGACCACAGGAAGCGGGCCCGGTGCTCGGCTACCGATCGGGGTCGACGGCATAGCGGACCGGCGGGACAGGAACATGACCTTCAGCGTCGTCACAGGCTCGCGGCCTCGTAAGGCCGCGGGCCTGTTCCTTGCCTGCCTGCTCGGCGGCATCGCTTCCGGGATGGTGCCCGCTGCCGCAACAGCCGATTCGATAAGGGATGCCCAGTGGCATCTGAAGTTCCTCGGCGTACCGAAGGCTCAGAAGCTCAGCCAGGGCGAAGGCGTGACCGTCGCGGTGATCGACACCGGCGTGAACGCCAGGCACCGGGATCTGACCGGCAACGTGCTGCCGGGGGTCGACGGCTTCCGCGCCAGCGGCAAGGGCTGGACCGACTACCACGACCACGGCACCCGGATGGCGTCGCTGATCGCGGGGCACGGGCACGGCACGGGCCACGCCGACGGCGTCATGGGGATCGCGCCCAAGGCGAAGATCCTGCCGATCACCGTGGTCGGCCCCGGCGAGCGCGGCGCGGGGCGTGGCGCGGTGGCCGAGGGCGTCGGATACGCGGTCGACCACAATGCGGACATCATCCTGATCGCGCTCTCCGGTCCGGCCGGCGAGGGCGAGCAGGAGGCCATCGACGTGGCCCGTACCCGAAACATCCCGGTGATCGCCGCCGCGGGCAACGCCACCTCGAACGGCGGCACCAGCGTGGGCTATCCCGCAGCTCACGAAGGGGTGCTCGCCGTCTCCGCGGTCGACCGGCACGGCACCTTCTTCAAGCGATCGGCCTCGGGCAACAAGATCGGGCTGGCGGCGCCCGGAGTCGACCTGGAGGTAGCCGGCGCCGACGGCGGCTACGCGAAGGGCAGCGGTACGAGCGAGGCGGCTGCCGTGGTGGCCGGGCTGGCCGCCCTGGTCAAGGCGAAGTTCCCTGCCGAGAGCGCGACCGACCTGGTGATCCGGCTCGGCGGCACGGCCCGGGACCGCGGGCCCAAGGGACGCGACGACGAGTACGGCCTCGGCATACCCGACGTCACGAAGGCGCTCTCGCTGGCCGAGCCGCCGCGGACGTCGCCGAGCGCCACCCCCTCGTCATCCGGCGCAGCGGCGACGCACGTCGCGGTGCCGGAAGCTCCCCCGGTGCCGCGAGTCGTCATTCTGGGCAGGGTGCTCGTCGGCCTGTTGATCCTCGCCGTCCTGATCACCATCGGCTACCTGGCGGTACGCCGCGCCCGCCGGCCGCCCGGAGCACCGCGGCCCGGACCGTCCCCATTCGGCCCGCCCGGAGCGCCACCTGGTCCGCCCGGTCCGCCTGGAGCGGCTCCGCCGGGTGCGCCCGGGACGGCTCCGGGAGGGCAGCCGGATGACGTGTGGAAGCGGCAGGAACCGCGCGCATGAGGCCGTGTGTTGCGCGCCGATCGCCGGTTATCCACAGGCGAATCGACCGGTAACGCCAAGACCGTACGCCGTGTGCTGAAATGACGGGGCCGTGTTCACTTCACTTGTGCCACCCAGCCGAGCCCGCCCGCGTACGGTCGCGCGGTGGGGCCGTGTGTCTTTGAGTCTGCTGATCGCTGCGGCTCTGTCGGCCGTGTCTGTGCTGGCCACGCCGGTGGCCGCCCGGGCGGACAACATCCGCGACGCACAGTGGCAGCTTCGAGCTCTGCACGCATCGAGCGCCTGGAAGTACGCCAACGGCCAGGACGTGACCGTCGCGGTGCTGGACTCAGGGGTCGACGCCACCCATCCCGACCTGTACGGCAGGGTGCTGCCCGGTGCCGACTTCGTCGACCCCGGAGGCGACGGTCGTGAGGACGATGTCGGCCACGGTACGGCGGTGGCCACGCTGATCGCCGGTCGGGACGACGACTCCGGCATCGTCGGCCTGGCACACCACGCACGGATCCTCCCGGTCCGGGTGCTCGACCGGAAGAACCGCTACCGGGACGCCGTGATCGTGGCGAAGGGTCTGCGATGGGCCGTCGACCACGGCGCCAAGGTGGTCAACATGTCGCTCGGCGGCAACCTGCCGAGCGAAGATCTGGCCGACGCGATCCAGTACGCGTACGACCACGACGTGGTGGTGGTGGCCTGTGGCGGCAACGCCGGCCCGGACAAGAACATCTGGTATCCGGCACGGGAGCCCGGCGTCGTCGCGGTCACCGGGCTGGGCCGTACCGGCAGGTTCTGGAAGCGCTCGCTGGCCGGGCCGGCGAGCGTACTGAGCGCACCGGCGGACGAGATGGTGGCCGCCAAGCCGGGCGGCTACTGGCGGGTCGAGGGCACCAGCTTCGCGGCGCCGCTGGTGAGCGCGACGGCGGCCCTGGTCCGTTCGAACTGGCCGGACATGACCGCGGCGAACGTCATCAACCGACTGATCCGTACCGCCCACGATCTCGGTCCGTCCGGGCGCGACGACCGGTACGGGTACGGCGAGGTCGACCCCGTTGGCGCGCTGACCACACCGGTCACCTCGGTGAGCCACAACCCGCTCGACACCACCCCCCGCCGCCCCAAGCCGTCCGCGGGCTGGTCGAAGTCGCCGGCCACCCAGGCGGCCAGCGCGAACCACCGCACCGGCCGCTGGTGGTGGTTGGGCCTCGGCCTGGTCGGCGGAGGCGGTCTCGCCGGGGTGATCACCATCGTGGTGGTACGCCGCCGCCGCGCCCACCAGGCGCGGTTCGCACCGTTCGCGTGGCACCCGGACCCGTTGGCCCGGCAGTTGCCACCGGACCCCTGACCCACAGTTGAGTCCGCCTGACCCCCGGTGACTTCGAACGCCTGGTCCGGCTGGGAGTTCGGACGCTGGACCTGGCTGGCTAGGTGCAGTCGCCGGTGGAGACGGCGCGGGTGGCGTCGTGGCCGGTGTCGGCGACACCCAGCGACTCCTCGGCGGTCAGCGCATACCCGGTGTCGGGGTCGTCGGCGGCGGCCGCGAAGATCACGCCGTACACGGTGCCGTCGCGGGCGATCAGCGGCCCGCCGGAGTTGCCGCTGCGTACCTGTGACCGGAGTGAGTAGACCTCGCGTACCACGGTCTTGGACTCGTAGATGTTGGGACCGCGTACGTTGCGGGAGTCGCGTACCCGGGCGGCGGTCGCGGTGTACGGGCCGTCCAGCGGATAGCCGAGCACGATGGCGTCCTGGTCCTGGTCGGCCGGGGCCGGCGCCCACTTCATCACCGGCGCGTCGAACCCCGGCACGTAGAGCACCGCGAGGTCCTCGTCCGGGTTGTACGCCACCACCTTCGCCGCGTGCCGGTTGCCGTCCATCGACTCGATCACCAGCTCGTCGGTGCCCGCCACCACGTGCGCGTTCGTCATCACGTGCTGCGGCGCGTACACGAAGCCGCTGCCCTCGATGCGGCGGCCGCAGCTCGGGGCGACGCCGAGCACCTTCACCACTGATCTGTGGGCTTTGCGTACCACGGCGGATTTGGCGAGCCTGGGGTCGGGCGGCGGTACGTTGCGGGAGTTGGTCGGCCCGAGCCCGCCGAACACGTCGGGCCACTGGTCGGTGTCGATGGTGTCGCGGAGCGAGTCGTACACGCCGCGGACCGCGTTGGGCATCGCCGCGTCGACGCCGCGCACGATCGCGCTGCCGCGTACCTGTTTGACCAGGCTGGGCAGGCCGGAGTGGGCCAGCGGTACGGCGACCATCCAGCTCACCAGCAGCACCGCCAGGATGGACACCAGCGCGCCACCGACGTCGTCGATCGCGCGGGCCCACTGATGTGTGTAGAGCTTGCGGATGCGTACCCCGAGCAGCGCCGCGGCGGTCTGGCAGATCACCGCGAGGCCGAACACCACGCTCAGCGCGACGATCACCCGGACCAGGTCATCGGTGAACTGCCGCGCCAGCAGCGGCGAGAGCTGCAGCCCGACCAGCGAGCCGCCGAAGAATCCCAGGAACGACAAGGCGCCCACCACGAACCCCTGCCGGTAACCGTTGACCCCGAACATCAGGATCAACAACACGATCAGTACGTCGATGAAGCTGCCGTGCACCGGACTCCTTCCCGAACGGTCCTATGAGAGTACGGGGGCGGATCACCCTGGTGGGAACCGCAGCTCCGGCGGTACGTCGTCGACCTGTTCCGCGGGCAGCTCCTCCACCCGGTCCGGGTCCCAGGGGCGTTCCCAGCCGGCGAGCTGCAGCATCGCGGTCAGCACCCCTGCGGTGAAGCCCCATACCAACATGTCGCGCACCTTGAAGGCGGGGCCGATGAAGCCGCTCGGGTGGCGTACCCGGACCCGGTTTTCCGGGTCGGTGAGCTCGGCGATCGGCAGCCGCTCGACCCGCGCGACCTCCTCGTGCGCGACCGGGCGCACCGGGTGCGGCTCGCGCCACCAGGCCAGCACCGGCGTCACCACGAAACCGGTCACCGGGATCCAGAGCTTCGGCAGGGTCGCCAGCACCTCCACGCTCGACGCGTCGAGGCCGACCTCCTCGCGCGCCTCGCGCAGCGCGGTGCCGGCCGGACCGTCGTCGCCTGGGTCGGACGCGCCGCCCGGGAACGCCGGCTGGCCGGCGTGCTTGCGCATCCGGGCCGCCCGCTGCAGCACCAGCACGTCGGGCCCGGGCACCACCCCGTCACTCTGGTACGCCGGCGCGTCCTCCCCGAAGAGCACCAGTACGGCACTCGGCCGGCCACCGTCCGGCGGCGCCGGGAACCGGGTGATCGACGCCGGGTCGACGCCGGCGGCCGCGTCGACCAGCGGTCGCAACCATTCCGGAGGGCTCATCATCGGATCCCCAGGTGTTTCGCGACCAGCCCTTCCAGCGCCGGCTCGGTCAGCGGCTCGCCGTTGTAGACGTACGCCAACTCGCCGTCCGGCTTGACGAACAGCGTGACCGGCAGCGCGTTGCGGCCCAGCGCCCTGGTCAGGGCGGCGGGCTTGTCGTACAGGGTGGGGAACTTGACGCCCAGGTCCCGGGCGAGCGCCAGCGATGCCTTGCGGGTGTCGCCGGAGACCACTCCGAGTACCTGCAGGTCGTCGCGGTGGTGCGCGGCGTAACGCTGGAAGACCGGAAGCTCCTTGCGGCAGGGGCCACACCACGAGGCCCACACATTGACAACCGTGGGTACGCCGGGCGCGCTCAGGTCCACCGGATCGCCCGGCCCGAGGCAGGGCAGAGTCAACGCCGGCATCCGGCTCGTCGCGGGCTTCGGCTTCGTGGGGGTGGCCGAGGCAGGCGTCGGCACCGGGCACTTCTCGAACCACATGGTGGAGCCGGCGATGTCCGTCGCGCCGTCGCCCCCGGGCTCCGGTTCGGCGGTCGCGCACCCGGCGAGACCGAGCACCACCGCCACGCTGACCAGCACCGCGACACACCTGGCGCCGGACACCGCCCTGCGGACGGCCAGCGCCCCGCTGACGTGGCTGTCGGACATGGTCAGGCGTCACCCGGAGGAGCCTCGGTGCCCGCGACCGGGGCCAGCGAGCCCAGCCCCGCCGCCCTGGCCAGCTCGGCCGCCCGGGGACCCTTGAGCAGCTTCACCGCGGCGGCCGGCTCCGTCGGCCCGAGCCCGTACGAGGGGCACAGCTTCGCCAACGTACAGGCGCCGCAGGCGGGCCTGCGAGAGTGGCAGACCCGCCGGCCGTGGAAGATCACCCGGTGGCTGAGCATGGTCCAGTCGCGCTTCTCGATCAGCTCGGCGATTGCGAACTCGATCTTCACGGGGTCGTGCTCGGCGGTCCAGCCGAAACGGCGTACCAGCCGGGAGACGTGGGTGTCGACGGTGATGCCGGGCACCCCGAAAGCGTTACCGAGGATGACGTTGGCGGTCTTACGGCCGATGCCGGGCAGCTCGACGAGCTGCTTCAGCTTGCCGGGCACCTCGCCGTCGTACTTCTCGACCAGCGCCTGACCCAGCTTGGTCAGCGCCGTGGTCTTGTTGCGGTAGAACCCGGTGGACTTGATGATCTCTTCCAGCTCGGCGCGGTCGGCGCCGGCGTAGTCGGCGGCGGTGGGATACCGCGCGAAGAGCTTCGGCGTCACCTCGTTGACCCGCTTGTCGGTGGTCTGCGCGGAGAGCAGCGTCGCCACCGCAAGCTCCAGCGGATTGGTGAAGTCGAGCTCGCAGTGGGCATCCGGGTGGGTCTCGGCGAGCACCCGGTGCATCCGCCGGGCCCGTCGCTTCAGCGCCAGCGGCGTCTCGACTGCGGTCACCGTTGCAGCCTACGTCGCGGCACCGACACCCTCGGGCCCAGCCGGGCTCAGCCCGCCGCCACGTCGACGGCGCCGTCGTCCGGGCCGTGGTCCATCGCGAACGACAGTCCCTCGCCGTCCAGCCGCAGGTCCACGAAGAACCCCACCGAGCCGGCCGGTTCGTTGAGCAGCAGCCGGTACCTGCCGCCGCCGAGCGGCATCGCGTCGCCGGTCGCCACGAACGGTCCCGCCTCGTCGGCCCCGGTCCAGGTCACCTTGCCCTGCTCGTCCACCACCAGGAATTCCTGCATGCCGTCGCTGGTGATCCGCCAGCTGCCGATCATCGGCCGCATCTCGTCGTCGATCCGGTGGTCCACCGCCGGGCCGGGCGTACCAAACCCATGAGGGTGGTACGCGGCGCCGGACGAGTCGGACCGGTCCGGCCCGCCCTCCGGAGGTGGCTGCATCAGCGCCGCGAGCGTCGGTAGGGCGATCCCGGGAACGCTGGCCACCGCCTCCGCGCCGCCGTCGCTCGACGGCTCGGCCGGCGCCTCAGCGGTACGCGGCTGGCGCGGCCTCGGGTTCAGCAGCTCGTCGGCGAGCTGGGCGGCGGACGGCCGGTGTGACGGGTGCACCGCGAGGGCGCGCCGCAGGATGTCGACCACTTCCGGGCGTACCCCTGGAAGGTCTGGGAGGGGTTGTGCCCGCAGGTGGTCGGACCGGGGCTCGTGCGCCCAGGGCAGCTGGCCGCCGAGCAGCGTGTAGAGCAGCGCCGCGAGGGAGTAGACGTCAGCGGGCCCGCCGACCAGCGGGCCGTGACCGTCGAGCAGGCCGCGGGGTACGTGGAATTCGGGCCCGGCCGTGGGTCCGGTCGCCATCGGGCGGGTCAGCCCGGGAGCCGCCGCGTCGAACCCGACCAGCAGTGGGCGCTCGTCGTCGTCCACGAAGATCACGTCGGGGCGTACCGCCCAGTGGAACACGTCGACCTCGTGAGCCGCGGCGAGGGCGCCGGCGAGCGCCGCGCCGAGCATCCGTACCTGCTCGGGCCGTGGTGGGCCGTCGGTGGCGAGCAGCTCGGCGAGGGTACGCCGGCTGCCGGTCCGTACGGCCAGATAGGCCCGCCCGTCGGCCACACCGTACGTGAACACCTCGCCCAGGTGCGGATGGCTGGACGCGGCCGCGAGCCGGGCCGCCCAGGCCAGGAACGCGTCGGGCTCCCCTTCGTGCAGCGGCGACTTGCCGACCGTGAGCAGCATCGGCAGACCGCTCTGCGGATCCTGGGCGGCGAGCTGCTCCACGGCCACGTCCTGGGAGAGCAGGCCCAGGATCTGTAGCTCGCCGAGGAGGTTCATGAGTCCGACTTTAGGGGCGTACCGCCACTCTCTGTGGTCCGGCGGGAAAACGGAGTTCACCCGGGTTGCCGATGCGTTATCGGGCACCAAGCGTGATTTTCTGATGGAAACGCATAGACTCGATCACGCCGTCAGCCGGCCGTGGAGGTGCAGGATGGATGAAGTTCTTGCTCGGTGTGGCCTGTTCCAGGGAGTGGACGCCGACGCCGCCGAGACCCTGGCGAAGGAGCTCGAGTACGTCGAGGTCCGCAAAGGCGACATCGTCTTCACCGAAGGTGAGCCCGGTGACAGCCTCTACATCGTGATGTCCGGGAAGATCAAGGTCGGCCGGCGAGCCTCCGACGGCCGGCAGAACCTGATCGCCGTGATGGGTCCCAGCGACATGGTCGGCGAGCTGTCCCTGTTCGATCCCGGCCCCCGTACGGCGACCGCGACCGCGGTGACCGACTCCCGGGTGGCGCGGCTGCGCAAGTCCGCGTTGCGGCCCTGGCTGAACAACCGTCCTGAGATCGCCGAACAGCTGCTGCGGGTGCTGGCCCGCCGGCTGCGGCGTACCAACGACGCGCTCGCCGATCTGATCTTCACCGACGTACCGGGCCGGGTGGCGAAGAGCCTGCTGCAGATGGCCAGCCGGTTCGGCACCCGCGACGGCGGCGTACTGCGGGTCACCCACGACCTGACCCAGGAGGAGCTGGCTCAGCTGGTCGGCGCCTCCCGGGAGACCGTGAACAAGGCGCTCGCCGACTTCGCCTCCCGTGGCTGGCTGCGGCTGGACGGCAAGAGCGTGATCATCCTGGACCCGGAGCGACTGGCCCGCCGGGCCCGCTAGGTTCGGCCGCTTCGCGGCCACCTCTTCTAGATCTTGGAAACTGAGCGTCAAATAGCAGCACTCAGTTTCCAAGATCTACTTTCTGGGGTACGGCGGGAGGCCGGCCGCCGTTAGGGCAGAGTGGATTTGGGCGGCTACGTCGGCGATGGTCTCGGCGATCAGTGCTCGTCGATAGGCGCGTGGCATCCGGTGCAGTACCTCGGTCAGTTCGTCCGCGGCTGTCAGTCGCTGCTGGAAGCCTGCGAGCAGAATCGCTCGGGCCGCCTCGTCAGTGTCAGCCCACTGGGCTGCGTCTACCAGTGACCGTGCGATCGTGGTCTGCGGCGGCCGTCCGCGGACGAGTGCATCGTGGGCGGCGAGGATATGGGTGCGGTGGATCTTGACACCTGGGCGCGCCGACACCCGCCGCCCAGCCGGCACGAGTACGTGGACGACGCGGCTGCCGTACCCCTTCAGGCCACAGAGACGAGCCGCCGTCGGGCCGGCCAGCAATGCGCCCTCGCCCGCGCCGAGCACCGCTGCCCACTCGTACTGTCCTGTGGTCGGCTGTCCACTGTGGGCAATCAGTACGCCAGGCCCGTGCCGTCGCCACCGCCCCGACCGCACCAACCCACGTACCTTGGCGGTACTGAGAAACTCGGTCGCCTGCCCCCACGTCAAGACCTACGCGACGCGGGACAGGAGGGCGTCTGCGGCTTCGCGTTCGGAGACGCACTCGGTGGCGTACGCCAGGTCGACAGCCCGTTGCGCCTGGGCGCGCGCCTCGTCGGCCGAGCCGGCGGCGGCCAGCGCCTCGGCGTACACCCGATGGGCCAGGACTCCACTTCGGACGTCTTCGGCCGTGACCTCGGTACCCCGGCGGGCCGTCGCCACCGCGTCGTCCAGCTGGCCCGCCTCGAGCAGCGCGGCCGCGTACGCCGCCACCGCGTGCCGCCGCGGGAAGATCAACGACTCGCACACCGAGCAGCTCGCCACGTCCGCCAGCAGCAGCAACGCCTCGTCCAGGTTGCCCTGCATCCGGCGCGCCTCGGCGAACAGCACCCGGGGACCGACCCGTACGGCGTCGCGCAGGTCCTTGCCGTCGACGAAGTCCAGGGTGCGGCGGGCGTCGGCCTCGGCGTCCTCGCCGTCGCCGCGCTCCAGGTGGCAGTAGCCCCGTACGGTCGCGACCATCCCGGCGAGGAAGGCGTGCCCGGCGGCGTCGGCGTAGCGCTCGGCACGGTCGAGCAGCCGGATCGCCTTGCGGGGCTCGCCTCGACCGCGGGCCACCAGGCCGCGTACCACCAGGGCCAGGCCGCGACCCCAGTCGTCGGAGGTGGCGTCGAATCCGCGGAACGCCTCCCGGGCCTGCTCTTCCGCCTCGTCCAGCTCGCCCAGCTCGGCGGCGGCGAACGCCGCCACGGCACGCAGCGTGCCGACCGCCCAGGTCTCGCCCACCCGCTCCCCGAACGGCAGGAACGCGTACGCCAAACGCTTCGCGTCGGTGAACCGGCCGGCGAACAGCCGGGTGAACGCGGTGGCTCCCCGGATCCAGGCCCGGCCCACCGGGTCGTCGAGCTCCGCGAACAGCCGGGCCGCCCGGCCGAGCGCCGCGTTGGCCATGGTGAAGTCGCCGCGGGTGGTGGCCCCCCAGGCGAGGTGCTGCAGCGCCCACGCCTCGCCGCGCTTGTCCCCCGCCTCGGCGGCGATCTCGTACGCGTCCTCGAACCGGCTCTGCGCCTCCTCCAGCCGGCCGGCGAGGAAGTCCGCCATGCCCAGCCGGTACGTCGCCTCGACCCGTTCCGCGGGCTGCCCGGCGGCCTCCAGCGCCTCCTGCCACGCCTCGATCGCCTGCATGGACTCGCCGAGCGCCCGGTGCGCCTCGCCGAGCAGCAGCAGCGCACCGACCCGGTCGGCCCCGCCCGCGGCGTTGGCCACCACCTTCTCCGCGACCGCCCGCGCCTCGGATGCCCGGCCGAGCTGCAGCAACGCCCGGGCGTGCACCAGCCGGTCCCGGGACGGCAGGCTGCCGCCGGCGAGCGCCATCGCCCGCTCGTCCAGCCCCGCCGCCTCGGTCGGCTCGCCCGTCGCGAGCGCCCGGCGCGCCATCCGGGTCAGCGCGGCGACCCCCAACGCCGCGACCTCCCGCGGCGCCGCGTCGGTACGCAGCCCCACCGAGTCGGCGACGGCCACGGCCCGCTCGGCGTGCCGCGCGGTGAACTGGTCGGCCTGCTCGGCGGTCATGTCCAGATCGGTGTCGTGCCGGTGATCCTGCTGCCGCCGGTGCAGCAGATCATGCTGGTACGCCGCCTCGTGCTGTTCGGCTCCCCAGCGCGCCAGCGCGGCGTGCCGTTCCGCGAGCACCGCCTTCCCCACGCCGGCGTACGCGGCCTCGCGCATCAGCGGGGTGACGAAGGCGTACCCCCCGGCGGTACGGCGGCGCAGCATCCGCCGGGCGAGCAGCTCCCCGATGGCGCGTTCCCGCTCCACTCTGGCCACTCCGCCCGCGCCGCCCTGCAGCGCTTCCAGCGCGCCTTCCGGGACGGTGTCGCCGATGACGGCCGCGTCACGCAGCAACGTACGGGGGTTCGGCGGCAGCGCGTCGATCCGGGCCGCGAGCACCGCCGCGAGATCCCGGGACAGCAGCTTGCCGCCCAGCGAGCCGGGCGCCAGCCGCCAGCCGTCCGCCCCGCCGATCAGGACACCCCGTTCCTTCAGCAGCGTCACCAGCTCCGCCAGGTAGAACGGGTTGCCCTGCGCGGTCGCGAGCAGCCGGTTCTCGTCGGCGGTCGGCAACCTCCCCCCGGACAGGTACGCCGAGAGCAGCCGTGCCGCGTCGGCACCCCGCAGCGGCGACAGGTTGTGCACCTCGGCGTCGGACAGCCGGGTGAGGGTGCCGGTCTTGCGTACCAGTTCGGGGCGGCCCAACAGCAGCACCAGCACCGGCCCGGTCAGCCCGGACATGGTGGCGCCCAGCGCCTCGACCGCCTCGCCCGTCGCATCGTGTACGTCGTCGACGATCACCACCAGCGGGGTCTCCGACGCGAGCCCGGACAACAGCTCGGCGACCGCCGCCGGCACCGCACCCGCATCCGGGGCGGTACGCCGATCCGCCCGCTCGGGCCGTTCGCCGCGCCGCTCGGCGTACTCGCCGTGGCCCAGCAGCCCGAGCAGCAACGGCACCTGCAGCATCGGCACCGCCGCCACTTCAGGCCCGGGCGCGCTGTCGTGCCCGGACCCGCCGCCGGCCGGGTCGGAGTCGGTAGCGGTCGAGCCGGAGGCCGCGGCCGCCCCGGCAGCGACCGGCTGGTGGAGCTTGTCGAGGCGGCTGGCGATGCGGGTCAGCCGGGCGACGGCGGTAGCGGTGTCCTCGCCGCCGCCGTCGTTGTCGTCCACGGACAGGCCGGCGGCGGTGCGTACCAGGTCGGCCAGCGGTGCCAGGCGGCGGTTCTCCCCGTACGCGGCGCAGCGTACGGCCAGCACCCGGGCGCCGTGTTCGGAGGCGTACCGGCTGGCTTCGGCGCCGAACCGGCTCTTCCCGATCCCCGCCTCGGCGGTGAGCATCAGGGCGCGCGGCTGACCCCGGTCGACCACCTCGGCGAGTCGGCTGGCGAACCGGCCCAGCTCGGTCTCCCGGCCGACGAACGGTGCTTCGTCGCCGAGCCCCGAGCGGGTCCCCGGTGCGTCGCGCAACCCGAGCAGCTCGTACGCCCCGACCGGCGCCCGCTTGCCTTTCAGCCGCAACGGGCGCAACTGACGCCACGCCGCGAGGTGCCGGGTGCCGGCGGCGGTACGGGCGCCCGCGTACACCGCCCCGATCGATGCGGCGTCGGCCAGCCGGGCGGCTGTGTTCACCGTGTCGCCGATCACCGTGTACTCCAACGCGGCCTGTACGCCGGCCACCACCACCCCGGTGTTCAGCCCGACCCGCAACCCCAGCGGTACGCCGCCCCCCTGCTCCACGTCGAGCACCTTGCGTACCGCCCGCTGCATCGCCAGCGCGGCACGGACCGCGCGCTCGGGATCGTCCTCGTGGGCCACCGGGGCGCCGAACACCGCCATGATGCCGTCGCCGGTGAGCTTGTCGACATGACCGCCGAACATGGTGACCGCCCGGGCCAGCGCGGCGAGCACCCGGTCGGTGACCGCGCCCACCCGTTCCGGGTCCAGGTCCTCTGCCCAGGCGGTGAAGTCCGACAGGTCTCCGAACAGGACGGTCACCACGCGCCGCTCGGTGGTCGGCGCGGCCGCGGCGGCCGGCAGCGCCGCACCGCAGTGGTGGCAGAACCGGGCACCCGGCACCGGCACGGTGCCGCACACCAGGCAGATCACGGCACGCCGTCCTCGGCCCGCCCGGTCGCCGGCGTCGGCCCGTCTGCACTCCGCTCGAGGTACGCCAGTTGGGCGCGTACCGACATCTCGGCGGCCGGCCAGAGGCTACGGTCGACGTCGGCGTAGACCACCGCGACCACCTCGGACGCGGTGCCCGCCCCGTCCGCCAGCGCCGCCCGCACCTGGTCCAGCCGGTCCAGCCGGTGCGCCAGGTAGAACTCCGCCGCCGCGGCACAGTCCGACAGCGTCGGCCCGTGACCGGGCAGCACCGGCACCGACCCGTACCCCGCGAGCCGCCGCAGCGAATCCAGATAGTCGCCCAGGTCGCCATCGGGCCAGGTCACCACGGTGGTGCCCCGCCCGAGCACGGTGTCACCGGTCAGCACCCCCGGCTCGTCGCCGCCGACCGCGAACGCCACCGAATCCCCGGTGTGCCCCGGCGCCGGGACCACGGCCAACGACAACCCCGCCGCCTCGACCACCTCACCCGCCGTCAGCGGCTCACCGCCCCGACACCACTGCGGATCCTTCGCGCGTACGGGTGCCCCGGTCAGCTCCACCACCCGGTCCACGGCCTCGGTGTGATCGAAATGACCGTGCGTGACCAGCACCAACTCGACCGGGGAGGCCACCAGCCGCTGCAGATGCGCGTCGTCCAGCGGGCCGGGATCGACCACCACGCAGCCCGACTGGCCGGCCGCCCGCAGCAGCCAGCTGTTGGTGCCGTCCAGCGTCATCGGCCCTGGGTTCGGGGCGAGCACCAGGGTCGCCCACGACGGTGGAGCCGACGCCAGATCGGTGGCTGGCGCAGTCACATGCCTCGCGGCCATGCCTGCGATCGTACGGCGCGCTTCTGAAGAGCAGCCGAGCCAATCCCGTTAGGCGAGCAGCCGTACGCCTTCTACGGTGAGCGGGTGGAGATTCGCGATCTCGATCCCGCCGACCTGGACGCCGCGTTCGACATCCGCAACCGCTCGTTCGGGATCATCCCCGACTCGTCCCGCGCCGGCTGGGAACGGATGGTACGCCGCTCCCTCGACGACCACCGCGTGCTCGGCGCGTACGACGACCGTCAGCTCCTCGGAGTGGCCCGGATCAACCGGTTCAGCCAGTGGTGGCAGGGTCGCAGCCTGCCGATGGCCGGCATCGGCGGCGTGACCGTAGCCCCTGAGGTGCGGGGCACCGGCGTCGGCCGGCAGCTGATGCTGCGGATCCTGCAACGCTCCGCTGACCAGGGTTATCCGCTCTCGGCGCTCTACCCGGCGACCGTGCCGGTCTACCGCAGTTGCGGTTGGGAGATCGCGGGCGCCCAGCACCTGGTCACGGTGCCCACCGAGGCGCTGCGCCAGCTGAGCGCCACCCGGATCCCGGTACGCCGGCTCGGCCCCGACGACGCCGGCCAGATCGTCGAGGTGGTACGCCGGATCCACACCGCCGCCCGCTCCAGCGGCCCGATCGACTGGGACCCGGCCGAGGTACGGATCTGGCTCGAGGAGGACAAGCCGTTCGCGTACCTGGCGGAGGACGGCTTCCTCGCGTACGGCTGGGACGACGGGGACCTCGAGGTGGAGGAGCTGGTCGCCGGTTCGGAACAGACCGCCCGCGCCCTCTGGTCGCTGGTCGGCAGCGGCTCGTCGATCGCCGAGACCGTCAAGGCGTGCATCGGCCCCACCGATCCGCTGCGCTGGCTCATCCGCGAATCCTCCGTACGCCCCCACAAGGAGAACCGCTGGATGCTGCGGCTGGTCGACGTACCGGCGGCGTTGGCTGGCCGGGGCTATCCGGCCGGCGTCGCGGCCGACGTGACGCTGACCGTCGACGACCCCCAACTCGCCGCCAACACCGGCACCTGGCACCTGGCCGTCGCCAAAGGCACCGGCACCGTCGAGCCCGCCTCCGGACCCCTCGAGCCCGGTTCCGGTGGTGGGGTTCGGCTCGGGCCGCGTGGCCTCGCCGCCCTCTACGCCGGTACGCCGCTGCCCACCCTGCGCCTGGCCGGCCTCGTCACCGGCGGCGACCCCGACACCGACGCCCTGCTGGACACGGTGTTCGCCGGCCAGCCGTACATGGTCGACTACTTCTGAGATCGACTACGGGTGGGACCGAAACGCCCCAGACCGCGGCTTCAGGCGATCTCGACGATGACCTCGACCTCGACCGGCGCGCCCAGCGGCAGCTCCGCCACCCCGACCGCGCTACGGGCGTGCTGCCCGGCCTCGCCGAACAGCGCGCCGAACAACTCGCTCGCACCGTTGACCACGGCCGGCTGGCCGGTGAAGCCCTCGGCCGAGGCGACGAAGCCGAGCAGCTTCACCACCTTCACGACCCGCTCCAGCCCGACCAGGCTGTCGATCGCGGCGAGCGCGTTCAGGGCACACCGCTGGGCCAGGTCCTTCGCCTGTTCCGGCGAGACTCCGTCGCCGACCTTGCCGGTGGCGGCCAGTTGACCGTCGACCATCGGGACCTGGCCGGAGACGTACACCAGGTTGCCGGTCTGCACCGCCGGCACGTACGCGGCCACCGGTGCCACGACCGCCGGCAGTTCCAGGCCGAGTTCGCGCAGCTTGGCGCGCGCGTCACTCACCCTTGGCTCGCTTCAGGTACGCGACGAGCTGCTCCGGATTGGGGCCGGGTATCACGGTCACCAGCTCCCAACCGTCCTCTCCCCAGGTGTCGAGGATCTGCTTCGTGGCGTGCACCAGCAGCGGCACGGTGGCGTACTCCCATTTCTGCATGTCGGCACCCTAGCGCCCCGGTGGTAGCGGCTGCCCCACAGTGTGGCGACCGGGCATTACTGTGACCGGCATGACCCAGTCATCGGGCCCGCCGAAGCCGCCGAAGCTGACCCCGGGTGAGCCGTTGTGGGGATCGCCGATCATCTCGTCCGAGAGCGCGCCGGCACCCGCGCCCAGCCGCAAGAAGCGCCGGCCCGAGCCGGCCCCGGTGAGCGCGAGCGCCCCGGCCGCCCCGGCTCCTGCCGCGCGCCGCGGCCCGGTCCAGTTCGGCCCCACCCCGACCGTCCCTTCCGCGCCGTCGTCCTCCGTCTACGGCGGGGGTACGGGAAACGCCGCCGGCAGGAAGCTCCCGATCGGGCTGCTGGCCGGTGTCGGCGCGGCCTGTTTCGTACTGGGCGGGATCGTCGGCGCCGCCGCGGTGTACTTCCTTAGCTGAACGTCACACTCATCCAAACCGTGACAGCCGTGTCATTACGGTAAGTTGCGAAAAGTCGGGTTGGACGCCGCCCCTTGCTGGGGAATAGTCTTCGCCCGGCGACCACTCGCCGTGACCGGATTGTGGTCAGAACAGATCTTCGTCTGCACGACCCCACGGGGGAGGAAATGAGCCAACCACCATACGGTCCGCCCGGCGGCGGCTACGGCGACCCGTACGGTCAGCCGAGCGGCCCACCCGGCGGCGGTTACGACCCGTACGGACAGCAGCCCGGCTACGGCGACCCGTACGGCCAGCCCAGCGGCCCACCCGGCGGTGGGTACGGCCAGCCCAGCGGCCCACCCGGCTACGACCCGTACGGCCAGCAGCAGCCCGGCTACGGCCAGCCCGCCGGGTACGGGCAGCAGCAGCCCGGGTACGGCGGCTTCCCGCCGGCGCCGCCACAGCAGAAGAAGACCAACGTCGGGCTGATCATCGGCCTGGTCGCCGGCGGTCTCGTCCTGCTGCTGTGCGTCGGCTGCGGCATCTTCTACTACCTCGGCAGCAACACCAGCTCGCCGACCGCGTCGGTCGAAGGCTTCCTCGACGCCGCGAAGGACCAGGACTCCTCGGCCGCGCAGGACTTCCTCTGCAAGAAGCTGCTCGACGCCGGCGACACCAACGGCCTCGGCGGGGACAACTTCGGCGAAGACCACGACGTGAGCATGGACCTGAGCTACAGCAACGTCAGAGAGGTCTCCAACGACGGCTCGAACGCGGAGGTGTCCGCGGACGTCTCCGCCACGTTCACCGTCGACGGGCAGAGTCAGGACAGCAGCGGGACCTGGACGTTCGAGCTGGTCAACGAATCCGGCTGGAAGATCTGCGACTTCAAGCCACCGACATAACAGGTGGCTACATAGAGCACGTCGGCGGCGGGGATCCTCAGGGTTCCCGCCGCCTTGTATCTACCCGTCGCCGTGTGCCCGCAGATCGCCTCGCACCGTCGATCGGCTGGTGAGCCAGGACTCGGAGTCGGTTGCGGCGTACTGGCCGCTACGCTCCCCGGGTAGCGGCCCACCGTCACGCGCGCCGTGGCGCCCGCGGTCTCGTGGCCGCGTCCGAGCAGGAGACACCGGATGACGCAACCTCCCGACCACCCGGGCTACGGGGGCGACCCTCCCGACCCGTACGAGCCCCGGCCGTACAAGCCGCGACACGGGCACGGCGGTCAGCGCATCCCGGCACAGCCGCGCCCCGAGCCGCCGCACGACGCCACCGAACAGTTGCCCGTCATCCCCGCCGATCCGCAGCAATGGCCCGGCACCCCACCGCCAAACCCCTGGAGTCCCGGACCGTCCAACCCACCGCGCCGCCCCTCCCCGACCCCGGAGCCACCCCGGTACCCAACCGCTGCGCCGGAGCCACCGCGATACCCGACAACCGAACCGGCGCCGCCGCGATACCTCACCCCCGAGCCGCCACCGCCGCGATACCTGACCCCCGAACCGGCGCCGCCGCGATACCTGACACCCGAACCACCGCGTCGCCGGGTCGCCGATCCAGGGCCGCCGGCCAGCTGGACGGCGGATCCGCACCAGACCCGGCCATGGCACCCCGGTGCGGCCGAGCCGCCGCACCGGCCACATCCACCGCACCCGGCCTACGAGCCGCACGAGCTGCACCAGACGCGCCCGCTGCGCACCGAGCGACCCGACTCCCGGCACCGCTGGGACACCCAGCCATCCCCACCGCCCCAGCAACCCGCACGCCTACCCGGGCCGCAGTCCTGGCCCCAGGCCGACCACACAGCCGAAATCCACGCCGTCCCTGCGGCCGAGCCGCGGCCGCGGAGCCGGCCTGACAACCTGCTGCCGCCGAGCGCACCTGACAAGCCGCTGCGGCCGAGCGGGCCCGACAAGCCGCGGCCGTTCAGTGCGGTGCTGGGGGTCGTGGCGGGCGTGGTCGCCGTAGCGCTGCTGGGGCTGGCCGTGGTCGTACTGCTGCGTCACGGGGAAACTGGGGACACCGCGGCGGCGGGTCGCACGATCGACCCGGTGTCGTCGGATCCGACGCTGGTCGTGGATCGTTGGTTGAACGCGATGTTCGTACGCAGGGATGCCGACGAAATGATCAAATACACCTGTAAGCGGGAAGCCGACCCCGACGACGTGGCGGCCGTGATCAAGAAAGCCGAGCAGGCCGAGCAGGACGCCAAGGCGGCCAAGCTCACCATGAAGGTGAGCTGGACCAAGCCGCGGGAGGTTTCCCGGGACGAGGAGACGGCAAAGGTCACGTCGACCCTGTCGGTCGCCATCGGCGACAACACCAAGAAGACCGCCGCCAAATTCGACCTGGTCTTCGAGACCGGGTGGAAGGTCTGCGACGCGGAGCTGCGATGAGCCCATCTGATACGCCCAGCAGCGGCTGGCAGGACGCCCGGCTGCACATCGTCACCGGCAAGGGCGGCACCGGCAAGACCACGGTGGCGGCCGCGATGGCGCTCGCCCTCGCGGCGGGTGGCCATCGGACCCTGCTGGTCGAGGTGGAGGGCCGGCAGGGCATCGCGCAGCTGTTCGACGTACCGCCCCTGCCGTACGGAGACCGCAAGATCGCCGTATCGCCCGACGACGGTGAGGTGTACGCCCTCGCAGTGGACGCCGAGGAGGCGTTGCTGGAGTACCTCGAGATGTTCTACCGGCTGGGTCGCGCCGGCCGGATGCTGAAGCGGCTCGGCGCGATCGACTTCGCCACCACGATCGCGCCCGGCGTACGGGACGTCCTGCTCACCGGCAAGGTCAAGGAGGCGACCACCCGGATGGAGCGGGGTCGGCGGGCGTACCACGCGGTGGTGTTGGACGCACCGCCGACCGGGCGGATCGGCAGGTTCCTCAATGTGACCGCGGAGGTGGCGGGGCTGACCAAGGTGGGCCCGATCAAGTCGCAGAGCGACAGCGTGGTGACGCTGCTGCGCTCGCCGATGACCGCGGTGCACGTGGTGACGGTGCTGGAGGACATGCCGGTGCAGGAGACGCTCGACGCGATCGACGACCTGCGCCGGCTCGAGCTCAGCCTCGGCACCGTGATCGTGAACATGACCCGCCCGCCGCTGCTGGAGTCCGCCAAGGTCACCCCGGCCACGCTGAGCAAGGGGCTGGCCGCCGCCGGCCTGCCCACCGACCGCGCCACCGTCGACGGCCTGGTCGCCGAGGTGCGCGACCACCAGGCGCGGCTGCGGCTGGAAGGCGAGCTGCGCGAGGAGCTGGCGAAAGCCCAGCGCCCGGTGCTGGAGTTGCCGTTCCTCACCGACGGCGTCGACCTCTCCGGCCTGTACGCCCTCGCCGACGCCCTCGCCGACCAGGGCGTCCACGGCCACTGACCGCCCTCTTGCGCAGGCCGAGTTGAGCATTGTCCATCCTGCGTCCTGAGCAACCGATTCTCCAGGCGCAGATCGGACAATGCCTGATCAACTCCGAGTGATTCGGTGCGGGCAGGCGGGACACAACAGCTCGACTCGGCCGACTGCTCGGCCGTCGGCGTGTGCCACCATCCGGCGCATCGAGTTGTACGCCACCTCGTGCCCCGCGCATGCGACCTCGCAGCGCAACCCGAACCCCGGAACGTTGCGCACCGGCAGCCGGCCGCACTCGCACAGTTGCTGGGTGCCGACGATCCGGTGCTTGTCCATCAGCAGAGAGACCGCCTGCAGTTGGCGGCCGAGTTCGTAGAGCAGAGTCTGAGGGTCGAGTGCGTGTCCGGACATCGGTGGCCTCCCCCGGCCGATGGGTGTCTGGAAGCCACCCCTGCCAGTGCCGATCAGCGCCAACCGAGGCCCAGCAGAGGTGACGAGGCAGAGCTTAGTGCACTAGGTGTCCATGGTCAACTCGCCATAGGGCCGCGAAATTTGGTGCACTAACTCCTCACGTGATCTCCTGTTGGAGCCAACCGAGGGGTGAACTCGTGCCCGCTGATACACCCGCCTATCTGCGGATTGCGGCTGACCTACGACAGAAGATCACCAATGGCGCGCTGCCGCCTGGCGCGAAACTGCCCAGTGAGGCAGAGCTCATGCGGCAGTACGGCGTCTCCAACACCATCGTGAAGAACGTCAGGCAGATCCTGATCTCCGAGGGACTCGTCATGGCCCGAAAGGGATTAGGCGTCTTCGTCTTCGAGGAGCCACGACGACTGGTGCGACAGGCGAACGGTCGGCAGCAACGCGGTCCGGCACCGGGTTCCCCGTTCGCAAGGGATGCCAAGGCGGCCGGCCATCACGCGACGTGGCGGTTCGAGTCGGAACGGACCACCGCACCAGAGTCAGTCGCCGTGCGGCTCGGCATCGAGCCCGGGGACGGCGTAATGCGCACCCGCTACCTCTTCCTGGCCGGTGACTTTCCGATCCAGGTCAGTGAGTCCTGGGAGCCGCTCGCGATCACCGGCGGCACACCCGTCGAGTGGCCCGAGTACGCCGAGTCGGGCCTCGCAGAGCAGCGCGACGACGTACCGGTCGGAGTGGTCGCGCGGATGGACTCGATCGGCGTACACATCGAATGCGCAGAGGAAGAGGTCGAGGACCGGGCGGCCACCCCGGACGAGATCGAGCAGTTGGCGTTGCCGCCGACCCGCACCGGCGTACTCCACGTCGAGCGCACTTGCTACGCCGGCGACCGCCCCGTCGAGACGGCCGACATCGTGCTGCCCGGGCGTCGCTACCGACTCCATTACCGCATCCCGATCACCTGAGCCACCCGGCCGACGCCGGCGCGGATAGGCTCGCAGGCGTGCCGCACGGTCACTCGAGCCCGAAGCTGGATCTGGACGCGATCCTGCGCGATCCGGCGATCCGGATCGTGGTGTGCTGCGGTGCGGGCGGAGTCGGCAAGACCACCACGGCGGCGGCGCTCGCGCTCCGGGCCGCCGAGCAGTACGGCCGGCGGACCGTCGTACTCACGATCGATCCGGCACGCCGGCTGGCGCAGTCGATGGGGCTCACCGCGCTGGACAACAAGCCTCGCCCGGTGACCGGCGCCGAGGCCGCGAACGGCGGCGCGCTCGACGCGATGATGCTGGACATGAAGCGCACCTTCGACGAGGTGGTGCTCGCGCACAGCACGCCGCAGCAGGCCAAGGAGATCTTCGCCAACCCGTTCTACCAGGCGATGAGCTCCACCTTCGCCGGTACGCAGGAGTACATGGCGATGGAGAAGCTGTCGCAGCTGTCCGCCACCGGCAACTGGGACCTGATCGTCGTGGACACCCCGCCGTCGCGCTCGGCGCTGGACTTCCTCGACGCGCCGAAACGGCTGGCGAAGTTCCTCGACAGCCGGATGCTGCGGATCCTGATGACGCCGGCGCGCGCGGGCGGGCTGAGCGTACTGAAGATGGTGGGCTCGTCGCTGAACCTGTTCGGTCGGGCGATGAACCGGATCCTGGGCGCTCAGCTGCTCAGCGACGTCTCGACCTTCGTCACGTCGCTGAACTCGATGTTCGGCGGGTTCTCCGAGCGGGCCACCCGTACCTACCAGGTGTTGCAGGCGAAGCAGACGGCGTTCCTGGTGGTGGCGACCCCGGAGCCGGACGCGATCCGGGAGGCCGGCTACTTCGCGGGGCGGCTGTCCGAGGAGCGGATGCCGCTCGCCGGGCTGGTGCTCAACCGGGTGCACGCGCTCGGCGTACCGCTGTCGGCGGAGCGGAGTGTGGCAGCGGCGGAAGCCCTGGCAGCTGCCAAGCCGGCGAAGTCCTCGGCCGTCACCGCCGAGGTCCTGCTGCTCCACGCCGATCTGGTACGCCAGGTGGCCCGCGAGCAGCGGGTGGCAGACCGGTTCCGGCGCTCCCACCCCGCTGTCCCGGTGACCGAGGTGCCGGCGCAGCCGCAGGACGTACACGATCTGGTCGGGTTGCGGGGCATCAGCGAGGCGTTGACCGCCTGAGCCGGCCGGCCCAGACATCCGGCGCCCCGGGTCCGTCGCCAGACCCGGGGCACCGACGTATCTGCGTCAGCCAGCCTTCGCGAGCGTGACCGGCGGTTGTTTGGATTCGAGCGCCGCTTCGAACAGCGCGCGCCAACTCGGTACGGCGGGGTGCCGGCGCAACAACGCCCGCCGCTCTCGTTCGGTCATCCCGCCCCAGACGCCGAATTCGATCCGGTTGTCGAGTGCGTCAGCGAGGCACTCGTTTCGCACGGGGCAGCTGCGGCAGACGCGCTTCGCGACATTCTGCTCAGCTCCCTGCACGAAGAGCGCATCCGGGTCACCGTCCCGGCATGCGGCCTGTGCCGCCCAGTCCACGATCAGGCCCATCTGTACCAGACCCCCCTTTACTGTCCCCCCTACAGCCCGTACGGCCTGTCGTCTCCGGACTGCCCCGGTTCGGAGATTACGAACCGGTTGACCTAGTCGACAACGACCGTTCGGTCGGTATCCCCCTCACGCGCGAGCACACCTGGTGCGTGCTCACCCGTACATCATTGTCTGTAGTCGTCCAACTACGCAACGTTGCGGGAGAAATAAGGATGCAACGTACTTGTTGGACAGATCCGACATCCTCGTCCCTTGATCGCCGGCAACGACCAGGAGCCGCCGTCTCGGATCGGTGGCCGCTGTACCCGACCCCTCTGTCTGGACGAAACGGAACCAACGACCATTTGGATACGGGCATACCGATAAGACCCAGCGTTACCGCACGTCAACGGGGACGTCAAGACCACCGGACTCGTGCGTTTCGTGGAGTCGCGTACCCTGGTCCGGTGGTTCGTTTGCGAGACCGAAACCTGGTAAACAATGCCGCGTCCCTCCTGATCTGCGGTCTGCTGGCCGGCCTGGTGGTCGCGGCCGCCGCGTTCCCGGCGTTGGCGGTGACCGGCCTGGCGGCCAAAGTCGGAGCCGACTCGTTCCAAGTGCTGCCCGACGACCTCGAGGTGGTGCCGCCGCCTGAGGCCAGCTACCTGTACGCCGCCGACGGCAAGACCCGGATCACCGGGTTCTACGAGGAGAACCGGCAGAACGTACCGCTCGAGGACATGGCGCCGGTGATGCGCAAGGCGATCGTGGCGGCCGAGGACACCCGGTTCTACGACCACCACGGCGTCGACCTGAAAGGCGTGATGCGCGCGCTGGTCGCCAACAGCGGCGCCGGCCAGGTCAAGCAGGGCGCCTCGACCCTGACCATGCAGTACGTCCGCCAGGCGCTGACGTACTCGGCGAGGACCCCGGCTGAGCGGCGCGCCGTCACCGCCGACACCTCCGCCCGCAAGCTCAAGGAGATCCGGTACGCGATCGCCCTGGAGAAGCGGCTGACCAAGGACCAGATCCTCGAGAACTACCTCAACATCGCGTACTTCGGCCACAAGGCGTACGGGATCTACGCCGCGTCGTACGCGTACTTCGACAAGAACCCGAAGGACCTGACCCTCGAAGAGGCCGCGATGCTGGCCGCCGAGGTACGGGCACCCAGCGTCTACGACCCCAGCTCGAAGGACCCGAAGGAACGCGACGCGATCCACGACCGGCGCAACTGGGTGATCAGCCGGATGGTCGACCTGAAGTTCATCGACTCCGACGCCGCCAGGAAGGCCCAGGACAAGAAGATCGAGCTGAAGACGAAGATCCCGCCGAACAGCTGTTTCGGCGTACCGCCGAACCACAAGGACTGGGGCTTCTACTGCGCGTACTTCGTCGACTGGTGGAAGCAGCAGAAGGCATTCGGCGCCAACTCGGTGGAGCGGGAAGCCAACCTGAAGAGCGGTGGCTACAAGATCGTCACCTCGCTGGACCCGAAGCTGCAGCGCGACGCGATGAACAACATCCTGCGCAAGGAGCAGGCCCGCAGCCCGTACGCCTTCGGCGGCGTCTTCGTCGAACCCGGCACCGGGCGGATCAAGGCGATGGCGGTCAACCGGTTCTACAGCAACGACACCAAACGCAACGGGCCGCACTCCGACCCGGCGTTCCACGGCAAGAAGGGCAACTATCCGAACACCGCGAACCCGATCCTGGGCGGTGGCGACGAACAGGGCTACCAGGCCGGTTCGACGTTCAAGATGTTCACCATGCTCGCGGCACTCGACCAGGGCATGCCGCTGGCCACCGCGTTCCAGTCCCCCGACCGGTACCGGTCGCAGTTCTACGGCAGTGTGGGTGAGAAGTCCACCTGCACGGTCAACGGCGAGCCCCGCTGGTGTCCGAAGAACGCCGACAAGAGCATGGCCGGCCTGCGCAACATGTGGAGCGGCTTCGGGCGGTCGGTCAACACGTTCTTCGTACAGCTCGAGGAGGCGGTGGGTCCGGAGAACGCCATCAAGATGGCGGAGAACCTGGGCCTGACCTGGCAGGGCGACGACCTGGACCACGCGACCAAGCCCGATCGGGCGAAGAGCTGGGGCACCTTCACCCTGGGTACGGCACAGACCACCCCCGTGGAGATGGCCGAGGCGTACGCCACCCTCGCCGCGGACGGCAAGTACTGCAAGCCGCTGCCGGTCTCCAAGCTCTACAACCACGACGGCAAGCCGATCGACGGTGCCGAGCCCCAGTGCAAGCAGGTGGTCACCCCCGACATGGCCCGCGCCGCCACCGACGCCGCGCGATGCCCCGTCGGCGACCCCGCCCAGGGTGGCGACTGCGACTCTGCCGGTGGGGCTACCGCCACCTCGGTCGGGCGCAACGTCAACCAGCCGGTGGCGGGCAAGACCGGTACCACGGAGAACAACCACTCCGCCTGGTTCGTCGGCTACACCCGCAAGCTCGCCGGCGCCATGTTCATGGCCGACCCCGACTACAGCGACCACACCGTGTACGACACGTCGAAGCCCAGCTACTCGTTCGGGGAGATCCTGCACTCGTACCTGGGGAATCGGCACATGGCGAACTTCGCGCCGCCGTCGAGCGCGCTCTCGAAGGGCGACATGGTGGACATTCCGCCGGTGGTCTGCAAGAGCGTGGACGAGGCGAAGTCGACCCTGGAAGACGCCGGGTTCAAGGTGCGGGAGTATCCGGATCACGTACCGGCGAACTGTCCGGCCGGGACGGTGGCGTACACCAAGCCCACGGGTAGGGCGCCGAAGGGCGGGCTGCTGACGATCTTCATCAGCAACGGTCAGGCGCCGGCACCCGACCCGTCCAAGTCGCCGAAACCCCCGGGCGGCGGCGGCCCCACGAAGCCCCCGGATCCCACGTGCAAACCCAACGACCCGTTCTGCAATCCGGGTCCCGGCGGGTAGAGCTCAGCCGGTGAGCTGGCGGCGCACCTCGTCGGCCAGCTTGCGGCCGTCGGCCCGGCCCGCGGCTTTCGCCTGTACGGCCTTCATCGCCGGGCCCATGGACTGCATCCCGGACAACCCCTGTTCGGCCAGCGTGCTGCGTACCAAATCTGCAAGCTCTTGATCTGAAAGCTGTTTCGGGAGGTACGCCGCGAGCGCCTGCTCCTCGGCGAGCTCCTTCTCCGCCAGCTCCTTGCGGCCCGCTTCCCGGAACGCATCGGCCGCCTCGCGCCGCTTCTTCGCCTCCTTGGTGAGCACCGCGAGCACCTCCTGATCGGACAGCTCGCGCGCCTGCTTGCCGGAAACCTCCGCGGTCCGTACGGCCGTCAAGGCCATCCGCAGCGTCGAGGTGAGGACCTCCTGACGCGCCTTCATCGCGTGCCGCAGGTCACTCTCGAGGCGTTCCTTCAAAGGCCGGGTGGGTTGACTCATGGCGGCAAAACTACCCTGGCAGACATGCGCAGAGGTACCGCATTGACGCTCACTGCCGCCGCGGTCGGTCTCGGGGTGCTCGGATACGCCTCGCTGGTCGAGCGGGTCCGCTACACGCTGCGGCGGTTCGACGTACCGGTGCTGCAGCCGGACACCGAGCCGCTGCGGATCCTGCAGATCTCCGACCTGCACATGACGCCGGGCCAACAGGGCAAGCAGGAGTGGGTCGCGTCGCTCGCCGCGCTCGACCCCGACCTGGTGCTGCTCACCGGCGACAACCTGGCGCACGCCGACGCGGTGCCGGCGGTGGTGAACGCGCTGGAGCCGCTGTTCGACTTCCCCGGGGCGTTCGTCTTCGGCTCCAACGACTACTACGGGCCGGTGTTGAAGAACCCGTTCACGTACTTCAACCCGAACCGGGAACGGCTGCACGGCCCCGAGCTGCCCTGGCGGGACCTGCGGACCGTGCTGCTCGGCGCCGGCTGGACCGACCTGAACAACGCGCGTACGAGCATGAAGACCGGCGGCACGCTCGTCGAGCTGGTCGGGGTCGACGATCCGCATCTCGAGCTGGACGAATACCCGGCCGGTCCGGTCTCGGCGGACGCCGACGTACACCTCGGGGTGACGCATTCGCCGGAGCCCTGGGTGCTGGACGCGATGGCGGCGGACGGGTTCTCCCTGCTGCTGGCCGGCCACACCCACGGCGGCCAGGTGCGCGTGCCGTACTACGGCGCCCTGGTCACCAACTGCGACCTCGACCGTCGCCTCGCCCGCGGCCTGCACCGGTACGGCACCGAGTCCTGGCTTCACGTCTCGGCCGGCCTCGGCACCAGCCCGTACGCCCCCGTACGGTTCGCCTGTCCCCCGGAGGCCAGCGTGCTCACCCTGATCCCGCGGGCCTGACCCGGGCGGGGCCGATACCCGCGCGCGGCGTACGGGGCGGGTCGGCTACTATTGCCCGCGGTGCCTGCATGGCGCCGAGTCAGCACCGGGGTGTGGCGCAGCTTGGCAGCGCGCTTCGTTCGGGACGAAGAGGCCGTGGGTTCAAATCCCGCCACCCCGACGCAGGTCAGAGGCCCTTTCCGATCTTGGGAAGGGCCTCTGTGCTGCCCAGTACAGCAGCGAAGTACAGCAGCAACGCTCTCAGTCAAGGCTCTCCCCCAGCCGCTTCAGCGCCTCCCGGGTCGCGGTGGAGGACGCCTGCGAGTAGATCTCCATGGTCACCGAGAAGTCGGCGTGCCGAAGGATCTGCATCA
>WNGA01000297.1_pt1 | contig 71361 bp, 54 predicted proteins | sample 5400061 | NCBI WGS metagenome assembly WNGA01 (sample SAMN13153366, study PRJNA577476) | soil metagenome | isolation source: 100 cm soil or saprolite under grassland replicate 2 | place: USA:California | collected 2016-06-15
GCGCCAACCCTGGGTCCTCATCCTCTCGCCTGCCGCTGGCCGTCTACGCCAGGCCCGCCGTCACCGCGAGTTTTGCTGCCGCGCGGTCTCGGCCACGGCCCGGAGGTCAGATCTCCCCGGATCCAGGTGGCCGTCTACACGCGGCCTTCGGGGCGTTGCGAACCAAATACCCCGAGGTCAGCGACTTCATGGAGTCGCCATAGGACGACCTCCGCGCTCGGAGAGGAGCGCTTCCATGGCTTCGACCCTCTCGTGACCGGACCGCTCGACTTTCTCACGTCCATCGACCCGCGCATCGTGTGGGGGCTCTTCACGCGCCTGCTCGGGCTCGTCTACCTCATCGCCTTCGCCTCGCTCTTCCCGCAGATCGTCCCTATGGCCGGGGTGGCGGGCATCTTCCCCGTGCATCGTTGGTTCGCACGGTTGCGCAAGGATTTCCCGCCACAGCGGCGTTTCACCTACTTCCCCACGCTGCTGTGGTTCGCCCACACGGACGCCGCCCTGCCCGCGTGGTGCATGCTGGGCATGTTCGCGGCTGCGACTGTGATCGTGGGCGGGCCATCCTCGTTCATCGGCCTGCTTGCGTGCTGGGCCCTCTACCTGTCCTTCGACCTGCCCATGGGCCTGCTCTTCCCCTGGGATTGCGTCCTGCTCGAATCGGGGTTCCTCGCGCTGTTTCTCGGCCCGACCGAAGTCCTGCCGTCGATCGCCGCGGTCGCCCCGCCCGCACCGCTGCTGGCTTGGGTCTATCGGCTCCTCATCGTTCGCGTCGTATTTGGGTTCGGAAAGTTCAAGTTCACCACCAGCTCCCGCGAGGATTGGGGGTACCTGAAGGGTTTTCTCATCAACCAGCCGCTGCCCTCGTACCTCGGGTGGTACGCGCACAAGTTGCCGATGTGGATGTTGAAAGCATCGCTGCTCGTCATGTTCGTGGTCGAGATCCCGGTTCCGGTTTTGATTCTCATTCCGGGCTACGCCAGCGCCATCGGCGCGGTCGCGATCTTCCTCCTGATGATCGCCATCGAGCTCGCCGGCAGCTTCGGCTTCTTCAGCCTGATCATGATGGTCCTCTGCGTATCCGCGCTCGATTCGCAAACGCCGCGTCTCTTCTCCCTTCACGACCTTTTCTCGACCCCTCGCCATGCGATGACCAGTGTCGTGCTCCTCGCGCACACGTTCGGCGCCTTGCTTCATTTTCCCCTCAACTCTTGGGCCACGCATCGCTGGCTCCTGTGGTCCGCTTTCGCCGGCGTGCGCCCGCGCTTTCTCACCTGGCCGGTGAGCCTTCTCCGCGCGCTTTATCCACTGCGGTGGCTGCACGCCTACGGTGTTTTTCCACCAAAGACGTGGGCCGGCGTAAAGGTCGTCCCGGTTTTGGAAGTCACCTGGGACGGAAACAATTGGCAGGAGTGCCGCTTCCGCTACGCCCCTACCCACGAAGGCTCCCCGCCCCGATTCGTCTCGCCCCATCGTCACCGGGTCGATCAGGCCGTCATCTACGAGGTCTTCGGCATGAATGGGACGGCGCCGATCGCGAGTGTGATCGGCGCGTTCGCGCCCTACTACTACACGCGCTGGGCCGGTGGGCGGGGGCTCCTGCAGCGGATCGTCGAGGGTTACCGGTATAGCGACTACCTTTTCGAGCAAGGCGCGTTTCCGAAGGAGCGCGGCCGCCCCCTCGCCGCGCGCATGACGACGCACATGCTCGAGCCAACGTCGATTGTCGAGCGACGCGCAACTGGCAAATGGTGGCGACGCACGTACATCGGGCCCCACATTCCGCCCGTGTCTTACGTCGACGACTTCTGGGACCGGCTGCTGCCCGAGCCGGATCTCTGGCATTGGGAAGAGCTCTTCTGGCGGCGTCGCTGTCCATCGATGCGCAAATTCATGGATGCGGCGCGCGCGAGCACCGATCCCGACGGGACGATCATCGCCCACGCCGAGGGCATCACGCGAGCCGACATCGACGAGTTTTGGAACGTCGTGTGGCCGATGGTCCGAGGCGACGGCACCGGTGACTGGAATCAGCTGACTCCGGTCGTCAAGCGGCTCACCTCCCGCTACAGCCCGAAGCAGCTCCATCTGTTGGAGCGTGTGCTCGGACGCTTGTCGCTGTTTCTCGTGGCCAAGCTGGAGCAACTCTACTTTGCCGATAACGGGCAACCGAAGCTCGAGCTCAAGACCTACTTTCACGTCTCGATGATGGCCCACTACATCCTCTTGAAGGGCCGGCCCGCGTACGAAGCAGCGGTGGCCGACCCCGCATCGACGATCCCGCTCGCGGCCGAGCTCACGATGGCCAACGGCTGCTACCTGCTGGGCGTCTTTCAATACGACGCGGTGGTTTTCCAGGCCCAAAAGCGCCGGCTCACCCAGCGTTTCATTGTTCCCTTGCGCGAATCATCGAATTTCGGCCCGACCTTCGAAGAAGAGAAAGCACGGGTCGCACTCGAGAAGCTCTCGGGCGCCGTGGAGTTCGGACGCTTCTTGGAGAGTTGCTTTTGCAGCGAGCCGAACCAGCAGGGCTTCCCAGAAAAGTACCCAACCTTCTGGCTGTCGTCCTCCGGCGAGGTGACCATCGTCGACCCCGCCACCGTCCCGCCGGCAAGGCCCCCGGACCTTGTCGCCGCAAGGCAGCGGCCCTGAGGCGCCGACCGGCGACTTTCAGGTCGCCGCTCACGACGATCCGGTTACGGGTCGGAATCGCAGCAGAAGAACGTGTGTCCCCCGGCACCCTGAAGCACGACCGTGCAAACGCCGGGGGGGACGGGATCAGTTCCAGCGTCCGGCGGCTCTCCGCCCGGCAGCCATCCGCACACAAACGCGGACTGGTCGGGCGTGCATTGATTCGTACACGCCGTCGGCCCGAACTGGTCGGACCGGCAATTCACCCCGTCGTCGCTGAGACATGTCAACCCGCCGCCGTCGAACGTACAAATGAGCACCGCGCGGCCCGACAGGCATACCTCCGGCTCGCCGCCGTCGCCGGTATCACCACCGTCGCCGGCATCACCGCCGTCGCTGGCCTCACCGACGTCGCTCGCGCCGTCGACGTCGTCGCCACCGACACCGACACAGGCGCTGCAGAGATCGTTCTCGGACGACGGTTGCGTCCCGGGCCGGCAGGGTGAGCACGCATCAGTTCCACAGCCGAAGCCGCACCCCACGGACAGGGCTACCAGTGCTGCGAGCCGCATGCCGCTATTCGCGCAGCTGCAGCGATTTGTACTCGAGGAACTCGCCCAGGCCGTATGCGCCTGCCTCGCGACCGTGGCCGGACTGCTTGAAGCCGCCGAAGGGCGCGCTCAGGTTGAATGCGCCGCCATTGATGTCGATCTGTCCCGCGCGGATGCGGCGCGCGACGCGCTGGGCGCGCTCTTCATCCTTCGACCAAACCGCCGCGGACAGGCCATACGGGGTGTCGTTCGCGATGCGGATCGCCTCCTCCTCGTCGCCGTCGTCGTAGACGATGATCGAGAGCACCGGGCCAAAGATCTCCTCGCGGGCGATCGTCATGTCGTTCCGAACCCGCCCGAATACGGTGGGCTTGACGAAGTTGCCGGCTCCCGGCACCCCCTCGGGAGGCTCGAGGCCTCCGATCAGGAGCTCCGCCCCCTCCTCAATCCCTTTGCTGATGTACCCGCGGACGCGCTCCAGCTGGGCTCGCGAAGTCAGGGGCCCGAGCCTCGTCGACTCCGCCATCGGATCACCGATGGTGAAACCGCGGGCGATGTCAGTCGCCAGCCGCGCCGCCTCTTCGTACTTGGACCGGGGAACCAGCATCCGGGTGAGGGCTGTGCAGGTCTGGCCCGAGTTGAGGTAGCAGCTCTGCAAGGTTCCCTTTACCGCGGCAGCCAGATCGGCGTCGGGGAGAATCAGCGATGCGCCCTTTCCGCCCAGCTCCAAGGTCACGCGTTTAACGGTCGCGGCGGCCAGCTCCGAGATTCGCTTGCCGGCGCGTGTCGAGCCAGTGAAGGTGATCATGTCGACGTCCGGGTGCTCGACCAACGCTTGGCCCGCGTCGGAACCGGCGCCGGTCACCAGGTTGAAAACACCTGCGGGAAGGCCCAGCGATTCTATGACCTCAGCCAGGATGAACGCGCTCGCCGGCGCCAGCTCCGAGGGCTTGATCACGATGGCGCAGCCCGCGGCCAGGGCAGGCGCGACTTTCAGCGCCATCTGGTGGAGCGGATAGTTCCAGGGCGTGATCGCTCCGACCACGCCGACGGGCTCACGGACCACCAGCGAGTTGCCGACCCGTTCCTCGAAGGATGCCTCGCGCAGCAATCGCGCGAAGTTCGTGAAATTGGCGATCGGCAGCCCGACCTGAATGCGGCCGGCGAGTTTGAGCGGCATTCCCACCTCGCGGGCGATGACGCGGGCCAGGTCATCCGATCGTCGCTTGAGCCCGGCCGCGATCGCCTCCAGCGTTTGCGCGCGTGTCTCCGAAGGTGTTTGGGCCCAGGCGCCGAAGCCGCGACGCGCCGCTTTTACCGCTGCGTCGATGTCGGCGGCGGTTCCGGCCGGAATACGGCTGGTGATCTCTCCCGTGGCGGCGTCGTGGACGTCGAGGGTATTGCCGCCAGCGCTGCCAATCCATCGGCCGTCGATGAACAGTCGATCATGGAGTTGCATGCGGTCCTCCTGATGGGTGCCTGTCTTCGGCTCTGCGCGGCCAGGGGTCAAAACACAATCACGCCGCGTGCGTTCTTCCCGGATTGCAGGTCCGCCAGCGCCTGTGGCGCGTCGGCGATGGCGTAGCGGCGCGTGATGAGCTCGTCGAGCTTGAGCTGCCCCCCCGCGTAAAGCGACAGGATGCGCGGAAAGTCGAGCCGGGGGACGCAGGAGCCGAAGTAGCTTCCCGTGAGGGTCTTCTCTTCCAAGGGCAGCGTCAGGGTGCGAAGGGAGGTCATGTCGTCAGGCTTCGCTACCCCCACCACGACCGCCGAACCTCCGCGGCGGACGGATCGGTAGGCCGTCGCCGTCAGCTCACCGCTGCCAGCGCACTCGAAGGCGTAGTCCGGCCCCCCCGCGGTCAGTTTCTTCAAGGACTTCACCAGATCCCGATCCGGCGTCGCCCACAGCGTGTCGGTGGCGCCGAAGGTCCGCGCCATGGCGAGCTTCGCCTCCATGGTGTCGATGGCGATGATGCGCGTCGCGCCCGCGATACGCGCCCCTTGGACGACGTTCAGTCCCACCCCGCCGCAACCGAACACCGCCACCGAAGATCCCGGCGGCACCTTTGCGGTGTTGAAGACGGCGCCCACGCCCGTGGTGACCGCACAGCCCACCAGCGCAGCGCGATCGAAGGGAATCGCGGGGTCGATTTTCACGAGATTGTCGACGTGCATCGTCGCGAACTCCGACATGGTGCCGCATCCCGCGAAGACGTTGAGCGGTTGGTCCTGGGCGTCGCGCGTGCGGAGGGTCCCATCCGGCAGCGTGATGATGGCCTTGCCCTGCTCGAGGCACAGCACCGGTCGCCCCGCCGAGCAGAAGCGGCATTTGCCGCACATGTAGATGAACGAGGCCACCACGTGATCACCCACGGTAAGAGCGTTCACGCCCTCACCAACCTCGACCACCTCGCCCGCCGCTTCGTGCCCGAGCACGAGCGGCGGCTGCATCACGATCGTCCCATTGGTGGCGGAGAGATCGGAGTGACAGACGCCGCAGGCACCGACCTTGATGGTCACTTCGTTGCGCCGCGGGCCGTCAACGGTGATGTCCTCGACCACAACCGGTTGATTCAGCTGTCGAATTACAGCGGCTCGGCTGCGTCGAGACATATCCCAATATACGCAGCTATTGACGGCCGGTCAATAGGACGCGCATTCGTGTTAGAGTCGCCGATGAAAGGGAACATGTCGCAGCACACGCCTGAAATCGGCTCTCGGCTCGGTTCTCGTGTCGGCTCTCACGTCGGCTCTCGTATTTCAGGCTTCTATCGCCTGAGTGTCGCTGACCGACGGCGTGAGCTGATGCTCAGGACCGATCTCTCCGAGGAGGACCTCGCGACGTTGGGGCAGGGTGGTCTCGATACGTCCGCCGCCGACGGCCTGGTCGAAAACGTGGTCGGGATCTACGCGCTACCGCTCGGTGTGGGACTCAACTTCCGCGTCAACGGGCGGGACGTTGTCGTCCCTATGGCGGTCGAGGAACCGTCGGTGATTGCCGCCGCCTCGAACGCAGCGCGTATGGTGCGCGACGGCGGCGGATTCTCCGCTGAGGCCGACGAGCCGATCATGACAGCCCAGATCGAGGTGGTGGGCGTGGCCGATGCGGAGACGGCGGGCGTGCGCGTGCAGGCGGCGCGGCAGGAGCTGATGTGCCTGGCGCATGCCGCTCTGCCGCGGCTGGCAGAGCGCGGTGGCGGCCTCCGCGCCCTCGAGGTGCGTGCCTTGCCTGGGCGCGTGATTGTGCACCTCCACATCGACTGTCGGAACGCCATGGGCGCCAACATGGTGAACACGGTGGCCGAGGCGCTTGCCGATCGAGTGGCGCGCCTGGCGGGCGGCCGACCGGGACTGCGCATCCTCACCAACCTTTCCGACCGGCGCTGCGTGCGTGTACGGGCGCGCGTACCGGCGGCCAGCCTCGCCACCGACGAGCTGGACGGTGCAGCGGTGCGTGACGGCATCGTGGCCGCCTCGTGCTTCGCCGATGACGATCCCTATCGCGCCGCCACCCACAATAAAGGGATCATGAACGGCGTCGACGCGGTGGTGATCGCGACTGGAAACGACTGGCGTGGCGTCGAGGCCGGCGCCCACGCCTTCGCGGCCTCGGGTGGACGCTATCGCCCGCTGTCGAGCTGGCGTGTCGTCGACGGCGATCTCGTCGGGCGACTGGAAATGCCGATGGCGGTGGGCACCGTCGGTGGCACGCTGCGGGCGCACGCCGGCGCCCGGCTGTCGCAGCGCCTGCTGGGAACGACGTCAGCGACGACGCTCGGGATGATAATCGGCGCGGTCGGGCTGGCCTCGAACTTGGCTGCACTGCGCGCTCTCGCCACCGACGGGATCCAGCGCGGCCACATGGCCCTGCACCGCCGGTCCTCCTCGATGGTCGTCATGCTGGAAGGTGATCGTCATGATTCGTCACAGCCACATCGTTCGTGAACGCCGCGACGCCGCGCGCGTCCCCCTGCTCGTGCCTCTCAGGGCGGTGGAGAGACCACCTATCCCGTGGCTGGATCCGCCGCCCGGACCGTGGACCGTCGAACGGGCCTACGCCTACTGCGAGGAGTTCGCACGCACGCGCACCGAGAACTTCCCGGTCGCATCGAGCATGGTGCAAGCCGAGATCCGCCCGCACCTCATCGCGCTCTATGCCTTTGCGCGCACCGCCGACGACTTCGCCGATGAGATCGAGTACGAGGGACGGCGGGTGGAGGCCCTCGATCGTTGGGAGGAGGAGCTTCGGCGCTCGTTCCGCGGGGAGGCCACGCACCCGGTGTTCGTGGCGCTCGCCGACACCATCAAAAAGCGCAGGCTGCCCATCCCGCCGCTCGAGGACCTGCTGTCGGCCTTTCGCGCCGACATGGTCGTGCGCCGCTACGCGACGTTCCAGGAGCTGTGCGGGTACACGGCTCGCTCCGCCGAACCCGTGGGGCGGCTGCTGTTGGCGCTGTTCGGCTACTGGCAGCCAGATCTCGTCCGCTTCGCCGACGAGATCTCCACGGCGCTGCAGCTCACCAACTTCTGGCAAGACGTGGCTGCGGACGCCGCGCGCGACCACATCTACATCCCGGCCGAGGACCTGCATTTCTTCGGCGTCACGGAGGCCGACATCAAGGCGCTCGAGCCCAGCAATTCGCTGCGCCACCTCTTGCGCTTCGAGGTGGCGCGCACCCGCGCCCACTACGAGAAAGGACGTCCATTGCTCGATAAGGTGGGGAACGACCTGCGCATGGAGCTCGACCTCATTTGCCAGGTGGGCACGACCATCCTCGACAAAATCGAGGCCGCCGACTTCGATGTGTTCACCAGGCGTCCCAGCATCCGCCGCCGCGACAGGGCGATGGCCGCCGCTCGTGCCGCGAAGAACTGGGCCGGCCGCCTGGGTCTGGGCGCGCTGGCAAACCTCTGGCGGTAACCGGGCGGTCTCGGCAGTCATGCAAGACGCGATGTCCCTGGACGTGTTGTCGGCGGTGGAATCGCTGCTGAGCGACGAGGATAGGATGGTCCGGAACACCGTGCGCCGCTTCGTGCGGCAGCGCTATCTGCCGCGTGCGGCGAAGCTGTTTGCTGCGGAAGAGTTTCCCACCGATCTCATTCCCGAGATGGCAGAGATGGGGTTGCTCGGGGCCTACATCCAGGGCTACGGCTGTGCCGGCATGAGCCACACCGCCTACGGACTGGCCCTGGCCGAGTTGGAATACGGCGACAGCGGGCTGCGCAGCTTCGTGAGTGTGCAGGGTTCGCTATCGATGTATCCCATCCTCAAGTACGGCAGCGAGGAGCAACGGCAGCGCTGGCTGCCGAAGATGCAGCGTGGCGAGCTGATCGGCTGCTTCGGGCTCAGCGAGCCGGACAGCGGTTCGGACCCCGGCAGCATGAAGACGCGGGCGCGCACCGACGGCGAGAGCTACGTGCTGGACGGAACCAAGATGTGGATCACGAACGCGCCTCTCGCCCATTTGGCGGTGGTATGGGCCAAGCTGGACGGAAGCGGGCCCGAGTGCATTCGCGGTTTCGTCGTGGAGCGGGGCACGCCAGGCTTCGAGACCCCGCGGATGGAAGGCAAGATGTCGCTGCGGTCCAGCGTCACCGGCGAAATCGTGCTCTCGGGCTGTCGCGTGCCCAAAGAGAACATGCTGGTTGGCGGGGAGGGCTTGGGGGGCCCGCTCCGCTGTCTGACCGAGGCCCGCTTCGGCATTTCGGTGGGCGTCCTCGGTGCCGCCCGCGCCTGCTACGACACGGTCGTCGACTATGTACGTAGCCGCATCCAGTTCGGGGTTCCCATCGGCAGCAAACAGCTCATTCAAGAGCAGATCGTCGAGATGGCCACCGAAATCACCAAAGCCGAGATCATGTCGATGCATTTCGCACGGCTGAAAGACCAGGCGGGAATCACGCCGCAACAGGTTTCGCTGTGCAAGAAAAACAACGTGGCCATCGCGCTGGCGGCAGCGCGCAAGGCGCGCGCCATGCTGGGCGCGAACGGGATCTTGCTCGACTATCCCGTCATCCGTCACATGTTGAACCTCGAGAGCGTCTACACGTACGAAGGGACGAACGAAATCCACACCCTGATTCTGGGCCGCGCGCTCACGGGCCTCGACGCGTTTTGATCGAATCGGGACCCTGGGAGGGTCCCGCGCCCCCCGCGACGAGCTCGCACAAGCAAGCTTGTGCTCCCTCACGCGGCTCAGTCGGCCACCTTCCTGCTCGTCGCCACGAATCTCTCCAGGTGGTGGTCGGTGTCACCGAGGGACAACTCGATGGCCGTCAAGCGCCTGAAGTAGTGGCTGATGGCCAGCTCGTCGGTCATGCCCATCCCGCCGTGAATCTGGACCGCGTCCTGCGCTACCCGCCGACAGGCCCGACCGACGACCACTTTGGCTGCCGACACGTTCGGGCCGGACACGGCGGGATCGGGGTGACGGGAGCGGATGGCGGCCAGGTAGCTCATCGAACGCGCCTGCTCGACATGCATCAGCATGTCCGCCATTCGGTGCCGTAGGGCCTGAAACGTACCGATCGGTACACCAAACTGTTTTCGAGTCTTGGCGTAATCGACGGTTGCCGCGAGCGTGGCGTCCAGCGCGCCCACGGCCTCGGCACACAGCGCAGCCACGCCGACGTGCCAGGCGCCGGCGAGAGCCGGCCGGGCCCCTCCCTCCGGGCCCAGCCTGTCACCGGCGCTCACGCGCACCTCCCGCAGTGTCACGTCGGCCGCGCGATGTCCGTCGAGCGTTGGATAGGCAATCACGGAAACTCCGGGCGCGCGCGGATCGACCACGAACAGCGAGATACCCGCGATGTCGTTGATCGCGCCGCCAGTGCGCGCCGACACCAGGAGGTGGTCGGCGGTTGGGGCGTTCGGTACGACCGCCTTGTGACCGGAGAGCTGGTAACCGCCGGCCACCCGCGTCGCCGAAGTGCCGACATAGGCCAACTCGTAACGTGCCCCGGCCTCATCATGGGCGGGCACCGCGATCCGTTCGCCGGCCGCCAGGGCGGGCAGCAGCGACCGCCGCTGTTCAGGGGAGCCCAGGTCGCGCACGAGGCGCGTGGCCAAGATGGCGCTCGACAGAAACGGTTCCACCAGCAGCGACCGGCCGAACGCGGTCATCGCCGTCAAGATGTCGACGGGCGTCCCGCCCGTGCCCCCGTCCTCCTCGGGAATCTCGAGCCCGAGTAGACCGAGATCGGCCAGCCCGGTCCAGACCTGACGGCTCCAACCCTGGGGCGACCGCAAGATGTCCCGACGTTGTTCGAACGAGTAGTGCTGAGCGAGGTACCGCTCGAGGTTGTCGGCGAACAACGCTTGGTCTTTGTCGAGCTCGAAATCCAAGCCGCCACTCACATCCCGAGAAGCGTGCGGGCGACGATGTTCCGCTGAATTTCGTTCGATCCGCCGTAGATGCTGGTCTTGCGAGTCTTGCAGTGATGGGCGGCAAGTGGTGGCGCGTAAGAGGGGCCGGTGATGGCCTCGACGTCCCCACGCTCGAAAGCGTCGATTTGCACCGGCAGCGCATAGGGACCCACAGCCTGCATCATGAGCTCGGCCAGCGACTGCTGAATCTCGCTACCCTTGATCTTGAGCAACGACGCCTCGGCTCCCGAGCCGGCGCGCGCTGGCGCGGTCAGCAGGCGCAGATTGGTGATCGCCAAAGCCGTTAGCTCAATTTCGACCTCCGCAACCTTGGCGGCGAAACGCGGATCGTCGATCAGGGGGGCGCCATTCTTTTGTTCCTGCGTCGCGATCCGTTTCAGGCGGGCGAGCTCGCGTTTGGACCCACCCACGCCGGCGATATTGGTGCGCTCGTGGCCGAGCAGGAACTTTGCATACGTCCAGCCGCGGTTCTCCTCGCCCACGAGGTTCTCGACTGGCACGCGCACGTCGTCGAACCAGACCTCATTCACTTCGTGACGGCCGTCCATGGTGATGATGGGCCGGACGGTCACTCCCGGCAACTTCATGTCGATCAGCAAGAACGAGATCCCTTCCTGCGCCTTGGCGGCGGGATCTGTACGGACCAGGCAGAAGATCCAACTGGCGTGCTGTGCGAGCGTGATCCAGGTCTTTTGTCCGTTGACCACAAAATGGTCGCCGTGTTTTTCGGCGCGGGTCCTGAGCGACGCCAGGTCAGAGCCCGCCCCAGGCTCGGAATAACCCTGGCACCACCAGTCTTGACCCGAGACGATCCGCGGTAAGAACCGCTGCCGCTGGGCGCCCGTACCGAAAGTCATGATGACAGGCGCCACCATCTTCAAACCGAAGGGGAGTTGCACCGGTGCCCCCCCAACCGCGCACTCCTCTTCGAAGAGGTACTGCAAGACCGGGGTCCACCCCGTCCCGCCGTATTCCTTGGGCCAGGACGGAGCTCCCCATCCCTGGCTATGTAGGGTCTGCTGCCAATCCGTCAGCTCATGCGGCGAAGGGTGCCGCCCGTCGAGCATCTTGGCGCGCGTGGCCGGAGGCACACGCGTGCGGACGAAGTCGCGAACCTCGCTACGAAATGCCTCCTCCGCCCGAGTAAAGTCGAGGTTCATCTTCTTCAGAGACACGCCTCCCAGAGAGGGGAGGGTGGGCCGCAAAGTATCTCCGTATTGACCATTGGTCAACGAGGGAGGTCGCTCGACCGCCGGTTCTCGGCCGCGGGGCGCCCGGCCCAGGATCTTTCCCCCTTGTTGACCAGAGGTTAGTGCCGCACCATGGGATGAGGGATGAAGCCCGGACGGTTGGTCTTGGTCTTGGCGCTTTGGCTATCGACCGGACCGGCCTACGGCAACGGCGCGTTTCCCGATTCGCAAGCGGTGCTGACCCCTGAGGATCGGCCGCTCGAGATCCTGCTGTCGACAAACTTCGGCGTGATCAGATCGGACGACGGCGGTGCGAAATGGACGTGGTCGTGTGAGCAGGACCCGAATGGCATGCGCAACCTGTATCAGCTCGGGCCCGCGCCCCGGCACCGCTTGTTCGCTCGCGACTCGGGCGGATTGGTGTTCACCGATGACCTCGGCTGCAATTGGACCGTGGCGACCGGCGCACTCGCCGGCGCCGTGATCTCGGATGCGTTTCCCGATCCAACCAACGCGGAGCGCGTACTAGCGGTCGCCGCGCCGCTCGGGGGCACGGGTGGCAGCTATCGTGTGCTCGAGTCGTCGGACGGCGGAACGACGTTCACCGATGTTCTCTATACGGCGGCGTCTGGTGACACGGTGAGTGGCGTGGAAATCTCGCGCTCCAATCCGGACGTTGTCTATCTCGTGATCTCGAAGGGAGCGAATCTCGAGCCGACGCTGGCCGTCTCCGTCGATCGGGGAATGACGTGGCAAGAGCACGATCTAGTCGCCGCGTTGGGCACGGGGAGCGTGTTGCTCATCGCCGTGGACCGAGTGGATCCGCAGCGCGTATTCCTGCAGGTGAACGGCGCGACCGCCAATGTGCTCGCGGTCGTCGACGGCGGTGGCGCGGTCGTGACGACGCCGCTCAGCCTCGAAGCAGGCTTCATGAGCGGATTCCTGCAGACGGAAGCGGGCGCAATTTTGGTCTCCGGTTTGGTCGGAGCCGATCCCATGCTCTATCGCTCACGTGATGGCGGTCGCACGTTCGCGGCTTTGCCCGCTCCGCCGACGCTGTGGGGCCTATCGGAGCGCGCCGGAACGATATTCGGCGCGGCTCGGACCGGCTCGCCGTTCGCGATCGCGACGTCTGTCGATCAGGGATCCACCTGGCAGCCGCTCATGCGTTACGCCGACGTCCACACCGTCGCCGCTTGTGCTCGGATCGCATGCGAGGACGTATGCCTGCGACAGGCGAGCCTCGAGCTGTGGTCCGAGCAGACATGTTCGCCGCCCGCTCCTCCCGACGGTTCCAGCGACGATGGCGGCTCACGAGACGACATGGACAAAAAGTCCGGCTGCGGGTGCGCGCTGGCGGGCCCGCCAGCTCCCGTCACGCTGACGCTGCTGACGCTGGCGGTGCCGATTGCGGTCCGACGCATGCACAGGCGGGCTCGCTGAGTTCCGGCCTTCGCACGCGCGCCGCCCGACGGTCACACGTCGTCGAACAGCGATGGCTCCAGCTTCTGGTTGGGGCGGACGTTCGCGTATTCGTAACGCTCCAACAGTCCCTGACGATCGAAGACCTCGATTCCGACCGGAACAGCGAGCTTGGGGTCGATGCAGATGACCGTGCGCTCTGCGTAAAGACCTTTGGCTCCCGGCGGCGCCGCATACTCGATGCAGTAACGGCCACCGCTGTCGAAACCGCGATCGCGGCGGGTGTGGCCGCCTTGCGCCGCCCCCTTGCGCAGATCGCTGTCGAACAAGCTCAGCGCTGGGCCAAAACCCAGATCCATGACCGGGTGATTGGTATCTTTGCGCGCCAACTTGCCCCCGACGTCGATCCACAACGAGGTGATGCTCAACAAGCCGCCCTCTCGAACCAGCATCTCCGCGGGCCGATGGTCTTCTCGCCATGACAGACGCCGACCGGCTTTGGGGCCGGCCACGTAGTCGAGGCGGAGCGCACGCGGCGACGGCCTGACGGCCACCTCGATGGTCTGCGCGGGCAGAAGCTCACCGCCGACGCGCTCCTGCTTGACGAGCCGCGCGCGATACGCGCCCAACGAGCGGACGCCGTCCCATCCCAGAGCGATCAGGTGATCCGGCGGCACGGCGCGCAGGCGTTCTGCCAGCTTCGGGCCGGAGAGCTCCCGCAGCTCCGTCAGGCTGGGCCTGACGGGATCCGCTGTTGCCATGCTGGTGGCGATGGCGGTGGTCACCGCGACACCGCCGCCGACGACGAGAAAGAAGAGCGGAACCCCAAGGACTCTCATCGACATGTCAGCCAAAGTAGAGGCTGGTTGACCAGACGTCAATAGTATGCTGATCAGCAATAAACTCACTATTGACTATTGGTCAGGTGCCCGCTATACGTGCAAAGTACCGGCCTGAGTTGGTGCAGGGGACGCATGACCCCGGAGGACAGCGGAGATGATCAAGCCTGTCAAGTTGGGTTTGTTGTGGTGTCAGGCATTCGCTCTCTCGATCGGGTGCGCCGGGGTAAAGGGCGGCGTCAGCATAGGGCCTGATGCAGGTCCCACCGGGTCGGGGTTGGGGTCGGGGGGCGGCCAAACGGGCGCGGGTGGGAGCTCAGGCATCCCCCCGGTCATCGTAGGAGACGCCGGACCGAGATGTGATACCGCAACGGGCATGTGTGCCCCTCTGGACGCCGCGGCCTGCGGTTACTTCAAACCGCCGGTCGACAGACTGCCTCCGGATGTCCTCATCGTGCTCGATCGGTCTTTGTCCATGGAGGGACAGGTGCTTCCTCCCGGGTTCGGTCCCGCCGAGCTCGCCCTCTGTCTCCTGCTCAACAACTGTCCCGTGACCGCCTCCAGGTGGGTGACCATGGTCGGCGCCCTCAATGCCTCGGTGATGGCCAGCGCCGGTTCCGTCAACTACGGGCTCAAGTTGTTTCCCACCGACCTCACGTGCGGAGTCACGGATGGCGTGGCGGTTCCCATCGCGCCCAACAACTTCGCAGCGATGAACAGCGCCATGGCCATGACCCAGCCGGGCGGATTCACGCCCACCGCCGCGGCTCTGGCCAGCGCCGGCCGATACTTGATGACCCTGACGCGGCCAAACCCGCGGTTCGTCCTGCTCGCGACCGACGGTGAGCCCACCTGCGGCGCCGGGGGCGACACGATGACCAGCGATGCGCAAGCCGCGATTGACGCCGTTACCAGCCTGGCGGCCGCGGGGATCCCGGTTTACGTGATCGGCATTGCCACGGCAGGGGTGGCCGACATGACGTTGAGCGCGATGGCGGTCGCGGGCGGTAAACCGCGCAATGGCAACCCGTCGTATTACGCGGTTCAGAACGCGGCCGATCTCAGCGCCGCGCTAGCCGCGATCGGCAAAGCTGTCGCGTCGTGCACCTTCACGGTGACGCCGCCCCCTCCGCCCGCCGATCCCACCAACGTGGCCGTGGATGCAAACGGGATGAGGGTGCCCGAGAACGATACCGACGGCTGGCGATGGGGGGCCAACATGACCACCATCGAGATAACCGGAAGCTGGTGCACCCGAATTCAATCGGGAGAGATTACCAACGTGCAAACCATCTTCGCCTGCGAGGGGATCGTCATCGAATGACGCGGTCGGGCCGGTGAGCTTCCCCGACCTTTATCTATCGAAGCCGGGCGTCAGCATCCCGGCCACACGTGTCGACAACGGCGAGATCATCCGCCGTGTTCGCGCGCGCTTCAGAGGGACAGACCAACAGTTCGTGCCGATCGCGTCTGCCATCGAACATGTGTTCGGTCTGTGCAAGACGCGGCAGCGGTTCCTGGAGCCAGACGAACGCGAAGGCATCATCGGCGACTACGGCGTCGCCGCTGCGAAACACTGCCTCGAGGTCAACGACGTCTCGCTGGACGAGATCGACCTCGTGATCGGCGGCGGCATCGCACGCCAGTACTTCGAGCCGGCCACCGCCATGGAGGTCGCGGCCAAGCTCGGGCTCAAGCGAACGCACGCGTTCGACGTGACCGCGGCCTGCGTCGGACATCTGGAAGCGATTCAGGTCGCCGCCGGCTACCTGGCCCTGCACGACAACTATCGCACCGCGCTGGTGTTCACGTCCGAGCTGTCGGGCCCGTTTCTGAGCTACGACATCCAAACCGTCCGCGACTTGGCGCTCAAGACCGCGGGCCTGACGATCGGCAACGCGGCGACGTGCGTTCTGCTGCGCGCCAAACCGTTTCCCGGCGGCGGGATCCGACTCAAGGCAATCAACACGTTCAGCGCGCCGGACCACTGGCACCTGTGTCAGGTCCCGATCGGCGGAACCCTGGTGTCGTCATCCGTCGAGCTGATGCGGCTCGGTAAGTACATTCCGCCCTGGCTGAAAGAACGTCTCGGCATGCTGGGTCTCAAGCCCGACGACATCGACCACTACGTCTTTCACCAACCAAGCGAAATCATGGTGCGAAAGATCTTGGAGGACATCGGGGTCGACCCCGCAAGAGGTGTCTACACGCACGCGCTCTTCGGCAACACGGCCAGCGCCAGCATCGGCGTGACGTACAACCAGTTGCTCCAGGAACGGAACCTACGGTCCGGCGACAAGCTGGTGTTGGGTAGCGCGGCTGCCGGCTATTCGATGGTGATGGCGACGGGGGAGTGGACGGGGTCCTCGCCCTGATTCGCGGATGAACCTGGCCGAGGAGATTGTTGCAGTAAGTAGCCGCACACTCGCGCTTCGCGCGAGAGCGGCTAGACTAGGAGATTGTTGCAGTAAGTAGCCGCACACTCGCGCTTCGCGCGAGAGCGGCTAGCTGCGCAGAGTCTTGGGCGGCAGCTTCACGTCGCGGTGACGGGTTCGACGGACCATGATGTTTGCTAGACGCGCCGAACGCGGCTCGGCCTGCAGGGTCCGCTCCAACAGCGCGCGGAATCCCGCGAGCAGAAGATCGCGCAGGTCTTCGTGCCTGAGATCCGGGGACGCGATCCACTCGAGGCAAACCCCCTCCACCATGACCATCCAGGCGCGGAGCGCCGTGCGCAGCAAGGGGGGTGACTCGGAGAGGCCGAGATTCTCCAAGAGGTGGCGCATCACCGCCGCGCGGTGCTCTTCCAGCACGCCATACACCTCCGGCGCGATGGCGCCGCCACTGCGACAGAAGGCGACGTACATAGCGCCGTTCTCTTTGGCGTACTTCATATGGGCGTCGAGCGACGCGGCCAGACGAGCGGTGGGCGGAAGCGCCGGATCGGGCGCGGTCACGCGACGAAGCTGAAGCGACATGGCCCGAATCGTCTCGACGTAGAACTCCCGCTTGCTACGGAAGTAGTGGAACAAAAGCCCCTTCGAGACTCCGGCCGCCACCGCAACTTCGTCGATCGAAACGTCATCGTAGGAATGGCTGGCGAAGAAGTGTTTACCGAACTCGAGTAGCTGAAGTTTCCGCTCGTCGATCTCCAGCCGGAGGCGCGTCCCGCTCTGTCGCGGCGCCCCACCAACCAGGGAGCCATCCTTCGCGCTGATCGCTCGCTTGTCCTTTTTACTTTTCTTCATTTGTATTGTGCCGCCAGCGCAGACAAAAGTGCGCGCACAATAACATCAGCGGTCATCGCTCCGCTACAGGACCGCCGGCTCGACGAGGATGGTCGACTCGTGAGGGCATTCCCTCAGCAGATAGTCAGCAAAAACCGTCGCTTGACGATCACTATTGACCGGTGGTCAATGGCATGGCAAGACTACCGGGAGCTCCACTCCTCGTTGCTAGCCGGAGGTAACTGTAAATGGCACGGATTGTAGCTGGAATATTGCTGCTGATGCCGTTGATGCCGGCGTGCAACGGAGACATCGGAGAGGTCTCGCCTGCCACCGGGAGTGGAGGCGCCGGCCTAGCGGCGGGCGGCGGTCCTCCTGGAGGTGGAGGTGCGGTCGGCGGTAGCAGCGGAGGAACGATGGCAGGCGGCGGCGGTGCGCTCCCCTGTGACGTCGCCTCGGTGCTTCGGACGAAGTGCCAGACTTGCCATGGAACCACGCCGCTCAGCGGCGCTCCCATGCCGCTCGTGACCTATGCGGATACCCAGGCCCCCGGAGTCGCGAACTCGTCCCTGCCGATCTGGCAGGCGATGCAAACGCGCGTGCATAGCACCACCATGTCCGTGATGCCCCCGCGCGGGCAGACGGCCCTGACCGCCGCGGAGCTCACTTCCCTCGATGGGTGGTTCGCAGCCGGTGCGCCGGCCGGCACCCAAACCTGTCCGGGCGTTGGTACGGGTGGCACGACGGTCGTCACTGGCGTCGCTGGAGTGATGGGAACGGGAGGATCGCCTACCGGAACGGGTGGTGGCGGCGGGACCGGGGCGAGCGGCATCGGGCCGCAATTCCTTCCCTGCACGCCAAACCACACCATGCTGGCCCACGCGGAGGGTTCGCTGACCACCAAGTACCGGGTGCCGAACCCCACCAACGACTCCTATGTTTGTTTCAACTTCAAATCCCCGTTCGCACCCGGAGAACAAGCGATCGCGGCCGCGCCCATCATCGATGATGAGCGGGTCATCCATCACTGGATCCTCTACGGCGTGAACACGCCGGTGACGGATGGTTCCATCGCCACCGGGACGCTTGGGTGCGCGGCGACCACACTGTCGGCAATACACGTGTCGGGATGGGCGCCCGGCGGGGGCAACTCGGTGTGGCCGTCAGACGTGGGGCTGGTGCTCGATTACCCGTCCTTCATGTTGCAGATTCACTACAACAACCAGCGCTATGCCGACGCCGCCGATGCCAGCGGTATCGCGTTCTGCACCACCAACACACCCAGGGCCAACGCCGCCGGCATCGTCCCGCTCGGCAACATGACGTTCACTATTCCGGCCAACGCCAACGACTACGCCGTCAACAGCAGCTGCACGAATCTGGCACTCGACGGGACGACGCCCATGACGGTGATCAGTACCTCGCCGCACATGCACCTGCTCGGAACTGGTTTCCGTACGCAACACATGCGCGGTGGAACCAACATGGGTGACCTGTCGAACATCCCAATTGGGACCTGGAGCTTCGACAGCCAAATACATTATCCGGTCGACCGGCGACAAGTGCTTCCAGGCGACACGCTCCGTACCACCTGCTACTTCGACAATCCCAGCCCTACGCCGGTTAGCTTCGGGACGAAAACCACCGACGAGATGTGCTTCGATTTCATCACCGTCTTTCCCTACGCCGCCGCCAACAAGCACTGCACGGGGTTGTTTTAGAAACAAACTCGCAGAAAGGTTCTTTGACATGTCGGTCGCTCGCACCTCCGAAGTCTCAGCACCCCGCCACATCCGAGGCGGCAGCTTCCTCATCGAGGACACCGCCATCGACGAAATGTTTACTCCGGAGGATCTGACCGACGATCAGCGGATGATTGGCGAAACCGCGGCCAACTGGATGAAGAAGGACGTTCTGCCTGCTGTTCCCGCGATCCTGAAGCTCGACTATGAGACCTTGCGCGCCCTGATGCGTAAGGGGGGCGAGCTGGGACTTCTGGGCATCGAGATACCAGAGGCATACGGCGGCCTGGGCCTGGACAAAGTGTCGGCGACCGTCGCGTTCGACAACATCGCACGCGACGCCAGCTTCAGCGTCACGTACATGGCCCACACCGGCATCGGCACCTTGCCGATCCTCTACTTCGGCACCGAGGCGCAGAAGCGGCGGTATCTGCCCAAGTTCGCTTCCGGCGAATGGATCGGCGCCTACTCGCTGTCCGAGGCGTCGTCGGCGTCGGATGCCCTGAACGCCAAGGCCCGGGCCGTGCTGTCCCCCGACGGAAAGCATTGGATTCTGAACGGCGAAAAGATGTGGCTGACGAACGCCGGTATCGCCGATGTCTACACGACCTTCGCCAAGGTCGATGGCCAGCATTTCACGGCCTTCATCGTCGACAAAGGAAGTCCGGGGGTGAGCCTCGGCCCGGAAGAAAAGAAGACAGGCATCAAGGGTTCATCGACGCGGCCGTTGATCCTCGCGGATGCGCAGATCCCGCGCGAAAACGTGCTCGGCGAGATTGGCCAAGGGCACAAAATCGCCTTCAACGTCCTCAACATTGGTCGCTTCAAGTTGGGCGTGGGGTGCACCGGTGGATCCAAGCTGGCCGTCGAATCGGTGGTCGAGTACGCCCGAGGCCGGACGGCGTTCGGCCGTCCCATCTCCGACTTCGGCCTCATTCGGCACAAGATCGGCGAGATGGTGATTCGCGCCTACGTGGCGGAATCGGCGGTGTACCGGACGGCGGGAATGATCGATCGCAACCTCGACGGCGTCGATCCGCAGGACCGGCAAGGGTACCTCAAGCGCATCGAGGAGTACGACGTCGAGTGCTCGATGATCAAGGTCTGGTGCTCGGAGACGCTAGACTATGCCGTCGATGAAGCCGTCCAAATCTACGGCGGCGCCGGCTTCGTCGAGGACTATCCCGCGGAACGGCGTTGGCGGGACGCGCGCATCAACCGGATTTTCGAGGGCACGAACGAGATCAACCGGCTGCTGGTGCCGGGACGCCTGTTGCGTCGGGCAATGCGAGGCGAGTTGCCGATCTTCACGAGAATGGCCGACGCAATCGAAAGTCTGTCCAGCGTCGGCGAGGGCGGCACCGAGTCTGATCGCTTCCTTGCGGCAGAAGGTCGGATGCTTCGGGGGGCCAAGCAGGTCGCCGTGATGTGCCTGGGACGCGCGGCGGAAAGGTTCGGTCAGGCCCTGGTCGAGGAGCAGGAGATCCTCGGCAACTTCGCGGACATCGCCATGGAGACGTACGCGCTGGAGAGCGCGATCGTACGGGCCCGCAAGCGCGCCCGGGAGGTCGGCGTGGCGAAGACCGCGTTGGAAGAGAAGGTCGTCCGCTGTTTTGCTCACGACGCGCTGGATCGCGTGGCCGTGTCGGCGCGCCGTCTGCTTGCGGCCGTTTTTGACGGCGACGCGTTGTCCTCGTCGCTATCGGTGCTCGATCGGTGCATGGCGCGCGAGACCGTGAACACCATCGCTTTACGTCGCCAGATCGCCATTACGGCGATCGAGCGCGGCGCGTATCCATTCTGAAACGGGCGCGCGTGAACTGTCGGTAGGCCGGGCTCAGGCGGTTGCTCGTTCGATGAGCCCGGCCGCTCCCATTCCGCCGCCTACGCACATCGTGATCACGGCGAAGCGGCCCTTTCGGCGCTCGAGCTCGTGCAGCGCCGTCGCAATTTGACGGGCGCCGGTCGCGCCCAGCGGGTGTCCGAGGGCGATGGCGCCGCCGTTGACGTTGACGCGGTCGGCCGGCAAGCCGAGCTCACGGATACAGTGGAGCGCTTGCACCGCAAAAGCTTCGTTCAGCTCGAACAGATCGATGTCGGAGATCTGCAGCCGCGCCTTGTCGAGCAGCCTGCGCACGGCCGGAATTGGACCGACGCCCATGATATCCGGGGGCACGCCCGCCACGGCGAAGGCCCGGAAGTAGCCGCGCGGGCGCTTTTTCGCGTCGCGAACCGCGTCTGCCGCCATCAACACCACCGCGGCGGCGCCGTCATTTATGGGAGAGGAGTTCCCGGCGGTGACGGTTCCGGTCGGATCGAACGTCGGCTTCAACGACGCCAGCTTCTCCAGCGACGTATCGGCGCGCGGCCCGTCATCCCGATCGACGGTGACATCGCGCCAGGTGTCTGCTTCGAATACGCGGGTAGCGACGGGCACGACCTCGGCGGCAAAGGTTCCCTGCTCCCAGGCTCGAACCGCCTTTTCGTGACTGGCGAGCGCAAACGCGTCTTGGTCGGCGCGGCTGACGCCGAATCGCCGCGCAACGTTTTCGGCGGTGTTCCCCATCGGGAGGTAGGCATCCGGAAATTCGGCGACCACCCGCGGGTTCAGAGAAACCCGCCCTCCTCCCATGGGGATCATCGACATCGATTCGACGCCGCCGGACACGCCGGTATCGATGGCGCCGGTAGCGATGCGATCGGCGACGATAGCTGTCGCCTGCAAGCCCGAGGAACAGAACCGGTTGACGGTCATGGCCGGCGTCGTGTCGGGCAGGCCGGCCAGAAAACCGATCTGACGAGCGACGTTCAGCCCCTGTTCGGCTTCGGGTTGCGCGCAGCCGAGCACCAGATCTTCGATCGCCGTAGGCGCGAGGTCAGCGCGGCGCAGCGCCTCGCGGACCACGAGAGCTCCGAGATCATCGGGACGGGTGTGGCGCAGCGGCCCCCTGGCCGCGCGGCCAATCGGGGTCCGTACCGCGGAGAGAATGGCAACCTCGCGCATGATCAGTTCCTCAAGGGTTTGTTGGTGGTGAGCATTGCCTGGATCCGATCGCGGGTCTTTTGTTCGCCGCACAGGGACAGGAACGCTTCGCGCTCCAGGTCCAGAAGGTGTTGCTCGGTGACGGTGGCGCCGGCTGGAACGTTGCCGCCCGACAAGATGCGGGCCAAGTGTCGGCCGATCTTGGCATCATGGGCGCTGATCTGATGGGCCGCTTCCAGACTTCTCAAGGCTGAGCACATGGTGGCGTTGCCGGCTTCACCGATCACCCGGATGCGGCGGGGCGGGGGAGGGCGATATCCGGCGCGCATCAGCCCCCGTGCAATTTCCTTGGCGTCCGCGATCACGGTCTCTCGCGCCATCGAGACGCTGTCTCCTTGCCGCAAGAACCAAGTGTCGCGTGCCTCCTCCGCGCTGGCCGCGACCCGCGCCATGGCGAGGTTCTGGAACGGTACCCGCATCAGCGACAGAAGGTCGAAGCTCGGTTCGTCGGCGGCGCGGGCCGCTGCGCGGGCCGCCATCTCCATGCAGCCGCCTCCCGCGGGGACCAAGCCCACGGCGACCTCGACGCAGCCGATATAGGTCTCGGCGGCCGCCCGTACCACCTGACACCCCATCACAACCTCGGCCCCTCCGCCCAGCGTCAGCCCGAACGGCGCCGCCACCACCGGCACCCGCGCGTACCGGGTGCGCATGCAGGCGTCTTGAAAACCAACCACCATCTGCTCCACCCCTTCCATGTTCCCTTGGCCCAGCGTCATGAGGAGCGCGAACAGGTTCGCCCCTGCGCAGAACGCGTCGGGCGCGTCGTTTCCGATGACCAACGCCGCACCGTCTCGCTCTGCACGGTCGACCGCCTTCAACGTCATTATGACGAGGTCGGGATCGATCGCGTTCATCTTGGCGTGGAACTCGAGGCACAGGACACCGTCGCCGATGTCCAACAGGGATGCACTGGCGTTGCGCTCGATTTCGCCACCCGCCGCCCGCACGGCATCGAGCGAGATGTGACGGGGATTGGTTTGAACCGCCTTCCAGCCTCCTCCGGCCGTCCGCTGAAGCGTCGGGCCGGATGTTTGGTTCTTGTAGAAGCGCGCGTCCTCTCCTTCGTGGTCGATCTGCGCTTTGACCCAGCCGGGGAGGGCATAGCCGGCCGCCTCCATCTTCGCCGCGGTCGCCTTTACGCCCATGGCGTCCCAGGTCTCGAACGGCCCGCGTTCCCACCCGAACCCCCAGCGCACAGCGCGGTCGATGTCGGCGACGTCGTCGGCGATCTCGCCCAAGCGGTTGGCCGCATAAATGAACGTCTCGTAAGAAATCGTTCGCGTCAGCGTGGACGCTCGATCGTCACCGTCGAGGATTCGACTCAACCTCGCGACGGGATCGGGCTGGTCGCGCGCCGCACCGATCGACGGGAACCGTGGGCGTTGCTGCGGGCCGTAAGTCAGCGTCCCGAGGTCGATCTGTAGAATCTCGTTGCCCTGCTTCTTGTAGAACCCTTGTTTGGTCTTGCCGCCCAGCCACTTGCGCTCGACCATCTGCGTGAGCACGGTGGGAGGCAGGAAGGCGTCGCGCCGTTCGTCGTTGGGCAGCGAGTCGTAACAGTTCTGGGTGACGTGCAGGAGCGTATCCAGACCGACCAGATCTGCGGTCCGGAACACCGCACTTTTCGGCCGCCCCGCAGCCGGGCCGAAGATAGCGTCCACCTCCTCGACCGTGTAGCCCCGAGCCATCGCCTCCTGAAGGGTTCGCATCAACGCGAAGGTGCCGATGCGGTTGGCGATGAAATTGGGCGTGTCCTTGGCCCGAACCAACCCCTTGCCCAGCAGCTCGCCGCACAGCAACTCCGCACGCGCCAACGTCTGGGAGGACGATTCGGGACCGGCGACGATCTCGACGAGCTTCAGGTAGCGGGGGGGATTGAAGAAATGTGTGATGCAGAACCGCCGTTGAAAGTCCCGGCTCCGTCCTTCCATCAAGTCGGCGATCCGCAGCCCGGAGGTGTTGGAGGCGATGACGGCTCGTCCACCAAGATCATCGAGGCGCGCGTACAAGCTGCGCTTGATCGCCAGGTTCTCGACGATGGCTTCGATGATGATGTCACTCTTCGCAGTCGCCTCGGCCAAGTCGTCCTCGAAATTGCCGGTGGTGATCAACGGTTCGAATCGCGGCGATAGAAAGGCCGCAGGCTTTGCCTTGCGGGCCGCCTCGAATCCATTCTCTGCCAGGAGATTGCGCTCCCGGCGGTTGTGACCATCGCCTTGCAGCGGCGCCTTCGGCATATCGAGCAACCTGACCCGCAAGCCGGCGTTGGCCATATGTGCGGCGATCGCCGCTCCCATCACCCCGGCCCCCAACACGGCGACATCCGAAATTACGCCCGGGGTAGCGTTCGGGATCGTTTTAGAACTGGACATGGCAGCGACGATAACAACGTTTCGCACGTCCTTGTTGACTTATTCTCAATAGCGCCGCTGATTCTTGCCGGCGCTTCGGCTGTCCTCGGCGACCCATCAGTTTGCGGCCCACGGCGTATTGACTACGGGTCAGTAACGTGATACCATCGCACGTCCACTCAGCCTGCCTTCGCTGCACGTCTGGGGCGAAAGGGACCACCTGGTGGCGCCGTACAGCGCCCAGCTGGCCAATTGTTTCCTGCCCGACCGTCGCGAGACTTCAGTCTGGTCGGGACCTCACGTCATTCCGACCCGTGGCCCGGGCGCCCAAGCCATCGCGAAATTCTTGCGCCGGCATGGAGTGACCAGTGGGTTGTCTGCAACCGGGACGGCTTGACGTCTCGTCACGAAGGCGGTATTGACTATAAGTCAATGTGAGCCCCAAGCGGAAGGACACGAGACCGATGGACCAGCAGCTTGCGGAGATACTGGAAGGCATGCGGACGCGCTACCGCTCCGGGCAGGTCGCCGAGCCGACCACCTACTATTTCTCGCTGGGAGACGGACCCGGCGAGAAATGGACGGCGACGTTGACTCCCACGACCTGCGAGATGGCACCGGGCCGGGTTGGGAACGCGAACTGCGTGCTCAAGATGCCGGCCGCCATGTTCATCCGGATGGTGCGTGGCAGCTATACACCAGGTCCGATGGACTTCCTGTCGGGCAAGATCAAGACCAATGACATCGCCCTGCTGCTGAAGCTGCAGCAGGCGTTTGGATTCTGAAGACGAATTCCAAGGGCTGCCTAATGACTCAGGGTCAATAGGGTTTGGACAGACACGGAAGGGACGATGGCGAACTTTCTCGAGGACAACGCCGATCTTCAATACTACCTCGGCAAGGGGCTCGATTGGGACACGCTTGCCGGGCTGACGGAGGCCGGCTATCGGCAACCGGAGGGCTTTCGGGACGTGGCCGAGGCTCTCGCGTTCTACAAAGAGGTGACCTCGACGGTCGGAGCGTTTGCGGCTGGTGAGGTGGCCCCCTACGCGGCGGAGATCGATCGTCAGGGGGTGACCTTCAAAGACGGTGAGGTCGTATTCCCACCGCGGTTGGCGGCGATCTTCGCCAAGGCAGCCGAGTTGGATCTATTCGGATTGACCCTGCCTCGAGAGCTTGGCGGGACCAACGCCCCGATGCTGGTCTACTTCATCAACGGCGAGCTGTTGGCGAGGGCCGACGTCTCGGTCATGTCCCACTACGGGTTTCACGGCGGTATCGCGATGGCGATGTTGGCCTTGTCGCTGTTCGAGGGATCGACCGAGATCGATCGCGAACATGGCCGGGTCGTGCGTACGCGCTGGTCGGCCGAGATGGGGGAGATTGCCTCCGGACGTGCTTGGGGAAGCATGGACATCACGGAGCCAGACGCTGGTAGCGACATGGCTGCGCTGCGCACCGTCGGCGTGCAGGACGCGTCGGGTGCCTGGACCGTGAGCGGTCAGAAGATCTTCATCACCTCGGGCCATGGCAAATACCACTTCGTGATCGCGCGAACCGCGGGGTCGAGTAACGGCAACGGCTCCCATGGCGGCGGCGAAAACGGAAGCGGGGGCCGCGGCAGTGGGACCGGCAACGAAGGGCTCAAGGATCTGTCCATGTTCCTGGTGCGGGCGTACCGCGACGAGCCAGATGGGCGGCGGACCCGCCTCGCCTCGGTCGACCGCCTCGAAGAGAAGCTCGGTCACCACGCTTCGGTGACCGCGGCGTTGACGTTCGATCAGACTCCGGCGGAGCTGGTCGGGAAACCAGGCGACGGATTCCGGCAGATGTTGGAGCTCATGAACCACGCGCGCCTCGGCGTGGGATTCGAAGCCATCGGCGTATGCGAGGCAGCTCTTCGGATGGCGCGGGCCTATGCGGCAGACCGTCGGTCGATGGGAAAAACGATCGACCGACACGAGCTCATCGCCGACTACCTCGACGAGATGGAGATCGACATCGTCGGGCTGCGCGCGCTGGCCATGTACGCAGCCTTCCACGAGGAGGTCGGACTGAAGCTGCAGTGGTTTGGACGGTTTTCGAACCCACATACCAACGGCAGCAACGGCAAGACGAACGGCAAGACGAACGGCAAGACGGACCCCGCCGACGAGGCCCGCAGCCACCGGGCGAACGCGCGTCGAGTCCTGCCCCTGCTCAAATATATGGCCGCCGAGAAGGCGGTAGAGATGGCTCGGCGCTGCCTGCAGATTCACGGCGGCAATGGCTACATGCGTGAGTTTGGGGCCGAGAAGCTACTTCGGGACGCGCTGGTGCTCCCCATCTACGAAGGTACCAGTCAGATTCAGGCGCTGATGGCCACCAAAGACACCCTGGGCGCCATCCTCAAGGCGCCGCAGGAGTTCGTGAAGGGGTTCGCGCGGGCGCGTTTCCGGTCGCTTTCCGCGCGTGACGAGCTCGATCGTCGCGTGGCCCGGCTGCAATGCCTGGCGCTGGGGGCTGAGCAGCACATCATCCGACGGGTGGCTACCGCCAAGGTCAGGTCAACGAACGGAAAGTCTCTGGCAAGCTGGCGCAAGGCCTTCAGAGTGTGGGATCAGCGTCGGGATTTCAGCTTCGCGCTGCTGCACGCGGAGCGGCTGACGCGTTTGCTGACCGATGTCGAGATCGCGCGGGTGCTGCTCTCCCAGGCCCACCGCGATTCCGAGCGTCGTCCTCTTCTCGAACGATACCTCTGCCGCGCCGAGCCGCGCGCGCGGTTTCTCCACGACGAAATCACCAACACGGGTGCGTCGCTGCTGGGGCGCCTGTCTGAAAACAGCGAGGTGGCGGCCCAAGGCTGACCTTCCGCGGGCACGCGACAAGATGACTGACAAATGTGCTTGTTGAGTACCGGTCAATAAGTGATACTCGGCGGTCAACAATAAGATCGGAGGCCCGATGCAAGACGCACGGTTGTGGCTGCTTCGCGATTGGGATGGGCGCCAGGCCCGTCTCCCCTTCGGGGTCGTGCTGGGCCTGCTGGCGCTGCTTGGTGCCTGCGGATCGACCGCCGACCAATCCGGAACCGCGGGCACCACCGGCAGCGGCGGGGCCTCGGCAACCGGCGGGAGCACGGCCAGCGCCGGAACCACCGGCACCAGCGGAACCACCGGCACCAGTGGAACCACCGGCACCAGCGGAAGCGCCGGCACCAGCGGTAGTGCCGGCACCAGCGGCAGCGCCGGCACCGTCGGCCCGGGTGGTAGCACCGGCAGCGGCGGCACCGTCGGAGCGGCCGGCAACACCGGCGGTGGAGGGGCCTCCGGCGACTGCCCCGCTCGCGCTACGTTTTCGGTTGCCGATCACACCCTTCTCAACGTGAGCTGGCCCGCTGGGTTGGCAACGATGGGTGGGACCGGAATTGTCCATATCTGGGCCAAGAGCACGTTCACGGCCAATGGAAACACGTTGAGCGCCACCGCCAAAGCTTGTGGCTCGACACTACCTCCCGCGATGCTCACCGTTCTTGCGGGCGGGGGAAGCGTTCAGGTCGACATCCCGAATGCGTCATGGGACGCGCCCGCCATGCCGAAATTCATGTATCAGGCCACGCAGTCGGGCTGGAACGTCGGGAGTACCATCAACTACACCACCAATGCCTTGATCGGGTTCACCACCGATCCCGGTGCCACGTGGCCCACGGCCAACACAGGCATCATGGGGACCGTCGACGCCGATGGGGACGGCAGCATGGGCTTGACCGCGGTCCCCAGGATCGGCGGCGGCTTTGTCGCACCGCCGACGTCTATCCTGCAAACGTCACGGGTCGACAAGGTCTATCTCGCGACCCGAAATAGCACCTCGGTCATGCTCACGCGCACGGCGTGCGACGCATTTTCGGGCACGGTGACCTTCACGCACTTCGACAACCATGTCATGGGCTGTCACGTCATGGGCGCCCAAGAGTGCACCGCCGCCGAAGCCACCTTCGTCGACAACAATCGCACTATTTTCCAGGTCGCGAGCGCCACCAACCAAATCAAGACCGTGCCGGACAACGCGACCTGCGCCGACGTCCGCGCCGCGCTGCCGATGTAGAAAGGGTGCCCTTTGCTCCCCGCCGGCCAATTCGTGTTCGGACGTCGGGTGGCCGTCACCGCGGTGGCGGCCTTGGCCGGCGTGAGCGCCGCCGCCGGAGGCGCTCACGCGGCGGGTTTTGCGTCGGCGGAGTTCGGAGGCGAACACGGGAATGTGATCGCGACCAATCCCACCGCGCTCTACTTCAATCCGGCAGGAATCGCGTTCCTCGAAGGCACGACATTTTATGGCGGTGGTGTGGTCGCTCTTCGACGCGGCAGCTGGGCGCATGCCCAGGCCGCGACCGAGCTACCCCCACCGCCGGGCGCCGAAGGCGCCGACAGCGGTGAGGCCCGGTTCTCCAACCTGTTTGGCGCGCCCGCCTTGGGCGTTGCCAAGAAGCTTCGCCGCTTCGCTCTCGGGGCCGCGTTCTACGTGCCGTTCGGGGGGCGGCTGCAGTGGGACAAGAACCAGCGGTTCGTGGGCGATCCCAACTTCCCTCAGGCAGCGGACGGCGTACAGCGCTGGACGATCACCGAGGGAGCTCTCACCTACCTTCACTTCACCGTGGGAGCCGCGGTTCGGGTGGGACGTTTTGCCGTGGGGCTGACCGGAAACCTCATCCATTCATCGGTCAAGCTCACGCAAGCCAAGAGCGCCAACCCGCAGGAAGACGTCGATCCGGCAAACGAGTATCGCATCCGGCTCGATGTGAGCGGCATTCAAGCCAGTTTTGGCGTCGGGGCGATGTTCGAAGCGGTCGCCGACCGCGTGTGGCTAGGAGCTTCGTATCAGGCACAGCCAGGCTTGGGGGCCATCGCGCTCGACGGCACGCTGACACGAATGTTGGACGGCGCTTCCGCTCCAGCAGACGCCGTGACTTACCACCAGGCGCTCCCGGACATCGTGCGGCTGGGCGGGCGTTTTCAGGCCTCCCCGGCTTTCGAGTTGCGGCTCTTCGGCGATCTCACCCGTTGGAGTCGCGTTCAGGCCGAGTGCGTCTCGACCCGCGATCAACCTTGCGCAGTGCTTCCGTCGGGCGAGGCCGCGAACCAATACACGATTCAGAACCTCCGCCGCTCTTGGAATGACAGCTACGGCGTTCGGGCGGGCGTGAGCTTCTGGCCGGTGACTGCGGTGGAGCTGTTCGCGGGCGCCGGCTACGAGACGGCGGCCACGCCGGACGCGACGTTGGATCCGTCACTTCCTGACGCGGCGGCCGTGCGTGGGGCGCTCGGAAGTCGCTTTGCGATCGGTGATGGCTGGCGCTTGGGCGTCGGCGTGACCGACGTTCATTATCTCGCGCGAGACAACACCGGCCGAAGTGAGTTGGCCAACGACAACGTGCAGCTGCCAACCCGACGCGCTGACGGCGGAGGCAGATACACGCTGTGGCTAGGCCTGGTTCATCTCAGCGTGGAGAAACAACTGTGAATGCCATGAGCAGCCCGGTCGTGGTGCCCCAGTCTCTCGTCGATCTTCTCAAAGCCAGCGTGAGCCAGCATGGCCCACGGACGCTGTTTCTCACGAAGCGCGACGACAAGTGGCAGAAGACGAGCTACGAGGAGTTTCAGCAGATCGTGGACCGTGTCCGGGGCGGGCTGGCGCAGCTCGGCGTGAAGCCGGGCGACCGCGTCGGTATCATCGCCGCGAACCGAGTCGAATGGGCGGCGGTCGCGTACGCGAGCTACGGGCTGGCGGCGACTTTGGTGCCCATGTACGAGTCGCAGCGAGAGACCGACTGGTCGTTCATCATTCGAGACGCGAACATCAAAGTATTGTTCGTTTCCAGCCCCGCCATCTACGCCAAGGTGGCCGCCCTGCGTCCATCGCTTCCCATGGCACCCCGGTTGATCCCGATCGACGGCGGCCAAGCAACGGCGGAAATGACCTTCGCCGATCTGCTGAAACTGGGTGAGCGCCATCCGCTGCCTCCGAGCATGCCCGCCGGCGGCGACGTGGCTTGTCTGATGTACACGTCGGGGACAACCGGTGAGCCCAAGGGGGTGATTCTCTCGCACGAGAACATCGTTTCGAACGTCGCCACTCTCCTCGATTGCATTCCCGTAGAGGACGATCACCTCACACTGTCGTTCCTTCCGTGGGCGCATGCCTTCGGTCACACCGTGGAGTTGCACGTGGTCATCGCGGGGGGGGCCGCGATGGCGATCGCCGAATCGGTGGACAAGATCGTCGACAATCTGGTGGAGGTGCGACCTACGGTGTTGGTCGCGGTCCCGCGTGTGTTCATAAGCGTCTACGCCGGGGTCCAGAAAACTCTAGCGTCAAAGCCCCGACTGATCCGTTGGCTCGCGCGCCGGGGGTTGGCAGCCGCTCGCAAGCGAACCGAGGGTTCCTCCCTTTCTCTGGGCGAGCGGCTGACGTTTCGTCTGGCCGATCGCCTCATCTTCTCGAAGGTCCGAAAGCGATTGGGCGGGCGTCTCAAGTATGCGGTTTCGGGCGCGGCGGCGCTGCCCAGGGAGGTGGCCGAATTCGTGGACGGTATCGGGGTGGCGGTGTACGAGGGTTACGGCCTTACCGAGACCAGTCCGGTCATCTCTACGAACATTCCAGGGCAGCGGAAACTGGGCAGCGTGGGCAAACCACTTCCCGGGGTGAAGGTCGTCATCGACAGGTCTGTCATCAGTGATTTCCGTGATTTCCGACAGGGCGAGATCGTGGTGTCCGGCCCGAACGTCATGCGCGGGTACCACAACCGGCGCGAGGAAACGACCGCGGTGCTCAATGCCGAGGGGGGGTTGAGGACGGGTGACATCGGCTACCTCGACGACGACGGCTATCTGTTCATTACCGGTCGCATCAAGGAGCAGTACAAGCTGACCAACGGAAAATACGTCAGCCCGGCGCCGCTCGAAGAGCGCCTGAAGCTATCGCCATTCGTCGCGGACGTGATGATCTATGGTGACAATCGTCCGTACAACGTGGCGCTCATCATCCCGGATGGCGACGCGATTCGCTCGTGGGCCGCAGCGGCGGGACGCGGCGCTGTGAACCCCGGCGCCCAGCTGAAAGATCAGGCTCTGCTGGATCAGATCGCGGCAGACGTCGCCAAGGTCGCCGCTTCGTTTCGCGGCTACGAACGAATCGCTGCCTTCACGCTCTTGCCAGAGCCGTTCACGCAAGAAAACGGAATGCTCACACCCTCGATGAAGCTCAAACGACGTAACATCGTCGAGCGCTGGCGCACGCAGATCGATCTCCTCTACCGGAGTGACGAACCCTTTTCTCCAGGCGTGTGGATGGCACCCCCGGGGTCCGAGCCAACCCTCGCCCTCGGGCGGCTGGATTAGTACCCTTCGTCGCTCGTGGGCGACCTGGTCAATCGCGGTCGGCTTTTGCCACCACCGGCGCGTAGAAGGACAATCCCCGCAAATTCTCGTTGATCTGCATGCGGTGTTGAATGGCGGGAAAAGCCCGCTGCTGGCAGTCCATACGCTCGCACAGGCGGCAGGTCACGCCCACCGGTACCGCCGCGTCCAGGTTGTCGAGGTCGATACCGTCTGCGTAAACCATCTCGCGGGCGTATCGAACCTCGCAACCCATGCCGATGGCTTGCACGGCGTGTGGCGCGTGGAAGCGGCGGTCACGGCGTATCGTCCGAGCGATACAGAAGTAGGTGGCGTCCGGCATGCGCGAGAGCTGTATGCGAATCATCCCCGGGGTCAGGAACGCGGTGTGCACATTCCAGCGCGGACAGGCTGCCGAGAAACGGGCGAAGCGGATCCCGGAGGCGGAGAAGCGTTTGGAAATGTTCCCCGCGATGTCGATGCGTACGAGATGGAAGGGGATCCCCTCAGCGCCTGGCCTGCGCAAAGTCGTGAGCCGGTGGCAAACCTGCTCGAAGCTGGATGCAAAGCGATGACCGAGAAGCTCGACGTCGTAGCGCTCGACCCGGGCGGCGTCGAAGAACGACTGGTAGGGCATGATGGCGGCGGCAGCGAAGTAGTTGGCCAGCGCCACGCGCGTCAGCGCCCGCGAATCGTCGGTGGTCAGCAACTGATCGCGCGCCATACGTGTGAACGCGTCGGAGTGCGCGATGAGGCCGATCTGATGTGCGAGCTGAAAAGTTCGGCTGCTCCGTGGCAGGGCTTCGGAGAGCATGAGCAGCTTGCGTTCGGGGTAGTAGCGGCGCGTGGCGCCGTGCATCCCGGTCATTCTCTCGACGGTGACGTCGATTCCGTGCTTCTGCCGCAGGTACCTCACCATCCCGGCTAACAGATCGTCGAGCGACAGGTCGGCGTCGCGCCACAGGCGCTCCGCCGCCTCTTCGAGCTCGGGAAAGTAGTTCATCTGCCGCTGGAGGAAGTCGCTCACCTCTTCGGACGGCATGCGTGAACCGTCGAAGCCGGACCGCTCGGAGCCAGCGTCGAGCTCGGCGGCCAGGCTATCTGCCGATTGTCGCGCGGTCTGATACGCCGCATAGAGCTTGAGCACGCCGCGCGCAATCGACGGGCTTCCACCGACGAGCTCGCGCACGTCGGCACTGGTCAGCTCCTGCGCCTCGAACAGATCGTCGCCGAATACCTCCATCAGGTCGGCCATCATCTGGCGCTCGTCGTCGCCGGCCAGCGACTGGAAGTCGAGTTGAAACAGCTGCGCCATTTTGATCAGCAACGCGGCGGGTAGCGGCCGCCGGTCGTGTTCGATGAGGTTCAGGTAACTCGGCGAGATCCCGAGCCGCTCCGCCAGCTGGACCTGGGAGACATTTTCGCGCCGCCGCAACGCCCGCACTTTGCCGCCTAACGGCGTTCCGTACTGGCGCTCCATGCCGCTGCCGGGAAGCGCGTCCGGGGCGGGGCCAGCCCGTCGGCGTGATCGTCCGCTGTCAGTCATGGTCCACTCCCGTCTTTACAATGTTTGACAGTATTTCCACATTCGTTGACATCCCGGTTTCATCGTTAACCAATGGAAAACACGATCGTTAGTGTCATGGTTAGCGATGATGGTAAACCTTTTTGCATGACGATCAACCACGCGATCACGGTTTATCCAGACTGGCAGGCGACGCCTTTGGCCGGTCACGACTCCGTTCTCACACCGGACGCTTTGGGGTTCGTCGCGGATCTCGTCCGTCAGTTCCGAGACAACGTCGACGCGCTGCTTGGCCTTCGCCGGGCGATGCAGGCGCGCTTCGACGGCGGTGAGCGTCCCTGTTTTCTGTCCGGCACCGCTCGCATCCGGGCTGCCGACTGGACAGTGGCCGCCGCGCCGCCTGACCTCGTCGACCGACGTGTCGAGATCACGGGGCCCGTCGATCGAAAGATGATGATCAACGCTCTCAATTCGGGCGCCAACGTGTTCATGGCGGACTTCGAGGACTCGACGTCCCCGACGTGGAACAACCTCGTCGCCGGGCAAGCCAATCTGCGCGACGCCGTGGCCGGGACCATCAGCTACGACGATCCCAAGACCGGAAAACATTACGCTCTGCAACCGCCGGTGGCGACCCTCATGGTGCGGCCGCGGGGTTGGCACCTGCCCGAGAAACATTTCGTCGTCGATGGTCGCCCCGCTCCGGGCGCCCTGTTCGACTTCGGCTTGTATCTGTTTCACAACGCGCGGCGCCTGTTGGCGCAAGGTAGCGGCCCGTACTTCTATCTGCCGAAGCTCGAGAGTCATCTGGAAGCGCGTCTGTGGAATCACGTGTTCCTGGAGGCCCAGAAGCGGCTGGGACTCGAGCCGGGGAGCATTCGCGCCACGGTCCTCATCGAGACACTGCCCGCGGCGTTCGAGATGGACGAGATCCTCTGGGAGTTACGCGAGCACAGCGCCGGGCTCAACTGCGGCCGTTGGGACTACATCTTCAGTTTCATAAAGAAGCTGCGCAGCGATCCCGATTGCGTTCTTCCCGATCGCGCCCAGGTCACCATGGAGCAACCGTTCCTGCGCGCGTACACGCGGCTGCTGATCAAAACCTGTCACCGTCGCGGCATCCATGCGATGGGGGGGATGGCTGCGCAGATTCCGGCCAAGGACGACCCGGAAGTCAACCGGAGAGCGCTTGAAAAGGTGCGCGCCGACAAGCTGCGCGAGGTGGGGGACGGTCACGACGGAACTTGGGTCGCGCATCCGGCGCTGGTTCCGCTCGCGCGCGAGATCTTCGACGCGAACATGCCCGGACCCAACCAGCTTGGGCGCCGGCGTCAGGACGTCAACGTCACCGAACAGGATCTGCTGCGGGCCCCCATCGGCACACGCACGCTGGCCGGGCTTCGGCACAACATCGACGTGGGCGTGCAGTATTTGGAGGCGTGGATGCGGGGAACGGGCTGCGTTCCACTACACCACCTGATGGAGGACGCGGCGACGGCGGAGATCTGTCGGACCCAGGTTTGGCAATGGCTTCGGCATCACGCGACGCTGGACGGTGGTGAGCCGCTCACGGTCGGGCGGTTCCGGGCCGAGCTGGATGCAGAGATGGCCCACATGCGGACCTCTTTGGGCGGCAGGAGCTTCGATCGAGGACGCTTTCACGAGGCGCGCGTGCTGTTCGAGCGGCTGTGCACCTCGGACGAGCTCGACGAGTTTCTGACCCTGCCTGCTTACGAGCTGCTGCTCGAGACGGAGACATCGATGACCACCAACCTGAAGGAAGCGACAGCGACAGCGACAGCGACAGCGAGGAGAGCGCCATGAAGACCAGGACCGCCATTCGTGACTTCCTCTACGAGGACGAATCCAGAACCCGCCACTCGGCAGGGATCGTGCGCCCCTACAGCCCGGCGGATGTCGAGCGCCTGCGCGGATCGATCTCGAGGCAACATACGCTGGCGACCGTGGGCGCGCGGCGGCTTTGGGAATTACTCGAGGACGAGCCCTACGTGGCGGCGCTGGGGGCGCTGACCGGCAACCAGGCCATACAAATGGTGCGCGCGGGACTGAAGGCCATCTACTTGAGCGGATGGCAGGTGGCTGCCGACGCCAACACCGCGGGACAGATGTATCCTGACCAGAGCCTGTATCCGGTTGACAGCGTTCCCAACGTGGTGAGGCGGATCAATCGGTCTCTCGAACGTGCCGATCAAATCGACCACGCCGAGAGCAAGTCCGGCCGCGACTGGTTCGTCCCCATCGTGGCTGATGCCGAGGCCGGCTTTGGCGGGCCGCTCAACGCCTTCGAGCTGATGAAGGCCATGATCGAGGCTGGGGCAGCCGGGGTGCACTTCGAGGACCAACTCTCGTCGGAGAAGAAGTGCGGCCACCTCGGGGGCAAGGTGTTGTTGCCGACGCGGCAGTTCATCCGGACGTTGGTCGCTGCACGTCTGGCAGCGGACGTGATGGGAACGCCGACTCTGATCATCGCGCGCACCGACGCCGACAGCGCCAAGCTGCTGACGTCGGACATCGATCCGCGCGATCAGCCGTTCTGCACCGGCGCCCGAACCGCCGAGGGATACTTCCGGGTGCAGGGCGGCCTGGACATGGCGATCGCGCGGGGCCTGGCCTACGCTCCGTACGCCGATCTGATCTGGTGCGAGACCTCCACCCCGGATCGGGAGCAGGCACGGCGCTTCGCGGATGCCATCCATGCCAAGTTCCCGAACAAGCTCTTGGCGTACAACTGCTCGCCGTCGTTCAATTGGCGGCGCCAGCTATCGGAGGCGAACGTCGCCGGCTTCCAGAGCGAGCTGGGGGCGATGGGTTACAAGTTCCAGTTCGTCACCCTGGCCGGCTTCCATGCGCTGAACTACAGCATGTTCGAGCTGGCGCGCGGCTATCAGGAAAGCGGGATGACTGCGTACGCCGAGCTGCAGGAGCGCGAGATAATGGCCGAGCGTCACGGCTACACGGCCACGCGGCACCAGCGCGAAGTGGGGACCACGTATTTCGATGACGTGGCCCAGGTCATCGCGGGCGGAGACAGCTCTACGCTGGCATTCGAGGGTTCGACCGAGCGGCAGCAGTTCGAGCGTCGGCCCCCGCCCCCGCCCCCGGCCAGCCATGATTTCCTCGACCGCCTGGCAAGGTAACCACGCTGGTCACCAGAGCCTGTTGACTATTAGTCAATTGCCGTTATAACGGTCGAACGCGCTTTCTCCCTCGGGAGGTTTCCATGTCGTACGGGCGCCTGCTGGCCGCACGCTCAGCCCATCAAGCGACGACGGGAGTCTTCTGGGGAGGGATGGTGTTGGCTCTCTTGAGCGGCGGATGCGCGAACCGCGGCATGATGGCGCCGGATGACGCCCCCAGCGGACATGGCGGAAGCACGCTGCCAGGAAGAGGCGGCAGCGGCGGCACCGCCGGACACAACGACGCCGGGAGCGGCGCAGGCGGCGGGTCTGACGCCGCCACCAGCGGCGGGAACGGTGGCACCGGCATCGACGGCACGGGGGTCGGTGGCGCAAGCGGCATGGCAGACGCCGGATCGCGCGACCTCGCGGGAAGCGGCGGCAGCAGTGGAAACGTGGGCGCCAGCGGCAGCGACGGCGGCCCGGGCGGAAATGCGGCGAGTGAAGACGGCGGGAGCGGGGGCGCGGGCGGCGGGAGCGGGGGCAGCGCCGGACGCGGTGGCGCAGGCGGCGGGAGCGGGGGTAGCGCTGGGCGCGCTGGGGCGGGCGGCGGAAGCGGTGGCGGCGCTGGGCGCGGTGGCGCGGGCGGAGCGAGCGGTGGCGCGGGCGGCGGGAGCGGAGGCAGCGCTGGGGGCGGTGGCGGTGGCGCGGGCGGGGGTAGCGCCGGGCGCGGCGGCGCGGGCGGGAGCGGGGGTAGCGCCGGGAGCGGCGGCGCGGGCGGCGGGAGCGGGGGTAGCGCCGGGCGCGGCGGCGCGGGCGGGGGAGGATGCCCGGCGCGCAGCAACTACACTCAAGCCGACCACATGATCCTGGACGTGACCTGGGGTGGAGGCGGAACCGAAAACGGCAGCGGCCAGGTTCACGTCTGGGCCAAGATCGGGTTCAGCGCCAGCAGCAACACACTGAGTGCCTCCGGCCAGACGTGCGGCAGGGTGCTGCCGCCCGCAACCTTGACGTTGAATCTCGGCACGATGCTCATCGAGATCCCGGACGGGACTTGGGAGCTGCCGAGCATGCCCCGCTTCACGTTCTCAGCCACGCAGTCGGGCTGGAACGTCGGAAGCACACTCAGCTACGGCTACACCGCACTCGTGGGAATAAGCGCAACCGACCCCACCGCAAACCCGATCAACCTCTGGCCCGTCTCGTACACGGCCATCGCGTCCGTGGACGCGGATGGCGACGGCAGCCCAGGAATCACGGCCGTCCCCCGCGACGGCAACGGGTTCGTCCTGCCGCCCACCGCCAACCTCATGAACAGGGTCGACAAGCTCTATCTCGCCTTGCGCAGCACGATGTGGATCATGTCGACGCGCAGCGCCTGCGACACGGCTTCGGGCACCGCCACGTTCACTCACTTCGACAGCCACGTCCTCGGTTGTCACGTCAGTGGCGGCCAGAACTGCGGCGACACCGATACGGCTCTCGTCGACCTGAACCGAACCACGTACCAGGTCACAAGCGCGACCATCCAATCCAAGATCGTGGCTGACGCGGCCACCTGCGCGGATGTCCGCGCGGCTCTCCCCATGAACTGACCTGCGGCGCCCGCCCATGCCCAACCGACCGGAATTGGTCCTTGCGTGCGTCATTTGTGACGGCGAAACGCCGTGCGCGTCGGTGGAACAAGCGAGCGTTTCTTCCAATGTGCGCGAATTTTCGAACGAGACGTTCGTCTATTGGCGTTGCGGCCATTGCGGAAGCATCCACGCGCGAGACGACGTCGACCTCGCTAACTACTACGCGCGTTATCCATTTCACGATCTGCCCAACGATTGGCGTTTCGACGTGATGCACACGAGACAGCTAGCGCGGCTCCGGCGCGCCGGCCTCGAGCGTTCTCACAAGATCCTCGACTACGGTTGCGGCAGCGGCAATTTCGTCCGCTTCTTGCACGCGAAAGGCTATTCCGAGGCACGTGGCTTCGACGAGTATCGCGAGGAGTACAAGGACCGCTCCGTGCTCGGTGAGAGTTACGACTGCATCATCTCGCAAGATGTCATCGAACACGTTCCCTCGCCCAACGTGTTACTCGACGAGCTCGCGAGAGCGACGGAAGACCGCGCCATCCTTGCCATTGGGACCCCAAGCGCCTCGGCGATCAATCTAGGACGACCTCGGGAGTTCGTTCACGCGATTCATGCGCCATATCACCGACACATCCTTTCGAGGAATGCGCTCATCGACGCCGGCGGGCGGCATGGTTTCGCTTTGAGTCGCTTCTATTCGACGATGTATTCGAATACGCCCGTCCCCTTCCTGAACGAAGCCTTCTACCGTTATTACGGAAGAATTCTCGACGACACGCTGGACGTCGCGACGGAACCGATCCACGTCGGGGCGCTGCTCGCACGATTGCCGCTGACGCTGTTTGTGGGCTTTTTCGGCTCGTTGTTCTCGCGGCACACCGATGTGATGGCCGTGTTCCGCAAGCGCTAGGAGCTAGGTCGCAGGCTACGTTCGCGTTCCTACTTTTGGATCGTGCAGGAGCTCGGGAAAGTAGCGGGCAGGCCGCCGGCATAGGGCGACGGCTTCGTCGCGAACGGGTGTGCTTTCATGAACACCCACGCCAGCTCGTGCAGGCTCGCCGGAGCGCCGCAATGACCACCGGTGTGCACGCACTCGACCAGGAAGGCACCCGAGGGTTTCAGGATGTTCTCCAGATTGTGTGTCGTATCGGCAAAGTTGACGATCACCGTATCGCTCGCGCCGCCATGCATGCTGAACACCGCCGGCACACGCTGCGGATCCTGGAGCTGGCCTGTCGTCGCCACGGTGCCGCCGGAATTGGGCGCTGCGGCCGCGACGTACTTCGAGCGCTGGAGCGTCATGGCACCTGCCATCAAGCCACCCGCGCTGCAGCCGGTTACGTAGATGCGCCGCGGATCGATGTTGTGGTTCTGTACGGCACACGCCACGATCTGGTCGGCGTACTTCAGGTCCCCCACGTCGTACCAGACACCGAGAATCAGCGTGACGTCTGTGCCTTCCCGCACCTGGCCGTTGTCGGTCGGCGCGATCACGAGTCCCCCCTGGGCGACGATGTCTTGCTGCACCGATTGCGGAAGTTGAGCGAGCGCGCCCGTGCCGCTGCCGTTGGTGCCGTGCCACGTGAAGAGAAGAGGGCCTTTCGTTGCTCCCGGCGTGCCCGCGACGATCTCCGTGGCGAGTCCCATGATGGTTTGCGTGCCGGATCGGAATTCGGGACAGGTTCCGTTGACGGGCGGAATGATCGGATCCTGAGTGCCCACAGCGCCAGTGCCCGACCCGCCGCCGCTGGCGCTCGAGCCCGAGGTGCCACCGGTCGCGCCCCGGCCGCCGGATCCCGACCCAACGCCTCCCCCACCGGTGCCGGCGGCCCCGGCCGAGTCCGTGCCGCCCAGTCCGGTCTGGCCTCCCCATGCGGTGCCAGCGACGCCGGTGCTAACGCCACTCGTTCCTCCGACGACTGAAGAGCCGGCCGAGCCGCTGCTACCTCCTTTGCCGGCGGGGGTGTTCCCGACGGATTCATTCCCGCAGGCGGGAACCAGGAGCATTGCGATGACCACGAACTGTCTTGCGTTTCGCAAAGTGCCCTCCTACAGCCGAAAGGACATTTTTCGCACATATTGAGTTGCAGTCAATAGCGGATGTATCCTGTCTCCGATGGCCGGGTTCAGATCGAAGGTTGCGCGCCGGGTCGGCTACGTCTTGGGCGCGCTGGTACTTCTGCTAACCGTCGGGTACCTCTCGAGGTTGCGGGGGGATATTCCGCTCGAGACGCTGAAGGCACGCTGGGCCGGCGGCACCTCCCAGTTCGTGGCCGTCGACGGCATGGAGGTGCACGTCCGCGACGAGGGGAGTGGTCCGCCGGTGGTGTTGGTACACGGGACCTCGTCGTCTCTGCACACGTGGGACGGCTGGGCGGAGCGCCTGCGCCAAGGCCACCGTGTCGTGCGCTTCGACCTGCCGGCTTTCGGCCTGACCGGCCCCAGCCCAACCAGGGACTACAGCATCGACGCCTATGTCGCGCTGGTCGATCACTTGACCACGCGGCTCGGGCTGCGGCGGTTTGTCCTCGGCGGCAACTCACTGGGCGGCGGCATCGCCTGGGCGTATGCGCTCGCCCACCCCGACCGCGTGCGCGGCCTCATCCTCGTGGATGCGATCGGCTATCCCCTGCGCGGGTCCGACCTCCCCATTGCCTTTCGCATGGCGGGCTGGCCGGTTCTCCCGTCATTGCTCGCACATCTCGATCCTCGCCGCCTGGTCGAAAACGGCGTGCGCAAATCGTACGGCGACGCCTCGCGTATCCAACCCGCCATCGTCGACCGCTACTACGAGCTCACCCTGCGCCCCGGCAACCGTGCGGCCTTCGTCGACCGCATGCGCGCCGCGCGACGCGACGACAGCGCGCGCATCCGCGAGCTGCGCCAGCCGACCTTGATCCTGTGGGGGGCCGAAGATCGCCTGGTTCCGGTCGAGGCAGCGCGCTCCTTTGCGCGAGACATTCAGGGCGCGCAGCTGATCGTCTACGCGGGTCTCGGCCACGTTCCGATGGAGGAGGATCCGACACGCACGGCCACCGACGTCGAGCGCTTTTTGTCCACTCTGGCGCCCGACGCCGCTTCACAACGTTGACGCAGTCGCTCGGGCGAGACGTTGACGCAGTCGCTCGGGCGAGACGTTGTCGGCCTGGCGATGCGCATTGACCCAAGGTCAATATAATGATAATCATGGCGACGGTCGGCGGGCCAGATGATGTGGGCCAGATGATCACGAAAGGCAGGCTGTTCACGGCTTCTGTCGCCGTCCTGATCGCCGGATGCGACAGAGGCGGCGCGATGGTGAACAACGGAGCCGGTGGGCGTGGGGGTATCGCCGCGGGCAGTGGAGGAGGGGGCGCCGGCGGGAACGTCAATGCTGCTGGCTCGGGGGGCCAAGAGGGCGGCGCGAACGGCTCGATCGCAGGCAAGGGTGGGACGGGTGCAGCAGGCGGGATTTCGGGCGGTGGCGGAACCGGCGGGAGTCCGGACGGCGATCCTGCCGCTGCGGAGGCTTGCGCGGCTCTATCCAAGGCCCTGTGCGCGAGGACCGAGACCTGCACGCCGTTCGTGGTGGGTCTGTTCTTTGGAAGTCGGACCGTATGCGAGCAGCGCCTGGCACTTGATTGCTTGCCCAAGTTCGGCGCTCCAGGAACCAGCGCGACACCCGCCAAGACCTCGATCTGCGCCGATTCGCTGGCGACACACCCTTGCACGGCCTTTGCCAAAGGTGACTTCGGAGCTGCCTGCGCCCCCGAAGCGGGCAGCTTGGCGGCTGGAGTTGCCTGTGGCGACGACGCGCAGTGTGCGAGCACGTTCTGCGCTCGGGCTCCCGATGCCGTCTGCGGCGTCTGCGCGCCGACCACGCAGGCCGGCAGCCCGTGCGTTCGGGGCGCCTGCAGTGCCGGAACGGTGTGTCCGATGGGCAAATCCTCCTGCGTGGCCCTCGAGCCCGGTCAGCTCGGTGCTACCTGCACAATCCAGGAGCAGTGCGATGTCGGCAACGGCGTTGGCTGTAGCACCGTCAGTGGACGCTGCATTCGGCTGACACTGGGATCCACGACGGGGACGTGCGGAGCGGACGTGGCGGGGAGCATGTACACCGCCTGTATGGCGAGCGGTACTTGCTCCAAGCTCCTCGGAGGCACCTGCACCATGACGGCAGCCGACGGCGCCGCATGCAGTACCGCTAGCTCCGGTCCGGCTTGCCTGCCCCCCGCACGCTGCGTGGGCGGTCGCTGCACGCTACCCGATCCTGGAGCCTGTCCTCGTTAACTACGACGATGCGAAACCAAGCAGCCGCCATTCAGCCCGATTCGGAGGTTCCGTCCTCCTATCGGACGGGTCCGGTCACACCTCCCGATTGGCCGTGCGACGGACCGATCGATCTCGACGTTCACGATCTACCGCACGCGTCTTCGCTGTTGGAATGGTGGTACGTCAACACGCAACTAGAGACCGCTGCGGGTCGCAAGCTCGGCATTTTTGCGGCGTTCTTCCGGCATGCGACGGGCCGGAACCCCGCGGGCGAAATCGAATATGCACATTCCATCGCGTGGGCTCTCAGCGATCCCGAAAACGAGCGGTACTACCCAGTGTGCGCCGTCGATAAGGGGGCCGTGGCCTTCGGCCTCAAGAAGCTCGACAACGGCGAGGGCATCACCGACGAGCGCGTGAACCGTGCCCTGCGGGAGGTGCTTGCGCGGGGCCACGTTCCGCTGCCAACCCGCATGCTCGACACCGAGTCCGTCGTTGCGCGTGACCGACTCTTCCTCGACTACGGGACGAGTCGCTTCTCGAAGCGCCCGTCCGGCAGCTACGAGCTCCACCTTTACGACGAGGCTTCTGGGGTCGGCTGTGACCTGGTCTTTACGCCGAAGAAGCCGGCCATTCGCCACGGGAACGAGGGCGTGATCCACGGCGTCTCCAACGAGCTGATGTTCTACTATTTCATCCCGAGGAACGAGCTGTCGGGAAGCGTGGTGGTAGGGGGTGAGCGGAGTCCCGTCGCGCGCGGCATGGGTTGGTACGATCATGAGTTCGGCTTCGTTCCCGAAGCCGAACCAAGTTCGGCGCGGCCCAGTCCTCCGAAGGCCAAGAAGACGAGCGCGGGCGCGACGGACTGGAACTGGGCCGCCCTGCAGCTGGACAACGGCGTCGACGTCACCGTCTATTCCATCACGCGCATCGCGACCGGCGAGGTGCTCGACAACTGGGCCGTCATCAGCGACGCCGACGGCTACCGCAGGCAGTACGACGGCGTGAGCTTCCGCGCGCTTGAAACCTGGCGCAGCGCGCGTTCGTTTCTCGAGTACCCCACGCGCTGGCGCCTGGTCGTGCCGGAGGCGAAGCTCGACATCATCCTCGAGGCAACGTTCGACGATCAAGAGCTCATCACCGTCATCTCCGATCCCGCTTTCTGGGAAGGACAGGTGAAGGTTTCGGGCAGTCAGCTCGGCGCTTCGGTCACGGGCCTCGGGTGGGTCGAACGCAAAGGGTTTCGCTTCGAGCGTCTCGACGACTTCTTCTCCGCGGCCAGCGGCCTGGTCCGCAAATGTGTCGAGAAGATCATGCCGCTCGAGCCATCGAAGCGGGAGGCCCAGAACCTCATGGTCCGGGTCAACGGCGAGCGTTGCATCGAGGGGCTGGACGCCAAACAGCTCGGTCAGGCGTTGGTGAGGCCGGTACGCGAGATCATCGACCGCGGCGGCAAGGCCTGGCGCTCGTACGCGGCGCTCGCATGCATCGACGTGGTGGGGGGCGACTCACGCAAATTCCTGCACTGGCTCGCGATCCCGGAGGTCTTGCACGTAGGCTCGCTGGTGGTCGACGACGTGGAAGATCGCTCGGAAGTACGCCGCGGCGGCGCCACGTCCCACGTCATCTACGGCGAGGCCCTCGCCGTCAACGCCGGCACGGCCGCCTACTTCATCGCCGAACCTCCGGTGGCACAAGACGATCTATCGGCCGAGACGAAGGTCCGCATCTACCAGCTCTACTTCGACGGAATGCGCGCTGGGCATGCGGGTCAGGCCATGGACTTGAGCGGCATGACCGATGTGGTTGCGCGCGCGGTGGCCACCGGCGACGTCGCCGAGCTCGAGGCACGGGTGCTTTGCATCCACCGCCTCAAGACCGCCCTTCCGGCCGGAACCCTCGCCCGTATTGGCGCCATTCTCGGCGGGGGCACCAACACCCAGATCGAAGGCGTGGGGAGCTTCTTCGAAGCGATCGGCCTAGCCTTCCAAATCGTCGACGACGTGCTCAACCTGCGCGGTTTCAAGGGCGACTTGAAATCCAAGGGCGAGGACATCTGCCAAGGAAAGATTACGCTTCCCGTCGCGAAAGCGCTGGGAAGGCTCTCCCGCGCCGAGCGGCAAGCCCTCACCGAGACCCTCGCGAGCAAGCCGCATGACGCGGGGACGGTGAAAAAGGTGATCGCGCAATTGGAAGAGGTCGGTGCCATTGACGCCTGTGTCGTACAGGCCCGCGAGGTGGTTGAGACCGCCTGGAAGCGGCTCGACCCCCTCATCGAGGACTCGCAGTACAAGGTCACGTTCCGGGCCTTCAGCTGGTACGTCCTCGAACGACACTATTGATACGCGTGCTCGCCGCTGAGTGCCGGGTATTGTGACGTTCCATGTCGATAGGCACCTCGCATGCGCAAGCGAAAGCGGCGACAAAGGCTGAGGCGCTCGTCGCGGAGCGGCCAAATTCGCTGCTCGCGCGTACGCGTGCGTGGCTCTTGCGGCCGCACGCTCCGTTCATCATCGCTGCGGCCGCCGTTCTCCTCATTACACCATCGCTCAGCGTCGGATTGGTCGTCGATGATCTATTCCACGAGCTGATGCTCCGCAAACAGTCCGGCGTGGCCGGGCTCCCGCACCGGCCGCTCGATCTGTTCCGTTTCGCGACCGGCGACCCGGCCGCGAACCACGCGCTGATGGACGAGGGCGTGTTCCCGTGGTGGACCGATCCGCAAGCGCTGCTGTCTTTCTTTCGGCCGCTGTCATCGTTCACGCATTGGCTCGACTATCAACTCTTCCCCCAGCATCCGTACCTCATGCACATGCACAGCCTCGCCTGGTACGGTGCGCTCGTGGTGGTGGCCGGGATGGTGTACCGGCGCATGTTTGCGAACGGTTGGCACGCCGGGCTGGCGCTGTTTCTCTACGCGCTCGATCATTCGCGTGGGCCGTCGGTCGGTTGGGTCGCCAATCGCAACGCGCTCATCGCGCTCACCTTCGCGCTGCCGGCGCTGCTGTTTCATGACAGCTGGTGCAAGCGGCGCGATCGGCGGGCCGCCTTTCTCGGTCCCGTGTTTCTCGGCGTAGGTCTGCTCGCTGGCGAGACTGCTCTGGTCGTGGTCGCGTACTTGGTGGCGTATGCCGTGTTTGTCGACGAAGGAACATGGCGGGCACGTCTGGGACGACTTGCGCCGTACCTCGCCGTCGTGGTTGCGTGGCGCGTCGTCTGTCTGGCCCTCGGCTACGGATCCGACCGTTCCGGCCTCTACCTGGACCCCGGGCACGATCCGATCGGGTTCGTCGTCGCCGTCGTTCACCGGCTGCCGATCTTGCTGCTCAGTGCGTTCGCGCTTCCGTTCTCGGATCTGTGGGAGCTTTACCCGCTGATCGCTCCGGCGTGGAAATGGCCGGTGTGGTGTCTGGGTGTCGGGGTGATGGTGGGCGTCGGGTTGTTGCTTCGCCCGCTATGGAAGGCAGACCGCACCGTCGGTTTTTGGTCGCTCGGGTGCTTGCTGGCGACGCTGCCGATGTGCGCTGCTTTTCCGAACGATCGGCTCCTCATGGGCACGAGCTTCGGTGCCATGGCCATGGTGGCGGTGTTTCTCGGGGCTTTCGCGGACCGTACCTACCCGGGATATCCGGGGTCACGCCGATGGGTCAAGCCAGCCGCGGTTGGCCTCGCCGTGTTACACGTCGCGCTCGCGCCCATCATGCTTCCGTTTCGGGCACACGGCGTGAGGACGATCGACACGCTCCTGCGCCGGGCCGATGCCACGATCCCCGCCACCAACGACATCACCGATGAGACGCTCGTCCTCATCAATCCACCCATCGACCCGTTCGCCGACTACTTTCCGATCTACCGCGCGGCGGAGCGCCGTCCCCGGCCCAAGTACTTTCGATGGCTCGCTACCGGCGTGACGGATGTGAACATCGAGCGCGTCGACGCCAACACGCTCCGCGTGCGACCAGCGGCCGGATATCTCTCCAGCTCCAGCCAGCTGATGCTTCGCAGTCCTCGCCACCCGCTCGGTCAGGGCGAAATTGTTTCGCTCACCGGCGTGGCGTTCGAGGTCACGCGCCTCACCGAGGATGGCCGGCCCGCCGAGGTGGAGGTCCAGTTCTCGGTTCCCCTCGAGGATCATTCACTCCGCTTCATGCAGTGGGGTGGGGCCTACGGCTACGTCCCGTTCGTCGTTCCGCCGCCAGGTCAGAGCGTGGTGGTGCCCGCCGTGGACATGCGCAACGTAATTTTTGGTTGAGCTCGAGACGAATGCCGGACCAGGGGCTGCCAGACGCGCGCGACCTCGGCCCTCGCTTGCCCCGCTGGTTGGGCGCGCGGCGGGCGCCGTTGGTGGTGGCGTGCTTCGGCGTCGCCCTGGCGTTACCGGCCCTGACCGTGGACTTCACCGCGGACGATCACCTGCATCGGCTGATGGCCCGTGACGATCCGGGCATTGCCGGTCTCGAGTCGCGGCCGTTCGACCTGTTCGTATTCGCCCATGGCGATCCCTCCGCCGCCACCAGGCTGCGCGACGCCGGCGTTTATCCGTGGTGGACCGACCTGAGTGTGCGTATGGCGTTCCTACGCCCCCTGACCTCGGCAACCCACGCCCTCGACCACGCGCTGTGGCCGGAGCGCGCCGGGCTCATGCTGCTACAAAACATCGTGTGGCTTGCGCTGTTGTTGGCACTGGCCTGGCGCTTCTACCGTCGCTTCATCGACATCCGCTGGCTGGCCGTGCTGGCGCTGGCGCTTTACGCCGTGGACGACGCTCGCGGCCCGGCGGTTGGCTGGATCGCCGGTCGCAACGCGCTGATTGCTCCGGTGCTCGCGATCCCGGCGCTTCTCGCCCACGATCGCTGGCGCCGAAGCGGCTGGCACACCGGCGCCTGGCTCGGCCCGCTCGCGTTCGCGCTGGCCTTGGGCGCCGGCGAGTCTTCACTCGCGATCATCGCCTATGTGGCCGCGCACGCTTTGTGGCTCGACCCGGGACCGTGGCGCCGGCGTGTCCTGGCCCTCGCGCCCTACGCCGGGATCGTGGTGGCCTGGCGCTTGGTCTACGGGGCCCTCGGCTATGGCGTCGTCGGTTCCGGCATCTATCACGATCCCGGCGCTCAGCCACTGGCGTTCGCCGCCGATGCCGTCAAACGCATCCCGATCATTCTCCTCGGACAGCTCGGTTTGCCCTGGTCGGACGCCGGCACGCTCTACCCGCTGATGGGCGCCGCCGTGATGCCGGTGATGGTGGCCTTCGCTTTCGCTTTCCTCATCGCCGTCGGGCTGGCGTGCGCCCGCTTGTTGCGTCGCGACCCGACGGCTCGCTTCTTCGCCACCGGCATGGTGCTCGCCGCGCTGCCGGTGGCGAGCACATTCCCCGCCGATCGCTTGCTCGGCTTTGTTGGGCTGGGCGGCATGGGCCTGGTCGCGCAGCTCCTGGGCGCTGCGCTGGTCCGCCGCGAGCTACTGGGCGAGGGCGCCCTGCGCCGCGCCAGCGGCATCGGGGTCGCGGCCGCGATGGTGCTGTTGCACGTCGTGCTGGCGCCGCCGTTCCTGCTTGCTCGCTCGAGATCGATGGTCACGATTGGCGACATATTCGACCGCGCCGACCGCGGCATTCCTTCCGATGCCACGGTGGCCTCGCGCACCGTCATCCTCGTCACCACACCGTCGGACGCCTTTTGCGGCTACATCCCCCCGATGCGCGCCGCCCGCCGCCAACCGCGGCCGGCGCATCTCTACTGGCTGGCCACCGCAATCAAAGCAGTCACCATCGAGCGCGTCGATGACCGCACCCTCCGCGTTGCGCCCGAGGGAGGCTTCCTGCGCTACCAAGTCGACCAGATGCTGCGCACCCCGGCACGTCCGTTCACCCTCGGCGAGCGCATCGCGCTCCCCGGCGTCACCATCGAGGTCGAAACCCTCGCCGGCTGGCGACCGCTCACCGTATTGGCCCGTTTCAGTCGCCCGCTCGACGATCCGTCGCTGGTGTGGCGGCGCTGGGAAGGCCGCACCTACGTCGAATACACGCCGCCGCCGATTGGGGCGACCGAGGTATTGCCCGCGATCGACATGCTGAAAATACTGGAGTGAGGCTGCAATGTGGACGCGCCTCAGGCAAGCGTATGGGTTACGGAGGAACATCGAGAGCATCTACAAGCGGCCCTCGTCGCGGGAGGTGTCCGTCGACGGCCTACGCGCGCTCTCGATGTTCTGGGTCATGGCGACTCACGTTTGCCTCGCGCTTTCGGTGTTCGTCGACTACGCGAGCTTTCGGCGACTGGTCGATACGCTGCCTCCCGCGCTGTCGTGGATCTGGCACGGAGAAAAATCGCTCGACACGTTCTTCGTCATCAGCGGGTACCTGATCGGCGGGTTGCTCCTCGGCGAGCACAAGAAAACCGGCAAGCTTCGCCTCGGACGGTTCTACGGGCGACGGTATCTGCGGCTCACGCCCGCTTACGTGGCGGCGGTCCTCATCGTTCTGGCCACCCGGGCCGAACCCGCGACCAAATCGGCGTATGCCTGGGCGAACCTCCTCTACGTCAATAACTTCCTCACCTGCGACAAGATGTTCATGGACTGGACCTGGACCCTCGCCGTCGAGGAGCAGTTCTACCTGGTTCTCCCCATCTTTCTCCTCACCCTATTGTTTCGGACCAAACACAAGCTCGAGCTGATGCTCGCGCTGTTCGCTTCGTCGTTCGTGGTGCGCGCCTACGTGCTCTCGCTCCACCCCCACATCACGCAGACCTCGTTCGCGAATCACTTCTTCCGCGACTATCCCGGTTTCACCTGCGAGTACTTCGAAAGCGTCTACGACAACCTCTACACGCGCTACGGGCCCTTCGTGATGGGCGTCTTCGTCGCGTGGGCCACCATTTGGCACGGCGACAAGCTTCGCAGTCTCTTCGCGCGGCGGTTCGTGAGCGACGCGTTTCTGGTCACGGGCGCGGCCTTGTGTGTCGCGCTCCTATCCGCGCCCATCTATGAATCTGACGCGCACTTGAGCCGCTCCTTTCTTTTCGGGTACGCGGTCGTGCACAGGAATATCTGGGCCATCGCCGCGTGCATGGGCTTGCTCGCCTGCTTGTACCCGAGCGGTCCGCTCAGTCGGGCCGCGGCGCGCTTCTTGGGCGCGCGCATATGGTATCCGGTCGCGCAGCTCTCTTATTGCACGTACCTGTTCCACCTCGGCTTCGTGATGGTGTCGTACCTTGTCGTCGCGAAGATCCTTCACCCTGGGATCGATCCGAAGCAGGCCCTGTCCGTCTTCGCGCTGCCCGAGCTCGGTCTGACCATGGTGTTCACCGTGATGATGTCGTTCGCGTTCGGCAGCATCGTCTATCTGTTGGTCGAACGGCCGTTCATGAACCTGCGGCAGTAGCTCCGAAGATGAAACGCGGCCGGAAAGAAGGACACCCTGGCCCAGGCGTTCATCCGCCTTGGCCGGGGGCATCGCTACCAGCTTCGCCGGAAACGTCGGCGCCGCCGTCTTCTGGCGCTTCGGGGCTTGCGTCGAGCATGGGGCTACAGCCTGATGACGACGTGAGCAAGCAGGTCACCACGGCCATCCCAGTTGCGCCAGCGGTGAACACCGGGGCGAAGCACGTCGTCTGACTGCCGCCGGTCGCCGCGCACTGGAGCGCCGCTAACACGGCGTTGTTGCAAACGCAGTCAGAGGCGCACGCCACGAGCGGCGCCATGCATACACCTTCCAAACATCCCCACCGGGTTCCGGAATCGACCGTCGCGACACTAGCGTCCATCGAGGTGCAAGGCGCCGCTGCGTCGGCCCCTCCGGCGCCTCCGCCTGTGCCCACGCTGCCGCTGCTTCCCACGCTGCCGCTGCTACCCCCGCTGCCGGTACTGCCGCCTTTCCCCCCCATGCCGGCGTCTTTGCCGCCGCCCGAACTAGATCCGCATCCCCCCAAGCTGATCGCGGCGAACGGTATGACCAGCGATATGGCAAACAGCCAAGTTGATGAGCGCATGTGTGATGCCCCCTGTCGGGTAGAACAGCATTGACCAATGGTCAATAGGCCAGACGTCGGTCCGAAGTCAACTGGAAAAAAGCGAGGCCCGGCCCACGCGGGTGCGGTGCGCTGCGATGCTTCAGAACCCTGCAGTCGCTATTGACTGTTAGTCAGGAGACTCCTATCGTTTCCACCGAGTCCACCGAGCAGCACTGGAGGCACTGTCATGAAGACACGCAACGCTGTTTGTTTGGTCGTTACGGCAGTGCTCGGTCTCGCCGCTTGCAGCAGCGATAAGAATGGCAGTGACCCGAACTCAGCCTTCCAGGCGTGTCTCGCGACCGTGCAAAAAATGTGCACGGTTGCCGAGCAGGACACGGCCGAGAAACTGGAAACACCCTGTGCCAGCGTGACACTGATACCGGTACCGCTGACCGACGGTACTAACTACGGCCCGAAGACGATCGACGGAGGACCTTACGGGGCGAAGATCGAGTGGAACGAGGGTGCGGGTACCGAGTTCGTGAATCCCGTCAATGTTGCGGAAGCCATCTGCCCCACGCTCGGTGTCCAGTCGTTCAAGGAGCCAGCCGCGGTCAATGCCGAACTCCTGAATCTAAGAGGTCTCGACAGTTCCCTCTACACGATCTTCCGGCCGGCTTGCATGAAAGAAGGGGAAAAGTATCCCGTCATCACCTGGGCCAACGGTACCTGCGGGTTCACGCACGGGTACGGTGCCCTGCTCGGCAATGTGGCGTCACATGGCTTTGTCGTCATCGCCTCGAATTCGACCTGGACGGCAACCGCTCCCACGAACACGGTTCAGCTGCGCGCACTCGACTACGCGGAAGCCCTCAACAATGATCCGGCGAGTATCTATTATCAGAAGCTCGACCTAAGCAAAGTTGGCGCCATGGGCCATTCGCAGGGATCGATGGCCACCTCCACTGCGGCGAGTGACCCACGCATCAAGGCGCTCATCTTATGGAACGGTGGCACGTCGAACAATAAACCGTTCCTGTACGTGTCCGGCGAAAGGGACGTCGTCGCAACGACGCCGGCTTCCCTGGCTGACGGCACGACGAGCGCGACTCAGCCGGGAGCTTGGGTCTACCACCACCAAGTGCTCGAAACCGGTGGTACCTCGACTGGACACCTGGTGCTCATGGAGCAGCCCGAGCGCGTGGTCGATATGGCCGTCGCGTGGTGGAAGTACAGGCTCAATGATGACGAAGAGGCCAAAAAAATGTTCATCGGAGACAACTGCGGTCTCTGTAACAGGACCGCGGAGTTCGAGTACGGCCACAATAGCCTCCTTCAATAAAGCGATCGGGCGGCTCTAGCGGACGGTTCGGACGCCGCTCGTCTCCACTTCGCGCGCCGGCTTGTGGAGGATGTCACCCGAGGGCAGCACTTTGAATTCAGGGTATTGCTCGGGTATGCCGCGATCGTACGCGGGTCCGCGGAAGCGTTCGCGCAAGAGTTGCGTCACCGGCAAGACGCCCCAGATCTTGCTGAGTTTGGCCTCGAGCATCTTTTCGAATTTGGCCTTGGGCGATTGGGGATCGCGCTCGCTCTCGCGCCCGAACATCGCGTCGAGCATGCGTACCTTTTGCGCCTCCATGGTGAAGAGGTCGAACTTGAAGACGACCCACAAGTACATTCCGCTTGCCAGGCGCAGACCGGGCACGCGCGTTGCGGCCGCCTTCGGATCGGCGAAGACGGCTTCGAAGGCCTCGCGCCCGTCGCCGAGGATCGTCTGTATCAAGAGCCCCGCCTCCATGTGCGTCTGTACGCCGAGAGGCGGCCTCGGCCCATGCCCGAGTACGAGGGGTTCGAGTTTGGCTTCGAGCAGTGCGCCGAGGCGTCCGTGGACGCGTTCGAAGACGCTAAGCTCCGCCGCGCTGAAGCGCTGTGCGAGCGTGGCCACGGTCTCCGGAAGCCTCGCCCAGGCCTCCCGATCACTCAGGTTGGCCGCGGTAAGAAAGTCTTCGAAGTACGCGTCCACGTCCCTTGCTCGAAGATCGGGCGAATCGGCCAACAGGGCTTGCATCATCGGTTCACCGCGTTTCACGCGGCCACGCAACGCCGAGAGGCGCGAGCGCCGCTTCCAGAGTAGGCCCTCCCAGTGGAAAAGCTCGGCGCTCGGCAGCCAGTGGTCCCAGAAGTGCGGCACGCGTTCCATGGCTGCAATGTGGGGCCCGATGACGGTTCGCGTCCACCAGTTGCCGGTTCGCTTTCGCTCTTCGAGCGTTGTCGGCACGAGCATGTAGGAGCGCATGCGCGCGGCCACGGGGACGCCTTTGTCCTTGGGGAAGCTTCCACGTTTGAACACGAACCCCTCGAAGGTGTGCCCTTCGAGGATGCGTTGCAAAAGGCAGTGCGCCTCCGTGTAGCGCGCGTGCAGATGCGGCTGCCACGCGGTGAGAACGCCGGGGATCACGAAGCCACAGTCCGGCACGCCGAAACCCATGTACACGACCGATTGGTCCCAGCGTGCGTGGTATGGGGCGATGAAGCCGGGGATCGAGCTCGGCTTGCTCGAAGCGAACTTGTATTCGAGCTCATGCCAGTTTTCGCGGTCCCATGACACCTCCGCCACCATCACGCAGCGCACGTCGGCCATCGATTTTGGGGGGAATACGCCGTAGGGGTGCAGCCAGCGCAGAGGATGCAGAGCACGGTAAAACGCCGCAGGCGCGCGCATCCACGCGCGCTTGAGGGAAAACCACACCACCCACTGGTGCCAGCCGTGTGCGAAGTAGCTGTTGAACGGAAAACAGAGAACCGCGCCCAGCGTTTGCAGAAGCACCACGCTGCGCACGAGCCACGGCCCCTCGAACGTGAACCCAATCGCGCCGCCGGCGCCGGCGAAATCGAAGTATTGCGAGAGGTGCAGATCATGCACGGTCGCCGAGTCCAGGAGCGGCACGCACAGCACCATCACGATCAAGTTGAAGTACCCGAACGTGCCGCTCAGCTGAATGACGAGCATGAGCGCCACGATCGACGCGGCCGCGATCAGGCTAGGGACACCGGGAACCAGGGCAAGGACGGTGACCGGGAGCTCCACGATGAAGAGGCACGCGAGGCCGAGCTTCAAGACGACGAGCGGCAGCTTGTGGCCGTACCACGCGAGCCGCGAGGGTAAGGGCTGGTTGACGAGAAAGCCCTTGAGAAAGCCCGAGTCCTCAGCTGTGGAGCCGATGAACTTGAACTTGCCGAAACCGAACAGGATGCGAAAGACGAGCAGGCGGTACGCCCACGCCAGGGCGGGATCGGGCGCGCTTACGGCCTCGATGTGCGGGAGGAGCAAGGTCGGCGGGAGAAACAGCCCGAGGAAGGCCGTCTCGAACAGCGCCGCGTCCCATGGGAAGTTGAGCTGGATCGGTACATCGAGCGACAGATATGCGACGTAGCAGAGGCACAGGCCCGGGAACGAAAACGGGCCGCCTGCGATTACGAAGGTGGAGGCGACGATTCCTAACCACACGAGCGCGCGCAGCGCCCGGTCGCTCGCCCCGAACCAAAGCAGCGTGGGCCAGTACGCCATGCATCGCCACAGAGAAAAATCCGCGCGCATCTGAGCGAGCTTGCGTACCGCGGGTGAGATCCCGTTTTGCCCGACGAGCGGAACGACTTGCCCCAAGAGGGATACGTAGCTGACCAGAAACACCAGGCCGACGAGTCTCGTGAAAAGCCCCCAAACCCAGGCCGGCGAGATAGCGAGCAGGGCGAACAACGACATCGTTCACGATGATGAGCCACGGCGCGTGGTCCGTGAAGGCGTTACCGGTCGCCGGTTGACTATTGGTCAATATGCATGCTAGACCGGAGGATAGGCAGCTCGCGGGGGTGTCTTCCATGCGAATCGTCGACTCACACAGCGTGCGTCGGGCCCGGGTGTTCGCGCTCGGCATGCTGGTGGCGCTGGGTGGGGCCTGCGGTACCGTCTCGGATGGTGATAGCGGCGGCGCGACCGGTGGTGCTGGCGGAATGGCGGTTCAGACCGGCGCCGCGGGCAGCACCGTCTCGGGTGGCGCCATCGGAACGGGCGGCGCCATCGGAACGGGCGGCTCCGTCGGAACGGGCGGCTCCGCGGAACTAGGTGGAGCCACGGGCCGAGGTGGCTCCGTCGGTTCGGGCGGTACTACGGGTGCAGGTGGCGCGAGGGGCACGGGCGGGGGGGCTGCGGGGGCGGGGGTGGCCAAACCGCCATGCCTCGCGGATCCAAGCAGCGCCGTCATCATCGGCGATTCGTACATCACGGGTTTTGTTTCGCCGGCGTTTCAGCCCGCTCTTGGGGCGCTCTACCCAGCGGCGAACCAGTTCCGTAACTACGCGGTGGCAGGTACGTCGATGGCGTCCGGCGGCCTCGGCACGATCCCGCCGCAACTCGACCAAGCCGTCCGGGCGAACCCGACCATGAAGCTCGTGATCATGACCGGAGGCGGCAACGATATTCTCCTGTGTGACACCATCAAATACCCGGGGTGCGCGAATACCTGCAAGGCGGCGGGCTCCTCGACGCAGAAGGTATGCACGGACATCGTGAATACCGCCGTTACGGCATCGGAGCAGCTCATGGCCAAGTTGACCGACGCGGGCGTGAAGGACATCGTCTACTTCTTCTACCCACACATCACCGCCAGCAGCGGCGGGTACAAGGAGATTCTCGACTACTCCTCGCCCCGCGCCAGAGCGTCGTGCGAAACCACCTATGCGCGATCCGCTGGCAAGGTCACCTGTCACTTCGTCGACCTCATCCCCCCGTTCGCGGCTGCGGGCGGCGACCTAAACGTCGCCAACTTCGCGTTGGACGGCATCCATCCATCTCAGGCGGGCCAAAACATCATCGCCCGCGAGGTCTGGACGGTCATGCAGAACCGCTGTCTCGGACAACCGTCGTCGGCCGGATGCTGCACGCCGTAAACCGGCCTGGGGGGGCTGGTTACGGCGTGCAGCATCCGGCCGCAACCGGCCTGGGGGGATCGACTCAGCGCATGTACTCGTAGTACTCGACGCCGAGGTCTTGGAAGCTGGTCTCGTAGGTCGTGCCGACGCGACTGATCACGAACTCGTCGTGCGGACGATAGTCGAGCCCCGGCATCTCGCGGTGGTCGTGCAAGCTCTCGTATTGCGCCTTGCCGAGGTCGATCGCGCCCTCGAGCGATCGCCTGATATGCATGCGCCTGGCCGCTGCTTCCCAACCTTCGACCGGCGAGATCGGGATCGACTCAGCTGCGTCGCCGCTGCCGTAGCCGACGGCGACCATATTGGTGCGCGTGAGAGCCTGGCCCGTCTCCGCGCCCTCTTCCAGGCCCGCGGCGATCCAGCCCGGTAGCGCCGCGCTGTATAGATTGCCGAGCGCCTTCACGGTCTCGGCGCCCAGGCTCATTTTTTGCGCGAGCAACTCGCGGAAGGCGGGCCGCTTGCGCAAGACCGCGGCGACGGCGCTGGTGGCGGCGTAGGGATCGATTTGCGCATCGCCACTGAGCATGTGAGCGAACAGGTCGGGAGAAGAGGTGGCTTCCCGTACCACCTCGGCCGCGGGCACCTTGGCTTCGTCGCACAGCTTGGCGAGCTCGTCGTGGTGGTGATCTCCACGGGCGAGCCCACGCACGTAGAGGAAGGACATCGCGCGCACCGGCATCAGGTGAAAGGGCCGATGAAAGAACAGGCTCTTCACGCTCTGGTAGTAGCTGCCGGCCGACACATCCAGCCGCCGCAGCATGGCTTCCACCGCTTGCACCGTCTCGTCGATGTACGCGAACGTCGAATAGTCGCCGCTGAACACCGGGAAATCGTTGGGTCGCGTGGTCCTCGAGGCGTAGCCTTCGGTGAAATGCCGGGCGAAAGGTTTGCGAAAATCGGGCCCGCGATAGTCGGATGCGCTGCCCGCATGAACCAAATCGACCGCAAACAGCTTGGGCTCGCGCTCCACCAACATGGCCACCGCGCCGGCGCCTTGGGTTTGCTCGCCGCTCGTGCCGCGCTCGTATTCGGCGACGTCGGCGCTGACCACGATCGCCAGCTGGTCACGGCCGTCGAACGCCACGTAGCGCAGCGCGCTCTTGAGGGCGTAAATGCCGCCCAAACAAGCGTGCTTGAACTCCGGAACCTCCAGGCTGCGCGGTAGTCGAGGTCGCCCCAGCGCCTCCAGCGCGCGGTCCAACATCCCGCGCACGATCACGGCCCCGGCCGCATTGTCCGTGCTGGACTCGGTGCCAAGCCCCAAAAAGCCGATCCGCCGCGGATCGATCTCATTCTCGAGAATCAGGCGCAGGGCCGCGTTCGCGGCCATCGTATACACGTTCTCGTGCCGGCCACAGACTCGAAAGCTGTCGCCCACGACCGCTCGAACCTTGTCCCAATTGTTGCCGGTCCAGTCGCACCAATCACGCAGCACGACCCGAAAAGGTGGGACGTAGAGGCTCATCGCGCTCACGCCGGGAAGCGATGGATCGTTCATAGCGTCCTTTTGCATGACGTCCTCATGGCCCGCCGAGGAACTCGGCGAGATGGCGGGCCAGCGCCTGGGGTTGATCCCGCTGCATCAGGTGGCCGGCGTCGGGCAGCACGATGCTGCGGTGTTGGCGGAAGGCAGCCCAGCGCCGGCGGGCCTCGGCTTCTGGAAGACGGATCCCGGAACGCTCCCCCTCGATGAGCAGGACGGGGCAAGTGATCTGGGACCAGATCGTGGCGGCCTGCTCGAGATCGAAGTCCGACACGACCCCGACGGTGAGGCGCGGATCGTGTTTGAAGCGCAAGCGTCCGTCCGGACCGGGCCGGGTGCCCTTCTCCGCCAGGCGCTGGGCCAGCTCCGGGCGCAGCGTGGGATCCGTTCTCTGCAACCTCGCGGCCGCCTCGGCAATGCTGGCGTAGCTGCTCTGCGGCCGCGCTTGTACATCGGCGCGCCGGCGAAGCCAGCGCGAAACGCGTTCTGGCAAAGGATCGTCCCAGGGTCCTTTGCCGGGTAGTCCCGTACCTTCCATGATCACCAACCGCTCCAGTGCCTGGGAGGACACGCCTGCGTAGAAGCCGGCGATGAAGCCACCCATCGAGTGTCCCACCAGCGACACGCGCGCGCGCCGCACAAGCGGGATGAGCTCATGGAGATCGGCAAGGTAGTCGGGAAAGTGGTAATTGCCACCGACACCCACGCGGTCGCTGTCTCCGTGGCCGCGCAGGTCCACGGATACGACGTGAAAGTGGCCCGCCAAGCCAGACTCGACTGTCTCCTCCCATGCCCAAGCGTTCTCCAGGAACCCGTGCAACAGCACCACGGTGTGCTCGAGCGCCGTCTCACCGCCGCCCCACTCGAGGATGTGGATGCCCAGCCCCGAAGGCAGGGCGATTCGACGAGGAGTCAAGGCCATGGCTGCATCCTACCCACTATCGACTGCGTGCGAGCGGCACCAACCAGCTTACCTGGCTTACTGACCGATGGTCAATATGCTCGGGCACGAGACTGTCGCACGACCGCTATTGACTTAAAGTCAGTGGATTGGTATCCCCGGTCGAAGAGGCGAAGTTCGCATGGTCGACGCGGTCGAGCTTGGGAAACGGGGGACGGTCGGGATCATCACGGTCGACAACCCGCCCGTGAACGCGCTGGGGCAGGCCGTGCGCGAGGGGTTGATGCTGGCAATCGGCAGGGCGCTGGCGGACAGCGACGTGAAGTCGCTCGTCCTCTGGTGCAAGGGACGTACATTCATCGCGGGCGCGGACATCACCGAGTTCGGCAAGCCGCCGCAGGAACCGGTGCTCGGAGAGGTCGTCCGCGCCTTCGACCATAGCGAGAAACCGGTGGTGGCGGCTATCCATGGCACCGCTCTCGGCGCCGGTCTCGAGCTCGCGTTGGCCTGCAACTACCGCGTGGCGCTGGCGAGCGCGAAGTGCGGGCTACCCGAGGTCAAGCTCGGGATCATTCCTGGCGGCGGGGGCACGCAGCGGCTGCCGCGCCTCATCGGCGTGGAGAGGGCGCTTGACATGATCACGAGCGGCGATCCGATCAGCAGCGCGGAGGCGCTGGCCCTGGGGCTCGTCGATGCGCTCGTCGCCGGCGACCTGCTGGCGGGCGCGGTCGAGTTTGCCCAGACGGTACAGGACCGGCGGCCGCTGCCGCACGTGAGCGAGCGGAACGACCACATCGATAGAGCTAGGCAACACCCCGAGCTGTTCGACGCCGCGGCCCAGGCGGTGGCCAGGCGATCGCGCGGGGCCGAGGCGCCGCTCCGCAGTCTGGCCGCGGTGAAGGCTGCGGTCGATTTGCCCTTCGAGGAGGGTCTGCGTCGGGAGCGGGAGCTCATCGTGGAAGCCTTCTCTTCGCCCGAATCGGCGGCGTTGCGCCACGTGTTCTTCGCGGAGCGCGCCGCCGGAAAGGTTCCGGACATCGGCAAGGAAATTCCGGCGCAGGCGGTGGCGTCGGCCGCCGTGATCGGCGCGGGCACCATGGGGGGCGGTATCGCGATGACCCTCGCCAACGCCGGCATTGCGGTGCGGCTGGTCGATCGCGAGCCGAGCGTGGTGGAAAAAGGCATGGCCATCATCAGAGGCAACTACGCGGCCAGCGTGAAGAAGGGACGGCTCTCACAGGCGGAGATGGACGCGCGCATGAGCACCATAACGCCGGCCACGAGCTGGGACGGCATCGAGCGCGTGGACCTCGTCATCGAAGCGGTGTTCGAGGACATGCAACTCAAACACGAGGTGTTCGCGAAGCTCGACGCGGTTTGCAAGCCGGACGCGATCCTCGCCACCAACACGTCCACGCTGAACGTCGACGCCATCGCACGGGCGACCAGACGTCCCGGGCAGGTGATCGGCTTGCACTTCTTCAGCCCGGCCAACGTCATGCGCTTGCTCGAGATCGTACGCGGCCAGGAAACGACGAAAGTGGCTGTGGCGACCGCCATGCAGCTGGCCAGGGATATCGGCAAGGTCGGCGTGTTGGTGGGCGTGTGTGACGGCTTCGTCGGCAATCGCATGCTTCATAAGTACTTCCGAGAGGCCAACTTCCTCGTCGAGGAAGGGGCGCGCGTTGGGCAGGTCGACCGGGTCATGACCGAGCTCGGCATGGCGATGGGTCCGTTTACGACCAGCGACCTGGCGGGAATCGACGTGGGCTGGCGCATCCGCAAGGCCAAGGGGCCGCCGCCTCGCGATGAACGTTACTCCGGCACGCTGCCAGATCACTTGGCGGAGATGGGCCGATACGGGCAGAAGACGGGACGGGGCTACTACCGGTACGAGGCGGGCTCGCGCGCGCCCATCCCGGATCCCGAGGTCGACGAGCTCATCCGGCGGGTGTCCGAGCAGCTCGGCATCAAGCTGCGCCCGGTGAGCGACCAGGAGATCCTGGAGCGCTGTCTCTACGCGATGATCAACGAAGGGGCCAAGATCCTCGAGGAGAAGATCGCATTGCGCGCTTCGGACATCGATACTGTGTGGATCCACGGCTATGGATTCCCGCCCCACCGGGGCGGCCCGATGTTTCACGCCGACCAGATCGGCCTCGGCAAGATCCTCGACCGCATCCGCGAGCTGCGGCGGACGCACGGCGAGATGTGGCGGCCCGCGGTGCTCCTCGAGCGGCTGGTGGCCGAGGGGAGAGGGTTTGCCTCCGTCGATCAGTGACCTGTTCGACCTCGGCGGCAAGACGGCGGTCGTCACCGGCTCCTCGCGCGGTATCGGGCGGGCGATCGCGGAGCGTCTCGCGGAAGCGGGCGCGCGGGTGGTGGTCTCGAGCCGCAAGCAGGAAAAATGTGAGGAGGTCGTGCGGGCGATCGGTGCCCGCGGTGGCCACGCCACGGCGGTGGCCTGCAACATCGGCCGCAAGGAAGAGCTCCAGCGGCTGGTGGCCGAGACGCGCAACCGGTATGGGGGGATCGACGTGCTGGTCTGCAACGCGGCGGTAAACCCGCACTACGGCCCGAGCCAGGAGATTGCGGACGACGCCTTCGACAAGGTGATGGGATCCAACGTCCGGAGCAACCACTGGCTCTGTCAGATGGTCATCCCCGAGATGGCGGAACGGCAGGACGGCGTGGTCATCATCGTGTCGTCGGTGGCCGGCCTCACGGGCTCGGCGGTGCTCGGCGCCTATGCCATCAGCAAGGCGGCGGACATGCAGCTCGCGCGCAACCTAGCGGTCGAGTGGGGCCCCCACAACGTGCGCATCAACTGCATCGCGCCCGGCCTGGTCCGCACCGACTTCGCGCGCGCGTTGTGGGACAGCCCAGAGATCCATGCGCGCGCCGTGGCGGGCACTCCGTTGCGTCGCATCGGCGAGCCCGACGACATCGCGGGCGCGGCCGTGATGCTGGCCTCCCGGGCCGGACGGTTCGTGACCGGGCAGACCATCGTCATCGACGGTGGGGTGACCATCGCCGCCCGCGGAGTCGGGTAGCGCGTCACCGGCGTCGACACGAACATCCCGCGACGGCGATCTTCGCAGAGCACATCTCACAAATAGCCACACACCCTCGCTTCGCTCGGGAGTGGCTAGCCGCCGGGCGAGGAGCCGGCGATGTCGGTGGTGCAGACCTGGGCACACGCAGAAACGGCTGCAAGAACGCTGGCGACGTTCCCGGTCAACGTCGCGGCGTCCAGCCTCCCGCACTCCGCCTCGGCGAACTGCTGCCTGCACTCGTAGGCTTTGTCTCCGTGATACCTCTGGTTCGGCTGACACCAACTGACCGAACAGGCGCTCTGGATGATCAACGATTCGCAAGTTGCTTGCTTCCCACCGAAAGCGGCGCGCGCCACAGCCGAAACAACGTCATCGCAAGAAAACACCTTCGCGCACATTGCCTTGGACACCTGCTTGCAAGCGTCAGCCTCGGGAATGCTGTGGGGGCCGCCATCGCCACACGAAAGCAGCCACACCCCCAAAGTGAACGTCGTGATGGACTTCATGAGCTGCTCCTGATGCGCCTCGGGGCGCGTCGTCGTTATCCGGTGCGGCGGTTAGTGGACATCAGAACAGCGACGAACAACTCTTCTTCGCCGCGGAATACGGGAAGACGGTGATGAAGTCGAAGCACATCTCGTCAGAGGTGCGCGGTCCGAAGGTGACAGCCGACGGGTTGGGGTTGTCGTAATAGCAGGTGGTACGTAGCGTGTCGCCCGGCATGACCTGGCGGCGCGGGTCGATCTTGTAATGCCTCTGGCCGTCGAAGCTCCAGGTGCCGAGCGGCACATTCGACAAATCACCCATGTTCGTCACGCCGCGCGTGTGTTGCGTCTTGAACCCGGTGCCGAGCAGGTGCATGTGGGGCGAGGTTCCGATGATCGTGATGGGAGTGTTACCGTCGGCGGCGAGATCCGAACAGTTGCTGTTCACGGCGTAATCGTTGGCGTTGGCCGGAATGCTGAACAGCGTGGTGCCGAGCGAGACGATGCCGGCGGCGTTGGGCCTGGGCGTGGTGGTGGTGCAGAACGCGACGCCGCTGGCGTCGGCACCGTCGGCATAGCGCTGATTGTTGTAGTGAATCTCGAGCTGAAAGTAGGGGTAATCGAGGACCAGACCCACGTCCGGATCCATCACCGAGTTCTGTCCACCGGGGGCCCAACCGGAGACATGGGTGCGCCCGGTCGCGCTGCAGTTGGTTGACACGGCCCCGTCGGTGAGCGCGGTGCTGGTCCCGTAGAGAATGAAATGATGGATGACCCGCGCGTCGTCGATGATGGGCGCCGAGGCAATAGCCTGCTCGCCGCTGGCGAACGGCGATTTGAAATTGAAGCAGACGTACTGGTCTCTGGTGGGATTGGGTACGACGTACTTCGCGGTCGTGGACCCCGAGGCGTGTGCCGTGAAGAAGCGGGTCGGGGTGCAGGGCAGATGCTCGGGGCCGATGCCGCCGCTGACGATGCCGCCCGCCCCGCCCGTGCCGGTGATCGACGCGCCCGATCCGCCCGTTGCGGTGGTCGAGCCGCCCATTCCGCCCGTGTCGGTGATCGAGCCGCCGGTTGCGCCCGTGCCAGTGATCGAGCCGCTCGTCCCCGAGCTGCTGCCACCGCTGCCACTCACCACGACTGACCCACTGCCGCCTGTCGGCACGCCGCTTCCACCCTGGGCGGAAGTACCAGCGGTGGCGCCGGCGCCGGGACCCGGGTTTACCGACTCGCCGACGGCGCACGCTAACGTGAAGGACAACAATAGCGAAAATGCGACAACGGTTCGTGTCATGGCACGACCTCCGAGATCAGGGCGAAACGGCCCCAGACCTCACTCTTCCCCCTGGTTGACCATAAGTCAATAGGTACGTGTCTATCGTCTCGAGACCCACGCGCGGGTGTGTTTTCCTCAGGCCGCCCAGCGGATGATGCGTTCCGCCAGGGTTGCTATGTGCTGGTCCCGATCGAGCTCGTTCAAGACTTCGTGGTAAAGACCCTGGAGCACGACGAGCTCCTTGTCCTGGCTCGCCGCGCGCGCGAACAGGCTCTCGGTGGCGGGCGTGGACGCTACGCGGTCGTCGCCGGCAGCGAGGCAGAACAGGGGCAACGTGATGCGCGCGGCGCTCGTCATTAGCTGGGCCTGTGCGGTCTCGATTTCGGCGAACCAGCGCACGGTTACGTGGGAAAAGTGATGAGGGTCTTGGTCGTAGCGAGCCGCGAGATCGGCATCGTGTGTCAGCGCTGAGCCTTTGAGCCCGGAAGGTTGCGAAAGCGTCGGCACGAGCCGGCTCATGACTCGGCCGGCCCAAGCCTTTGCCTTGGGAACCGGTCGTGCCAAGCCAAAGAAGGGCGAGGTCATCGCCAGCCCCGCGAAACGTGTCGGCGCCTCCGCCGCCACGATGGCCGAGATCAAGCCTCCCAGGCTATGGCCGAACAGCACCGGCTTCTTTCCCACCGGCCAACGGTCATGGCGCTCGAGCTCGCCGAGAACGGCGTTCACGTCGTCCACGTATTCGCTGAACGAATCAACGTGCCCCCGTCGTCCCTCGGACCGACCATGGCCGCGGAGATCGTACGTCGCCACGAGCAGCCCGCTCTTGGTCCAGGCGTCGATCACCCGATCATAACGACCCGCGTGTTCGGCGTAGCCGTGGCTGAGCAAGACGGCGGCGCGCGTGTTTTGCGCGGGAGCAAAGATCTCGACGGCCACGCGGGGACCGTTGGCCCGTCGTATGTGGGATACGCCTCCCATCGTCGACTGGCTCACGTTGCCAGAACTATTGAGAACGGGTCAATAGGGATTCGCGTTCGTGTTAGGGTCGAACGGATGGACTTCGAGCCGAGCTCCAAGTCGAAAGCGATTCTCGCTCGGGTGAGGCGCTTCATGGCCGAGGAGATCGAGCCGATCGAGGCGCAGGTGATGCGCGAGATGGCCGCGCTCGATGGGGGAGGGGACTGGCGCGCTTGGAAACCTCACCCCGTGGTCGAGGCGCTCAAGGTCAAGGCCAAGGGGCAGGGCCTCTGGAACCTGTTCCTCACCGACCCGCAATTGGGGGCGGGACTCACCACGCTCGAGTACGCGCCCATCGCCGAAGCCATGGGGCGCAGCCTCATCGCGTCCGAGATCTTCAACTGCAACGCGCCGGACACCGGCAACATGGACCTGCTTTGCGCTTACGGCTCCGACGAGCAGAAGCGCTCGTGGCTGGATCCGCTGCTAGCGGGTGAGATCCGATCGGTCTTCTGCATGACCGAGCCGGACGTCGCCTCGTCCGACGCCACCAACATGCAGGCCACCGCGGTCGTCGACGGCGCCGAGGTGGTGCTGAATGGAACCAAGTGGTGGTCGAGCGGCCTCGGCGATCCGCGGGCCCGGGTGGCGATCTTCATGGCCCATACGCCCGACCCGGGCGCCGACCGGCATCACCAGCACACCATGGTGCTGGTGCCGCTCGGTGCGCCGGGCGTGACCATCGAACGCATGCTGCCCGTGTTTGGCGCGTATGACGCCCCTCACGGGCATGGCCAGGTCTGCTTCGAGGCGGTGCGTGTCCCGCTTGCCAACGTCATCGGCGGACCGGGGCGGGGCTTCGAAATCGCGCAGAGCCGCCTCGGCCCCGGTCGCGTGCACCACGCCATGCGCTGCCTCGGCGCTGCCGAGCTGGCGCTGGAGCTGATGATCGACCGGGGCATGAAGCGCACGGCATTCGGAAAGCCGCTCCTCAATCTGGGCGGCAACCGCGAGCGTGTGGCCGAAGCGCGCATCGCCATCGATCAGGCACGACTGCTCACGTTGTTCGCCGCCTGGAAGATCGACCACGTGGGTGCTCTGGGCGCCCTGACCGAGATCTCGGCCATCAAAGTGGTGGCCCCGAACGTCCTTCAGCGCGTGGCCGACGACGCGATCCAGATCCATGGCGGGGCGGGGCTATCGCACGACACGCCGCTGGCGGCGATCTTCGCGCGGGCGCGGGCGCTGCGGCTGGCCGACGGCCCTGATGAGGTTCACAAGGGTCTCATCGCGCGCATCGAGCTTTCCAAACGGGGTTTCGACCGGCGGTGATCTCCGACCACGAAGGAGCGGTGCGCGCCGGCGAGGAGCTGGACGTGGCTTCGATCGACGTCTGGTTGAAGGCGCGCCTGCCCGGGCTGACGGGCCCACCGGCGGTCACCCAGTTCTCGGGGGGAGCGTCGAACTGGACCTATCGGCTCGCCTACCCGGGCCGCGACCTCATCCTGCGCCGCCCGCCGGGCGGCACCAAGGCCAGGTCCGCGCACGACATGGCCCGCGAGTACACGGTGCAGAAATCGTTGCGCCCGTTTTATCCGTACGTGCCGGACATGATCGGGCTTTGCCAAGACGGTTCCGTCATCGGTAGCGACTTCTACGTCATGGAGCGGATCGACGGGATCATCCTGCGCGCGCGCCCGCCCAAGGGCTTAAGCCTCGATCGAGCGGCCACGCGCGCGCTCTGCCTGGCGGTCATCGACAAGCTCGTCGAGTTGCACGGGATCGATCCCGGCGGCGTGGGGCTGCTGGCGCTCGGCAAGGGGCCCGGCTATCCGAAGCGCCAGATCGATGGCTGGTCCGACCGCTACGAGAGGGCCCGCACCTGGAACGTTCCCAGCTTTCGCTACGTCCGGGATTGGCTGCGGGCCAACACACCCGACGACGTCGCCACCTGCGTCGTGCACAACGATTTCCGGTTCGATAACGTCGTGCTCTCGCCGGCCGATCCCACCCGCGTCCTGGGCATTCTCGATTGGGAGATGGCAACGCTCGGCGATCCATTGATGGATCTCGGCGGTGCTCTCGCTTACTGGGTGCAGGCCGACGACGATATCATCCGGCGCGCCATGCGCCGCCAGCCCACGCACCTTCCCGGCATGCTCACGCGCAAAGAAGTCGTCGATTACTACCTCGAGCGGCGCAACCTCACCGTGGACAACTGGGCGTTCTACGAGGTGTATGGCCTGTTCAGGCTGGCCGGCATCATTCAGCAAATCTACTATCGCTACCACCATCGACAGACGCGCAACCCTGCCTTCCGGCGTTTCTGGTTGCTGGTCGGTTACCTCGACTGGCGCTGCCGCCGCATCATCGCCCGGAGTCGCTGCTGATGGCGCAGGTGCTGTTGGTCCGGCACGCGCAAGCGGGCGTTGTGGGGCCACATTACGACAGGCTGTCGGATCTGGGCCTCGAGCAGGCCCGCCGCTTGGGGGCTGCGCTCGGGCCTCGGCTGCCGAGGGTCGACGCTGTATTCAGTGGGACGCTCACGCGCCACCGCCGGACGGCCGAGGCCTGTCTGGCCGCGGCCGGTATCACGCGGGCCCCGGAGCTGGCGCCGGGCTTCGACGAGTTCGACTTCCGCGAGGTCATCGAGCGTTACGAGATCCCGGCCGGTGAGGAGATCGACGCCATCGTGAGCGGCGCCATCCGGCGCTGGATCGGCGGTGGCGTCGACCACGAATATCGCGAATCCTGGTCGCGCTTTCGCGTCCGCTGTACGGCCGCCCTGGACCGGGTGATCCGGGCGGTGGGCCCCTCCACGACGTCACTGGTGTTTACGTCGGGTGGGCCGATCGCCGCCATCTGTCAGAGCCTGCTCAACATCCCCGACGGCGGCGTCCCACCGCTCATCGGCTCGCTGGTGAACTGCGGGGTGACCAAGGTGATCTTCGGCGCCAGCGGCGTGCGCCTGTCGACGCTGAACGATCACGGCCACCTCGAGGCGGGTCCGACCGGGCTCATCAGCTACCGCTAGCCGCTCTCGCGCGCAGCGCGAGTTTGCGGCTATTTGTGCGACAGTCTCCTAGCGGCGCGCCGCTACGGCGGCAACAGCGCGTCGATGATCGCGGTGAGCCACGTGCCCGCGCGTGAGTCGAACAGATTCATGTTCGTCGGGTCTTCCCATATCGCCCACCCGACGCCCGCGCTGTCGCACTGCTGGCGGACCATCGTCACGAGCCGGGCGCGCGAGTCCAGCGCCCCGCCACTCTGCGGTCCCCATTCACCGTTGTAGACGGTGCGCCCCTGAGCCTGCCGGTAGGCGACGATGAGCGCGATCTGCGCCGCTATCGTGGCTGGGCCCGAAGGATTGGCGGCGGCGGGCTTGGTGTTGTAGTCGATGAACCATTGATTGGCCCAGGCCGTATCCTTGGCCGCCTGGACTGGATTGATCGGCGTCGCCGGAGGACCGGGAAAGATCACGCCCGTCGTGAGATAGGCCGGACCCATCCAGGCCATCCCTTGGAACGTGAACAGCTTCGGCTCGTAAAGGTGGATCGAGGCCAGGATGTTCGCGTCGTCGGGAAGCGTTAGCGCCGACAGCTTGGTCGGATCGGCCCAGAACACCGAGTCGACGATCAGCAACCGCCGCGGGTTGGTCGCGCGGATCGCCCGTATCGCGGGCAGCATGACGTCGTTCCAGGTCGCGTCGAGCTGGCCGCTCGGTTCGTTGAGCAGCTCGAACGCGACCGTGTCCGGGCGACTCTGGTAGCGGGCGGCAATCTGTGTCCAGAGCGCCGCGAAGCGATCGCGATGCGCGGTGACGTCGGCGGCGAGCTCGTCGTAAGCGTGCATGTCCACCACGACGGCGAGGTTCGCGGCCATCGCTTGGTTCAAAACGGTGTCAACCCGGCTGAAGAAGGTGGCGTCGATTGTGTAGGGGGCCGCGGCCAAGGCATGACCGCTGAACCGGATCGGTATCCGGACGTGGTCGAAGCCGCGCCGGACGATGAAAGGGAAATCCTCGGTTTGAATCACCCCTCCCCAGTCGCCTTCGTTCGGAGCTTCCAGGCGATTGCCGAGATTGATGCCCTTCTTGAAGTGGGACGCGGCGCCGGGAGGAACGCCGAAGACGAACGGCGCGGGGCCAGCTGAGCCACCGCCCGAGCCGCCACCGCCGCCGGAGCCGCCACGACCGCCGGCGCCGCCCGAGCTGCCGACTCCAGAGCCGCCGCGGCCGCCACCACCCGAGCCGGCGTCGCCCGCGCCGCCACGCCCGCCGCCACCCGAGCCAGCGCCGCCACGGCCGGCAAAGCCTCCCGCGCCCGCCGTCGCTGTTGAGCTCCCTCCAGTGCCGCTTCCCGCGACACCTCCGTTCCCGCCACCTCCGCCCGCGCCGATAGTGATGTTCCCGCCCGTGCCGAGGGTGACGCCGTTTCCGCTGGTGCCACCCGCGCCCGACGGTGCACCGGCGCGACCTCCATTTCCCGAGCCGGGATTTGAGCTCATCGTGCCTGAGCATCCGATCGCGCCGAGAATCACGAACAGACGGGCAGACGCCAAAATGCAACCCCGATGACCGCGGCCAAAGCTCATGTTTGCCATCAGGCCATACACGCCGGGCCGGGACGTGTCTTCGCATCTTGTGGCCCTCGGTGCCCGGGATCGCAAACGGCTGGCGCAGCCAGCGGCGCGCCGTAAACGTCAGGAACCGGTCGCCGGCGTGAGGCCGCGTATTACAGGCCGGTTGTTAGTCGCTCGGACGCTGGCCCGGATAAACTCGCTGCATGGGAATCGTCCTCAAGAATGAGCGGGAGCTGGCGAAGATGCGGGAGGCGGGGCTCGTCGTGCGGGCCGTGCTCGATGCGGTCGAGGCGGCGTGCGTGCCGGGGGTGACGACCGCCGAGCTGAACGCGATCGCCGAGCGCGAGCTGCGGCGGGCGAAAGCGACCTCGGCGTTTCTCGGGTACGCGCCGGGCGGGGCGCCGCCGTATCCGGCCGTGCTTTGCACCTCGGTGAACGCGGTCGTCGTCCACGGCATCCCCGACCGGCGCCAGGTGCTGCGTGAAGGGGATGTGGTCGGGATCGACTTCGCCTGTTACAAGGACGGCTACTGCGCCGACGCGGCCCGCACGGTCGCGGTCGGCGTCGTGAGCGCGCCGGCCCGCGCTCTCGTCGCCGCCAGCCAGGAGTGCCTCGAGCGCGCGATCCGCGCCTGCCTTCCCGGCGCACGGCTGGGGGACATCGGCGCCGCGATCCAAGGTCACGCCGAGGAGCTCGGTTACTCGGTCGTGCGCGATTTCGTGGGGCACGGCATCGGGCGCGCCATGCACGAGCCGCCGAGCGTGCCGAACCACGGCCGGAAAGGGTCCGGCCTGCGGCTCCGGCCCGGGATGGTGCTGGCGATCGAGCCGATGTTGAACGTCGGCGGCGCCGACGTGCGAATGCTCCATGACGGCTGGACGGTCGTCACCGCCGACGCGAGCCTGTCGGCGCACGTCGAGCACACGGTCGCCGTGACCAACGCCGGGCCCCGGATTCTTACCGCCGCCTGATCCGAAGCGACGGCGGCGGTTCTGGCCGCGGCGCTACTGTTTCTGGGCGACCAGGTCGCTGTCGATCCGGGCCATGCCCATCGGCGTCGTCATGGTGGTGGACAGCGTGACGACGTGGAGGAGATTGCCCTGCACGCAGTATTGCGACGTGTCGACCGAGCCGGCGGCGTCCGTCGTGGTCAGGGTGGTGCCGGCGGCGGTGTAGGTCCCCGACTCGCCCATGGCGCTCACGCGGAAGTTGAGACGACACGTGCACGAGCTGGTACCGCTGCACGATGCGGACTCGACCCCCTCGGGCGGTACGTCGGCATTGAGCGAGGCGTCGAGGTCGGCGCACGTCATGCCCGCGAGGCAACTGCTGGGGACCGTCTCCACCATCGTGAAGGTCTCGATCACGGAGCCGGCCGTGTAGCTCTGGTCGGCGTTGAGACTGAGCGTTCCTGTCAGCTGGAGGTTGCTGACGGAGATCGTGACGCCTGGACAGACGGCGGTTTCGAGGCTCTCTTGCAGGGCCGCGCTGTTGAGGCAAGCCCCGAGCATCCTCCAGTTTCCAACCACGTCGCCGCCGCAGGGCTGGACCTGACCGCAGCTCGGCGGAGCGCCGCTGCTGCTGCCACACCCGGAAGCGAGTCCGATGGTCATCACGCCGAGGAACAGACCACAGAGCGGATTGTGCATCCGAAAATGGTCTCACCGCGTGCCCGCGGAAGCGAACAAAATTCGCGCGTGAGACGTGTCACGGGCCGCGGTCGCGGTCCGGCGCTACTGAGCCCACAGCTCCGCTTGCGCACGGCCACCGCCGGGCAAGTTGCCGTAGCGGAACTCGACGCTGCGGATGGTGCGGCGGTCGCCGGGCAGGTCGATTACGTGCGAGCGCGTGTTGGCGGCGAACACGTGTCGGGTGCGCGGCGAGAACGAGCTGCCGTCGCCGAACGTGACGACGACGTCGTGCATCTCGAGCGCGCTGTTGTCGACGACGATCATGATTCGCCGGTAGGCGCCATCGCGCGCGCCCACGGGGATGACGTCGCGATCGTGGGTGCCGTCGACCCAGCGCTGGCCGAGCTTGTTCCAGTCGGCGCGGTACTCGGCCCGGTACTCGCGCGGTGGAACCGGGCGTTCCTCGGGGCGATGGCGGCATCCGGCACCGAAACCGAGGCCGAGGCTCAACACGGTGACGAACAGGACGAGAGCTGGTTTGGTTCGCATGCCTCCTACGTAAGGCCGATCTCCGAACCTGCAAATGCCTTGACGGTGGGCAACCGCTACCCATGTTCGCGGTGCGCGATGAAGCTCGGCGAACAGATCGCGAAGGAGATTGGCCGTGCTTGTTCGTGCTTCACCACGCGGTCTATGTCGTGGCCGCGGACGCCGCCTATCGCGCGCTCTAGCGCGAGCCGCGCCGCCGGACCTCAGATTCCTGAGGCGCTTGGGGCAGATGCGTCCGAAAACGAGCGGGCAAATGCTCATCAGCGGCCTGGCACGGCCGATGCTGGTTGGCGGCGCCATGTGGGGGATCGACCGAAGCGTGCGGATGCGCCCGTGGTTGTTGATCGCCGGCGTCATCGCGGCATGTGACGGCTCGGGCGCGAGCCCTGACGGTGGCGCCTCCGGGCGGGGCGGCAGCGGGGACGCCACGGGAAGCGCGGGCGCGACGGGAAGCGCGGGCGGTGGCGGCTCGGGTTCTGGCGCCGGCGGAACCGGCGGGGCGATGGACAGGAGCTGTCCGGCGGTCGCTCCTGCCTCGGGCGCGACGTGCACAGCGCCGAGGTCGTGTTTCTACGAGAGCTGCTCCGCGGGCGGTCGCACGGTCGCGACCTGCGGTAACTTCCTGTGGTCGATCAAGGCCGGTCCGTGCGCGTCCTTCAGGTGCGAGGGCGTCACCTGCGAGCCCGGCCAGATCTGTGTCGAGCGCGTCGGCGGTGCGCAGCTCGTCGAATGCGTCACCAACACATGCGGCACGGCGGCGGTCGGGTGCAACTGCCTGCAATCGTGTTTTGCGGACTGCACCACCACCGGGTCGGTGGAGATGGGCGTGATCGTCATATGCAACACTTGCCCGAGCAAAATGTGCGCATGAGAACGTGGAGGGGGACGCTCGCAGCGATCTCGATCGCCCTCGTGCTGGGCATCGAGGGTTGTGGCTCCGTGCGCTCGAACAGCGGCGACGGCGGAGGCCATAACGTCGTGGGGGGCGGCGGCGCGGGAGGCGAAGCCGGGACGGGAGCGGGTGGGCAGGGTGCGACCGGCACGGGTGGTCAAGCCGGCACTGGCACCGGCACAGCCGGCCACGGCGGGATCGGTCCGGCTGGCGCCGGCGGCACCACGGGGCTGGGGGGAAACGGCGGCGTCGCAGGAACCACGAGCGCGGGCCGCGGCGGTTCCGCGAGCGGCGGGGTGGGGGCGGCCGGCGGTCGCGGCGGCAACCCCGGCACCGGCGGTTCCGCCGGCGTCG
>WNGA01001871.1_pt1 | contig 71317 bp, 76 predicted proteins | sample 5400061 | NCBI WGS metagenome assembly WNGA01 (sample SAMN13153366, study PRJNA577476) | soil metagenome | isolation source: 100 cm soil or saprolite under grassland replicate 2 | place: USA:California | collected 2016-06-15
GTTCGCGCCGACGCGCACCGCAAGCTCGGCGTACTTGCGCAGGCGTTCGTTGCCGTCGGCGCTCACGCGCCGCAGCCTACCGGGAGCGACTAGTGCCCCACCGGGCAATACACGCCGGCTTCTGGCCCGCGATCACGCGCCGCAGCCTACCGAGAGCGACTAGGCGGGCGCGAGTTCGTCGCCGTGCGCGTCCAGGAGCCGCACGAAGACCTCGACGACAGCCCGATCGAACTGCGTTCCGGAGCCCTCGAGCAGCCGCTTCCGCGCCTCTTCGTTCGGCAGGCGACGGCGGTAGGGGCGGTCCGTCGTCATCGCGTGGAACGCGTCGCAGACGAACACGATCCTCGACTCGAGCGGGATCAGCTCGCCGCCGATCCGGTCCGGGTACCCCTGGCCGTCCCATCGCTCATGGCAGTGGCGCACGATCGGACGCACGTCTTCGAGGCGGCTGATCGGCGCGATGATCTTCTCGCCCAACTCCGGGTGCGTTTCCATGACCGCACGCTCCTCCGGAGTGAGCTTCCCGGGCTTGGAGAGGATGTCGGACGGGATGCCGATCTTCCCGATGTCGTGGAAGAGCGCGCCCAGCTCGAGCCGCTTGAGGTCCGCGGATGCGAGGCCGAGCTCCTTGCCGACCTTGATCGAGAGGTCGGTGATCCCGCGCGCATGCGACGAGGTGTACTCGTCGTTCGCCTCGAGTGCGTTCGCGAGCGCCTCGACCGTGTCGATGAACGTTCCTTCGAGGTGCTCGAAGCTGTTGGCGTTCGCAATCGCGAGCTTCGCTTGGTGCGCGAGCCCAGCGAGCAGTCGCAGCGGGCGCTCGAGGGAGTCGGCGTCGCGGTCCGGCATCCGCGCCGCGATGCAGCCGCGCGTGCCGTCGTCGAGCACGAGCGGCGCAACCAGGTACGGAACCTCCGTCTGCGGCGCACCGTCGATGCGCGCGACGTGCTCGGGCTCGAGCAGGAACGGATCGTCGCCGACCAGCACGCGGTCGACGAACTCGCGCGCATGATGCGCGCTGAACGCTTCCGTGCGCTGGTCCTCGTCATAGCCGTGCAAGGCCCGGGCGACGAGCTCGCCGCTGTCTTGATCCTGCAGCCACACCGACGTCCGGGCCGAATCGATGATCCGCGCCGTCTGCGAAACGGTTCGGGCCAGCACGTCCTCGAGGCCGTGCGCCGTAGCCAGCTCGCGGGCGAACTCGAGGAGTGCCTTTGCGCTCTCTGCTTCGCGCCGTTCCGCCTCGTACAGGCGCGCATTCTCGAGCGCAACGGCGGCGTGGCCGGCGAGCACCTCCAGCAGCCGAAGGTCGTCCTCGTCGAACTGGTCGAAACCGAGCTTGGAGACGACGATCGCGCCGATCACGCGTGAGCCGTAGCGCAGCGGCACCGCGAGCAGCGACTCGTCGATCTGCTGCGTGCCGACGATCGTCTCGCCGAACTCGCAGTTCGCGGCGTCGCCGGTCAGCAGCGGCTCTCCGGTCGCGACGACGTGCCCGGTGATCCCGAAGCCGACCGGGATCTTCAATACCTCCATCGTCGTCGACGCCGGCGCGGAGAGGTCGCCGCGAAACGCGATCGGAACGATCATGCCGCTCTCGACCAAAGACACGCGACAGTTGTGATAGTCGATCAGCGAACGCAGCTCGTTCGCGATCGTCATCCCGATCTCGCGCGTGTCGTTGAGCCTGTTCAGCTTGCCGGCGAGGCTCTGCAGCATTTTCAGGTGCGCGATCGAACGGATCCCGCGCGCGCTCGTCTCGTGGGACTCGGGCCGCTCGTGCGCACCCTCGCCGTAGTAGACGACCTGGTTCTTGCCGCGTGCCTTGGCAGTCATCATCGCCGCCTCCGCGCACGAGATCAGCTCGCGCGGGTTCGATGCATGCTCCGGCCCTTCCGCGAGGCCGATCGACAGCGTGAGCCGGCCCGAGGGCTCGAACTCCTGCGCGGCGACCTGTTCCGTGATCCGCTCGGCGAGATACTCGGCGTTCAGCGCGTCGGTTCCCGGCATGATCACGGCAAACTCCTCGCCGCCGAGACGGCAGACGACGTCGGATCCGCGCGCGGTGGCGCGCAGCGTCGCGGCGAGCTGCACCAGGATCTCGTCTCCGGCGGCGTGCCCGTAGATGTCGTTCGCGCGCTTGAAGTCGTCGATGTCGAGCATCAGCACGCCGACGGGCTCGTGCGAGCGTGAGGCGCGCTGAAGCTCGGCGCGGAGCCGCTCGTGGAAGTAGCGGTGGTTGTACAGGCCGGTCAATCCGTCGGTCTGCGCCTGATGTTCGAGGCGCGCCCTGATCTGCGCGTTGTCCAGAGCAAGTGCAGCTGCGTCCGCATAGCGCTTTGCGAGCTCGAACTCGTCGTCGTTGAACGACGCGTCGTCGCCGATCCGGTAGATGTTCAGTGCGCCCTTCAGCGCTCCGCGCGCGATCAGCGGCACGACGATCAGCGCCTCCGGCTCGACGGGGGTGCCGGGCACGATCCGCACGCGCGGGTCGAGGTGCGCGGCGTTCGTCACCACGGGCTCACGGTGCTCGACGGCCCAGCCCGTAATCCCCTGGCCGAAAGATACTGTCGCGTTGATGATCTCCTCTGCCCACTCGCTGCGCACGAGCACGGGCAAGAGCTCGGGGCGCGATGCATCGACCTCGTAGATGACGAGCTCCTCGTAGGGAACGAGCTCACCCAGGGTGTCGGCGATGCGCTCGAGCAGCGCATCGAGGCTCTGCTCCGAGAGCACGTCGTGGAAAACGTCGGCGAGTCCACGGTACGACTCGACGAGGGCTTGGGCGCGCGCGAGCCCCTCGACGGGCTCGGGCACGAGCCGGACCGGCGCGACGCGCGCCTGGACCGCAGAACGAGATGCGTGCTCCGCGCTACTCATGGATTCCGGTGTTGCCGCAGTAACTCCTTCAAAAGGAGGGCCTCGGCACAACCATCGCTGTTCCGAGGACCGTGGACTCCCCCCGAAAGGGGGAATCGGGGCCGCAGGGAAGACTTGATTCCCAGGTCGCGGGTAGGCAGGACGCGATGGCAACCGTCGACACCGGCTCGGCCGCCGAATATCTGCCGCAATCGCGCTCGCTCTCGGCTCTCCGCGACGCGGCCTCGGGCTGCAAGGCGTGCCCGCTGTGGCGGACCGGCACGCAGACGGTCTTCGGTGAGGGGAAGAAGGCCTCGGACGTGATGCTCGTCGGCGAGCAGCCGGGCGACCAGGAGGACAAGGCCGGGCGCCCGTTCGTCGGGCCGGCGGGAATGCTGCTGGACGAGGCGCTCCAGGAGGCGGGAATCGACCGTTCGCGCGCCTACGTCACGAACGTCGTCAAGCACTTCAAGTGGCAGGCGCGCGGCAAGCGGCGCATCCACGCGAAGCCGTCATGGAGCGAAACCATGGCCTGCCTGCCCTGGTTCGAGGCCGAGCTCGAGGCGGTGCGGCCCCAAGTCCTGGTCTGCCTCGGCGCGACGGCAGCCCAAGCCCTGCTCGGCCGCCAGTTCCGTGTCACGAAAGAACGAGGCAAACCGGTGGAGTCACAACTCGCCCCGCACGTGCTGGCGACCATCCACCCCTCGGCGGTCCTTCGATCGGACGACCGCGAACGTGAGTTCCAAGGACTCGTCGCCGACCTGAAGTTCGTCGCCACCTTTCTCCACTGATCGGCTCACGGACCGAAACCGAAGCGGCGACCTCTCGGTCGCCGCTCGAGTCACGCGCGCACCGCGCGCAGCAAGCTACGTCGGGCGAAATCCCTTTCGCCCGAGAAACTAATCGCCCCAATCGAAGTCGCGCGAGGTCTGGCCCCACAGCGAATCCTCGATCGACGTGTTGTCCTCCGCGGCCTCCGAGGAAGGCCAGTCGATGGTCGCCGTCGCCGTGTGGGCGGCGACGGCGGGCTCGCCGTCGAGCGTCTCCTCGAGCCTCGCCTGCTCCTCGGTCTTGAACAGTGGGTGGTTCTCGAACGGATCCACGGACTTGTAGTTCTCGAGCGGCAGGTCGGGCTGCAGGGCGGCGTTGCGCTGCTTCAACTCGAGGTGTTCCTGGATCGCTTGTGCGAAAAGGGACGGGCTTTCAACCGGCAATGCTCTCCTCCTGATGTCTCCCGCGGCCGAAGTTGACGGCCGATTGTAGCCCTTTCGAGGGCTTTCTTCTACGAACGGTAGAACCCCTCGCGGACGCCCCGATCAGCCGGAGCGGTCAGGACGCGATTTTTGCCGCGCCGTTTGGCTTCGTAGAGCGCCGCATCCGCCGCTGCGAGGAGGTCGTCGCCCGACCCGTGGTCGGGATGCGCGGCGACTCCGAAGCTCGCCGTGACGTGAATCGACTCGCCGTCCTGCGTCAGGATCGTCCGGCGCTCGAGCGCCGTGCGCGCGCGTTCGGCGAGTTGCGATGCCCCCGCGAGGTCGGTGGCAGGCAGAAGCAGCGCGAACTCTTCGCCGCCCCAGCGGGCCGCGACGTCGACCGCGCGAACGGTGTCCCGAAGCACGGAGGCGAGCTCGCGGAGCACGTCGTCGCCCGCGAGGTGGCCGAAGCGGTCGTTGACGTTCTTGAAGTCGTCCAGGTCGCAGAGCACCAGCGCGACGGGGCCGCCGAAACGCGCGGCACGCATGAGCTCCGCATCGAGGACCTCCTGCGCGTGTCGCCGATTCGCGAGTCCGGTCAATCCGTCGACCAGTGCCTGCTGCTCGACGATCCGGTGCAGCCGGGCGTTGTCGAGCGCGACGACCGCATGCCCCGCGAGCGACACCGCAGTGAGCGTGTGCTCTTCGTCGAACCCGTCGCCGACGAGCGTCAGGTGGCCGAAGCTGACGTCGCCCGCCCGCAGCGGGACCTCGATCCGCTCCTTCCCGTCGTGGGCGCCCACGCGGGCGGCGACGCGGCCGTCCACGAGCACCAGGCCGCCGGTGGCGCCGGTCGCCTCGACCTCGGCGTCGAGCACGACCCGAAGCAGCTGATCGACGTCGTGCGTCGCGGCCAGCGCTTCGCCGAAGAGCGTGATCGCATCCTGCAGCCGTTCGCGTTCCGACTCGAGCTCGTGCAGCCGTGCGGAGAGCTGCGCGGCCATTTCGTTGAATGAGCGCGCGAGCGTCGCGAGCTCGTCGCGACCGGAAACGGGAACGCGCCGTTCGAGGTCGCCCGCGGCGATCGCGTTCGCCGCGCGCACGAGTCGCGCGACGGCGCGGACGATCGAGCGCCCTTCCAACCAGGCAACGAGGCTGACGAGGATCAGAAGGGCGAGCAGCGCGACGACGAGGCGCTGCTTCGTCTGCCCGCTTGCAGAGTCGATCTGCGCCTGCGGCGTGAGCGCGGCGATTCTCGCCGAGCGCGCGCCCTCGAGCGGTGCAGACACCAGCGCGCGAAAGCGCTCGCCACCGAGGCGAACCGTCGTCGCTCGCCCCGTCGCCGTGGAGACCGACCCTTGCGGCCCTGCGATCACGCGACCGTTCTCCATGAGTGCGATGCGATCGCCCTTCTCGAAGCCGGCGCGCTCGTGCAGCTGCCTGACGAGCCGCACATCGAGCGGGACGAAGCCGATCACCTTGCCGAGCTCCCTTTTCGGCCCGATCACGGCCACGGAGCGCTCGGCCGCGAGCGCGGGGTGCGGGCCCAGTTGAAGGCCCGGCGCTTCGATGCGGAGCGAGGAGGAGTCGTCGAGCAGGCGCTGCAGCTTCGAGCGGTCGTGGCGGGCCAGCGCGGACGCGAAGCCGGGCCGGCGGGCAAGCCGCTCAGCCTCGTTGGTGATCCGATCCACCTCGTCGCCGTAGACGGCGAATGCAGCTCGGAGTCCGGACTCGAGGCGTGCGTCGGCCTCCCGTGTCTCACTCCGCGCGGCGATCGACGAAAAACCCCAAAACGCAGACAGAAGCGGGATCAGCGCGAGGAAAACGAAGTACCCGACGAGTTTGACTTTGAAGCTGCCCATTTCCCTTTAAGCAGTCGACCTCGAGTGCCGATACCTTGTTTTGAGTATGTCGGCGCATTGGGGGAATGGCATGAGGGGTTTGGCCAGCCGTGCGCTGGCCGCGCTCCTGCTTGGCGGCGTTATCGCCGCCTCCCTGGCGCTCCCGCACGTCTTCGAGAGCGGCCAACGGCCCGTGATCGGGGCCCTGCCGAGGATTCCACGCGATGCGCCCGAGAGCTCGGTGAAGGCGCCGGCTTCCGAATTTCCGCCCCCGCCCAAGGCTCCGGCCGTCCCCGTGCTGGTGCCTGGACTGACGCTCGGCGGCGTGCTGGCCGCCGGCCGGGCTTTGCCGGGCCTCTCGACCGCCGCCGTCCCGCAGCAGCGCCAGCTTCGCCCGAAGGTTCCTGGGCCGGCGACACCGCCTCCGCCCCAGCCCGGCTCCCCGCCTGCGCCGCCCCCGCAGCCCGCACCTACGCCGGCCCCCAGGCCGTCGCCCGCACCCCCGAGCTCCCCGCCTGCCGAGCCGGCTGCGCCGGCGCCCGCGGGTCCAACGATCGCTGCCGCGACCTCACGCTCGACCGCGCCCGCCGCACGCTCGACCGCGCCCGCAGTTGCAACCACGCCGCAGGAGCACGACGACGCGAAAGCCGACCACGGCAAGGGCAAGGCGACGGGACGAGAGAAGCACGAGAAGCAGAGCGACAAGAAGCAGCCGAAAGACCACAAGCCGGTCGCCCCGCCGACGCCTCCAGTAACTCCCGCTCCGGCCGCTCCGCCCGCTCCGGCCGCTCCGGCGTCACCCGGCCCCACGGCGCCGGCACCTTCTTCGCAGGACGCGTCAAGTGGCGAGAGCAGCGAGCAGGACAAGCCCGCGGGCCGCGACGACCCAAGCGACGACCAGGGCAAGGGCCGCGAGAAGGGCGACGCGCACGGCAAGCCCGAAGACCACGGCAACGGCAAGGGCCACTGATCGGGCATGATCTGCTCGTGGCTCGGTTCGGTCGTCTCCTCACTCGTCGTGCAGGCCCTCTCGGCCTCGCGCTGACGCTGTACGACCTCTACCGCCGTCTCCCCCCAAGGCAGCGCAAGAAGCTACTGGAAGTCACGCGCAAGCACGGGCCGAAGGTTGCGCGCGCCGCATTCGAGCGCGGAAGAACCGCGCGCGCGGCACGCGTCAAGCGCCGCTGACGCCGAGCGCTTTCCGGACGATCCGGTCCTGCTCGCGCAGGTGCGCCGTGGGATAGCCCTCGCTCGGCGAGGCCCGCCAGGGACGGCCTGCGTACGTCAACTCCACGTGCTCCGGCTTCGCTTCCTCGAGCCGATGGCGGATCGCGCGCCACGGGCCCATGTTCTGCGGCTCCTCCTGCGTCCAGACGAGCTCGTGCAGGTTCGGGTACGAGCGAAGCAGCGTCGCGGCGGGCTCGATCGGGAACGGGTACAGCTGCTCGAGCCGGGCCACGGCAATGTTTGTCGCGCGTGGGCGCGCCTCGTGCCCGACGACGTCGTAGTACACCTTGCCGCTGCAGAGCACGAGCCGCGTAACGTCGTCGTGGTTCGCGGCGACGTCGTCGATCAGCGGCGCGAACGATCCCTCGGACAGCTCGTCGAGCGTCGAGGACGCTTCCTTCAAGCGCAGCAGGCCTTTCGGCGTCATGACGACGAGCGGTCGGGCGGCAGCAGTCAACGCCTGCCGGCGCAGCAAATGGAAATACTGCGCGGCCGTCGTGCAGTTCGCGATCCGGATGTTCTCCTGCGCAGCGAGTTGCAGGAAACGCTCGAGTCGGGCCGACGAATGCTCGGGACCGTTCCCTTCGTAGCCGTGCGGAAGCAGGAGCGTCAGCCGTGACGTCTGTCCCCACTTCGAGAGGCCGCTCGAGATGAACTGGTCGAGGATGATCTGGGCGCCGTTCACGAAGTCCCCGAACTGTGCCTCCCAGAGCACGAGTGCGTCCGACGCCGCGACGGAGTAGCCGTACTCGAAGCCGACGCATGCGTATTCCGACAACGGCGAGTTGAAGACCTCCATCGAGGCGGCCGCGCCGGCCAGGTGCTGGATCGGCGCGTGGCGCATCCCGTTCTCCGCGTCGTGAAACACGAGATGGCGCTGCGAGAACGTGCCGCGCTCCGTGTCCTGACCGGTCAAGCGGACCGGGATGCCCTCGAGAAGCAAGGAGGAGAACGCCAGCGCCTCGGCTTGGCCCCAGTCGATGCCGCCCTGCTCGATGCTCTGAAGCCTCCGCTCGAGCTGCCTTGCGAGCTTCGGGTGAACTGTGAATCCGTCCGGAACCTCGAGCAGCTGTGCATTCAGCGCTCTCAGCGTGTCGGCGGCGACGGCCGTCACGACCCGCGTGCCGTCCTCGCGCGGGATGCCGCCCTCCTTGCGCGGCGCGGAGGTGAACGACTGTTTCAACTGTTCGTGCGCAGCACGCAGTCGCGTCTGCATCTGCTGCGCGAGCTCCTCTGCTTGGTCCAACGTGACAACGCTCTCCTCCGCGAGACGTTGCGCGAACTGTGTGCGCACGGTCGGGTGCGCGAGGATCTTCTTCGCCATCAGCGGCTGGGTGTACGCAGGCTCGTCCTGCTCGTTGTGGCCGTGGCGCCGGTAGCCGACGAGGTCGATCACGATGTCGTTGCAGAAGCGGCGACGGAACGCGAGCGCGAGGCGGATCGCCGAGATCGCCGCCTCGGGGTCATCGGCGTTGACGTGGACGATCGGCGCATCGAACCCCTTCGCGAGGTCCGACGAGTAGCGCGTCGAGCGCCCTTCCTGGGGATCCGTCGTGAACCCGACCTGGTTGTTCGTGATCAGGTGCAGGGTGCCCCCGGTGGCATAGCCGTCGAGGTAGGAGAGATTCAGCGTCTCGGCGACCACTCCCTGACCGGGGAAGGCGGCGTCGCCGTGGATCAGGATCGGTAGGGCAACCGCCGGATCGTGATAGCCCTCGCGCGTCGACCGGTCCGTCTGGCCGGCGCGTGTCTGTCCCTCCACCACCGGGTCCACGGCCTCGAGGTGCGACGGGTTCGACGAGAGCGTGACCGCGATCTCGCCTGACGGCGTCGTACGGGTCCCTCTCGCACCCAGGTGGTACTTGACGTCGCCGCTGCCGCCTTCGGGATCCGCCGCGACCGCGTCGAGCGTGCGCTCGCCCTCGAACTCGCGGAGGATCACCTCGTAGGGGCGGCCGATGATGTGCGCGAGCACGTTCAGGCGTCCGCGGTGCGCCATCCCCATGACCACCTCGTGCGCACCGGTTTCGGCGGCGAGGGTGATCGCCTCGTCGAGCATCGGGACGAGCACGTCGATGCCTTCGCTCGAGAACTGCTTCTGCCCGAGAAACGCCTTGCGCAGGAAGCTCTCGAGCCCCTCGACCTCCGTCAGCCGCGCAAGCAGCCTACGCTTCTCGTCGTCGCTGAGCGGCGTGCGGTAGCGGCCGGACTCGATCGCTTCGCGGAGCCAGACGCGCTCCTCGTGATCCGAGATGTGCTCGATCTCGTACGCGATCGTGCCGCAGTACGTTTCGTGCAGCTTCGGCAGCGCGTCGGCGAGCGTCTCGGCCTCGACGTAGGTCCGCAAGAGCCGCGCGGGGATGCGCTGCTGGAGCTCAGGCGTCAGCTTCGGAACCATCCTCTCGGCTTCGAGAGCAGGATCACCGGGAGGCTCGGAGCCGAGCGGATCGAGGCGCGCAGCGAGATGGCCGTGCGTCCGATGCGCCTTGACGAGCGCCATCGCGGCGGCGACACCGCCCAAGAGCTCCTCGTCCGCCGCGGCCGGCACCGGAGTAGCCGCCGGCGGCTCGACGACGGTCGTGCTGCCGTTCCCACCTCGACGCTCGACGTTCTCCAGCAGCCGCAGCAGGCCCGGCTGCGCGGCGAGGAGCCCCGTGTCGCCGCTCTCGAAGAGCGCGCGCCACTCGGACGGAACCGCGTCGGGATTCTCGAGGTATTGCTCGAGCAGCTGCCCAGCGAAGCCGGCGTTCAGCAAATCGATGTCGCGTCCGGCCATCACACTTGTTGTACCAGCCCGGAGGCCGGTTCCCTCGCCCTAGTACAGGGGATTCTTCGCGAGCACGGCGATCGTGAAGCCGCCGACGAAGCACGCAGCTGCAACGACGATCGCGATCAGGGGCAGGCGGCTACGCGGCGGAGCCATGCCCGCGGCGATCAGCGCCAGGAGGACCGCGAAGGGGATGACGCGGACGGGCCGGTAGGCGAGCGCGAGCGCGCTTCCCACGATCGAGAGCGTCGCGAGAAACCCTGCCGCGAGCTCAGCCGGACGAGCGGCGCGGATCGGTGCGGTCACGGTCTCGGCAGCTCACTGCGCGCAGCAGGTGCGACACGCGGTGACGGGCGGCGGACCGGCGACCCGTGCGGGCCCGGCCGCGGCCTTGGCACGCGGGCGCGGAAGCGGCCGTGCAGCGGCGGCAGGTCGGGCTCGAGCTGGGCGAGCCTTGCGGCTCCCTCCTCCGGCCGCGGCTCCGCCCTCACGGCCCACCAGACGACTGCGCACAGGTACACGATCGGGATCTTCATCAGCAGCATCAGGAAGATGAGCTCCCACCATCCGCTCGACATGCCACGAGTCTAACTACCCCAGTCGGCGATGGAGCCATGCTGCGGCCGCCGCGTTGAGCGCCCCGCCGAGCAGCGCGGCCAGTGCCAAACCGGGCCCAAATGTGGTGCTGGTCCCGGCGGGCTCACGGGTGAACTCGAGCAGCGTCGCGAGACCGAGCCCGACGCGGAAGCTCGACCAACCGCCTGCCTGGGCGGCGATCCCGAGCGCGAAGCCGGCGACGAGCAACACGACCCAGACTGCAGCCGTTCCGAGCACGAAGGCGATCAGGACAGGCCGCACGCATTCCTCCCGTCCGGTGCCGCCACGGTGAGGCCGAGCGCATGGGCGGCGAGAGGTACGCACGCGAGTGCCGCGGCACGCCAAGTCAGGACGCACACCACTGCAGCCAGGGCCGGGACGAGCGGGCCCGCGGCGGCGGCGGCAAGCGCTCGACCGGGGCCGACGGAGGCGTGGAGAATCGACGGCTTCAGTCCGTCGAACACGAGCGCGCGGGGCACCCCGCGCAACGCGACCGCGTGCGCCCCTTCGTGCACGACGACCCCGCACGCGGCGGCGAACGCCCCTGCACAAACCCAGGCTCCGGCGAGCAACGCGGGCGGAAGCAAGAGGAGCAGGATCGCCAATGCGGTCGGTGTCAACGCGCGGACGAACGACACCGGGGTCCCCACATCGAGCCGCCGTGCAGGGGCCTGCAGGACGATGCCATAGCGGAGCGCGTGCAGACGACGCAGTACCCGGTCGCGCAGCGGCGCGCGCACGTTGACGAGCAGCAGGGCGTTGAGTTGCTTCGCAAACGTGACGGCGTCCCTGAGCGGCTCACGTGCACCGAGACGCTCGAGCGCAGCGGCCACGTCGGAAATCGTTCCTGCCGTCTCCAGCGCCACGCGCGCACTGGGATTCAACGGCACCTCGACGCCGCGCACGTCGTCGACGAGGACGCCGTTCCGCATCACCACTGCGGGCGCCAGCTCGATCACGTCCGTCGCCTCGATCATGCGCGCCGACCGGAGATCGCCGCCGACGCGAGCACACAGCCGAAGGCGGTCACAGCGGCGAGCGTCGCCGCCGCAGCACCCGAGCGTGCACCGACGAGCGGTGCCAGGCGCGCGAGCCCGCCGGAGAGGAGGAGTGCCACGGCCGCGAACGCTGCGTACGACGCGAGTTGCTCCGTTGCGCGCTCCGCGTGCCACGGGACCGCGGCGCCCGCGACGAGTGCTGCACCGAACAGAACAGCGCCGAACGCCGCGAGGGGCGCCAGGTCTCCAGGTGCGATGGGCGCCGCAGCGAGCGCGGCCAGCATGGCGGCGCCTCCGACAGCCGCCGCGGCCGTGAGCGCCGCCGCCGCGTGGCACAACGCAAGCGCGAGCTGCGAGCGAGGTGCGCTGCGCCAGACCCATCCCGCGAGACGGTCGAGGCCGGGCGCTGCAAGCGGCACGAGCGCCGCGCCGAAGAGGCCTGTCGCTGCCGCAAACACCGACGCCACTTCGTGAGTGGAACCGAGCCCGCGTAACAGAACAGCCCCGCCGCCGGCCAGCGCAACGGAGGCAACCGCCTGACGTCGCAGCTGGCGGGCCCGCCCGTATCGCGCAATCGCGACGGCGAACGGGCCACGCGCAACGAAGCGAGCGGAGCCGCGAACGGCCGGTTCGGCCGGTCGTGTCGCAGCGGCGCCGAACCAGAGCACGAGGGACGCAAAGGCGAGCAGCGCAGGTCGGGAGACCGCACCGTCGCCCTGGAAGGCCTCGGCCAGACCCCGGGCAGGATCGAGCGCCGCGAGCGCCGCAGTCGCTCCGGCGACGCCGAGGCCGCGCGCAGCACGCCGAGCGAGCGCGAGCGTGGCCTCGGCGACTGCTGCACCGAGCCCGACCGAAGCGCCGAGCGACGCGCAGGCGGCCGGCGTCGCCGAATGCGTCACCGGGACGAGAAAGAGCAGCACGGGGAGCGCCAGGAACGTCAGGGCGAACACGAAGGGGACGAGCGTCAGTCCGAGCAGGGTGCTCAGGCGGGAGACAGGTGCACCCGCGAGCTGCGCTCCGAGGGCACGGACCCCGGGAGCGATCAGCGCGAGGGCCACACCTGCAAGCGCGGCGGCGAGACATGCCGACAGCGCCAAGGAGCGCGCGAGCGCGGCATCCTCGGCCGCCGCTTCGCGCAGCGTCGGGCCGAGCCGCGTCCCGAACCACAAGGCAACCGCCGGAAGCATCGCCACCCCGAGCACGCCGGCCCCGACGAGTAAGGGGCTCGCGACAAAGGCCGCGGACATGCGACGCCGAGCGCAGCGCAGCTGTGCGCTACAGAGCGCCCAGGTCACGCCGAACCTCTGCGAGACGACTGCCCGCACCGACCGCGTCGAGGAATGCCTGCTCGAGCGTTCCCTCGCCCGCGACCTCCGCGACGGTCCCCGAGGCGACGACGCGTCCGGCGGACAGCAAGACGACGTCGTCGCAGACCCGCTCGGCGAACGCCAACTCCTGCGTTGCGAGGAGCACGCCGCCCCCGCCGCGCGCCAGCGCGCGAAGAACCTCTCGGAGGACGGCCACCGCCTCCGGGTCGAGCGCTGCCGTCGCCTCGTCGACGACGACGAGCGGACGCGCGAGCGCAAACGCAGCGATCATCGAGACGATGCGGCGTTGGCCATGCGAGAGCGCACCAAGGAACACTCGCGATCGCGCCGCGATGTCGAACGCATGGACGAGCGCCTCCGCGCGCACGTCGTACCCCGCAGGGCTGCGATAGAGCGTGCGCACGAGCGCCAGCAGCTCTTCGGCGCACAGCTCGTCCAGCCCGGTCGGTTCGTCGGGCACGTACGCGACCTGAGCGCGCGCCGCGATCGAGCCCTGCGGCACGCCGTTGACGACGACCCGCCCCCCGACAGGCCGCAGCAGCCCGACGACTGCGCGAAGCGTCGACGTCTTGCCGCAGCCGTTCGGACCCAATAGACCCACGACGCGCCCAGGCTCGACGGCGAACGAGAGCTGCGAGACGGCGACGACGTCGCCGTAGCGGAGCTCGAGCCGGTCGACCATGAGCGGTCGAACCTGCGCGAGGGGGCGGGCCTGATGCCCGCCCCTCGCCTTCGCGCTCAGCTGCTCTTGCACGTGACCTTGAAGCCCTTCCAGGTCAGCTCGATGTCCGCGTCGCCGCCGGTGTAGCGGCAGTACGTCGCGTACGCGAGCGCGAGCAGGTACGCGAATCCAACGAAGACGACCCACCATACGATGCGCTGTCTCTGCGCGGGCTCGCCGCGCCACATGACCGCCGGCGGCGCATAGGGCGCGCCGATCACCAAGGACGTGTCCACTCTTCAGCACCTCCTCTCCGGTCGACTGCCCCCGACGGTACGGCCAGAAGGCGCACACGTGGGTGCCGGATTCGTGCCGAACTCCAGCGGTTTTGTCTGGTGGCCAAAAAGACGGCTGTTTGGTTAGATCGGTCCCAGGAACGGGGATAGGCCCGAGGTGACGATGGATCCGATCGAACGGTTGATCGCGCACGGCGCCGACGAAGGCTGCGTCTGCATGTCCCACCTCGAGGAGCTCGTGCAGGAGCTCGGGCTCGACGACGAGCAGGTCGAGGCGCTGTACCAGCAGGTCGAAGAGCGCGGGCTCGAGCTCACCGACGACTGCTGCCGGGAGGATGCTCCGAGTACCACGTACGTCAACGGCGACCTCGTCACGGCCACCACGGACGCGCTGCAGCTCTTTCTCAACGAGGCCGGCCGCTACAAGCTGCTGACGGCCGACGAGGAAGTCGAGCTCTCGAAGCGGATCGAGCGCGGCGACAAGGCGGCGAAGGACTTGATGATCAACTCGAACCTCCGGCTCGTGGTCTCGATCGCGAAGAAGTACCAGGGGCACGGGCTCTCCCTGCTCGACCTGATCCAGGAGGGGATCATCGGCCTCATCCGCGCGGTCGAGAAGTTCGACTGGCGGCGCGGCTACAAGTTCTCGACCTACGCCACCTGGTGGATCCGCCAGGCCGTGCAGCGCGGTGTCGCGAACAAGTCCCGGACGATCCGCATTCCGGTGCACATCCTCGAACGCGAGACGAAGATCTCGCGCGCCGAGCGCGAGCTCGTCGCCGAGCTCGAGCGCCAGCCGACGGACGAGGAGATCTCAAAGCGGGCGAAGCTGCCCGTGAAGCAGGTGCGCGAGGTGCGCAAGGCGGCACGCGCCGTCACGTCGCTGGACAAGCCGCTTGGAGAGGAAAGCGACGCGTCGCTCGGCGACATCGTCGCGACGGAGGAGCACGACTTCGAGGAAGAGCTGCACGTGGAATTGACGGAGGTGACGCTGCGGCGGGCCGTGGAGAACCTTCCGGAACGCGAGCAACAGGTGCTCAAGCTGCGCTACGGGTTGGACGGCGACGAGGAACCGAAGTCACTGGACGAGATCGGCCGCCGGCTCGGCCTGACGCGCGAGCGGGTCCGCCAGATCGAGGCGCAGGCACTCCAGCGCCTGGCCGTGAACCGCGAGATCGAGGCGCTTCGAGCAGCTTAGCCCGCGCTGTGGAAAACCTGTGGAGAAGGCGGAAGTCCCTCGATCGAGTGATGCCTGGCGGCTGTCGATAACTCGGTCGCGGGTGCGATCCTTCGGCCTTTGGCATAACGTGTAAACCAGGTGACGGGGCGGATCGGAAGCCTGCGGCGGGTCTGGCGGGCGGCGGCGGTTCTCGTCGCCGCTTCCTCGTGCGCGGCGCTGCTGAGCCTCCCGGCGGGCGCCGGGCGATCCCAGAAAGTCGCGGCGCCCCCGAACATCCTGGTGATCATGACCGACGACCAGACGCTCGAGTCCGTCCGCGTGATGGAGAACGTGAACCGGATGCTGGGCGCCGAGGGCACCACGTTCGTGAACAACTTCGCGAGCTACCCGCTCTGCTGCCCGTCGCGGGCCACGTTCCTGTCGGGGCAGTACAGCCACAACCACGGCGTCGTCGGCAACAACTACGTCAACGGACTGTCGCGGTTCGACCAGACGAACACCCTCGCGACGTGGCTGAAATCGGCGGGATACAGCACGGCGCTCGTCGGCAAGTACCTGAACGGGTACGGAACGCGGACGGCGAAGGGCATCCCGCCCGGCTGGAGCGAGTGGTATGCCGGCGTGCGCCTCGCCTACTTCAACCACACCATGCAGCGCAACGGCAAGCTCGTGAAGTACGGAGCGCGCGACCAGGACTACCAGACGGACGTGTACACGCGGACGGCGCTCGACTTCATCCGCAGGCACGGAAGCAAGGCGAAGCCGTGGTTCCTCTGGGTCTCGTACTGGGCGCCGCATCTCGGAGCGCCGCGCGAAGACGGCGATCCGCTCGATCTGAAGGCGCCCGCGCCCGCGCCGAGGCACAAAGGACTCTTCTCGCGTGAGCCCGTGCCGACGCCGCCCTCGTTCAACGAGGCCGACGTCTCGGACAAACCCGCGGAGATTCGCGCCAAGCCGCGCTTCTCGTCTCAGGAGATCGAGAAGATCAAGACTGACTACCGCCGACGGCTCGAATCGCTGCTCGCGGTGGACGAGGGTGTCAAACAGCTGATCGAGGCGCTCAAAGCGCACGGCGTACTGAAGCGGACGCTGATCGTCTTCACGAGCGACAACGGCTACCTGCTCGGAGAGCACCGGGTACCGGAAGGTAAGGAGCTCCCCTACGAGCCGTCGATCCGTGTGCCCTTGATCGTGCGCGGCCCGGGGATCCCCCGCGGACGCCGGCTCGAGCAGCCCGTCGCGAACATCGACCTCGCCCCGACGATCGTCGACGCCGCGGGCGTCCAGACACGAAGGCTGCTCGACGGGAAGTCGCTTCTCCCGATCCTCGCCGACCAGGGACTCGAATGGGGACGCGACATCCTGATCGAACGCGGTCCCGGCGCCGGCTACCTCGGCGCCAGGCTCTACACCGGGATCCACACGCCGCGGTACGTCTACATCGAGTACCGGAGCGGTGAGCGCGAGCTGTACGACCTCTCGCGCGATCCGGATCAGCTGAAGAGCCTCCACACCGATCCGGCCTACAGCGCCGTCCAGGCCGAGCTCGCCCGGCGCCTCGCCGCCCTGAGGGACTGCGCGGGCGGAGCGTGCGCAGTGGGGCCGGAGCTGCAGCTCGCGTTCAGCGGCAGCACGACGTGCGCGCGCAGCGTGCGCGTGGCGGGCGCCGACGAGCCCTTCGTCGCCTACACGGACTTCGTGGTCAACGGGCGCGGGATCCTGCGCGACGAGAGCCCGCCGTTCGAGGCGACGCTCTCGCCGTCGATCAGCGCGGCCGGCAGCGTCGCGCTACGCGTCCTCGCCGTGCTGAACGACGGGCGACGCGTCACTCTCGACAGACGCGTCGAAGCCTGCGCCTGAGTAGCCGAGCTCGCGCAGGAGCGCGCCGGCTTCCTGCTCCACCTCGGCGAGCTGCTCGGCGCTCAGGTCCCGGCGCCAGCGGCCGACGGACCGGTCGTGGGCACGCGACAGGGCATTCGCGAGTACGTCCGCATCGAGATCGAGTGCCCGCGCAAGCCTCGCGGCCGTGCCGCGTGGATCAACGGAGAGATCCTCGTACCGGACCTCGAGCCTCCGCTCGTCTTCGCCGCGCGCGGCGGTCACATAGCGGCGCCAGGCCCAGGCCGCCCGCTTTGCGTCGCTCGCGCCGACGAACTCTTCGGCCCGGTCCGGCTCGACCCAGAAGCGGACGTGCGCGCCGTAGGTCGCATGGGTGTCGTCGCGGCCTCCCCTCCCCGCGCTCAGCCAGCCCCGCTCGAGCAGGGAACAGACCACGTCGCGCCCGTCGCGAACGATATGGACCGTCTGTGCCTCCGGATACGCCTGAAGCACGGCGCGGAGCACGAACGCGGTCTCGGGCGTCTGCTCGACCCCGCGTAGGTGCGCGCTGAGTCCGAGCCGGCGCACGCGGTCGAGGGTCCGGCGGAAGCGCGACGCGGCCTCGGGCTCCGGCAGCGACGTGAGCTTCGGAATGGCGGCCTTCACCGGCTGCACCTCGCCGAGATCGACCAGGCCCGGCTGAGCGGCAATTGCGCCGGCGAGAAAGGTGGTGCCCGACCTCGGCGCGCCGACTACGAAGATGTGGCGTCCTTCGTTGTGGATCCGCGGTAGCGAGTGTCCGCGCGAGGCGACGCGTGCGGCCGCGTTGCCGTACATCGCGGCGGACCAGACGAAATTCCGGAGACCGTGCAGGATCTCGGGGTCGTGCATGCCCGGAATCTAGCCAGCGTCGAAATCGCGGAAAGCCGATCGTCGTCTCTGTGACGAGCTACGAAGGAGGAATTCGATGCGCTACTTGCTCTTGCTGTGGGGAGACGCAGAGGCCGAGGCGGCGCTCCCGCCCGAGGAGCGGCGGGGGATCGTGGAGCAGCACATGGCGTTCTCGGGCCGGTTGCGCGAGGCGGGCGCAATGGTGCTCGGCGGGCCGGTCGGGCCGGCGCTGATCGACGGCCCGTTCGCCGAGACGAAGGAGCAGGTCGGCGGTTTCTACGTCATCGACTGCGAAGGCGGCGACGAGGCACGCCAGTGGGCGCGGCAGGTGCCGGCGTCGCCGGGTCTCGCGGTCGAGCTCCGCGAGATCCCGGCGACGTAGCGGTCTTGGCTAGTCGTCGTCGTCGGCTAGGACGACGACTTTCGCCTGCATCCAGGGATGGATCGCGCACTCGAACAGGTGCGTTCCGATCGTCAGGCGCGGCTTCTTCGCCGTCGTGCGAACGACCTGCGTCTGACCCGGCGCGAGGAACGTCGCCGTTGCGAACTCGGGCAGCGGCGGGCCTGTCAGACCGAAGGTAAGGGTGTTCAGGATCGGCACGATCCCGAATCCGAACCGGGACACCTGGGTGAACGTATGCGTCTCGCCTCCGCGGTTCGTGACGACGAGGCTGTCGCCCTTCTCGATCGTCAGCGACGAGGGCGCGAAGTTCCACGTCGCGACCGTATGCGTCGCGGTCAACTCGGCGATGAACGCGCCAAAGGTCACCGTGCCTGCTCCGACGCAGGTTCCCGGACCGATCGCAGCGTTGAACGTCACCGGATCGCACGCGTCGTTGACGGCGACGGGCACAGCCTCGTCGTCGTCGCGTCCGTCGTCGGCGGCCGCCGGCACGGCGACTGCGAGCGCGGCGACCACGGCCAGCGCCAGAGCAAAGCGAGCCTTCATGAGCTACCTCCCCGGTCGACTTCTCCCGGAGAGCGCTACGGGTCGCCGCGGGCTGTGGATTTGATCCAGCTCAGAAAGAGAGCTCCGGGAGTTGCCGGAACTCTGAGGTGGAGCCGACGGGGCTCGAACCCGTGACCTCGAGTCTGCCAGACTCGCGCTCTCCCAGCTGAGCTACGGCCCCAAGTCGACCAAGTGTAGCCGCGAATTCGAATTCCCCAGCCCAATTGATTCGCAGGCGCTGATTATTCCGTGCCGGACGCAACCGGAGCTGGATGTTCCTCCTGCCAGGCGAAGTCGGCGAACGGCAGGAAGTAGCACTTGCCCAGGTCGGCGCAGTATGCAGCGTATGCGTCAATTTCTTCTGCCGTGTAGCGGCGGTTCAGAAGGCCGTCACGGTTTCGCCTTGTCCGATAACAACGAACAACGATGACGTCCTCGTGTCGCGCCGCCCATTTGCACTGGACTCGAATTAGGCGGCCCTGGATGTCGAAGATCATGTCGTAACGCTCTCCAGCGGTGACCGGAAGATAAACGCCGATACCGAACTCAAGGGCGGTCTTCGCGACGGCGAGCTCTGCTATTGCCCCCGTCTGGTCCGTTGTCAGCACAGCGAACACCGTACCGATCGCATCGGCTGGGCCGTGTCCTAAACAGACAACAAGTTAGGCCGTAGCAGCTTCGAGTTCGACGCTCGGAACGTCGCCCCACAGCTCCTCGAGCCGGTAGTACGCGCGCGTCTCGGGCGTGAACACGTGCAGAACCGTGTCGAGATAGTCCGCGACGATCCAGTGCGGCTCGCGCTCGCCGTCGACAGAGCGCGGGATCGCCCGCTGCTCGCGCTTCATGACCTCGTGGATCTCGTTCCAGATCGCCTTCACCTGCCGCGGGTTGCGGCCCGAGCAGATGACGAAGAAGTCGGTGTAGATGCACACCGGCCGCATGTCCAGGATCACCACGTCCTCGGCCAGCTTGTCCTGGGCGATTGCGGCGATGCGCCGTGCCTGTTCGAGGGTGTTCAAGCGCGTTAAGAGTAGCCCGGGTCGCGGCGGTAGAGGCCGAGCGTCTGGATTTCGGCGGCCACAGCGGGAGGCACGAGCCCGTCGATCGGCCGGCCGGCGGCCACCCTGGCGCGGATCTCGCTGGAGGAGATTGGAACGGGATCCATGTCGAAGAACTCGACCCGCTCGGGCCGCCGCAGCCGCTCGAGCACGTAATCGAGGTCTTCGTGTGGAAAGCCAGGGCGGGTCGCGACGCCGAGTCGCACGTACTCGAGGATCTCGTCCGGCTCGCGCCAGGTGAGGAAGTTGGCGAACTGATCCGCCCCGACGAGGAATACCGCATTCTCGCCGAAGCCCTTCACCGTGTCGATCGAGTATGGATTCTCGTCGCGCACCACCTCCGCGCCCGGAAATGCGAGCTCAGTCAGGTGCACGCGCACGTCCGCGTCGACGTCGACCGATTTGTGCGGCGGCGCGACCGACACGTGCACGCGCAGGCGGTCGATGTCGAAGTGCTCGCGCGCACGCGCAGCCAGTGCAACGTGACCGTTGTGCGGCGGGTTGAAGGTGCCGCCGAGGAGTCCGGTGCAGCTCATGCGATTTCGAACTCTTGGCCCTCCACCTCGACCGTGCTTCCCTTGCGGGCGCCGGCGGCCTTCAGCGCCGCCTCGAGCTCGGCCTCGTCGGACGGAGCCTTGCCCTCGACGCGGAAGCCGCGGTCGGTGCGGAAGATGCGGAACGCGCGCCGAGCCGGCGGTCGCGGTCGGTAGACGAGGAAGTCGGCGATCTCCTCCTCGCCCTCGACCTCCGGATCGGGCGCGGCGGGACAGAGCTCGAACAGCCCACGCTTCAGCTCCTCGATGCCCGCGCCGGTTGCGCATGAGATCGCGTATGTGCGCAGCACGCGCGGGTCGTCGATCTCGATCTCGGGCCGCTCCGGGACGAGGTCGATCTTGTTCAGCGCGAGGATCTGCGGGCGCTCTGCTAAACCTGCCCCGTACTGCTCGAGCTCGCGGTCGATCGCGTCGAAGCGCGCGCGCACGTCCTCGGTGACGTCGACGACGTGCATCAGCAGCCGTGCGCGCTCGAGATGCGCGAGGAACTCGTGGCCGAGGCCGACGCCCTCGCTCGCGCCTTCGATCAACCCGGGTACGTCGGCGACCGCCAGCTGCCGCCCGTCGGGTGCCTCGACCGTGCCCAGCACTGGCGCGATGGTCGTGAACGGATAGTCGGCCACCTTCGGCTTTGCATTCGAGATGCGCCGCAGCAGCGACGACTTGCCCGCGTTCGGGAAGCCGACGAGCGCCGCGTCGGCGAGGAGCTTCAGGCGGAGCTCGATCCAATGCTCCTCGCCGGGCAGGCCGGTCTCCGCGAAGCGCGGCGTCTGCCGCGTCGGCGTTGCGAAGCGCTTGTTCCCGCGCCCGGGCGTCCCGCCGCGCGCCACGATGGCACGCGCGCCTCGGTGCGCGAGGTCGGCGACCAGCGTCCCCTCATCGTCGAAGACCTGCGTCCCGATCGGGACGTGCAGTTCCGCGTCGTCGCCCTCGGCGCCATGCTTGAGCGCTCCGCGGCCGCTGCCGCCGCGCTGTGCCTTGACATGCTGATTGGGGCGGAACGCCGAGAGGTCGCGCCGGTCCGGGTCCGCGAGCAGCACGACGTCGCCGCCGCGCCCGCCGTCGCCGCCGTCCGGGCCACCCTTGGGGACGTACTTCTCGCGGCGGAAGGAGAGCGCACCGTCGCCACCGCGGCCGGCAGTCACGTGGATGCGTGCTTTGTCGTGGAACATTCGTCCAAAAGCCTAGAGTTGAGGTATGGCAGACGACTTCATCTGCGTCACCGTCGCCGAAAACGAGTTCGCCGCGGAGATGGCGTGCTCAGCCCTACGCACAGACGGCATCGAATGCATCCACCGCCAGACGAACTTCGGGGCAGGCACGTTGGACGGTATGCGTGGTGGCCCGCAGGAGGTCCTCGTGCGGCCTAGCGATGTCGCCCGCGCGCGAGAGATCCTCGGCGAAACCGGCTAGTCGCCGTCAAGGACGGAGATCGTCCGGCGCTCGCCGCTCGTCCGGAACGTCACGCGGCCGTCGCGCTTGGCGAAGATCGTGTCGTCGCGGCCGATGCCGGCACCGTCGCCGGGGCGGAAGCGCGTGCCGCGCTGCCGCACGAGGATCATCCCCGCCTTGACCTCCTGGCCGTCGAACAGCTTCACGCCCAGCCGCTTGGACTGGGAGTCGCGCCCGTTCTTCGACGAGCCGAGACCTTTCTTGTGGGCCATCTCTAGTGATCCTCCTTTGCGGCGAGCGCGTGCTCGAGCGCGCTGATCGCGCCCTTGCGCTTACCGTGCTCCTGCTCGTACGCGAGCGCTGCCTCGAGCATCGGACGGTTCCAGTGCGACGCGCCGTCTTTGACCTCGGCGACGGTGAGGTCCGCGTAGCCCTTCGGGAGTCCCTTGGGCGCAGGCGCGGCCTGCGCCCTACGCTCCTCGGTCGCCTCGCTCTTCTCCTTGGGTACTGACGGCTTGGTCGCCTTGGCTCCGCCGGAGCCAATTCCCGTGATCTCGATTCGCGTCAGGCTGGCGCGGAAGCCCGTATGCCTCTTGTAGCCGACCTTGGGCTTGTACTTGCCGATCCGGATCTTGGGGCCGCGCTCGTGGCCGACAACCTTTGCGGTGACGTTCGCGGCCTTCGGCGCGAGCTCGCCGTCGCCCTGCCCGCCGAGGAAGAGGACGTCCGGCTGGAACGTCTTGCCCTCCTCGCCGTCGAGGCGGTCCACGACGAGCGTCTCGCCCTCACGGACGACGTACTGCTTGCCGCCGAGGCTGATGATTGCGTACTGGTTGGCCATAACGTTCGAAACGCGGGCAGCTGCGCCCGCGGCGGCGGCATTTTAGCTGGAATCGCTGCGGGTCGAAGCGTATCGTCGAGCCATGGTGCTGCCCCTGCTGGTGGCGGCGGCGACCTGCGGCGTCCCACTCGATCTCCCTCCGCCACCTGCTGCCCGGCCGCGCTACGTTCTGAGCGTCCACATCCAGGCCGGTCTGAAGCAGGTGGAGGGCTCGCTGGTCCTCTCGTTCGCTCCCGAAGTCGCCACGGATCGTCTCGTCTTCCGGCTTTGGCCGAACAGCCCCGTTCAGGCCCGAGCCGGTGCGAAGCTGAGCATCGCCGGGATCCGGGTAAACGGCGAGCCTGTTACTCCTCTGCAGCGGGATCCGACGACCGCTGGTCATCCCCCGCAAGATCGTCGCAGGAGAGCGGATCACAACCGCGATGCGCTGGACGCTCCGGCTCGCGCGCGTTGCGACTGAGCGCCTTGCCGGGAGACGTGGCGTCCGCCTCAACTCGTTCTTTCCGCTCCTTGCGTGGTCCGGCTCCGGCTGGGCGCTCGATCCGCCCGCGCCGTACCTCGAGACGTGGACTTCGCCCACAGCGGATTTCGACGTCCGCGTGACCGCACCCAAGGGACTCCGTGTCGTCGCGAGCGGTGCCGGTGCGTCGGCGCCGGCCGGTGGCGCGCAAAGGCCGTGCGGGACTTCGCGCTTCGGCCGAGCCTTTCCGCCTCGCGCGCGCCGTAGCCCAGCTTCCGCGGCGTGTCGTGGTGTCCGCTGCGGTCGGCGTGCCGTTGCTCTCGCCGAAACCGTTCCTCGCCGCCGCCGTGCGCGTGCTGAAGACGCTCTCGGCGCGTTACGGCGTCTATCCCTGGAGCACGTTCACCGTCGCCGTCATCCCCGACCAAACCGAGATCTTCGGCCAGGAATACCCGACGATCGTCTTCATCAGCGCGCCGAGCGCATTCCTGATTCCGCACGAGACGGCGCACCAATGGTTCTAGCCGTCCCGCAGGACTTGCTCAACGCGCTGGCGCCGGACTTCCCCGGCGCCGAGCCGTTCTCTGTCGCCGCGGCCGCGTCCGGCGCGACTTCATCCGGCTCCGGCTCCGGCTCGGGCTGACCGAGATCCGGCGGCGGCACGTGAATGGTGGGCGCGCCGTTCTCCTCGGTCGCGCCGGGCGTGGCCGCTGCCGGCTTCTTACGCCGGTTGCGGCCGCCCCGGGAGCCGCGCCGTGTCCGCTTCTTCGCCGCCTCGCCCTCTTCCTTCTTCGCGGTCTCGTCGGGCTTCGTCGCCGCAGCGGTCTCTGCCTTCGGCTCGGCCTTCTTCGCGCGCGTCGGCTTCTCGGCCTCGCCCTCCGCCGTGATCGTGCTCTCCGCCGGTCCGGCGCCGTCCACGAGCGTGGCGTAGACGGCTCCGGGCTGCACGCGCGAGATCCGGGCCTTGACCTTCTTGCCGACGAGCTTCGCAGCGTCGGCGACGCAGACGTCGTATCCATTGAGCTTGGCGACGGCCGCGGCGGGGTCGTGTAGGCCCACCTCGACGAGCTGCAGCTCGACCTCCGCGCCCTCCTCGACCGGCGCCTCCGGCGCGACGGTCTCCAGCTTGCCCTGCTTCAGGACACGGAAGTGGTCGACGTGAATTCCGTCCTTCGGGACGAGGAAGAAGCGGCGCCGCGACGCAGCTTCGATCGCCTCGAGCCGCAGTCCACCTGGGCCGAGGAGCAACGCCGCCACCTTCGGGTTCACCTCGACGAGGAACGCCTGCACGCGCGAGCCGCGAGCGAGCCCGCGCAGCCGGCGCTCGACCTCGATCGCGGCGGTGTCCTCGTTGAGGACGATTCCGTCGCCGCCGCACGTCGGGCACTTGCGCGTCATCACTTCACGCGGACCCTCGGTGACGTTCTGACGCGTCATCTCAACGAGGCCGAGCGGCGAGATCTCGACGACGTAGGTCTTCGTCCGGTCGCGCTCCAGCTCGGTGCGCAGTGCCTCCTCGACCTGGCCGCGGTTCTTCGGATTCGCCATGTCGATGAAGTCGATGACGATGATGCCGCCGATGTCGCGCAGACGCAGCTGGCGTACGACCTCCTTCACCGCCTCGAGGTTGTTCTTCGTGATCGTGTCCTCGAGCCGTGCGCCCGAGCTCTTCCCGCGGCCGCCGACGAAGCGTCCGGTGTTCACGTCGATGACGGTGAACGCCTCCGCGTAGTCGAAGATCAGGTAGCCGCCCGAAGGAAGATCGACGCGGCGATTCAGGGTCGACTTGATCTCGGCGTCGACACCGTACGCATCGAACAGCGGCTCCTTCTCCTTCCAGCGGACGACCCGCTCGCCCATGTGCGGCGACGTCTTCTTCAGGTAGCCGGTGATGCGCTTGTACGCCTTGTCGTCGTCGATGTACGCCTTCTCGAAGTTCTCCGTGAACAGATCGCGCGTAACACGCAGCGGCAGCTCCGCCTCCTGGTAGATCAGGGTCGGCGGCTTCGCCTTCTTCGACTGCGTCTCGATCGTCTTCCACAGCTTCTTCAGGAAGTCGAGGTCGCGCTCGACGTCCTCTGCGCTCGCACCCTCGGCCGCGGTGCGCACGATCACGCCGCCCTGCTTCGGTGCGATCGCCTTCAGGATGTCCTTCAGGCGCTGCCGCTCGTCGTCCTCGAGGCGGCGTGAGACGCCGAGCCCGTCGCCGTGCGGCACGTAGACGACGAAGCGGCCGGGTAGCGAGATCTCCATCGTGAGCCGCGCGCCCTTCGACTTCATCGGATCCTTCACGGCCTGGACGAGCACGTTCTCGCCGCGCTTGAGGATGTCCTGGATCCGCTTCCCGTGGCTGCGTCCCTCGAGCTCGGGGCGGACGATCTCGTCGACGTAGAGGAAGCCGTTCTTCTCGAGGCCGATCTCGACGAACGCCGCCTCCATTCCGGGCAGCACGTTGTCGACGCTTCCGAGGTAGATGTTGCCGGCGATCGAACGGCGGTCCGGACGCTCGAGGTACACCTCTGCGACGCGGTCGTCCTCGAGCACGGCGACGCGCTGCTCGCCGACGTCTACGGAGACGAGTAGCTCGCGCTTCGCTTCGGGAAGCGGTGCGCGGCGCGGCGGCTCGCGGCGACGGCGCTCGCCGCCCGCCTTCCGTTCCTTGCGCTGCTGGAGCCGGCGCTCCTCGGCCTGCGAGCGGACGGGCTCCGGCTTCTCTCTCGCGGGAACGTCAGTCTTCGAGGCGGTCCCGGGCTTCTTGCGGCCGCGCCCGCCGCGCGTACCGCGGCGACGCTTGGCTTCGGTGGTGGTCTTCGGTTCTGCCGCGGGCGCGCTCGGCGCCGGCGGCTCAGGCGGAACTTCGAGTTGTGCGGGAGCGGCCGCCTGCACAGGCGCCTGCTCCCGGTCGGCCTTGCGCCGACGGAAGAGGTTGAACGGCAAAAAGAATCTCCTTGTAGAGCGCCTGCGGCTGCCTGAAGCGGCGCGCGGCGGCGCTGGTTGTCAGGGGAAAGAACACTTCCCCAGCAGGGTAGCAATCCGGCCGGCGATTCCGTCCGGTCGCGGACCTACAGTTCCCGCCATCCGGCGACGAGGGAGGTGGGTCCCAATGGCTGGCAGGCGCGACGCATACGAGCTCCTGTTGATCGAAGAGGCGGATGCATGGTTCGAATATCTCGAGGCGACGCGCGCTCAATCGGCGCTCCGCTACAAGGAGGTCGAGCCTTGGGCCTGGGCCCGCCTGTCGCAGCGGCTGCGCGCGATCAGGACGAAGAAGGCCAAGCTCAGGCCCGCCGCGGCGTAGCAGCCGCCTGAGCGCCACCGCGAGCACCTGTGCGCGCCTCGCAGTAGCGCACCGCCGCCTCGCCGAGCGCCTTCGTCCCCGCGTAGGCGATCGCGCCCTTCGCCAGCCAGCCGGCGACCGGGATCGCACCGAGCACCTCCCGTGCGAGCGCGCGGAAGCCCAGGCCCGCCCCGACCGTCGCGAGGATCTCGGGCGCGCGCTGCGCGTCGACCTCCAGTCCGTACGCGGAGCAGATACGGAGGACCATCCGCAGCTGGTTCAGCGTCAGCACCGGCAGGTCGGCGCCAGGAACGAACACGGCGACGGCCAGCAAACCGTTCTTGCGCGCGAACGACTCGATCAGCTCGCTGCAGAACACGCGCCGGAGCACCGGCAGGCGACGCGCGAGCGACGAGCCCTCCTCCTCGAGCTTGTGCATCAGCACGCGCGCGATCTCCTCGACGGGAAAGCCGCTTCCGGTCGGAACGCGCACCACGTCGGTCGCGAGGACGAACGGGATCCGCGCGGGCGCCTCCCGTCCAGCCGCGACGACGACCGTCGGCACGCGCGCGCGGTGCGCCGCCTTGAGAGCCTTCTCGTCCTGCTCCGTCACGCTGTCACCGACGACGTAGACGAGCGCCTCGACCTCCTCCGCACCGCCGGTGCGCACCGCGGAGGGATCCCCGCCGGCGGCGAGCTCACGCGCAAGCACCTCGGCCAGGCCGCCCGCGACGAGCAAGGGCTTGTCGCTCGTCTTGCGCAGCGAGTTGACGACGCTGAAGACGGCCGCCGGCTTGAGCGGCAGTCTGCTCACGCCCCTGACCGCCGGCGGCTCCCGCCCGGCGAAGCCGGGCTCCGCCGCCGGCTCGCCACGCTGCCCGTGCTCCAGGCGGCGGGTCGAATGTCGATACTGCCCCGCCGCCTTACGCGCGAGCAGCGCGGCGTCAGGAACGTGAAGGCCATCAACGGCGGCGCATCGGCGTGCCGCGCAAGTGGATCGAGAGGAGCACGCCCATGGCGAGGAGGTTCGCGATCATCGACGAGCCGCCGACGCTGACAAACGGGAGCGGGATGCCGGTGATGGGTGCGATTCCCATCGTCATCCCGACGTTCACGAAGATCTGGAACAGGAACGCGAAGACGATTCCTCCGGCGACGACGGCGCTGTACATGTCGCGGGCGACGGTGATCACGCGAAGGCCTCGCCACACGACGAGCAGATAGAGGCAGAGCAGGATCGAGGCGCCGACGAATCCACGCTGCTCGGCGAGCGACGCGAAGACGAAGTCCGTAGCATGCTCGGGCAGATAGTCGAGGTTGGTCTGCGTCGCGTTGCGAACGCCGCGACCGTCGAAGCCTCCGGCGCCGACTGCGACCTTCGACTGCGACACGTTGTACGTCGCGCCGCTCGGATCGGTGTCGGGATGCATGAAGCCCGTGATGCGCTGCAACTGGTACTCCTTCAGCACGTGTACGCCGGCCGCCGGAAGGGCCCAGAGCACAGCGGCCGCGGTGAGCACCGTCAGCGCGCCAACGACTGCGACATTCAGCCAGCGAACGCCGGCGACGAACAGCAGGGCCGCAAGCGCCGCGGCGTAGACCAGCGCGGTGCCGAAGTCCGGCTGGACGTAGACGAGCAGCAAAGGCAAGGCGGCCAGCCCCAGCAGCGTGCCGGTCGTTCGGGGCTCGTTGAGCCGGCGCGACCGTTCGGCGAGGAAGCCCGCGAGTGCGAGCACGAACAGCAGCTTCCCGAATTCGGACGGCTGAAAGGTGAAGAAGCCGAGGTCGAGCCAGCGCCGGGAGCCGCGGGTCACGGGCCCGGCGAGAGAGACGAAGAACATGACGAGCACCGTGCCGACGTAGATCGGGCGCCAGAGGCGGCGATACCAGTCCGGGTCGACGAGGAGCGCGGCGCCGAGCCCGGCAAGGCCGACCAGCGCGAACAGCGCCTGGCGAATCAGGAAGTACTGCGGGCTTCCATCGACGTCGTGGTCGGTGATGCCGGCGATGAGGTACAGGCCGTAGCCGGCGAGCGCCGCGACCGCACCGAACAGGATCCAGTCCATCCGCTGCAGGAGCGAGACGTCCTGCGCACGCAGGCGGGCCCGCGCGCGGGCTCGGCGTTCTGCACTCCTGCCGACGTATTCGACCGACATCAGTCGGAGTGGATCGGCCCCTGCACGGCCGCCTCCTTATGGAAGAACTGCTCGAACACCTTCAGCGCTGCAGGCGCCGCGGCCGTTCCGCCGTGACCGCCGTTCTCGATCACAGCGCAAACGACGATCCTCGCGGCGTCCGAGGGGCCGTAGCCGCACCACCACGACTGGTCAAAGGTCCGCGGGATGCCGTCGCCCGGGTCCAACACTTTCTCCGCGGTTCCGGTCTTGCCGGAGATCGAGATGGGGAAGCTGCCGAAGACCGGTGTGGATGTACCGAAGCGCTCGTGTGTCGCCCACAACAATCCCTGACGCACGACAGAAAGCGCGCTCGGATCGATGTCGATCTTTTGTGGTTGCGGCGGCGCAGGATGCGGGGCCGAGCCCCCCGGCTGCTCGACGCTGAGCAGGAGGTGCGGCGTTACGAGCTTGCCGCCGTTCGCAACCAGCGCGTAGAAGCGCGCCATCTGCAGCGGCGTGACCAGCAAATCCTTCTGCCCGATCGCGAGCTGGATCGAGTCGCCCGGCTTCCAGAGGCGATCGACGCGCCAACAGCAGGGATCGGTCTTCTTCGTGAACTGGCGAAGTCGCCATTCCGGCGTCGGCAACAGACCCTTCGTGTCGCCACCGATGTCGAGCCCTGTCGTCTGACCGAACCCGAAGCGGCTCGCCCAGTTCTGGAGCGGGTGTCCCTCCTCGGGCGGCCGCACGTAGAACTCGTTCCCGAGTTGGTAGAAGTACGTGTCGCACGAGGCTGCGATGGCCGTCGGCAGGTTCATCTGCTGACTGACGTTTCGGTCCCAGTTGTAGAACGGCTGGTGTGACCGGTCCTCGGGGGCGTAGTAGACACCAGTGCAGGCCCGCGTCGAGTACGGCTGGATCAAGTGCGCCTGCAGCGCGGCCAGCGCGGTGACAGGCTTGAACGTCGAGCCCGGCGGGTAGCCGACCTGGAGAGCGCGATTGAGAGCCGGGTAGTTCCGCTCCTTTGCCGTGCTCTTGGTGAGCCCTTGTGCCGCGAGCTTCTTCGTCGTGATGCGGCCGGCGTAGACGGCGGGGTTGTAGTTGGGCGCAGAGGCCATCGCGAGAATCGACCCGTCGCTCGGGTCGAGCGCGACGATCGCGCCCCCGTTCGCGTTCCAGCACCCGATGCACTCCGAGTTGCGCGCCTCCTGAATCCCGAACTGGAGGGCGTCTTCGGCCGCGCGCTGGAGGTTGACGTCGATCGTCAGCCGAACCGGATTGCCGGGCCGAGGATTCAGCGTCGGCTTGAATTCTCCGCGCGGGTTCCCGAGTGAGTCGACGCGTAGGGTCGAGTGTCCCGGGACGCCTCGCAGATAGCCGTCGAACGCCTTCTCGACGCCCGCCTGGCCGATCTTGTCCCCGGCCGCGTAACTCTTCGGTGCATGCTCGAGTTGCCACTGTGAGATTTCCGTCACGTAGCCGAGGACCTGCGAGGCGAGTGTGCCGTGGGGATAACTGCGCGCGAACGTGTTCGCGATCCGCAAGCCGGGGAAATCCTCACGGTGCTCGAGCAGGTACATCACCCGGTCTTCCTTGACGCCCTCCTTGACCACCACCGTCGTCACCGGGTCACCGGCGCGCTTCTTCATGTCCGCGAGAATCCTTGCGACGGGAACGTCGAGGATGCGCGACAGCTTGCGGAGCACGCGTCGCTCGGCCGGCCAGGTCTTCGGGAGGTCCGCCGGCCACAGCTCGACGGCGGTCACCGCGCGATTCCCGACGAGAACGCGTCCGTTGCGGTCGACGATCGCGCCGCGAGGCGCCTCGATGCGGATCTTGCGCAGCTGATTGTTCTGCGCGACCCGCAAGTACTGCTGCCCGGAAAGGATCTGTAGCGCCCACAACCGCAGGAACAGCGCGCCGAAGACGACCAGCGCGAGCGAGCCGAGGACAGCGACCCGCAATGCGAGCTGCGGCGTCACGCGCCACGGTTCCTGTCGGTTCGGACTCGGCGGCAGGAACGACGTGCTAGCCAAGCAGGCGGACCTCCTGCGCGCGATCGCGCCAATCTGCGGAGCCCAACAGCTTGCGGACGAGCAGATACACCGGCGCGGTGAGGATCAAGTTGAACACGATCGTCGGGACGAGGGAGTCGATCAAGACGAGTCGTCCCGAGACGGCGTCACCGAGGAGGACGTGAAGCAGCAACGCGCCGACCGCATAGAGCACCGTGACGACGGCGGCGGAGACGTACGGCGCGTGCGTGCGATCGCGGCCGGTCGTCTCTCCGTAGCGCCCGATCCAGTAGCCGCCCACGGTCAGGAGCAGCGACGTGAGCCCGAGCGTCTCGAGCGTCGCAGTGTCCATGAGAAGGCCGCCGAAGAACCCGCCGACGGCGCCGAACACCGAGCCGCGGAGCAGCGAGACGGCGACGATCGTGATGAGCAGGAGCTCCGGATAGCCGCCCGCGACGCGGAAGGTCGACAGGAGCGAAACCTGCACAATCGCTGCGACGAAGATAACGACGAATGCCTTGGCGATGTCGGCGAGGGTCACGCCCGGCCTCTCGGAACCAACACCGCGACGGCATCCAGAGAACTCAGGTTGGCGTACGGCTCGACCTGGATCGTCATGAACGGCTCCGTGTCCGTCCGGCCGGAGCTGCTGACCCACCCGATCTGGATCCCGCTCGGATAAATGTCAGGCAGGGCGCCGACTTGCGTGCCTGCAGTGACGACGACATCGTTGACGTTCACGTGCTCGTCCTTCGTGACGCGGTCGAGAAACAGCGCCGAGCCGCCGCCAGCACTGTGCCGGATCACACCGTATGCACCGCTCGAGAGATCTCTCGCCGGAACGGCGCTCGTCGGGTCGGAGAGCAGCGTCACCTGCGACACGCTCGAGGCGACGCGCGTCACCTTCCCGATCAGCCCTGCTTCCGTGACGACGGGGTCGTCCTTGCGGATGCCTCTGTTCGTGCCCGCCGCGATCGTGATTCGCTGCTTGAACTGCGTCGAGCTTGTGAGCACTCCGGCGTTCACCGCGCGGAAGTCCTTCGGGAAGTCCGGCCCGCGCTCGAACTGGAGCAGCCGCTCGAGCACCGCAGCTCGGGTCACCGCCGACCGCGCTTGGACGTACTGCTGCCGCAGCTCCTCGTTCTCCTTCCGCAGACGCTCGTTCTCGGAGCGAGCGATGACGAGCCCGTGGAACCAGCCGTACGCGTCCCGGAACGGCCGCGCGACCCGCTCGGTGACGACCTCGAAGGGCCGGAGCACCGCCGCGCCCGCGTTCTGGACACCGTGCACCGGGCCAGAATCCGACTCGCGGAAGGAGATCGTGATCAACGCGAGCGAGAGCACGACAAGAGACACCACCACGATTCGGCGCCGGAGTGCGGAGCCGGAGCGGGAGGTGAGCGGCGAGGCGGCCGGACGCCGGACGGACTGGCCCAGCACGGCCAACCGGGGGGTCCGGTTGCGCGTCGAGGAAGCCACGAGCTGAGGCCCTAGGGTAGCGGGTCGACCGGAAAGGGCTTAGTAGCGACGGCCGTTCCGGCTCCGCGCCCGAGCGCGGGCGGAGCGATGGATCGCCTCGAACTCCTCGAGGCTACGGCCGGAGCCGACTGCGACGCACGTGAGCGGGCTCTCGGCGAGATGGACCGGCATCTGCGTCTCGTGCCGGAGGCGCTCGTCGAGCCCGGTGAGCAGCGCGCCGCCGCCGGCCAGGACGATCCCGCGGTCCATGATGTCGGCCGCGAGCTCGGGCGGTGTCTTGTCGAGCGTCGACTTGATCGCCTCGATGATCTGAGTCACGGGCTCGTCGAGCGCCCGCCGGATCTCCTCCGAAGCGAGGACGACGGTCTTCGGCAGGCCCGTGAGCATGTCGCGGCCGCGCACCTCTGCCTGCAACTCGTCCTTCATGTCCCAGGCGCTGCCGATCTCGAGCTTGATCTCCTCCGCGGTCTGTTGCCCGATCAGCAGCTTGTAGTCGCGCTTGATGTGATTGATGATCGCTTCGTCCATCTCGTCGCCGCCGACACGCAGCGACTGCGAGACGACGATGCCGCCGAGCGAGATGACCGCGACCTCGGTCGTGCCGCCGCCGATGTCGACGATCATGTTCCCGGTTGGTTCTGCAACGGGGAGGCCGGCGCCGATCGCGGCGGCCATCGGCTCCTCGATCAGGTATGCCTGGCGTGCGCCTGCAGAGAGTGTCGCCTCTTCCACGGCCCGCTTCTCGACACCGGTGACGCCGGAGGGGACGCACACGACGACACGCGGATGCGCGAACCGGTGCTGGTGCACCTTCTGGATGAAGTGACGCAGCATCTGCTCGGTGACGTCGAAGTCGGCGATCACGCCGTCCTTCAGCGGGCGGATCGCCTGGATCGTGCCGGGCGTACGACCGAGCATGCGCTTCGCCTCCACGCCGACGGCGTGCACCTCGCCCGAGCGCTGGTCGATCGCGACGACGCTCGGTTCGGAGAGGACGATCCCGCGGCCGCGCACGTACACGAGCGTGTTGGCTGTGCCGAGGTCGACGGCCATGTCGCGTCCGCCGAAGCCCGTGAGGTAGTTGAAGATGCCCATGCGGCTTGGCGAGTCTACAGGGAGCCCCTGGAAAGACCATGTTCCGGGCCGAGGCGCGCATACTCCGGCGGTGCGCCTCCTCGCGATCACGCTCGTTGCGGCTGCAGTGGGACCGGCCACCACGGCTGCGCTCGTCCCCACGTTCGATCGCCGTTCGGCAGCTCCAGGCGACATGGTCGCGGTCTCGTTTGTCGGCAATCCCCGAGTCAGCGGACCGTTTCGGCTCGACCTGGTCCGAACGCGTGATGAACCTCGTATCGCGGGTCCAGACGATCCGCGCCTGACGCTGGTGGCGAGCTTCCCCGAAGGCCGGGTGATTCCATCGCGGATCCGGTTCGTGCTCCCGCGCCTCAGCGTGGGCGGCGCCTACACCGTCGCCGCCTGGCTGCGCGTGCCGGACGGCAACTGGTTCAACGTCGCCCAGGGATTGTGGAGGGACCCCAGCATCGGACCTCGGATCACGCTGCGTGTGACCGCAGCGCCCGTGTTCCGCGCATCGACGTCGGTCGTTCCGGCATCGCTGCGCGCGCACATGCCGTCGTGGCATCCGGGTTGTCCTGTCGGCGTTCGCGACCTGCGCCTCTTGACCCTTGCGCACTGGAGTTTCGACGGGCGCGTGCGCGAAGGACGCCTCGTCGTCCATCGCGACGCGGTAGCGGCCATCACACGAGTGTTCCGAACGTTGTTCGCGCTGCAGTTCCCGATCCGTCGCATCGAGCCCGTCGACCGCTACGGCGCGAACGACGACCGTTCGATGGCGGCGGACAACACGTCCGTGTTCAACTGTCGGCCGGTCGAAGGGACCTCACGCTGGTCCGAGCACGCATACGGTCGCGCGATCGACATCAATCCCGTCGAGAATCCGTTCGTGTCGGGCACGCACGTGTCGCCGCCGCGCGGCCGCGCGTACGCGGATCGCGCGCGCCGGGCGCCGGGAATGATCCACGCTGGCGACGCCGTCGTCCGTGCCTTCGCCGCAGTCGGCTGGCGCTGGGGCGGCAACTGGAACTCGCCGAAGGACTACCAGCACTTCTCGGCGAGCGGACGCTAGTCCCGTTTCGCGCATACCTGGCACATACCTGGCACGTACCGGGTACACGCGTGCGCCTACCGTGCTATGCATGGGACGCGACCACAGACCGCAGATCGCCGGCGGGATCTATCACATCTTCACGCGCGGCAACCGACGCGATCTGATCTACCGCGTCGACTACGACTACGACCTCTTCCTCTTGTACCTCGGCGACGAGATTGAGAAGCGAGGCTGGAACTGCCTCGCGTACACGCTGCTCCCGAACCATTACCACCTCTTGTTCGAGACCCCGGAAGCGAATTTGTCCGCAGGCATGCAACGACTCAATTTGCGCTGGGCAAAGGCGTTCAATCGCGAGTACGGCCTGCTCGGCCACGTCTTCCAAGGTCGTTTCGGATCCAGGCTGATCGGCGACGGGCGTGATCTCGAAGGCGCACTTCGCTACGTCTCGAGGAACCCTGTCAACGCCGGGCTGTGCCGCGACCCCGCGGATTGGTCGTTGTGCAGCTACGCGGAACTCGTCGGCGCGGGGCCGCCGCGTTGGATCGTGAACCTCGAGCGGCTAGCCGAGCTTCTGGGCTGCTCCGTCCCTGAGCTGCCTGCTCGAATGAAGAGGCTCGTTGCGTAACCCCGTACCTGGCACGTGGCAGGTATGTACCCGGTACGTGCCAGGTACCGCGGATCAACCGAACCCGTACGTACCGGCGAAGCGTTGCGCGAGGAGTCGCACGAGCAAGGCGCCGGGAAGGCCGACGACGTTGAGGTAGTCCCCTTCGATCCGCCGCACCAGCGACGCGCCGACGCCCTGGATCGCGTACGCACCGGCGCGGCCCTCCCATTCGCGTTGAGCGACGTACTGGGCGAGGTCGCGCGGCGTCAACGTCCGGAACGTGACCCGCGTCGAATCGTGCGCTACCTCCTCCCACCCCAGCGTGACCATGCACAACCCCGACACGACCACGTGGGTCCGACCGCTCAACGCCTCGAGCATCGCCTCCGCTTCCGCCGCGTCTGCCGGCTTGCCGTACACGCGGCCGCTGAGAACGACGGCGGTGTCGACACCGAGCACGGGACGGTCACCCGCCACGCCCGCGACGCTCCGCGCCTTTCCCTGCGCGTGTCTGCGCACGAGCTCCACCGCGTTTCTTCCCGGCTCGTCCTCCTCGACGTACGTAGGAGCGACAACGTCGAACGGGATCCCCAGCTGTTCGAGAATCGCGCTCCGCTGAGGGGAGGTGGACGCGAGCAGGAGCGGCGGCGACGGCGGCGGGCTCACGCGATCTTGCGTGCGCGCCAGATCTCTTCCCAGGGCCAGCGCTCGGCCCATTCACGCGACCAGGCGTAATACGTGTGCTCGGGTGTGTTCTCGGTGGCGTAGGACTCGACGAGATCGAGAATCTCGAATCCGTTCGCGCGCAGCAGGCGAATCCATTCGCTGTGACCGAGCTGGAACTCGGTTGTGTTGTCGTCCGCCCAGTCCAGGCGGTGCAGGTTGTGCTGGGGACGTTGCAGCGTCTCGCTGGTCCCGCCATCCTCGGTCGCGCAGAGGATCGCGAGCGTCGCATTCCGCAGGAACACCAACTCACCGCCGGGCCGCAACAATCGCGCCGCCTCCGGAATCCACTTGTAGGGATCGCACCAGATCGAAGCCCCGTACTCCGAGAGCGCGAGATCGAACGACTCACCGGGAAGCCCTGTCTCCTCCGCGTTCGCCTCGACGTATTCGATGCCGAGCCCGAGCTTCTCGTTCAAGGCTCTGGCGGTCTCGAGCTGGGCAGGTGTGATGTCGACCCCCACGACGCGCCCCGCGCCGTTCCGTTTCAACCAGGCGCCGAAGTACCCGGTGCCGCAGCCGAGCTCGACGACTTCCTTGCCGCGAAGATCCGGCAGCACCTTGACGTCGGCCTCGCGCGCGCGGCACATGCCCCAGGTGATCTCCTCCTGAGCCCAGTCGCCTCGCGCCCGCGCATCCGTGTACTCCGCGTTGGCCTTCGTCCAGCCCTCGCGGTTCCGCGCGAGGTAATCAGACGAGCCCATCGGGGAACCAAAGCCCGATCTCGCGCTGCGCGGATTCCGGCGAGTCGGAGCCGTGCACGAGATTGTTCGGCATTGCGAGCGCGAACTGCCCGCGCAGCGAGCCCGGGTATGCGTCGGCCGGATTCGTCGCGCCGATCGTCATCCGCGCAGTGGCGATCGCTCCCTCGCCCTCCAGCACGAACGCGAGCGTCGTACCGGCGGTGATGAACTCCACGAGCTCGCCGAAGAACGGCTTCTCCCTGTGCTCGGCGTAATGCTCCTCGGCGAGCGGGCGGTCGACCCGCAGCAGGCGCGCCGCACGGAGCGTGAACCCGCGCCGCTCGAAACGCGCGACGATCTCGCCCGCCAGCGACCGCTCGACGGCATCCGGCTTGGCGAGGATCAACGTCTGCTCGACGGCCATCGGGCCGGGGAGTCTACTCGCGCTCGACGCGACGACGGCGACGCGGACGCGTCGCCTCGAGCTGCGGGAGATCCATCCCGGTCGACTCGACCGGCGTCTCGCAATACGGACAGAGCTGCCACATCGCCTCGAGCGGCTTGCCGCAGTTGGAGCAGGACTGCTTCAGCCGCGTCGTGCACACGGGACACACCAGGAACGACGACTCGACCTCGGCCCGGCACACAGGGCACTGCAGGTCGCGGAGGCTGAGCCGCTCCTCCATCGCCCGGATCTCGAGCTCGCGCTCGCGCACGTCCTCGAGGTACTCGGGAGGCCGGAAGAGCATGTAGACGAGCGCACCAACGAAGGGTGGGACCAGCCCGAGCACCGTCGCCATGATCACAAGCCAGGGATCCTCGATTCGGCGGCGCGCGTCCTTGTAGACCCAATAGCCGACCGCGAGCCAGAAGACGATCACGAAGAAGACCGTCAGGTTGCGGATGACGAGCCACGTCCCCGAGTTGAAGAAGTCGTGGACGCCGCTGAAGGTCGAGTTGGAGCCGGCGAAGATCACAGGATCAGTTTCCCGATTATGTAGCCCACGGTGAAGGACAAACCAACAAATGCCGCCAGCAGGGCCAGCGCGAACCCGAGTACCGCCAGCCTGTCGCCCCATCCGTGCACGGGCGGGTTCTAGCTGGACGCGTAGAGGTCGGCAAGGAGATAGAGCGAACCCGTCGCCAGCACCGGGCCCAGCTCGCGGGCGCGGGCGAGCGCTGCGGCGGGGTCGGCGAGGGCCTCGACATGGTCGAAGTACGCTTCGGCGCGGGCGGCGAGTTCCTTCTCGCCGAGAGCGCGCTCATTCGAGGAGCGGGTCGCGACGAGCGTCCGGCCCGCGCGTCCGAGCCGCTCGAGGACGCCTTCCACGTCCTTGTCCCCGAGCACGCTCGCGAGGACCACCCACTCGCGATCGGGCAGCCGGGCGAGCAGCCAGTCGACCCCCTCGGGCGTGTGTGCGCCGTCCCAGAGCTCGTCCCCTCCTCGACGCTCGAAGCGACCGGGAAGCGAGACGTGCGGCTCGTGGTCGATCACGCGGCCGAGGAAGGTCTCGGCGGCCTCCCGTGCCCCGCCGCGGACCACGGCGCGAGCTCCTCGTTCCCAGGCGTACGCCTCCCACCCCGACTCGCCGAGGACGACCGCTGTACCCGTCTTGACGACGGCCAGCTTCTCGCGCGCGATCTGCTCGCGCGTGCCGCCGAGCACGTCGGTGTGCTCGAGACCGACGTTCGTGAGATGGACGACGCGCGAGTCGAGGACGTTCGTCGCATCGAGACGGCCGCCGAGCCCGGCCTCGACGACGGCCACGCCGACACCGCGCGCCGCGAACTCGGCGAGCGCAGCGGCGGTGAGCGTCTCGAACTGGGTCGAGCCGATGCGCTCGGCCGCGTCGCGCACCCGCGCGACCGCGCGCTCGAACGTCTCCGGATCGGTGTCGAGCCGCTCGTGCCAGCCGGAGACGTGCGGCGACGTGTACGCGCCGACGTCGAGGCCTTCGGCGCGGAGCAGCGCGGCGATCGTCCGGGCCGCGGTCGACTTGCCGTTCGTTCCGACGACGTGGACCGACGGATACGCTCGTTCGGGATTGCCGAGCTGCGCGAGCAGCTCGTGCATGCGGTCGAGCCCGAACTCCTCGGGCCAGGGCGAGAGCGCTGCGACCCACTCCGTAGCGGTCACGACTGCACGCAGTAGCGGTACGCGTGATGCGCCTCGAACCCGACGCTGGAGTAGAGCGTGCGCGCGGGAACATTCGTCTCTTCGACCTGGAGCAGCGCACGCGTCGCACCGAGCTGCTCCGCCCAGCAAGCCAGCGCGTGCACGATCGCCCGCGCGTGACCGCGCCCACGCGCCTCCGGAACTGTCGCCATAGACGTGATGCCGAACCAGTCGCCGAGGACGACCCCGCGGCCGACGGCGAGGTCACCGACGCGCGCGAACGTCGTGGGCCCCGGGCTGCTCATGAGAATCTCCCGCGCGATGTCTACACGCTCGAATCCGCGCGTCCCTGTCCAGAGCTCGACCCACGCGTCGTCGGGCTCCTCCGAGAGGGAAGCGTCGCCGTGCGAAAGCGCCACCACGTTGGGCACAGACGCGACTTCGACCGAGACCGGCGCGCCACGCCACTCGTAGCCGCGCGCCAGCAACGCGTCTGCCAGACCGCGCGGTCTGGCAGCTTCCGTCAGCTGAAAGCGCGCCGGAGCTCCCCGCGCCGCGTACCAGGACTCGACGCGCTCGAGCTTCTCCAGCAGCGCAAGCGAGCCGTCGCGGTTCGGCCAGACCGAGTTCGCCCGCCCGCTGACGCCGTGCGCGAAGCGCAGACGCCAGCCGTCGAGCTCTTCGACCTCGGTCGCGCGCCAGAGGTCGTAGGCGACATCCTCGAGGTACTCAGGAGATAGCGTCGAGCTCACGCCGGTACCGGGCGAGCTTCTCGCGCTCCGCCTCGACGACGTCCGCCGGAGCCTTCTCGAGAAACCGCTCGTTGGCGAGCATCTTCTCGCCACGGTCGATCTCCTTCCGGAGCCTGGTCCGCTCCGCCTCCACGTCGCCGTTCGCCCGCTGCCGCTCCGGCTTCACAACGGCGTCGAAGATGCGACGCTCCTCACCCTCCAGCTTCGTCGGCAGGACGCCGCTGCGGCGGAACACGTGGGCCGCCTCCTGCACCTCGCGCAATGCTCCGGCATCCGACTCGTCACCCGCCTCCGGCCACGGCGCAACGACCAAGCGGGTCTCGCGCCCGGGCAGGTTCGACCAGATCTCCTCCGTGACGTGGGGCAGCACCGGATGCAGGAGCTTGAGCAACCGCTCCAGCGCGGCGAGAGAGGTCGCCCGCGCGTCGGCATCGCCCTCGTACAGCCGAGGCTTGATCGCCTCGGCGTACCAGTCGCAGAAGTCGTCGAACGTCACGTGGTACAGCTCAACGGCGGTGTGCGCGAAGTCGAACGCCCCGAGGTGCGAGTCGATTGCGCGCTGCGCCTGCGACAGCCGTGCGAGGATCCACCGCTCCTCGAGCGTGGACGGCCGCTCGTCCGGTGTCGCGTCGCCGGCGTTCTGCAGGATCAGTCGCGCCACGTTCCACAGCTTGTTCGCGAGCTTGCGCCCCTCGTCGATGTAGCCGTAGTTGAAGCGCGCGTCCTGCGACGAGGTGAGCTTGAGCAGGCCGTAGCGGGTCGCGTCGGCGCCGTAGTCGTCGATCACGTTGTTCGGATCGATGCCGGTGCCGAGCGACTTCGACATCCGCCGGCCGTCGGGAGCGAGTACGGTCGTGTGGATGATCACGTCGGTGAACGGCACCTCGCCCATCAGCTCGAGCCCGGAGAAGATCATCCGGTTCTCCCAGAGGCGGATGATCTCCCGCGCCGTCGTGTTGAGCGTGCCGGGGTAGAACGCGCGCAGATCCTCCGTGTCGTCCGGCCAGCCGAGCGTCGCGAACGGCCAGAGCGCGGAAGAGAACCACGTGTCGAGCACGTCCTCCTCCCGCCGCAGCTCGGTCGAACCGCACTCGGCGCAGCGCTCGGGCGCGACCTCTTGCACGGTCACGTGGTCGTCGCCGCAGTACCAGATCGGAATCTGGTGGCCCCACCAGAGCTGCCGCGAGATGTTCCAGTCGGGTGCATGCTCGAGCGAGTCGACCGCGAACCGGTGCTGCGATTCGGCGTGGTAGCGCACGCGCCGCTCGCGAAGCACCTCGAGCGCCGGCTGCTTGAGGCCTTCCATTGCGCACCACCACTGGAGCGAGATCAGCGGTTCGATCCGCGTCTCGCAGCGCTCGCAGAGCGCGACGGTGTGCCGATACGTCTCGCGCTTCACGATCTGACCGCGTTCCTTCAGCCACGCGAGAATCCGGTCCTCCGCTTCCTCCTGCGTCGCGCCCGCGAGATCGCCGGCGTTCTCGTTCATGCGACCGTTCCAGCCGATCACCATCGGCTCCGGCAGGCCGTGATCGCGCCCGATCTCGAAGTCGAGCGGGTCGTGGCCTGGCGTCACCTTGAGCGCGCCGGTGCCGAACTCGGGATCGACGCGCTCATCCGCGATCACGGGAACCGAGCGCTCCACGTAGGGAACGACCACCTCGCGGCCGATCGCGTCAGCCCAGCGTGGGTCGTCCGGATGCACGGCCACGGCGACGTCGCCGAGGATCGTCGGCACCCGCGCCGTCGCGACGGTGACCCCCTCGCCCTCACCGTCGGCGAACGGATACAGCACGTACGTCAGCGTGTCGTCGAGGTCCTCATGGATCAGCTCCAGGTCGGAGAGCGACGTCTCGTGGAACGGGCACCAGTTGATGATCCGGTTGTCGCGGTAGATCCAGCCCTTGTTGTAGAGGTGCACGAAGAAGCGCATCACCGCGCGGACGTAGCCCTCGTCCATCGTGAACCGCTCGCGGCGGTAGTCGAGCGACGCGCCGATGCGGCGGAACTGCGACATGATCGTGCGCCCGTAGCGGCGCAGCCACTCCCAGACGTACGCCTCGAACGCCTCGCGCCCCATCTCGCGCCGCGACGTGCCCTCGCGCTCCAGATGCTTCTCCACGGCCGCCTGGGTCGAGATTCCGGCGTGGTCGTAGCCGGGTTGGAAGAGCGTGTTGAAACCGCGCATGCGATGCCAGCGGACGAGCGCGTCCGCCAGCGAGAGCTGCAACGCGTGCCCCATGTGGAGCTCGCCCGTCACGTTGGGCGGCGGGTGCGCGACGACGAACTTCGGCCGCGTGTCGGGCTCGGCACTGTAGAGCCCCTCCTCCTCCCAGGTGCGCTGCCAGCGTTCCTCGACGCCTTCGGGCCTATAGAGAGGGTCCATCAAGGGGCCTTCCGCGGGTCGGAGGTGCGCGGCCGCGGAGGCCGCCCGATCAGGTCATGCAGCGACTATGGAACCAGTATGCCAAAGTCGGCGCGTGGGTCGAGAACGACTGTCGCCGGAGACCTTCGACCTCCCGGTGGAGAAGATCCGGTCCGGCTACTACTCGGACGCATACTTCAACTTCGCGCGCGAGACGCTGGTCGCGGACGAACGCCATCCGCGGGCGCTGATGCAGGTCTTCCAGAAGAACCACGCGATCCTGGGCGGGATGGACGAGGCGATCGCCGTGCTCAAGCTCTGCTCGCACGGCTGGGACGAGCTCGAGGTTCACGCGCTGCACGACGGCGACGAGATCGCTCCGCACGAGACCGTCCTGACGATCGAGGGCGACTACACGCTCTTCGCGCACCTCGAGACCGTCTACCTCGGGGTGCTCGCCAGGCGGACGCTCGTCTCCACGAACGTGAAGCGCGTCGTGGACGCTGCCGCGCCGAAGGACATCCTCTTCTTCCCCGCCCGCCACGATCACTGGCTCGTGCAGACCGGCGACGGCTACGCCGCGCACGTCGCCGGCGCAATCGGCGTGTCCACCGATGCGCAGTCGTCCTGGTGGGGCGGCCGGGGGATCGGGACCGTCCCGCACGCCCTGATCTCGTCGTACGGCGGGGACACGGTGCTCGCCGCGCGGAAGTTCGCGGACTGGGCGCCCGAGGACATGAACGTCGTCGTGCTCGTGGACTTCGAGAACGACTCCGTGCGGACGTCGCTCGAGGTCGCGAACGCGCTCGGCGCGAAGCTCTGGGGCATCCGGCTCGACACCTCGGAGCAGCTCGTCGACCGTTCGCTCTGGCCGGAGATGGGCGACTTCGACCCCGGCGGTGTCAACGAGCGGCTGGTCGAGAAGGTGCGCGGAGCACTCGACGCGAATGGCTTCCCCGGCGTGCGCATCGTCGCCTCCGGCGGCTTTACCGTGGAGAAGATCCGCCGCTTCGAGGCGGCCGGCGTACCGGTCGACGCGTACGGCGTCGGCTCTTCTCTGCTCCGCGGCTCCAACGACTTCACGGGCGACCTCGTACGGACGGACGGAAAGCCGGTGGCCAAGGTCGGGCGCTGGGAGCGCCCCAACCCGCGGCTCGAGCGCGTCGGCTGAGTTTGGCTGGAGCCGCGCGCGGGAAAACTAAACCTGAACCATCTCTCAGGTTTGCCCCCAGGAGGCTTTCCCGTGCGCGCTCTCCGCCTGTGGATCACCCTTGCCACCGTGCTCGCGGCCGTCGCCGCCGCTCAACCCGCCGGAGCCGATTCTCCGGCTGGCAAGGTCGCCGACGCCGTCGACAGCATCCTCGCGACTCCGTACCAGCCCGACTACGTGCCGACGGGCTTCGACGGGGCATTCGGCGCCCAGAACGTGCTGAACACCGCGCCTGCTCAGGACTACACAACCGGCTCGATCCCCGGCAGTCCCGACGCACCCGCGTGGCCCGCCTCGTTCACGCAGGTGACGCTGACCTCGCCCGACGGCGCGCCACTGATCGGCGAGCTCGCGTTGCAGCCGGGCGTCCATCCCGGCGTCGTGGTCGTCCACGGATTCAACACCCACGGCAACCTCTCCGTGATCCGGTGGGCGGCGATGCTCGCGGCAAACGGCTACAACGTGCTCGCCGCCGACCAGCGCGACTTCAACTGGGAGTGGGCCGCGGGCTACGGGTGGCCGAACAACCTCCAGACCTTCGGCTGGAAGGAAGCCGAGGACGTGCTCGCGATGGGCCGCTACCTGCGCTCGCAGCCGGGCGTCTCCTCGGTCGGCGTCGTCGGCTTCAGCCTCGGCGGCCAGGACACCGTGCTGGCGCTCGCGCTCGACGGTCTCCAACCTCGCTCTGTCTTCGACGCCGGATTGAACTTCAGCGGACCGGCGGATCAGGACACGCAGATCTACAGCACGGCCGCGACACCGGGCTGCAGGACGCCGCTCTGCACCTATCCGGCCTCCGACGCGCTGACGACGCTCGTCGTGCCTCCGTACACCTACACGAGCATCGCGGACGCCTACGCTGACGCAGCTGCGTACTACGGCACGACGCCGTACGCGATCCTGACTCACGAGGCCGCGTACCGCGCGCAGACGCACGCCGAGGTGCCGCTGCTCAGCTTCTACGCGGGCGACGACCCACTTGTGAAGCCATTCATGGCGACGATGATGGCCGGGTACGAGACGGGCGATCCCCTGCAACGGACATTCGAGCTGACGCGCGGCAACCACGCGTACTTCTACGACCGCTGGTGGCAGCAGCGGGCGATCCTGCTCTGGTTCAAGGCGCTGCTCCCCGGTGCTGCGCGCGACGCAGCGATCGGCACGACGGCGACCGTGAACCAGACGGTGGGCGGACCGCCGGCGTCGGCCCAGCTCGTCGACCTCGGCTCGCCCTCACGCGCATACGCCGACGCGCAGGCGGCGCCGTACGTCTTCGACACGTCGCAGCCGCCGCCGGCGTACTCGGCGCCCTGACCCTAGACTTGCGGCATGGTCCGCGTCCGGGCCGCCTGCGTGGTGCTCTCCGCCGCCATCGCGGCGGGCGCCGCCGGAGCTGCCGCGAACGCACCCTCTCTCTGGATCAGCACCACCGGTGAGGTCGGATTCCCCGGCGACACGATCGTCATCGCCGTCTCGAGCCCTTCGACACGCGTCGAGGTGGATGTCCCGGCAGGCTACGACTTCCCGCATCCTGCGCCCGGCGCGGAAACCGGACACGCATTCATTCAGCTCGCCGATGCAAGCGGCGAGCGCGGCATAGTGTCGGCGCTCCAACCGCAGACGTCGCATGCGTGTGCGCCGAGCGGGCACGACCAGGTGTGGGACGCCGGGTTCGCAGCAGCTCACGTCTTCGTATTCCTGACGGGGCTGAAGATGACGGTCTGTCCATTGCCTTCACAGACAACGGCGATCGTGATCGGTTCGAAGTACTGGTCGACGCCGCGTGCAGCAGGCGCCTATGTCTGGCGGGCGACGACTGCGGACGGGACGCAGGCGACGGCCATGATTCGCCTCCCGGTACGGCTCACGCTCGTGCGCACACGACGCGGCCCGACGACGAGGCTCCGCGCGCGGCTGACGGAGAACGGCGCCCCGGTAGTCGCCAAGGTCGTGCAGCTCGTGGCGGCCGGTCGGTCGGCCGCGCTGGCGCGAACGCGAACCGACGGAAGCGTCGCGTTTGCACTTCGCATCCGTCGCCGGACGGTCGTCTACGCCGTCGCCGCGATCGGCGAGCAAACGGGCGAGCCGCATTCGGTGCGGAGTACTCGGCTGGTATTGCGTCCCTAGTTCAGCGCGCGGTCCAGCCGAGGTCCATCACAACCGGCGCGCCGGTGAACGCGCGCCCCTCGGGCCCGAGCAGGAAGGACACGACGCCGGCCACCTCCTCGGGCTCGATCAGCCGCTTCACCGCTTGGCGCTCGAGGATCACCTCCTCGAGCACGCGCTCCTCCGGCAGCCCGTGCGTCCGCGCCTGATCGGCGATCTGCGCCTCGACGAGCGGGGTGCGCACGTAGGCGGGACAGACAGCGCTCGCCGTGATCCCCACCTCGGCGCCTTCGAGCGCGAGCACCTTGACGAGCCCGAGCACGCCGTGCTTGGCGGCCACGTAGCCCGCCTTGAACGGCGACGCGGTCAATCCGTGCGCCGAGGCGATCGCGACGAAGCGCCCGTCGCCGGAGGCCGCAAGCGCCTCCCAGGCGTACTTCGCCAGCAGGAACGGGCTCGTAAGGAGCAGTGCCACCAGCGCGTCCCAGCGCTCCTCCGGGAACTCCGCCACCGGAGCGACATGCTGGAAGCCCGCGTTGGCGATCACCGCGTCGAGCCGTCCGAACCGCTCGAGCGCGGCGTCCACGACCGCGCGGTTCCCCTCCCGCGTCGTCAGGTCGCCGTCGCCGATATCGACGCCGTGAACCGCCCAGCCGTCCTGGTCGAGACGGCTGACCGCCGCGGCGCCGATGCCGCCGGCCGCACCCGTGACGAGGGCCGCCCTAGTGGATCTCTCCATTGCGCGCAGCAAGGAAGTCGAGCGTCAGCTGCCAAACCTGCGGCGACGCGAGGATCCCGAGGTGCGCCGTTCCGAGGAACGGGTCGTACACGCCCTGCCCGACGACGTCGACGTTCCGTGCGCGAGGCCCGTCGAGCCGGGCGCTCTGCGAGAAGTCGTGCGGCGCGCCCGTGCGGTCCTCGGCCGGGACCGGTGCGATGAGACCGTCCTGCTTCGAGAAGTAGACGAAGCTCGTGTCGGCGTTTCGGATCGCCAGGTACTCGGTCGGGCCCGGCGTCTCGTTGCCGTGGTTGAGCCAGCTGAGGAAGGGCGTGTCGGCCGCGCCGTACTCGCGGCAGATTGCGCTCTCCGGCGTGAAGCCGCCGAGCGCCGGCAGTTGCCAGTAGTTCCCGGGATTTGGCGAGCAGTCGACGATGCCGTGATTCGGGCCGTCGATCGCGACCAGCCGCCGGACGAGATGGTTCGCATGGTCCTCGCGGATCCACGCCCGCGCGAGCGTCACGCCGAGACTGTGTCCGACGATGTCCACGCGCTTGGCGCCCGTGTACTCGAGCACGGCGCGCACGAAGTTGCGCAGGTCGGGGACGTTCGCGAGCGTCGAGTGCGCCCCGCCGGAGCGGTTCGTCGGAGTCGTCAGCAGGTCGCACTGATCGCCCTGATAGCCGAGCGCCCAGACCTCACCCGCCGCGTAGCCGTGGTCGAGCAGGAACGAGCCGAGCTGCGAGACGGCGCCGTACGGGTTGCACGGCGTCGGGTACGGCGTGTCGTTGTTGCCGTGCAGCAGGATCACCGGCGTCCTCGCCACCGGCCCGGCGCCGCCGAAGCCGATCACCGGCACGCCGAGCGAGGCGTCCACCGGCACTGGGAAGCCCGCAGGGAAGGACGTACCGGCAGCGGCCTGCCCACCTGCCGTGCAGACGAGTGCGAAGGCCGCTGCGAGCGCTGCGGCGAGGGACTTATGCATCGATGACCTCCCGGGTAGTCGAATGAATGGAAACGTCACTCTCTGGCGTACCGACCGGGCGCCGGCTCGCCGTCCGGAAGCAAGGGCGGCGGAACGCGCTCGCCGGCGCGCGGCTCCGCCCACGCAGCCCAGTCGTCCCACCAGCTGCCGTCGACGCGTTCGGCGGCGCGCAGCCAGGCCTCCGGCTCGGCGGCGAGGTGCGAATTCACGTAGTGGAACGCCTTCGCGCTGCTCGGCGGGCTGACCATCCCGGCGATGTGCCCACCGGATGCGAGCACGTGGCGGACGTCCCCACCGACCAGTTGCGTCGTCCGATACGCGGAGCGCCAGGGAGCGATGTGATCCTTCTCGGACGTGAGCACGTAGAGCGGCGTCTCGATCCGGGCCGGCTCGACCGGGGTGCCGTCGATCTCGAACGTGCCGTCCTCGAGCCGGTTCTCGAGGTAGCAGGCGCGGAGAAACTGCGAGTGCATCGCGGCGGGGAGACGCGTCGCGTCGGCGTTCCACGCGAGGATGTCGAAGGCCGGCGGCTGCTCGCCCATGTACCAGTTCGCGACCACGTAGGCCCAGATGAGATCGGCTGCGCGCAGCAGATCGAACGTGCCCGAGATCTCGACCGAGTCTGCATAGCCGCGGCCGGTATTCCGGCGCTCGATCCGTTCGATCGTCGCCTCGTCGGTGAAGATCCCGATCTCGCCGGGATCGCCGAAGTCGACCAGCGTGTTCAGCAGCGTCGCCGAGCCGACCCGGTCGGCCTCGCCGCGCGCGGCGAGTACGCCGAGGCCCATCGTCGCGAGCGTGCCGCCGATGCAGACCCCGATCAGGTCGACCGCGTCCGAGCTCGTCAGCTCGGATGCGCGGTCGAGCGCGGCGAACAGGCCGTCGCGCAGATACTCGTCGAGCGTGAGCGCGGCCATCGACGCGTCCGGGTTGCGATAGCTGATCGCGAAGACGGTGAAGCCGCGCGCGACGGCGTGCTCGATGAACGACCGCCCCGGCGCCAGGTCGAGCACGTAGTACTTGTTGATCCAGGCAGGGCTGTAGACGAGCGGCCGCGCGAACACGGTCTCGGTCTGCGGCTCGTAGGCGATCAACTCGATCAACTCGTTGCGAAAGACGACGCGGCCCGGCGTCGCCGCGAGGTTCTTTCCGAGCTCGAATCCGCTGCGGTCGACCTGACGCGGCCGGCCGCGGTTCTCGACCAGGTCCTCGAGCCAGTTCGCAAAACCGCGCGCGACGCTGAGGCCGCCTGTGTCGATCGCGCGCTTGACGACAGCCGGGTTCAGCCACGGCACGTTCGACGGCGAGAGAGCGTCGAAGAGCAGCCCGGCCGCGAAGCTGGCCTTCCGCTTGCTCACCGGATCGAGATCCGCGGAGTCGACGAGGCGCTGCGCCCAGCGCGCAGTCACGAGGTAGCTCTCGAGCAGGCCGAGCAGGAACGGGTTGCCCGTCCAGGCAGGGTCGGCGAAACGGCGATCGCCATCTTCCGGCCGGACGGCCGGCTCTTCGTCCGCGCCGAGGATCCGGCGCGCGACGCCGAGCGCAACGCGCGACTCCTCGAGCGCGAGGCCGAGCCCTGCCTGCGCGAGCCGCTCGGGGCGCCGGGCGACGCCGAAGCCGGCCGCGACGAGCGCGCGGCCGAGGGCGGCCGGGTCGACGCCGGCGAGCCCGAGGCCGTAGCTGACGTCCTCAGCCGCAGCCACGATTGGTAAGCCAAACGGTTGCTATGCTGACCACATGGCGGAAGAGAAGGGGCTCGGCGACTTCATTCGCATGCAGCGGGACATCGCCGATCTCTCGCTGCGCCAGCTCTCCGACCTTGCCGACGTTTCGAGCGCGTACCTGAGCCAGGTCGAGCGGGGGCTCTACCAGCCGTCGGCGCACGTCCTGAAGAGCGTCGCCGAGGCCCTCCACGTCTCGGTCGAGAGTCTGTACGCCCGGGCCGGGCTGCTCGACGACGAAGAGGACCGTCGCGCCGTCACCGTCGAGGAAGCGATCGGACTCGACGAGCGCCTCACGGCCGACCAGAAGGACGCGCTGCTGCGCGTCTATCGCGGCTTCCTCGGTACTTGACAGACCAAACGATCTGTTTGGTATACTGAACGAAGCATCCATTCCACCTGAGGAGGCACCGTTCCCATGGCCCGCAGCAACGACTTCGCGTCCTACGTGACGGACGTTCAGAAGCAGACGATCACCACGCTCAGGGCCGCGCAGGACCTGACGCTGCGCGGCGTCGAGATCGCCACCGGTTCGACCGGGAAGGTCCCCTCGCCGGCAGGCCTGATCGAGGCGGGCTTCGGGCTCGCCGGGCACGCGCTCGCCTACCAGAAGGCGTGGGCACTCACGCTCGCCGGCTCTGCGGAGAAGTCCCCCGCCGGCGCCTGAGGGACCCCTCAACGGAGCGGTCCCCAGCGCACGACCGTCGCCGCCCATGTGTAGCCGGTACCTGCGGCGAGGAGCAACACGACGTCTCCGTCGGAGAGCTCCCCGGCTCGGGCGGCGCGGTCGAGCGCGAGCAGCGAGTCGACGCCGGACATGTGACCGGTGTCGTCGAGGTAACTCGCACGCCCGGCATCGACGCCGAGCGCAGCGAGCAGCGCGTCGTGCATCGAGCGCTTCATGTGCAGACCGCAGAGGTACGACACGTCACCGAGCGTGAGTCCGGAACGCTCGAGCGCGCCCTCGGCGGCACGCACGAAGTTCTGCAGGCTCGTCTCGTCCAGCCGCTCCTTCATCGCTTCGGGATCCTCGACGTCGAGGAAGCGATAGCCGCCGTTCGGTGACACGCTCCCGCCGTAGGGAAGCTTCACCTGGAGCGAGAGCGAGCCGTCGGTGATGCCGTGTGAGCGCAGGAGCTCGTTGTGCTCGCCGTCCTTCACGAGCAGCGCCGCCACCGCGCCGTCGCCGAAGTTGAACATGAAGCGGGACCGCTCGTTCTCGTAGTCGAGCAGGTAGGACTCCCGACACGCGCCGACGAGCAGGACGTTCCGGAGCTCCGGCTCGGCCACGAGCATGTCGCGCGCCATCCGCAAGGCGACCGGCGACCCGCACGACACGTTGTCGTACTCGACCGCGTACGCATTCGCGCAGCCCAGCCGGTGCGCGATCCACGGCGACGCCTGCCAGACCGCGTAGTCCTTCCACATCGAGCCGAAGTACATGACGACGTCGACTTCCTCCGGACCGACGCCGTGCTCGTCGAGCAATGCGTGCCCGGCTTTGACGGAGAGGTCGCTGACGTGCTCGTCGACGGCCGCGACGTGCTTGCCGCGCAGCCCGAACTTGTCGACGATCACCTGCTCCGGGATCCCGCTCTTCGCCGCGACCTCGCCCGCGGTCATCCAGCGCTCCGGAAGGTAGGCCGCGGTCGCGGCCAGAGCGACGCGCGTCACGCTCCGAGCACCCGCTCGATCAGTACTTCGAGCTCTTTCAGGAGCTTCTTCGGGACGCCGTCGACGCCCTCCCAGAGGATCCAGCGCATGCCGATCAGCTCGCCCATGCCCATCAGCGCGTACGCGAGCACCTCGGGATCCCCAGCGGCGATCTCGCGTCGCTTCATGGCGCCCTCGAGACCGGCGACGTAGCCTGCCGCGATCGCGTCGTAGTGCGCGCGCAGCGTGCGCGGGGAGACGAACTCCGCCTGCCTGATGATCCGGTACAGCGCCGGATGCTCGGCCGTGAACTCGAAGAAGGCTCGGAAGCCGAGCAGTTCCGTCTCCGCACGCGTCGTTCCTTGTCTCGCACCCTCGGCCATCGCATGGCGCACGCGCCGGTTCAGATCCTGTACCAGCTCGTCGAAGATCTGCTGCTTGCCGGAGAAGTAGAGGTAGAACGTCCCCTGCGCGACGCCCGCGGCCTCGGTGATCTTCACGATTGACGCCTCGTGATAGCCGAGCTCCGCGAACACCTGCTCGGCGGCCTCGAGGAGCCGGGCACGGGTCGCCGCACCGCGGCGCGTGAGCTCCTTCCCGTCGACGCCCGTCGGAAGGGGTGCGGCGAACTCGGTCATGCGGGCACCTCGGCCGCATCGAGCGCACGGAGCTCGTCCTTCAGCACCTTGTTCATCGCGGAGAGCGGCAGGGCCTCGACGAAGCGGACGCGCTTCGGCACCTTGAAGCGCGCGAGACGCGCGCGGCAATGGTCGAGCAGCTCCTGCTCGTCGACGGTCGTGCGGACGACGACGAAGGCAACGCCGACCTCGCCCCAACGCTCGTCGGGAACGCCGACCACGGCGACGTCCGCGACGGCCGGGTGCTCGTGGAGGACCGTCTCGACCTCGGCGGGATAGACGTTCTCGCCGCCGGAGATGTACATGTCCTTGAGCCGGCCGCGGATCCAGTGGCAGCCCTCGTCGTCGATCTCCGCGACGTCCCCTGTGCGCAGCCAGCCGTCGCGGAGCACGGCCGCCGTTGCTTCGGGGTTGCGCCAGTACCCGGGGAAGACGTTCGGGCCGCGGACGAGCAGCTCGCGGTCGCGGCTCAACGTCGTTTCGACGAACGGGTACGGCTTGCCGGCGGAGCCGGCCTTTCGCATCGCGTCCTCCGGCGGCAGGCAGAGCACGTTGGGCGCCGCCTCGGTCAGCCCGTAGCCCTGCACGATCTCCACGCCCCGCTCCTGCCACGTGTGCAGTAGCGCCTGCGGCATGGGCGCGCCTCCGACGACCGCGAGCCGGACGCTCGAAAGATCTGCGCCGGCGAAACGAGGCTCCTGGGCCAGGAAGAGATAGATCTGCGGCACGCCCATCAGCGTCGTGATCCGCTTCTCGGCGATCAGGTCGAGCACGCGCGGCGCGTCGAACCCGCGCTCGAGCACGACCCTCGCGCCCTTCCACCAGGCGAGCAGCGGCTGCACGTTCCAACCGCCGCAGTGGAACTGCGGCAGGATCTGCAGCACGACGTCGTCGGCGCTGATCGGCGTCGCCAGATCGAGCGAGACGTTCGTCCAGAAGCAGTTCGCGTGCGTGAGCAGAGCGCCCTTCGGCCGGCCCGTCGTCCCGGACGTGTAGATCAGGAGCAGGCCGTCGTCGTCCGCGACCGGGTCGGCAGGCGGCACCGCGTCTCCATCAGGAGGGGCGAGCGGCTCGAACGGGACGCCCGTTTCGTCGGCCAACGCGGCGTAGTCGTCCGCGGCGAGGAACAGCGACGGCTCGGCATCGTCGAGCTGGTAGCGCAACTCGCTCGCTGCGAGCCGCCAGTTGAGCGGCAGCAGCGTCAGACCCGCCTTCGCGCAGGCGAAGAAGACGATCACGTGCTCGGGCGAGTTGCCCGTCAGCGTCGCAAGCCGGTCGCCGCGGCGCAGGCCGCGGGCCGCCAGCTCGGCCGCGAGGGCGTTCGAGCGGCGATCGAGCTCCCGGTACGTGAGCTCGCGGCCGAGGTAGTCGATCGCAACACGGTTCGGAGTGATGCGTGCGCGGTCGACGAGCCAGCGGCCGATCGTATGGTGGCCGCTCAACCGAGGAACTCCCGGATCGCCGTCGAGAAGCGCTCCGGCTGCTCCCAGAAGAAGAGGTGACCGGCGCCGGGGAAGAGGCGGAGGCGTGCGTTCGGGATCCGCTCGGCGAGAAGCTCGCCGTTGCGGTGGTCGACCACGTTGTCGGCCGTCCCGTGCAGCACGAGCGTCGGAGCGCTGATCGTCCCAATACGGTCCAGGGCGTCGAAGGTCGTGCCGGCACCGGCCTGCGCCTGCCAGCCGCCCAGGTCGGGCGGATGAGCGAGGCGGTGCGCGTAGATCTCGTCCACGAGCTCGGCCGGCGCCTCCGGCGAGAGCGCATTGACGACGAACCGGCGCAGTGCGTCGTGCGGCTCGAGCAGCGCTGCCTTCGCGAACAGCGCGACCGTCCGCGCGGGCATGGGGAACGACCCTGGGCCACCGGGCGTCGTGCACGCGAGCACCAGGCGGTCGACGCGGTCGGGAGCGGCAAGCGCGAGCTCCTGCGCGACCATCCCGCCGAGACTCGCACCGACGACGTGCGCACGCTCGACGCCGGCGGCATCCAGAACTGCGAGCGCGTCGGCCGCCAGCAACGAAGCCGTGTATGGGCCGGGCGGGACATCGCTCTCGCCGATGCCGCGGTTGTCGAACGAGACGACCGCGAAGTGTTCCGCCAGGAGCTCCCGCGCCGTTCCCCAGCCGAGCCGCGTGTACCCGAGCCCTTGACAGAGCAGCAGCGGCGGGCCGCTGCCCCGGACGTCGTAGACGATCCGCACGTCGCCGCTGCGCGCTTCCAGCGCGGCCGCAGTCACACTCCCTCCTCCGCGCGCTCGAGCCCGCCGGCGGAAGGCTCGGTCCGGATCGCCTCCTCGAGGCGGCGCAGCCCGCGTGGCCGCCCACGCGCCACGATCCCCGCGAGCCCGCCGGGCAGGAAGAAGACGATCAGGACGAAGATCGTCCCGAGCAGGAAGAGCGGCTGCGAGAGCGGCGTGCGCAGAACGCCCGGGAGGTCGTGCACGGTCGACGAGTCTCCGATCGCGCCGAGGCGGTTCTCGAGGTACTTGTAGAGGATCCCGCCGAGCAGCGCGCCCCAGCGTGAACCCGCGCCGCCGATCACGACCATCAGGAGCAGCGCGAGGGTGAACGACGCGGTGGTGATGGACGGGTTCGAACCGCCGAGCAGGAGCAGGTAGACGACGCCGCCCGCAGTGGCGAGGAACGAGGAGAGTACGAACGCCATCAGCTTGTACGCCCCGGGGCGGAGCCCGAGGACCTCGACGCGCAGCTCGTTCTCGCGGATCGCCTGCCAGATGCGGCCGGGGGACGATTCCACCGCCCAGCGGACGATGAAGAACACCGCTGCCGCGTACCCGAGCGCGAGCCAGTAGAGGTTCTTCGTGTTGAAGATCCCCACGAACATGTCCGGCAGCTGGTGATAGTCGGTTCCGAGGCCTTCCTCCCCATGCGTCCAATCACGCGGGTTCTTGTGCACGAGGATCGACGCAGCCTGCGCGAACGCGAGCGTGACCATCGCGAAGGCGATCCCGCCGACGCGCAGCGAGACCGCGCCGAGCACCAGCGGCAGGACGAGCCCGACGAGCGCCGTGAACGCGAGTGCCTCGATGAAGCTCCAGTGCCAGATCGTGAGCGCGATGTTGGCGAGATACGCGCCGACGGCGACGTAGAGCGCGTGCCCGAACGAGAGCAGGCCCGTGTAGCCGAAGAGCAGGTCGTAGGTGAGCGCGATGCCGCCGAAGACGAGGCAGGTCGCGAGCAGCTGGAGCGTCCCCGGCTGCGAAATCGGCCCGTCGAAGAGCTTCGGGATCCCATGGTCGATCCGCGGCACGAAGGCGAGCGCTGCGAAGACGAGCGCAGGGAAGGCGAAATCGGCGATGACGCGGCGGCTCACGTCGCGAACGCTCCCGCAAGGCCGCGCGGGCGGGCGAGCAGCACGAGCCCGAGCAGCAGAACAACCGAGAGGTCGCCGATTCCCGCGGACGCGTAGTAGTTCACGTACTGCTGCACGAGCGCGACGAGGATCGCAGCTGCTGCGGAGCCGCCGATCGAGCCGAGACCGCCGATCACGACGACGATGAACGCGAAGATCAGCAGGCTCGTCCCCTGGTTCGGATCGATCGTCGTGAAGTAGACACCGGTCAAGACGCCCGCCACCGCCGCGGCGATGCCGCCGAGCGCGAAGACGAGCGTGAACGCCTTGCGCACGTCGATCCCGAGCGCCGTCACCATGGCGCGGTTCTCCACGCCGGCGCGGATGATCAGGCCGTAGCGCGTCTTGCGCAGGAAGAGCTGCAGCGCAACGAGCACGACGACAGCCGCGCCGATCTCGAGGAAACGGTCGTTCGGGATGTTTGCGCCGCCGATCGACGTCGTGTCTCGCAACCACGACGGGACCGCGTACGCACGCGTGTCCGGGCCCCAGATCCCTTCGACGAGCGCGATGGACGCGATCGAGAGCCCGACCGTGACGAGTACCTGCTCGATGTGCCGCTGGTAGAGCGGCCGGATCAGCACGAGCTCGACGAGCGCGGCGAAGATGCCGCCCGCGGCGAGCCCGCAGACCGCGCCGAGCAGGAAGCGGACGAGGATCGAGTCGACGTCCCCGAAAGCGTGCACCGACATCCACCAGGAGGCGTACGCGCCGACCGTGAGGAACGCGCCGTGCGCGAAGTTGAGTACGCCCATCAGTCCGTAGATGAGCGACAGCCCGGAGGCGATCAGGAAGTACATCGCGCCCAGCCCCAGGCCTGTGATCGTCAGCAGGACGAGGGTGCTCATGCGACTCCCTGCGTGCAACGAGACTTTGCGGCCGCCGCGTCTGCGGCTTCGTCGACGCTTGCGCGCGGAGCCGGGCTTCGCCCGGCGGGAGCGCAAGCACGCTCCGACGGAGCGACCACCGAAAGAAGGGGGCTCATGGGGGAAACATGGTTTCCCCCATGCTGGGTCAGGAAGTACATCGCGCCCAGCCCCAGGCCTGTGATCGTCAGCAGAACGAGCGTGCTCATGCCACGCCCAGCAGCCTCTTGACCGTGGAGCGATCTTCGAGCAGCGCGTGCGCGTCGCCGGCATGCACGACGCGGCCCTGGTCGAGCACGACGGCGTCGCGTGCGATCCGCCGCACGACGCCGAGGTTCTGCTCGACGAGCAGGATCGTCGTCAGCTCCGACAGGCGCTCGAGCACGCGAGCCACCTCCGCGACGAGCGCCGGAGCGAGTCCCTTCGTCGGCTCGTCGACGACGAGCAGCCGGTTGTCGTTGAGCAGCGCTCGAGCGATCGCGACCATCTGCTGCTGCCCGCCGGAGAGCGTGCCCGCACGCTGCGCCGCGCGCTCCCTCAGCTCGGGAAAGAGGTCATAGACGAGGTCGTAGCGCGGCGCCGAGTCGCGCTCCGCAAGCCGGAGGTTCTCCTCGACCGTCAGGCCGGCGAAGACGTCGCGGTCCTCGGGGACGTAGCCGATGCGGCGCCGGACGATGCGGTGCGTCGGCAGCGACGCCAGCTGCTGATCGGCGAAGCGCACCGAGCCGCGCCGCCCGACCAGGCCGAGGATCGCGCGCAGCGTCGTCGTCTTCCCCACGCCGTTCCGTCCGAGCAGCGCGGTCACGCCGCCCTCGGCCACCTCGAAGCTCACGCCCTGGAGCACGTGCGACTGCCCGAGGTACACGTGCAGACCTTCGACCGAGAGGAGGCTGTTCCGCTCGACCTTCTCCGCGACCGCGGCGCTCACAGCTCTTCACCCAGGTACGCGGACTGCACCGTCTCGTTGGCCATCACGGCCCGGGGCGTGTCGCAGGCGAGCAAGGCACCGTGGTGCATCACGGCGATGCGCTGGGCGAGCCCCGTCACGACCTCCATGTGATGCTCGACCATCAGCACCGTCTTGCCTTCCTCGGCGTGCAGCGAGCGGATCAGCTCGACCAACTGGGGCACGTGCTCCGCGGAGACTCCCGCCATCGGCTCGTCGAGCATGATCACGCGGGGGTCTGCGGCGAGCAGCATCGCCAGCTCGCGTGCGCGAGCAGCCCGGCCGGAGTCTCCGCCCGCGCCTCGAGATCGACGCGCGCGATCGCGGAGCGCGCCTTGTCGAGCGCGGACCGGACGCCGTTCGCGCGCCGCCAGAGCCGCAGCGTTCCTCCGAGTGCGGCCTCCGCCGCCAAACGCACGTTCTCCCGGACGCTCAGGAGCGGGAAGACGCTCGAGACCTGGAACGTCCTCCCCAGCCCGGCACGCGTCCGGCGTGACGCTGGGGCGTGCGTGATCTCGCGCCCCTCGAGCTCGATCCGCCCCGCCGTCGGCCGGTAGAGGCCCGACAGGAGGTTGAACAGCGTCGTCTTGCCGGCCCCGTTCGGACCGATGATCCCGAGGAGCTCGCCCGCGGGAACCTCGAGCGAGACATCGGCGACGATTCGTGCGCCGCCGATGTCAAGCCCGAGATTGTGCGTCGCGAGGACGGGAGGATGCGTCACGCGCTTACGAGAACGGATGCACAGGGGGCTGCACGTTGCCCGGCGAAACCGTCTTCAGCACCTTCGGCTCGTACTTGCTGCCCTGCTTGACGAGCTGCACCTGGAACATCGGCTGGATCATCGCGTGGTCCGCCTGGCGGATTCGCTGCCGACCCTTGGGCGCGGCGAACTGCCAGCCCTCGAGCGCCGAGATCATCCGGTCGACGTTGCCGTCACCGCCGGCCTTCTGTACGGCGCGGCAGATCATCTGCGCGGTGACGAAGCCGTCGGGCGTGAACAGGTCCGGCACCTTGCCCTGCTTCTTCATCTGCGCCACCAGCCACTTGTTCACGTTGTTCTTCGGCGCCTGGTAGACGTAGTGCGAGAGCAGCTTCGCTCCCTCGAACAGCGGCCCCAGCGTCGGGTAATTGACCCGGTCCGGCAGACCGGTGGTCACCGTCGTCGAGCTCATGATCCCCTGCTGGCGGAGGCCGTTCCACATCGCTGCGGCGTTCGAGCCGGCCCAGGCGACGAAGACGAGATCCGCGTTCGCGTTCTTCAGCTGCTGGATGTACGGCGTCAGGTCCGCCGTCTGGAAGGGCGCGAGGACCTTGGACACCGTGTGGCCCTTGCCGCCGAAGACGTCCGTCACCGCGGCGACGTTGCTGGCGCCGAAGGCCGTGTCCTCGGCGAAGACGACGATCTTCTTGCCGACGGACTTCGCCGGCAGGAAGCCCCTGGCGTCGAGCACGTCCTGGTAGCTCTGCCGGCCGGCGCGGAACGTGTGCCGGTTGAGGCCGGTGATCGCGTCGCCCGCCGCAGCCCCCGAGATGAAGAGGATGTTGTTCTGGTCGGCCAGAGGAGCTACCTGCAGAGCTGCACCGGACGAGGTCGAGCCGGCGATGATCTTGTAGCCCTTGCCGATCAGATCCTTCGCCGCGTTCACGGCGTTCGCGGCGACCGTCTGGTCATCGACGTACGTCACCTGGAAGTTGTTGCCGCCGCAGTTCTTCGTCGTGCTCCGCGCGTACTTGAGGCCGAGCTTGAAACCGTCCACGTACTCGTTGCCGAACCCCGCGAGTGCGCCGGTTCGCGAGTAGACGATGCCGACCTTGATCGTCGCGGCAGTCGTGCCGCGTGCATCCGTGCGCGCGCCGGCAGCCGCCGCCATCGCGCCCACGAGCAGGAGAGCCGCCCCGCCCACGAGCGCCGCCCGCTTCACCAATCCGCCTGTCATCTGATCCTCCGCGTCGAGGGGCCTCGCAGCAAAACATGAGACCCGATTCAGGTGTCGTTTATGCCCGAAAACCCCGCGGCTGTCAAGGACCGATTCCTACCGCCCGAGCGCGTACCCCTGCATTCCTCGTGGATTGGCGGCGGCACGGAGAAAGCCGTTCGACCCGCGTTCTACCGCGGAGACGCGGCCGAGCGACCACTCGGGAGTCACCGTGACGTCGTGGCCACGCTCGCGCAACTCCGCGATCGTCGCCTCGTCGAAGCGTGCCTCGACCGCAAGCGAGGCGGGGTTTGCGTGCCGCGGGAAGAACGAGCTCGGAAAGTGATCCGTGTGGTGCTCGGGTGCCTCGATCGCCGCCTGCAGGTTCATCGCGCGCACGACGTGGTTGAGGAAGGCGTGCAGGGACCACTGATCCTGCTGGTCGCCGCCGGGCGTGCCGAGCGCGACCTCCGGCTCGCCGTCACGGAGGACGAGCGTCGGCGAGAGCGTCGTCCGAGGACGCGTGCCGGGGCGCAGCGACGACGGCAGCCCCTCCTCGAGCCAGAACATCTGCGCCCGCGTCCCGAGCGGCCAGCCGAGCTCGCGGAGCACCGGCGAGGACTGGAGCCAGCCTCCGCTCGGCGTCGCCGAGACGAGATTCCCGAACCGGTCGGCGACGTCGAGGTGCACGGTGTCGCCGCGCGTCGGCTCCCCGGCGCCGACCGTCGTCTCGTGTTCGTGGCTCTGGGCCACTAACTCGGGGAGCCGGCCGCCTCCCGGGCGCAGCTCTCGCGATGCGTCGTCGCTCATCAGCGCCCGGCGCTCGTCGTTGTACGCGCGCGAGAGCAGATGCTCGAGCGGGACGTCGGGCACGTCTCCGTAGAAGGCCTCCCGGTCGGCGAAGGCGAGCTTTGCGCACTCGGTGATCGTGTGCACGCGCTCGGCGTCCGTCAGCTCCTCGAGCGGGAAGCCGTCGAGCAGCGCCAGCTGCTGGAGGAACACGGGCGCCTGGCTCCACGGACCGGCCTTGCAGACCGTGCGGCCGCGGAACTCGTACGTGAGCGGCGATTCGATCGTCGCCTCCCACGCCGCGAGGTCGTCGCCCCTGAGCAGGCCGCCCTGCTCGGCCGAGAAGCGGTCGATCGCCTCGGCGACGAATCCGCGGTAGAAGACGTCGCGCGCGCGTTCGATCTCCTGCTCGCGCGAGCCGCCGCGGGACTCCTCGACGATCCGCTCGTAGGTCGCGGCCAGCGCCGGATTGCGGAAGCGCGAGCCGGGCGCCGGCACCGGAAGATAGAGCTCCGCCGACGCGGGCCACGCGCGAAGCAGCTCCCCCGTGCGCTCGATTGTCATCGCCATCCCGTCCACGACGGGATAGCCGTCGCGCGCGTAGCCGATCGCGTACGGCAACACGTCCTCGAGCCGCAGCGTGCCGAAGTCGCGAAGCATGCTCAGCCAGCCGTCGAACGCTCCCGGCACGCAGGCCGCGAGCAGGCCCGTCCCCGGAATCAGCTCGTGTCCGAGGGCGTGGAAGCGCTCGATCGTCGCCGCCGCCGGGGCGACGCCTTGGGCGCAGAGCACGAGCGGCTCACCGCGTTCCGCGCTCCAGAAGATCACCGGCAGGTCGCCCGCCGGGCCGTTCAGATGCGGCTCGACGACCTGGAGCGTGAAGCCGGTCGCAACTGCCGCGTCGAACGCGTTCCCGCCGCGCTCGAGCACGGCCATTCCCGCAGCGGACGCAAGCCAATGCGTCGACGCGACCATGCCGAAGGTGCCCTGCAGCTCGGGCCGCGTCGTGAACGCGCTCACGCGAGCTCCGCCGGCGCGTCGATCAGCACCGGCGCCTCGCGTCCCGCGTGGACGAGGTGGCACGCGACGAGATGCCCGTTCCCGACGTCGAGCAGCGTCGGCTCTTCCTCGTGCGACCGTGGCGCCGAGTCGGGCTCCAGCGGACAGCGCGTGCGGAAGCGGCAACCCGACGGCGGCGCGAGCGGGCTGGGAATGTCGCCTTCGAGCACGACCCGCCTCCGTGTTCGCTGCACCTCGGGATCGGCGACCACCGCGGCCGAGAGGAGCGCCTGCGAATACGGATGCAGTGGACGCGCGAAGAGCACCTCCGTCTCGGCGACCTCGACGATCTGCCCGAGGTACATCACGGCGACGCGGTCGCAGAGGTACTCGACCGTGGCGAGATCGTGCGTGATGAACAGACACGAGAACTGCATGTCGCGCTGCAGATCACGGAGGAGGTTCAGGATCGCCGCCTGCACCGAGACGTCGAGCGCCGAGACCGGCTCGTCGGCGATCAGCAGCGAAGGTGAGACGGAAAGCGCGCGCGCGAGACCGACCCGCTGCCGCTGTCCGCCGGACAGCTCGTGCGGATAGCGAAACCGGAGCTCGCTGCGCAGCCCGACCGCGTCGAACAGCTCGCGAACCCGCGCCTCGAGCTGGGCACCGCGCGCGAGCTTCTGCACGCGCAGCGGCTCGCCGACGATCTGTCCGCACGTGAGCCGGGGGTTCAGCGACGAGTACGGATCCTGGAACACCATGTGCAGCTCGCGGCGCAACGGCCGCATCTCGCGCCGAGAGAGATGCGTGACATCGCGGCCCTTCAGCCGGATCGTTCCGTCCGTGGGCTCGACCAGGCGCATCACGCAATTCCCGACGGTCGTCTTGCCGCTACCGGACTCGCCGACGAGCCCGAGCATTTCACCCGAGGCGATCGTGAAGCTCACGCCGTCCACTGCGTGCACCGTGCCGCCGCGGCTCGTCAGCTGCGAGCCGACGTGGAAGTGCTTGACGAGGTCCACGACCTCAAGGACCGGCTCGCTCACGCCCCTGACCGCCTTCGGCTCCCGCCCGGCGGAGCCGGGCTCACGCGGCCGCTTCGCGGCCACCTCGCGCCGCTGACCGTGCTCCACCCGGCGGGCGGCCGTATTTCAATACTGCCCCGCCGGGTTACGCGCGCCCAGCGACGCGTCAGGAACGCGAGCAAGTTCACTCGTCCCATTCTCCGCCGGGATGGAAGCACGCGACGAGATGGTCCGGGCGGACCTCCTGCAGCTCGGGCTGCTGCGAGCGCGTCAACTCGTCGGCACGCGGGCAACGGTCGGCGAACACGCAGGCCTGCGGAAGCTCGGCGAGGGAGGGAACGCGGCCCGGGATCTCCTGCAGCCTCCCGGTCTCCGACGCCGAGCCCGGTCGCGGCACGGCGCCGAGCAGGCCGATCGTGTACGGGTGCTGCGGGTGCGCGAAGAGGTCGTGCACGGGCGCCTCCTCGACCTTCCGGCCCGCGTACATGACCAGCACCCGGTCGGCGATGTCGGCTACGACGCCGAGGTTGTGCGTGATCAGGACGATCGCGGTCCCGAGGCGCTCGCGGATGTCCCGCATCAGGTCGAGGATCCCGGCCTGGATCGTCACGTCGAGCGCGGTCGTCGGCTCGTCCGCGACGAGGATCTTCGGGTCACAGGCGAGCGCCATCGCGATCATCACCCGCTGCCGCATCCCGCCGGAGAGCTGGTGCGGGTACTCGTGCACCCGCCTGGCCGCGGCCGGAATCCGCACCAGCTCGAGCAGCTCGACCGTCCGCGCGCGCGCCGCCCGGCGAGAGAGGTCGAGGTGACGCTCGAGCACCTCCTCGATCTGCCGGCCGATCTTGAAGGCCGGGTTGAGCGAGGTCATCGGCTCCTGGAAGACGAACGCGATCACGCGTCCGCGGATGCGACGGATGCGCGCTCCCGAGGCGCGCAGCAGGTCGACGTCCCCGAGGCGCGCGCTTCCGGTCACCGACGCCGTGGCCGGAAGCAGCTGCGTCAGCGACATCAAGCTGACGCTCTTGCCGCAGCCCGACTCGCCGACGACGCCCAGCACCTCGCCTTCCTCGAGCCGAAACGAGAGGCGGTCGACCGCGTGCACGGCACCATCGTCGGTGTCGAAGCGAACCGAGAGGTCGCTGACCTCGAGCAGCGACATCAGCGCGTCGTTCGCGGATCCAGAACGTCGCGAAGGCCGTCGCCGAGCAGATTGAACGACAGCGAGCAGAAGAAGATTGCGAGCCCCGGGAAGAGCGCGAGCCGTGGTGCTTCGTTGACGTACGGCTGCGCTGCCGCCAGCATCACTCCCCACGACGGCGTCGGCGGCTGGACGCCGAGCCCGAGGAACGAGAGCACGGCCTCCCCGATGATCGCCGCCGGGATCGTGACCGTCGCCTGCACGATCAGGGTGCTGAGCATGTTCGGCAAGACATGGCGCACGATGATCGACACGTCCGTCGCGCCGTTCGCGACGGCTGCGCGGACGTAGTCCTCCTCACGCAGCGAGAGCGCTTCGCCGCGCGCGATCCGGATCAGGCCTGGCGCCGCGCCGACCCCGAGCGCGATCGTGGCATTGAGCAGCGACGGCCCCAGGATCGCCGCCAAGCCGACGGCGAGGATCAGAAACGGGAACGCGAGCACCACGTCGGTCAGTCGGGCCACGACGGGATCGAGCCAGCCGCGGAAGTAGCCGGCTGCGACGCCGATGGGCACCGCGATCAGCATCGCAAGCATCGTCGCCAGGACGCCTGCCTGGATCGAGGCGCGTGCGCCGAAGATCGTTCGCGAGAGCACGTCACGGCCCAGCTCGTCGGTGCCCAGTAGATGATCGTGCGAGGGAGGCGCGAGGAGTGCGTTGACATCGATGGTGGACGGATCGTGCGGCGCGACCACCGGCGCGAAGACTGCGGCAAGCACGAAGGTGAGCGCGACGAGCAGGCCCACCACCGCGAGCGGCCTGCGCAGGAAGCGCTTCCGCAGCAGCCGGCGCCGACGGGCGCGCGGGCTCAGCTCGAGCGCGGGGGCGGTGTCGACGAAGCTCATCGCCTCAGGCGGCCCTACCCGAGACGCGGATGCGCGGGTTCAGGTACGAGTAGAGCAGGTCGACGGCCAGGTTGACGACGACGTACCCGGCCGCCGCGACGAGGACGACGCCCTGGAGCAACGTGTAGTCGCGCTGGTTGATCGCGTCGATCGTCAGCCGCCCGAATCCGGCGATGCCGAAGATCTGCTCGGTGATGACGGCGCCGGAGATCAGTGCGCCGAGTTGCAGTCCGATCACCGTCGTCACCGTGATGAGCGAATTGCGCAGCGCGTGCTTGCCGACCACCGACCACTCCGAGAGTCCTTTTGCGCGCGCGGTGCGGACGTAGTCCGCCCCGAGGGACGTGAGCATCGACGAGCGCATCTGTCGCATCAACACGGCCGAGAGCCCGGTGCCGAGGACGATCGCGGGCATCAGCAGATGACGAAGGTTCTGGACCGGATCGTCGTGGAACGGGACGTAGCCGCCGGCGGGAAGCCAATGCCACTTCACGGCGAAGAGAATGATCATCATGATCCCGAGCCAGAAATGCGGCACGGACAGCCCGACGAGCGCGAAGGTGGTCGCGGAGTAGTCGGAGGCCTTGCCGCGCCGCACGGCAGCGATCACCCCCGCGGCGATTCCGATCAGCGTCCCGATCAGGATCGCAAGCCCAGCGAGCTCGAGCGTGATCGGGATGCGCGTGACGATCGTACGCCCAACGGAGAGCTCGCGCTGGTCGGTCCCCAGGTCGCCCTTCAGCGCGAGCCCGAGCCAGCGCACGTATTGCAACGGGACGGGCTCGTCGAGGTGGTACTTGTGCCGGATCTGCGCAAGGACCGCGGGATCGCGATCCTCGGCGCCGAGCGCAATCGCGGGGTCGCCCGGCAAGGCGCGCACCCCGGCGAACACGAGCACGCTCGCGAGAAACAGCACGATCAGGGCGGCTCCGACCTTCCGTAGGAGGAAGCCGCCCATGATCGTCCTCAGCTACTTGTAGTACGCGAACGCCGTGCGGACGAGGCCGTCGCCGAACACCTGGACGCCGCCGACCTTCTTCGTGACCGCGTCGCGGTTGACGGCGTGATACAGGTAGATGATCGGCAGGTCACGGAGTGCCCGCTTGACGAAGGCGTGGTAGTACGAGAGGCGCGCCTTCAGCGTCGCCGCCTTGCGCGCGTTGTCCAGCGAGAAGTCCACCAGCGAATCGACGTAGCCGCTGTCGTTCTGCGAGCCTTTCGAATGGCTGAACTGGTAGACGTTGCCGTCCGCATCGATCCGGCCGGACCAGCCGATCGCGAACGTCTGGAAGTTCCCCGCGTCGGCGCGGTTCAGCGAGGTGACGAATTCCGTGGGCGAGAGGGTCACCTTGAAGCCGACTCTCGCCGCCTCCGACTGGATCAACGCGCCGAGACGCGCGGCGATCGGGTCGGTACCGAGCATCAAGTTCACCTCGATCGGCTTCTGGATCCCGGAGCTGTCGACGAGGCGCTGGGCGGCCTTCACCTGAGCGGTCTTGTAACAGGCGATGCCCTTCGTGGCGGCGTACCAAGGAGAGCCGGGAGCCCAGGGGAAGCAGTCCGGAACCACGGTCCCGCCGAAGACGACCTTGTTGATCGCGTTGCGGTCGAGCACGAGGCTGAACGCCCGCCGCAGCGCACCGGAGCGCGCGATCGCGGTCCCGACGTTCTCGTAGTGCTTGCCGAGCCCGTTCTTGTTCCCGATGTTGACGGTGATGCCCTGGTAGCCGATCGACGTCGACTTGACGATCTGCAGGTTCTTGTCGGCCTTGACAGTCGGAATGTCCGTCGACTGAAGAGCCGACTCGACCTGCACGTCGCCCGAGCGGAGATTCTGGGTGCGCGCGGTCGGGTCGGTGATGATCTTCCACACGATTTGCGACAGGTGCACCTTGTTCTTCGCGTAGTAGTACGGGGACTTCGTGGCCGTGATGTGATCCGCAGCGACACGGTCCTTGAACATGAACGGTCCCACGCAGATCGGATTCGTGCCGAACCTGTCGCCCAGCGCGTCGAGCTGCTTCGGCGACATGATCATCCCAGCGCGGTCGGCCAGCTGCGCAGTGATGGGCGAGTAGCGCGCGGAGAGGTGCAAGACGACCGTGGTCGCGTTCGGGGCGTCGACCGACGTGACGGGAGCGAGCTCGCTGGCGCGCGTCGACCGCGGCAGGTTCTTGTGCCGGTCGAGCGACTTCTTCACGGCGTCGGCATTGAACGGCGTCCCATCGTTGAACTGCAGCCCCCGACGGAGCTTGATCGTCACCGTCTGCTTGTCAGCCGAGAACTGCGGGAACGCTGCGGCGAGCTGCGGAACGATCTGCAGCTTCCCGTTCAGGTCGTACAGCTTCTCGCAGATGTGCGTGAAGACCGTGCGGCCGACGAACGTCCGCGCCAGCGTCGGATCGAGGACGTCGGGATCTGATTCGAGCGCGACCGTCAACGTGCCGCCGTTCTTGATCGTCGGCGTGCCCGAGACGCGTGTCTGCGCGGCGGCGCCGGCAACGAATGCGGCGGCGACCAGGACGGCCCCGCCGAGGAGCGCGCTGCGCGCGCGGTGGGTTCTCATGAGCCTCCCCCTGGATGGCGACGGTAGGTGCACGAGGAGTTCCTCCGGAGCACTGACCGGATTGCGAAACTCTAAAGTGTATGCACTTCTTTGTCAACTGGATCCAATCGTGCTATCGTCGCGCGGGATGCGCACCGCGGGCACCGAGCGTCGAACGGCGTCGCAAGCTACCGCGGCCGAGACCCAAGGGGCCTTCGGCGACGGTGTATCGGTGAAGCGCGGTCGCGTCGTTCGGCGCGTCCTCGACCCACAGCTGATCGCGATCGGAGTCGGCGGCGGCGTGCTCTCCGGACTGCTCGGCGTCGGTGGCGGAATCGTGATGGTCCCGCTGCTCGTCCTCTGGGCCGGCTACTCCCAGCGGGACGCACACGCGATCTCACTCGGCGCAATCATTCCGATCTCGCTCGCAGGCGTCGTGACCTACGGCGTTGCCGGCGAGGTGCGGGTCTGGGAGGCGGTCGCGCTCTCGATCGGCGCGGTCGCCGGCGCGAGGGTCGGCGCAGGCCTCCTGACGAGGCTCGACGACCACGTGCTCAAGCTCGCGTTCGGGATCTTCCTCGTCTTCGTCGCAGTGCTCATGGGTGTGCGGGCATGACCGGCGTGACGTTGTTCGTCGTGCTGGTCGCATTTGGGCTGGTGACAGGCGCGACAGCAGGTCTGCTCGGGGTCGGGGGCGGACTCTTGATCGTGCCCTTCCTAACGCTGGTTGCCGACCTGCCGCAACACGCCGCTGAGGCGACGTCGCTGCTCGTCGTCCTCCCGACCGCGATCGCCGCGAGCGTCGTGCTCCACAGGCGCGGCGTCGGCGACCTCCGCACCGCACTTGGCTTCGGCGTCTTCGGTGCAATCGGTGCTGCCGCGGGGGCGCTGCTCGCGCTCGAGCTCTCCGGCCAGACCCTGCGGATCGTCTTCGCCGTCTTCGTGGGCCTCGTCGGTCTTCGGCTGGTTCGCGACGCGCTCGCCGCACGCGGTCAGCAGGCGTGAGCGAGGTCGAGCAGCCTCTCGTCGAGCAGCTCGCCGAAACACTGCGGGCACGCGTGCTGAGCGGCGAGATCCCGAGCGGGACGCGCCTGCGCCAGGAGGCGATCGCAAGGGAGTTCGGAGTCAGCCGCACACCGGTGCGCGAAGCGCTCCGGCAGCTCCAGGCCATGGGCGTCGCTCAGCTCGAGCACAACCGCGGTGCGGTAGTCCGCGGCCCGACTCCGCGCGAGCTGCGCGAGGCGTATGAGGTGCGCGCCGAGCTCGAAGGCCTGGCCGCCGAGCTCGCCGCGACGCGGATCGGCGACGAGCAGCTCGGCCGGTTGCGCGAGGCGCAGCAACTGTTCCGCCGCTCGATCGAGACGCTGATCTCACGCCGACGACGCGGTAGCGGGCGAGAGCCGAGCTGGGCCGACGACAGCGATTGGGTGCGTGCCAACGACCTCTTTCACCAGGTCATCCAGGAGGCCGCCGGAAACGGGCAGCTGCTGCGGACGATCGGCGATTTGCATCGGAGCTTTCCGCGCGCTCTCACGTGGTCGGCTCTGAGCGGCAGCTCTGCGCTGCTCGAGGAGAACGTCCGCCAGCACAATGCGATCCTCGAGGCGATTGAGCAGCGCAATCCTGACGAGGCGAGGCGGCGGATGATCGAGCACGTACGCGCCGCGGGGGAGCTGATTGCGCATCGGTTCGAGCTGGCATCAGACGGGGCGTAAAGGCGGCGCATTTTCGACACAGTCGCGTTGTGATGTAGGTGTCAACCTGTCGTGAATGAGCAGACGCACGCAAATCACTCTCACCGACTTGCAACACGCCCATTTGGTCGATGAATCGATCCGTACAGGCGTGTCCATGGCGGAGCTGATCCGCCGAGCCGTGGACCATGTGTACCGCCCGTGGATGCGCAAGCACCTCAAGGGCTACGAGGTCAGCGTCGGCGTGTGGAAGCGACCCGACGCGGGCGTGATGGGCCGTCGCGTGCGGAGCCGGCTCTAGCTCGCCTCGCCGGCAGTAGCGGCGATGTCCTCGCCCTGCTCGGTGCCGGCGCTCGTGACGAGCGTCGGCTTGAGGCCCTTCGAGATCGTCTCCTTCGTGATCACGCACTTGGAGACGTCCTTGCGCGAGGGAAGCTCGAACATCACGTCGAGGAGCGCGTTCTCGATGATCGAGCGCAGGCCGCGCGCACCCGTCTCGCGTTCGAGCGCCTTGTCGGCGATCTCCCACAGCGCGTCGTCGGTGAAGACGAGCTCGATCGAGTCGTAGTTGAAGAAGCGCTGGTACTGGCGCGTCAGCGCGTTCTTCGGCTCGGTGAGGATCTGGACGAGGTCCTCGCGCTGCAACTGGTGCACCGCGGAGATCACCGGCAGGCGCCCGATGAACTCCGGAATCAGCCCGAAGTTCAGCAGGTCCTCCGGCATGACCTGAGCAAGCATCTCCGAGCCCTGGACGGAGTGCTTCGAGCGCACCTCTGCGCCGAAACCCACGGCGTTCTTGCCGATCCGCTTGCCGATGATCTTGTCGAGTCCCGCGAAGGCGCCGCCGCAGATGAAGAGGATGTTCGTCGTGTCGATCGAGAGGAACTCCTGGTGCGGGTGCTTGCGTCCGCCCTGCGGCGGAACCGACGCGACCGTCCCTTCGAGGATCTTCAGCAGCGCCTGCTGCACACCTTCGCCGGAAACGTCGCGCGTGATCGACGGGTTGTCCGCTTTCCGCGCGATCTTGTCGACCTCGTCGATGTAGATGATCCCCGTCTCGGCCTTCTTGATATCGAAGTCGGCGGCCTGGATCAGCTTCAGCAGGATGTTCTCGACGTCCTCGCCGACATAGCCCGCCTCGGTGAGGGCGGTGGCGTCGGCGATTGCGAACGGAACGTTGAGGATCCGCGCCAGGGTCTGGGCGAGCAGGGTCTTGCCACAACCCGTAGGGCCGAGCAAGAGGATGTTCGACTTCTGCAGCTCGACGTCCCCCTCCTCTTGCCCCATCTGCACGCGCTTGTAGTGGTTGTAGACCGCGACGGAGAGCGTGCGCTTCGCCTCTTCCTGCGAGACGACGTAGTCGTTCAGAACCGAGTAGATGTCCTTCGGCCGCGGCAGGTTGTCGAGGTCGAGCTGCGCGGGAGCCGTGAGCTCCTCGTCGATGATCTCGTTGCAGAGATCGATGCACTCATCGCAGATGTAGACCCCTGGGCCTGCGATCAGCTTTTTGACTTGCCTCTGAGACTTCCCGCAGAAACTGCAGAGAAGCTGCTCGTTACCCTCGCTTGCGCGCGCCACGTCTCTCCTTTTACCCGGATTCCGGCTTTCTGACTACCCCTGTCCGGTTCCGTCGCCGGAACTCTGGAGCCTCTGGGCGATCACGTTGTCGATGATCCCGTATTCCTTGGCTTCTTCAGGATTCATGAAGAAATCCCGCTCCATATCGTGGGAGATCTGGTCGGTCGGCTTGCCGGTGTGCAGGGCATAGATCTCCTCGAGCCGCCGCTTGAGGTTGATCACCTCGCGCGCCTGGATCTCGATGTCCGTGCCCTGCCCCTGGAAGCCGCCCGACACCTGGTGGATGAGGATCTTCGAGTTCGGCAGGGCCGTCCGCTTCCCTTTTGCCCCGCCGGCGAGGAGCAGCGAGCCCATGCTCATCGCGATCCCGACGCAGGTCGTGTTCACGTCCGGCTTCACGTACTGCATCGTGTCGTAGATCGCAAGGCCGGCGTAGACCGATCCGCCCGGCGAGTTGATGTACATGTGGATGTCCTTGTCCGGATCCTCGGACTCGAGGTGGATCAGCTGCGCGATGATCAAATTCGCGATCTGATCGTCCACCGGGGTGCCGAGGAACATGATCCGCTCGGCGAGGAGACGGGAATAGATATCGAACGCGCGCTCACCGCGCGACGTCTGTTCGACGACCATGGGAATCAACGGGCTCATGCGCTCTCCTTGCTGCCGGGAGTCCAAAGTTTCGCAGCGGTTTCGGGTTTTTCCTTCTCGGGCGTCCAAATACTCTCGCGGGCCTCTGCCAATTCGACGGGGATGCGCTTCGCGTCCGCTGCAAGCCGGTCGAGCGCGGCGCGCAGACGGAGGTCGTCGCGCAGCTGTTCGTACGCACCACTCTCGCGCAAGCGGGTGATCGTCTCGGTGGGGTCCTCCCCATCGGCGGATTGCTCGCGCACGAGCTCGTCCACCTCCGCGTCGGGGACCGTGATCCCGGCCTGGTCGGCGAGCGCCTCGAGCACGAGCTCGCGCGCTACCGATTGACGCGCCTCGGCACCAAGTGCCTCGATCAATTGCTCCGGCGAACGGCCTGTGAGCTGCAGGTACGCGTCAAACGAGACGCCGCGGCGCTCGACCGAGCGCGCAAGGCCGTTGAGCAACTCGCGCGTGCGCGCCTCGACGAGCGGCCCGCCCGCCTCGACGTTGGCCTTCGCGACGAGGGCGTCGACCGCGTCGGCTCGGAACTGCCCCTCCAGCTCACTCTCGATCTGCTCGCGGATATCAAGCTCGATGTCGGCGCGAAGCTCGTCGAGCGTGTCGAACTCGCTGATTCGCTGCGCGAGCTCGTCGTCGAGCGGCGGAAGCACTTTCTCGTGGATCTCCTTCAGCGTGACGGACACCGAGCCGCGGTCCCGCTCCGAGGTCTGCAGCTCCACGGCCGCGTCCGCACCGGCACGCATACCTACGAGCTGCTGCTCGACCTCGGGCGCGAGGCGACCGGCGCCGAGCTCGACCACGTAGTCCCGGCGGGCGTCACCGTCGAGGACGAGATCGACGACACCGACGTCGCCGAGCTGTGCCGGACGGTCGTCGACGGGTGACAGGTCGGCCACGGTCGACTGCAGGTCGTGGAGCGCCTGGTCGACCGCCTCCGCAGGCACGTCGGCCTCGGCGGCGGGCACCTCGAGCCCGCGCCAGTCCGGCAGATCCGGCTTCGGCTGCACGGCAACCGTCGCTGCAAACGCCCAGGACTGGTTCTCCGAGGCTGGAAGCTCGTAGTCGAAAGACGGCTGCTCGACCGGCCGGATCCGAGTCTGTGCGGCGGCGTTCCAGAACCAGCCGCCGATGTGGCTCTCGACCGCCTCGCTCATGATCCGTTCCTTGCCGATCCTCGAGATCAGAACCGGCATCGGCACCTTGCCTTTCCGGAAGCCGGGGATCTTGGCGGTCTCGGCGAGGTCAGACGCGGCGTGCTCGACGGCGTGCTTGACGTCGTGGCTCGGGACCTCGACAGTCAAGCGGACTCGAGAGTCCGGCAGCTCCTCGATCTGGGCCTGCACTCGGCCATTAGAGCAGACGCCTTGCGGACTAGGCTCCCGCCGTGCGTCTCTTCGTCTTCTCGCGCCACGCGGAGTCGACCCTCAACCATCAGCACCTGATCAACGGCGACCCCTCGGTGCCGGCAGATCTGACCGACTCGGGCCGGGAGCAGGCCCGGCTGCTCGGCGAGGAGCTCGCCCCGCTGCCCGTCGATCTTTGCGTCCACACTCGATTCGGAAGGACGCGGGTCACGGCCGAGCTCGCCCTCGAGGCCCGGGACGTTCCCTTTATGGAGGAACCGCTGCTGGACGACATCGACGTCGGCGAGCTCGAGGGATCGACGGTGGACGACTACCGAGCCTGGAAGCGGGCGCATACCCGCGCCGAGTCGTTTCCCGGGGGCGAATCCCTCGACGATGCAGCCCTGCGATACGCCAGAGCGTTCCGAAGCGTGCTCGAGCGAGACGGAGACGTGCTGCTCGTCGTGGCACATGAGATTCCGATCCGCTATGCACTCAACGCCGCGGGAGGCTCCAAGGAGCTCGACGCCCCGGTGCACGACGTTCCCAACGCCCGTCCCTACCTCTTCGCCGAAAAGGCCCTCCAACGAGCGGCAGCGAGGATCGTGGAGCTGGTCGGCTAACGCTGTCTTTCACATGCGCGAAGCGAAGCCTTTCCCGAGTCATTCCCGGCCCGCCCTCAGGGCACATCCCACGAAGACCCATCCGCGACAAACAACGACCCATCCGCGACCGACAATGCGGGCGAGAGGAATCGAACCTCCAAGAGCCGAAGCTCACCAGGACCTAAACCTGGCGCGTCTGCCAGTTCCGCCACGCCCGCGCGTAGATTCAGGATAGAGCCGATCGGCAAGAAGCCGCACATGGCCGATCGCGAGCAGCGGGAGCACGAGTCGCAGGACGAGGGACCGACGAAGTACGAGCAGGAGCGCGACGAGGAACGCGCGACGACGGAGCGCGTTGCGGACGACATCCAGGACGCGCCCCAAGACGATTAGTCCCTCACTTCGCTTCGCTCGCGTTCGGGGCGCGCCTTCGGCGCGCGATTGGTTGGATCTCGACCGAGCTCTGAGCTTGCGGGACGCTTGGGGGCGGCACGGCTTTCGCCGCGCCGCCGGTGAACGGGCTGCGCCAGAACCGGAAGACGTTTCACATCAAATGACCGGCGCGGTCGCCGCTGCGGGGTGAGAATCCTGGCGTCGTCCGTTGACGCCGACAGAGGTTGCGACCACGAGTGCGTCATCAAGTCTGGCGCGGGGGCCTGGGGAACCGTTGACTGCTGCCTCAGAGCGCGCACCTCAGCTTCTTGAGCGGTAGGCCCCTCCGGACGGCGACATGCACCCC
>WNGA01000475.1_pt1 | contig 71265 bp, 62 predicted proteins | sample 5400061 | NCBI WGS metagenome assembly WNGA01 (sample SAMN13153366, study PRJNA577476) | soil metagenome | isolation source: 100 cm soil or saprolite under grassland replicate 2 | place: USA:California | collected 2016-06-15
ACAAAAGTACCGCCGTGAGGCCGCGCGCGACGCTGTCCAGCAACGGCAGGAGCACGCCGCTGCTATAGTTCATCACGTCGCCAACAACTTTTTTTAGCAGATCGGCGGAGTTGCGCTGAAGAAAATAGGGGTACGGCTGTGAGACCATTCGGTGCAGCAGCCGGACGCGCAGCCAGTGAGCAAAGTCTTGGGCATAACGCGTGCGAGCGTACTCGGCCACCAGATTCACTATGTTGGACGCGAGGAGGCCAGTGATCGCAATGATCCCGGCTACCAAAAGGAGTTGCCGATTTTCCATCGGCGGAAACAACTCGAGGAAACGCGTGCCAAAATGAGACCGCCGGATGCGCTCCGGATCGGCGGCGATTGCCAAAAATGGAAAGATCGATGTGATGCCGATGACTTGAAAAAGAGCCTGTGCAAGCGAGAGCGAAAAAATGAAAGCCAGCTTCCCTTTGCCGTATGGTCGCGCGAGGAATAGAACGCGACGAATCAGATCGGAAACGTTATGAAAAAACCGGGACAAGGCGGTTCCGAGTTACACGTTCAAGGAAAATGCGCGCATCACATCGTGTAATGGCAGGAGTTGCCAATTATCTGCGGGAATAACTCGGGTGTCAAAGATTAGCCGACTACTGATGACCGGTAACCGATCACCCACTATCTCCGCGCATTGGCGGCAACTTCTCGCCATATTTCCAAATCAACCATGGCAGTTCCAAAGCACGGGACAGTCGTGGGATGAAAATGCGCGGCTGCGCAAATAACCGCCAGAGCCAGCCGAGATAAAACCGGTCCGCCCGGTCGGGGATCCTGACCTGATCCCCCGTGATAAATCCGAGCGCCGCGCCGATGCAATGAATCGCCAGCCGAAATGATAAATTTTCCCGCAAATAATAACCGAGCTTTTCCTGCGCGCTGCTGCCAATCGCGATCACCACATGTGCCGGGCGATTCTGTTCCACCAGCGCGAGAAGATTTCGGTCTTCGACTTCCAATCCGTACCGCGGCGCGACGTAACAATTTTCCATCTTGATTGGCAAAGCTTCGCGCCGCAACCAATCAACCAATTTTCGTCGCGCGCGTTCGTCAGGCAGGACCCAGAAAACTTGTCCGGTCCCCTCGCCTTTCAGTTTGCTGAGCAAATGCTTCAGATATTTGAGACCGGAAATGCGCTGGAGGTTTTCGCGTTGCAACAAGCGCCACAGGAGGACCATCAACCCGCTGTCAGCAATCGCCAGATCAGCTCCGAGCACGGCGCGCCGATACCTCTCATCTTCGCGCAATCGCGCGAAACAGGTTCCCGACGGAGCGACGAGAAATCCTCCGTGTTGAAACATCGACGCGAGCGCTTCATCAACATCGCCGTTGAAGAAGCGAATGCCGAGAATCTGTCGGCCGGAAGTCATTAGCGAACATCGAACATCCAACATCGGATGGAGAATATCGAACATCTATTTGTGTTCAGGCGATTGTAGGGCGTCTGTGTGAGACGCCAATCCCTAAGCGTGGCGTTTCACAGAACGGAGCCGCGGGGACGCGAGCGACATCGACGGGCAGCCCCTCTGGGCGAGAGAGCGGGAACGAACGAGTCAAACGCCCTAAGTTTTCCCCGTTCGCTTTACCTACAAATTTGGTAAGCTCTCGATCGGTGCAAAATCTGACGACCCCGCACAAACCCGCTGATGTTTCGGCGATAACCGGCAGGCATTCTCCGCTGCCGCTTGCGCTGAGTGTTGTATTTCTAGCCGCCCTCTGGTTTGTACTATGCAGAGAACTCAGCGGCGAATGGTCGGTTAACCAACAATACAGTTTTGGCTGGTTCGTCCCCTTTTTCGCTCTTTATCTTTTCTGGCTTCGCTGGCAGGACGCGCCTCCTGCGCAAATTCCAAATTTCAAATCTCAAATTTCAAATTCAGCAGCGCTTGTAATCGCGATTGGTGCGCTGTTGTTGCTGCTGCCGGTGCGTCTTTTTGAAATTGCGAACCCGGAGTGGCGACCGCTGGCCTGGGTTCACGCGGCGGCAGTGGTAACACTGACGCTGTTATTGATCTGGTGCGCTGGCGGTCCGGCGTGGCTCCGCCATTTTGCGTTCCCGGTCGCGTTTATTTTTGTCGCAGTCCCGTGGGTAACGGCAGCCGAGGTTCCCGTAATTCAAGGACTGATGCGCGCGGTCGCCCGCGTCGCCGCGGAAACAGCGATGCTTCTCGGTATTCCTGCCCAAGTCGAGGGTAACTTAATTCGCGTGAGCAATGGGCTGGTAGGCGTGAACGAGGCGTGCAGCGGCATTCGTTCTTTGCAAACGTCGCTCATGATCGGCTTGCTCTTCGGCGAACTGAACCGGCTTTCAATCTTACGCCGCCTCGCGCTCGTCGGCGGCGCGGTTGCCATCGCGCTCGTTGCTAATTTTCTCCGCGCCGTTTTTTTGGTCGCGATCGCGGCAACGAAAAATATTTCAGAGATCGGTCGTTGGCATGACCTTGCTGGCTACACGATTATCGCTCTCGTTTTCGTAGGCACGGTGGGCCTCGCATATCTGCTCGGCAAATCAGAAGTCAGACGTCAGAGGTCAGACGTCAGACATCAGGGGTCTGCTTGCCTCGTCGTAGCCTCGCGCGAAGGCGGGTGGTCAGTAGTCAGTAGTCCCTATCTTGCGGCGGCCCTTTGCTGGCTTCTATTTGTCGAGATCGCAACAGCGAGCTGGTATCGCCTTCACGAACGCCATCTTGTCAGCGGCATACGTTGGAGTGTGCGGTGGCCGGAACAAGCGCTCAGCTTTCGTAAATTGAAGATCGATGAGGAAATTCGCGCCGTGCTTCGTTTCGATGAAGGCCAGGCTGCGGCTTGGACGATCACGTTGCCCTCGGAGTCCGAAGGCTCCCCGCTTGCCAACGGTTCCGCGACGTCGGTGAACCAGCCAAGGCCGAACACGATCGCTTGTTATTTGTACGTTTTTCGCTGGAAACCGGGCAAAAACAGCGCACTTCTGGCGAATCTGCACCGGCCGGATGTTTGTTTACCGGCAAGCGGGTGGACTCAGGTGGCGGACGATGGAGTCCACAATTATCTCGTGACCCAGAGTGAAAACGGCGTACAGCGCCGTGGCTACAGCGGATCGTTTGAGTTGCCGTTTCGCCATTTTGAGTTTCAGCGCGGATTTGAAAATTCCACGCCGCAAACAGCGCACGCATTTTATTGTTTATCGGAAGATCGCGCTTCGGGTGGACCCACGTCACGCGACGGCACAAATTCTCCCGGAATGTTTGGAAGCCGATCTGAATGGACGCGCGCCGAACGTCTGGGCGCGGTGCTGGAAGGACGCCGTCATTTGGGACAGCAGGTCATCGAAGCGATATTCATTGGCGGCGACGGATTCTCCGCCGCCGAGGCCGAATCGCATCTGCGCGAATTGGTGCACGAAGTGGTGGGTTTGCGTGCGCCGTAGCCAAGGGTGGATCGGCTTCTCCGAAGACGATGGCAGACCGATCCGCTGAAGGCGCAAATATCCGGCGGCGGAGCCGCATTCATTGCCAACGTGTTGGGGACGACGCGTTCCACCTGAGCAAAAAAATCTAAAAAAATGTCTTGCCATGCCAGCGAGAATTGTTACAAGGGGCGTAATTCTCCGAGCCTTGGACGGAAATATGCGAAAATCTAAGAAATTTTGCCCGGTGCGCTCTCGCACCTTTTGCTCACTTTTAGTTGTGGCGGGCGCGTTGCTGCTGATGACCGCTCTCGCCCCAAGAGCGAATGCCGACGTACTGGTTTATTTTAATTTTGAAGACGCAGTGTTAGGCGGCGCCCCGGATTTTACGTCCGATGTTGTTGGTTTCCCGGATTTTAATCCTGGCGGCGGATTGGTGCTTACGACAATCACGACCACTGCCACAGTTTTCGCAGCCACTGACGGGTTTTTGGAAAATAGAACTCCTGGTGATATCGACACCGCCGATCCGGGTCTGGCGGTGGGTTTTAGAACAACCCCGGTGGATAATGGCAGTTATATTCAGTTTGCCTTCGATGCGACTTTTTTTGCGAACATGTCCTTGAGCTTCGCGGTTAATACCTCAGGCAACGGCTTCGACACTGTACAACTTTTCTATAGCACTGATGGAGGAACAATTTTCACCGCGGCCGGGTCGTCGGTCATTTCAACAGCCGGGGTACAAATTATAACTTTCGTCGTCCCTTCGGCCGTTGACAACCAGGCAGGTGCCGTCTTGCGTCTGGTTTTCACCGGCGGGACGTCAAGCGGCCAAAATCTCCAGACCATCATCGACAACATCCAACTGAATGGCTCGATCGTTCCTGAGCCGGCGACGCTCGGGGGCGGGTTGCTCGGCGTTCTTGGGCTGTGCTGGCATCAGCGGCGGCGATTGATTCGCGTCGCGCGCTTGCGGCGCGCCTGAGGAGATTGGGTTTTTTCTGGCAACGCGTTGAACCACACTTAATCAGAAACCGCGAGCGCGGAGTCTGTCTAGCGCCGAAGGCGCGGTCTCTGGGGAGTGCACGCATCTCGCGTGCTGGCGAGCGCGTCCTCGCGATCGCGAACTTTGCCCTAGAATCTTCGATTCCGTAGGCAACAGACTCTTTAAGGAAAGATTGTTTCGGCGCGACGCCGAAACCAGCACGCGAGACGCGCGCGCTCCCCGGAATACTCCCCGCGCAACGGGGGGGTCGCATTGCATTTGGTACCACGCCATTGTAAACGTCTGCCGTGGCCAAGCGCCCGTCACGTCCCGTTGCAAACAAAAACGATCTCGACCTTACTCCGCCGGAAGAAATTCGCGCCCGACGGATCAGGCTGTTTGTTTTCCTCGGGGGGTTGGCCGTCTGTGTGCTGGGTGTGGCAATCTACTTCGCTGCACCGCCGATTGGCGGAGCAATCAAGGCCTGGCAGTCACGCCGGCTGGCCCGCCAGGCGTTCGCGATGATCGACCAAAAGAAATGGAACGAGGCTAATGCCAAAGCACGCGACGCGTACCTGCTGCGCCCGACCGAACCCCAGGCGTGGCGCGCCATTGCGCGGCTGGCGTCCCGCAGGGGTCAAGGCACAGCAGTACTGGAGTGGTGGAAGAAAGTGGACGAGGAACATCGCCTAACCATCGAAGACCGCCGCGACTATGCGGCGTCTGCGCTTGCGGCCGGCGAGCTGGTAGTTGCGGCGCCACAAGTCGATCTGCTTTTGTCACAAAAGGGTGGACCTGCGCCACTTGACCTTCTACTTGCCGCGCAGCTTGCTGCCCGGCGCCAAAACGGCGTTCTTGCTCTGGATTACACAGAGCGGGCAACAACCGATCCACGCGCGAAGCCGAATGAACGGCTTGCAGGCGCTGTTCTTGTTCTCTCCATGACGAAGCCAAACTCGCCTCCTTATTCAAAGGCGTGGGAGAGCATTGTGAAGCTTGCGCGGGATCCGGCCAATCCGGCGTCTCTCGACGCATTGGTTTTTCTCGGGCGTCAGCAGTCGCGAGCGCCCTCGCGCTTTCCTGGCGAAGAGACTCCATTTTCCCGGGACGTCAGGGCCGCCCCGCAACCTGAAACCACAATGGGACCGCTGGACGTAGCGGATGCTCTGGAAAAGCATCCCGATGCGCGTCCTTCCCATCAGCTACTGGCACTTGGACTTCGCGCCCAGCACGATCCAGCGCTCGCCAGCCAATACGTCGCGGACGCAGTCGAGCGATTCCGCAGTGGGGACGATGAAACTATCGCTGCACTCGCCGCGTGGTTAAACAGCGTGGCTCGTGCCGACAAAACTTTGGAGGTGCTCCCGTTGGATCGAGCGTTACGGGGCCGGGATCTTTTTCTCCAGCACGTTAATGCTCTCGCCGCCCTCGAGCGCTGGAACGAGGTGAAGGAAATATTGAATAGTGAACGTTTTCCGCTCGAGCCGGTTTTTCAACACATGTATCTGGCCGTCGCGCGAACGCGGCTGGGGGAAACGACTGCTGCAACAGACGAATGGCAGCGCGCTCTGGAAGCCGCCAACACTCCCGAGAAGTTACTCGCGTTCGCAGGTTATGCCGAGCAGAACCACGTCAACGACGTCGCCGACAGGGCTTACTCTGAAGCAATCAGACTCGCGCCCAAAAATCGCGCAGCATACGCCGGCCGGCTTCGTGTGGCATTAGCGTCCGAACAGACAACTGAAGCCCAAACTATAGCGGGGGAGATTGTCAAGATTTGGCGCGACGACGCGGCAGCGCGAAATCAGGATGATTATCTGCGATTGCTGCTCGGCGCGTCGGGCAGCGCGGCTGAAGCGGCAGAGCGACAAGCTCAAATTCTTGTCGCACAGGAACCATGGAATTGGTCAGCCCGTGCAACGCTTGGACTGGCGCGGCTTCGCCTGGGCCGAAACGCGGATGCCCTGGCGGTATTCCGAAAGGTACGGGCAACCGGGTCTGAGCCGCCGGGCGCGCTCGCAGTGCGCACGGCAATTCTCGCGGTAAACGGCTACGAAGAAGGTGCCCGGCGCGACGCGCATAATCTGGGAGCGGAACACCTCTTGCCTGAGGAACGCGCCCTCATCGCTCCGCTGTTGCAATAGCAGCCGATGGTAGGGGCGGTTCACCTGAACCGCCTTGGGCAATTGAGATCAATTCCCCCTACCATTGTGAGCAAAGGAAACAACGGTTCAACGCTTTAACGTTTTAACGGTTTAACGACCTTTTGATATGGCGATACGGTTTACTTTCGCAAACCTAAACTCACATAAACGAGCGGTCGCAGGGGCTAATCACCAACCGATCGCCTCCAGTGACCCGATGTCGGCCGACGAGCGAAAAGGGCAGTGGATTCGACGCGCCGGTCCAAATCTTCGGCTTCGTCGAAGGCAGCCCGACGAATCAGAAGATGGGAGGATGTCAATCGCCCGGCCACCCGCGCGAGCAAAACGCGGAATTTTTAGAGTACCGGCGCGGGGGCGCTGGCCGAAAACTTGAAGACCGTGCCCCAATAGTGGGCGCCACCCAGCGCGGTTGTGCCGTAAAAATTGCCATCGCTGCCTTGCACCAGCCCGCCAAATGAACTAGCGCCCTCGCCGGGAGAGCCGTTAAACGAGTGCAACGTTGCGAAGCTCCCTGTCGCACTGATCCTGAAGATCGTGCCCAAATAGTGCGCGCCGCCCAGCGCGGTCGTGCCGTAGAAATTGGCATCGCTACCTTGCACCAGCCCGCCAAGTGGATCAGCGCCTTCGCCAGCAGAGCCGCTAAACGAGTGCAGCGTTGTGAAGCTTCCTGCCGAATTGATCTTGAAGACCGTGCCCAAATAATGCTGCCCGCCCAGCGCGGTCGTACCGTAGAAATTGCCATCACTGCCTTGCACCAATCCGGCAACTGGATTAGCGCCCTCGCCGGAAGAGCCGCTAAAGGAGTGAAGCATTGTGAAGCTCCCTAGCGCACTGATCTTGAAGGCGGTGCCCAAGTGCTGTGCTCCGCCTCGTACGGTTGTGCCGTAGAAATTGCCATCGCTGCCTCGCACGAGCTTGGCAATTGGATTTGCGCCTTCGCCAGGAGAGCCGCTGAACGAGTGAAGCGTTATTACGATTCCTAGAGCCGTCCTGAAGACTGTGCCCATGGAGTGCGCTCCGCCCAGCGCGGTTGTACCATAGAAGCTACCGTCGTTTGATTGCACCAGCCCGCCCATTGGAACAGCACCGTCCCCAAGAAGGCCGCTGAACGAGTGCAGAACTGTAACGGCGCCAGCCGGCGTGATTCGAAACAGAGTTCCTTGACCGAACATGCCGCCGAGCGCCGTCGTACCGTAAAAATTACCGTCATTGCCTTGCACTAGTCCGGCAACTGGGTTAGCGCCGTCGCTGGGAAAGCCGCTAAAAGAGTGAAGCGTTGTTAAGTTTCCTGTCGAATCGATTTTGAAAACCGTGCCTTTATGGTTTTCCCCGCCTAGCGCGGTCGTGCCATAGAAATTAGCGTCACTGCCCTGCACCAGCGCGGATTCCGGCAATCGCCCATCGCTTCCGTTGAACGAGTGCAGAACAGTCAGCATTTGCGCGCTGATGGTCATTGGGCCGGCGGTGATTGCCGCTGCCACGATTGCTGGTACTAGATTCCGTTTCTTCAAGTGCATGTTCGCCTCCAATTTTCGTGCCACTCAAAGCTTGACGCGGCCCCTGCGGGATTGCAAGACGAAGGTCTTCGCCGAAATTTCCCGGATGCCGTCGATCGCCCGAGCGATGGCCAGACATGAATGCTACGCCTCAACGATTTAATGGTTTAACGATTTCCATTGATCTGACCCGGTTCTTTCTGGCAATCTCAGACATTATGCGACTGTTGGCTGAAATCGTGATTATTGCGGCCCTGATCTACTTTGGCTGGAACAAGCCTTTCAAAGACTGGGCGGCCCAGGGGAACAGGACAATCACATCTACATTGGACGGCCTTGGGGGGACGTTACAAAAACACCAGGACCAATCCGTGCGCCGCTACGATGCCCGGCCTGAACGTTCTGCTACACCGCCCCGATAGGCTGTCGCCGCAGGCTCAGAGGTCAGCGGGCGACCTGCTGTGAAAACGCCGCTATTCAGTTACTTCTTCAAGCTGCGTGGCAAGCACATCCACGGTCCCGTCGGTGTTAAGGTCACGAGCCAGCGCGATGTGAAGCCAGTAGCGCTTTTCGCCTTCAACGATGAATTTCGCGACGTCGGTCTCTCCGGGCGCACACTTTCCCGTCTGCGCAATCGCGTCAATCATCAGGTTCCAAGTCCGCGCCTGTCCCATTTCAGCCAGCGAACGCGCAATTGCTTCTTTCTGTTCCTTCGTCCACGCGGCATTCGCACCAACTCTGACTAGTCGAGCGACGTCTCCGCGGTTTAATACAGGGCGCAACTTTGTTTCGTCAACGATCCGCTGCGCCGCTGCTGTGCCTTCACTGGCGGAGATGACGCCTGATGAAGGAGGAGGCGCGATCGTGTCGTTCTTAAGCGCGGCTTTTAAAGCTGCGGCGATGACGGAAACGTTTCTGGTATTGAGGTTGAGGATGCCAGCGCGTGGATAGGTGTGCAAGATGGGATTATAAGTAAAAAAATCGAGGACGGCTTTGTCGTTGCTTGTTTCCGTTACAAAACTCAGCGGTTGAAAACCGTTCGGGGTATCAAGACCGTAGCCGAACTCCCCGACGTTGCTGAATGGATGATTAAGCACTATCGGTACGGCCGCAGGCCTCGGCTTCGTCCGTCCCGTATTTGCGTCGATTATCCAAGCGTAAGGGTCCTTATCGACGTCGTAACCAGGGCTACTGGGATTATTCTCATTCTCCCACCCAAGGATGAATCCTCCGCTATATTCAATGATCGTGGTGTGGCCGCCGGTGCCCGGGTCCTGTTCGTTTGTGTCGCCGGAGTCGTCGTACTGATCGATCAGTGAGGCAGCGATGGAGAGGGTCCGTACAACGCGGGCCAAGTTAGTATCGTTGGAAAGAGGATCCCAGTCGGGATTCGCTACGTTCAAGGCGTAGTGCAGAATTTTGATAAACTCAAGCCGGCCCCTCAATGGCGGGATGTAAGCCAGGGGATTGTTATTAGGCTCTGAGGGCTGTTGCTCGCCCACGTACTGCCAGCGGCCCCAATAGGCAAGTTGGCTCTTGTCTGTGCCTGTGCCGTTAACCCATGCCAAGCCAAACATACCGAGAATGTCGCGGATGCTGCCTCTGTATCGGCCCCGGCCTCTCCAACCGACACCGTTCCCGTCGCCGTTGCCGCGTCCTCGCGTTATCACAGAATCCGGTGGCGCCGGCTTCACCAGACCAACAGCATTCATCGGAAATCTGTCAGGCAATCTGCCGTTGAGACTCCTCCAATCAGGCGCCGACCGATTACGCTCGCGGGAGAAAGTTCCCATGTATTGAAGCAAATCCTGGCTGAAGCCGATGCTACCTTGCAGTCGCAACAACTCTTTACGAGTCATGAACGCCTGGTCCGTTCGATCGTTCGAAGGAAAGTCGCTTGGGACGGAAGTAAATGGATATATCGACGGGTCGCTGTAAGGAGCGTCGCCGAAATCGAGCAGATAACTGCCCCATGTACCTTGTTGAGTGTTCGGATCCAACTGAAAACTAAACCTCCTGAAACTGGTTGCTGTTTGTTTTGTCGTGCCATAATTGCGGCAGCCGACAATTTTATTCATCTGAGAAGAGGTGGGTGCCGCGGGGAGAGCGCCAAGGTCTGCGAAAGCAATGATCCCTTTTCGCCCGGCGTTTACCTGCCAGGGCGTTGGTGTCGGCTCCGGGTTACCAGCGCTGCTGCCCGCCCAGGCGGGAAATCCTGCCAGATTCATATCGAGCAAACCGCCCTCGTCGTAAACCGCGAAAGCATAACGTCCAACCACATCGCTGGCGAGAGGTGCAGGGTTCGGCCCCCTAAGGGTTACCAGAACCCAGTCCGGCGCTGTGAAACTGGCGGCAGTTGGGATTAAGTAATGGCTATTCCAACGAGCGCGTGTTATTTCACCGCGTTTCGGATTTGCCGGGTCAACTGGCCCAGAACTGACAGCGGAAGCGAAACTTGAGACACCGGGCGGGAATATGGCATCGTTGCGAACACTCCGGCGGATTAGATTTGGAATGGATGCGTCGTCGCCTGATCGTTGTGGTTGAATATTAGCTTGTGTGACATTCGCTCCGGCGCCGGCAATCTCCCGCTTAAGACTGCTGACGATGATATCCAGCGCGCTACGAGCAAGCAGATCCGCGCTCGCATCGTGAAAGCTCGCTTGAGCAAGTTGCCGGTCGCTAGTGGTATGGGAGAAATAAGCCAGCGCCAGGCCCGTTAAAAGCGCCATAAACGCAAGAACGATGATCAGCGCAGCGGCTTGGTTTGGAGTTCCGCCTTTAGGCGGGTTTCGATCAGAGCCGCGTAAACGCGGAACTCCAAGCATCGAAGAAAGCTCGTCTTTCAACAGCCCGCCAAAACGGCTCCAGCAAGTACTCATAAGCTTGCAGGGGAAAGATAAAAAGAGCGCTCGTAAAGCCGAACACTTGAAAGCGCCGGGCGCGGCAAGGTTGCATTTGCGTCCAGAGCAGCTCGCCAGCTTGTTAGCAAACCTCCAGGGGCCTGTCCGCTGTAGTCCGCCAAATCTTCTGCGAGTCCTGCAATATCCGAATCGCTCAGGAGCACTCTGCTCTTGGGATCGATCGCAGCGATATCCACTATGATTACAGACACGTCTTGCAATCCACGCACGCTCGAGGTGGCGTACCACGGAGTGGACGACAAATCTCCGTTTTTCAGCAGGTAATAATATTCAAAGCGAAAAACATTCGGGCCTATGATGTCGAACGGACTGTTGGTCACATTCGCCCATGGGTTCAAGGGCGCCCAGAAAATAACCGATGCCGGCCGGCCATCCGACCGCGTATCACTCGTCGCGCCATTCCAAACCAAGGCTTCACCCAATCGCTCCAGCCTGTTAGACAATGTTGTTCCGCTCACATTGATCCGATAACCGATAATCGAGACGGGACTCTGCTGCGCGCCAGTTAAGGCCGACCAACCTGGGACCGTGCTGTAGAACGCTATTTGATCATCCCCCCTTTGCCTGGTACAAAGTCTGCAATCAGTCGCGGTGGTAGAGGCTTTAAGGTAGTAATCGACGTCGGGTCTCCTTACCATCTGCGCGAAGTCGATAGCCATGCGGTCGAACAGTTCACGGGCCTGTGAGTCGGCGTCCATTTGCCTGTGACCGAGCGTTATAATTGTCGCGGCACTGTTAAGAAGCTGAGTGGCTAACAACGTAAGCAGCACCAGCACGCCCACGCTGACTAGGAGTTCGGCGAGGGTAAAGGCATTCGGTCGCTTTGCTGCTGTCCTCAGCGCATTTGCCCTGGACGCGGCAGAAGAAAATCCGCTGAGGACACCCCCGAAAGCATATCTGTTTAGCGCTGAAAGCGCTGATTCAAGGGAAGCCTGGGGTAACGCCCCAGGAAATTGGATTGAGATAACGCGTGAGCGCTGAAAGCGCGACTCGGGTCGTAGTCACTCATGAGAGGCTAGTTCCTGTTGAAGGCGGCGAATATATCCACGACGCCGCTTGGAGTTGTTATTGCGGGATCAACTGGCGCCGGCCAAGTCACCTTTAGATCGGCATACTGCAATCCTGTAGGAGCAGAATTCCACTTTATATTCACTTGATAGCGGGAGTCGGGGCCGAGCGATGTCGCGGCCTGCCCTGAAGCGTCAAAATATAGTGTCTTATCGGTCCCAAAAGTTATGGCGAACTGTGGAGAAGTCGTGGCTACTGCTGGCGTCGTCCGCAAATCCGCCACGACGGCGGCAATGATGTTTGTAGCGGCAGTCTGTGAAGTGGCGTTCCGGTTTGTCTGCATACCGACAGGCATCAACCCGAAAACGGCAATGAGGCAAAAGGCCGCAACGCCCAAAGCGAGGACGAGTTCCACCAGAGAAAATGCAGCAACCCTCGAATTGCAGCGACGGTAGGGAGGGCGCACGTACTTGTTTAACGTCATCGCGGCTTCCTCCGCCTCTCCCCTTACTAAAGGGGAGAGGATTAAGGTGAGGGGTTCTCCTATGCTTGCGACACAAGCGGCGAAACCCTCACCCTGCCCTCTCCCTTGGGAAGGGAGAGGCGAATCTGTGCCGCTAGCCACACACCGGCGCGCGGCGCCGTTTCCTGAAAGCTCGCCACGGGAGGAGTCCGTCCGACTGGCGGACTTTCGGGGCAGCGCAGCGTCCCTACCTCCTCCTGAGCGGAAAGCATCGTCCCCAACTGCCAGCTTTCGTGCTCTCATGGCCGATAAACCCGGACTGCACCGCTCGTAGTTCCAAGTTGTACCACTGCGTGGTTGCCCACGTCCTGGTCGAAGTCAGGCGGTAACAGAGGCACAACTGTTCCGTGTGTCGGTTGAAAATCGATTTCGATAACATGGGCAATTGAGTCCCCGTTCGTCGAAGTGGCGATCCGCGCGATGCCTGTTGGATCGAAGCTTACAACTCGATCAAATCGATATTGATAGCCGGAGTCCAATGGTGATCCCAACGGCCACGTAAATGGTGTCACCGAGCTGGAGAGCGCGTGGCCCAAAATATACGGTGGACCGCTTGGTTGATATCTCGCCATTTTGGAGTTCGGATGCGCAGTGGGACTCCACGATCCAAAATCAACCGGCACAAAATGTAGATTCTCATATCTCTGTAGTTTCCCGACCGCGATAAGATGAGCGCCATTGGCATAATTAGCAGTCCAGTCGTTGCCCTGATCGGTCGTAGCGTATTGGTATTGTGAAGTGCCGTCTTTCGACGCAACGACTGCCACCGCCACTCTGCCGTACGGTGTTTGGCCAGTTGTAATCTGCGGACTGACCGAGGGATCAACGGAAGAATCCACCTCAGTAAAACCAACAAAGACATAGGTGTGGTTTGTCTTTGCGTACGCTCGCGCGTTTTCGAGTACTCCCTTTACTCCATAAATCGAGCTCGTAACGTCAATGCCGCTCGTTATTGTCGTGAACGCGGGACCGATTAACACCAGCAGAATGGCAATGAGGCCGATGACGATGAGCAGTTCGAGGAGCGTAAATCCGCCTTCGCACAAGGCTACGGCGCGACAAAGTCCCCGAACGCTTTCGGGGCCACTCTCCAAGGAGATCAACGGCCGGAGATCAGATGTTCGATAGAGTGCACATGGCGCCTGTGCGTAATGCGGTTTTCCGCGTTCTGACTTCTGATGTCTGATGTCTGACATCTTTTTAGGGGAGCCCCGTTATATCAACAACCAAGTGAACGTGGCAAGTGCTGAATTTGGAGAGAGTTTCGGGGATCGGACGCCAGGGATCAGGCGTCCCGCCTGCGCACAAGCCTTCTACCCCGCCCGCAGAACGTATGCGGACGAACCGTATTGGCGAGTCGCAGTTGCAGTGAGGAATTGACGTGTGCACGGGAAGAAGGAAAACTATTCTTCCAGCGAATATGAGTGTGCATGAGATTATCGCAGAATTGCCAAGGCTATCGGAAGAGGAACGCGAATTGATTTTGCGACGACTGGTCAATCTGGGCGAGCATTTTGAACCGACGCCGGCCATGGAAGATGCCATACGGGAAGGTCTCCGTTCATTACGCGAAGAAAAGACTTATACCGCCGCAGAAGTGCGCACCCGGATCGCCGCATGGACTGCGCGGTAATCTATTCCGAGGCAGCCCTGGCCGATTTGGAGCAGATCACCGCTTTCATCGCAGCCGATAACGCTGAAGTCGCGGCAAGATTCGCAAATCGGTTGGTTGACCTTGCCGAATCGCTGCGGTCGCTGCCGGAACGCGGGCGACCGGTGAAAAAGTGGCCTGGCATCCGTGTAATTGTGTTGTCGCCATATTTGATTTTCTATCAATTCGAAAAACCAGCCAATACGGTTGAGATATTGCGTTTTTGGCATGGGGCTAGAGATCCGCTTAGCTTGGAGCTATGGCCATAACCCGTGTCGTCTTGCCTGGCCACGCCCTCTCGTCACGCCGCAGTCCGGCAGCCGCAGGACGAAGGCGGATCAGCTATCGACCTTCCGAACGTATTAGTTTACGACCTCGGCCTGCTTCTCCGATCACTTGGCCGATGAAAAGATCGATCACCAACCCTGCCTCGCCGAAGCATCGTGCGAAGGTCAGATGCACCCAGTAAAGCCATTCATCATGGCCTGTAGATAGCGAATCCTGTAATGTGTCCGTCGCTAATCGTGATCGAGAACGACGAGCAGATTACCTGAACATGGTGGCAAAGGAACCAGCCGTCGCTGACCCAGTCGAAGTCGTTCCGTGTGACTGCCGCTTGGACCGCCGTGTCCGAGACAGTGCCGCTGAACGAATCGGTATATGTTCCGTCTCGATTAGATTGGCTGTGGCCCGTCAAATTCCAATGACCGCCGAACGGATTGTCGAATGCGACGGTGTACCGGAAGTTTTGCACTGGATGACATTGGCTGGCTCCGATTGAGGTTGTAGTGTCATAGAGTGGGGCTGCGATTGATGTGCTCGCCAGAATGCAGAGCACGGTTGTTGCTGTCAGTAGTGTCTTCATTTTTGATAACTTCATCTTGTTGGTTCTCCCTTCGGTTCTTGCCTTCCACTCGCCAGTTGCGAGCAGTCATCGGCGACACGTTCTTTACGCCAAACAACGTTAAACGATCAGGGCCTTTTGCCTATCAGGCTGCTGTCCTGATTGATCGCCTGACTTTTGGCTTAGGGCGATGATGCAAACCGCCCTAAGGAATTGTTCGAGTTGTTCACAGGAGCGCTTCGAACGAAGCGCTTGGTTTACGGAAATTAGAGCGCGAAGTTCCAGAAACCTTGTCCAACCAGCGACCGGTGATAGATCGGACGCCTTGTGACCGCATGGCGCTCGGTGCGCTCAATTACGCGCCGCAAATTTTTCAGGCGCAGGCGACACGCCTGCCGCTATAGGGGTCGGAGGTCAGATGTAAGAGGCTCGCAGGTGAGCCGCAGTGCGTTATTCGTTAACGACCTCGATCTGCTTATCGATCACCAGGCTGGTGAAGCCGTCAATCGCCACGCCTGCCGCGCCGAAGGCGGATCAACTCAACTCTCAACTATCAGCTATCAGCTATCAGCCATCAGAACCGGTGGTCAGTAGTCTGCGGCCGCAGGCGGAATTACTCAACCACTTCTTCAAGCTGTGTGCCGAGCACATCGACCTGACATCCTGACTGGCCAGGCGGGCAGGGAGTTCCATCGGCCTGAATAAGGTCGCGGCCCAGCGCGATATGAAGCCAGTATCGCTTCTCACCTTCGACGACAAAGTTACTCCCCGTAAGATCTGGGGAATTTGGTTTATATTTTCCAGTTTGAGCAATCACGTCGATTAACAGGTTCCAAGTCCGCGTTTGTCCTACCTCGGCAAGCGCGCGCGAGATCGCTTGCTCCTGTTCGCTCAGGTTCCCGCTGTGACGGCCAGCCGCGGCCGCGGCAAGTCGGGCGGCAATCGCCCTTGTTAAGTCGGTCTGCGTCACAGGGCCATAGCCCGGATTTCCTGCGAGGACATTCTTGGTTTCAGCAACGATTGCCTGCGCTGCGGTCATGGCTTCTGAGCTTGCGGCGGGCGTTCCGCTTATCACAGGCGATGGCGGGTTTTGGCTCGCTGCTGCATCGGTTTTCAGTGTACCCGCCAGGATGGCAGCAAGGACGGGAGCATTCTTTGTGTAAAGATTGACGATGCCCGCTCGCGGGTAGGCGCTGCTGATGGGATTATAGCTGAAGAAATCGAGTATCGGAGCATCTAGAAAACCGGGTGGGCTAAAATCCAGTGTCGGAAGCGGAGTTGGTCCGGGAGGCGCGGGAGGCGGGCCGGCGCCAGGAGGGGTAACGATGCCGTAGCCAAATTCGCCCATACTGCTGAAAGCATGGCTGATGACGGTCGGATTTGCTGGCGCAGCTGGCGGAGCGGGCGCAGCCGGTTCGTTGGCACCGTTGTGGGTATCGCAGGGAAATTGGTTATTCCCCATACAGGGTCGATGCGGTTTTTGCGAGCAGTCCCCTCCCGTCACGCCGGCAGGGCAGTCGCCGTTGGTGTTGTCAACCGAGTAGTCTGGTTCCATACCAAACTCGAATGCCCTTTGCGAGCCCCCCGCTCCCTGTCCGTACTCAATAACTGTCGTATGTGTCGCTTGGCTCCAGTTGTTCTGGGTGACTACGCGCCAATCAAGGTCACATCCCGTTCCGCGCCAATTATCCGGAGTGTAGGCAAGACAATCCGCGCCGGAGTCATATTGATCGATCAGCGATGCTCCGATTCCAAATGTCCTGGCTTGAGCGCTGTCGCTGGTGCTACCACCGCAGGAGTTTGTTTGATTCCGCGCAACATTCAACGCATAATTCAGGAGCTGAAAGAAATCGACCTGTCGGGCCTGGTTTCGATTCGCATTTGGGTCCCAGCAAATAATACTATTGTAATTCGGATCGGGTTCTCCTGGGGGATTTGGCCCGGTATGGGGGACATACCTCCAGTGACCGGGCGTCTTGAGATTCGTGTCTATTACGTCGGCTCTTACCCAAAATAGCTCGAATAACTCGTAAATCTGGTTTGGAGTGCCACAGATATGGTTCCGGTTCTTGCCTGTTTGCCAGCCTTTCTTTCTGCCATGCGGAGCATTACAGTCGCCCGGGTTCGGTACCACCAAGGCCAGATTGTTCATGTTAAAGCGCCCGTCACTTAGGTGACCGCTCAGATTTGGCCAGTCCGGCGCCGGCCAATTGCGTTCCCGAGAAAAAGTTCCCATGTACTGAAGCACGTTCTGGCTAAAGCCGATCGAGCTTCGAAGCTTCAGTAACTCCTGTCGCGTCATGAGGGATTGATCTGTGCGCAATTTGGAAGTGGTGTTTGCCACAGCAGTGAACGGATAATTTGAGGCAAGCAGCTTGTCGGACAGGCTCTCGATTGTGAATGGCGGATCGCCAAAATAGAGCAAGTAACTGCCATAAAAATCCTGTTTAGGCTGGGTCAGCAAGCAACCTATGTCGCCCGCGAAGTTAGCGCTCCCAAATATCGCGGGATACCGTTGCGTTGTCGCATAATTTCGCCAGCCGACGATGTTATCCACTTGCGTTTGTGACCAGAGGTTGAGCGGATCTGGCAGCGCGGTGAGATCGGCGAAAGCTACGGTTCCTTTGCGCCCGATATTCACCAGCCACGGAGTGGGACTTGGTGTGCTGCAGCCGGAAAGATTGTTCCAGCCGTGACTTTGGTCATCGACATGCCAAATCGGGGATCCTGCCAGATTCATATCGAGCAACCCGCCCTCGTCATAAACCGCGAATGCGTACCTCCCGATCACCGCATTTGGAGCTGGTGCAGGATTTGGGCCCTGACCGGTCACAAGCACCCAATCGGGCGAAGTGAAGCTCGCCACAGGCGAAGAGTTTGTGCTCGGGTCGCTCGGACTGCCCCGCGGGACTAGATAATGGCTGTTCCAGCGGCTTGTGCTGATTGAGCGGCCGTTAGCTGAGGGGTCGCTAGAACCTATGCCAGTAGGACTGGCCGCTCTACTAGCGACAGCATATCGAGAACTGTATCTAATCAAATTCGGAATGTCAGTTGGGGTGGGAGTGGGGTAAGGCGATGGCTGAATATTGGCCCGGGTGACGGTCGCGTTATTTGGATCGAGAAGTTCCTGCTTAAAATCGCCAACCACGATATCCAGTGCGGTGCGGGCCAGCAGATCGGCCGAGGTATCGTTGTAACTCGAATGGGCAAGTTGTCTGTCTGTGCTGGCGCGTGAAAAATAAGCGAGGGACAGGCCGGTCAAAAGCACGACGAAGGCGAGAACAATCATTAAGGCGGCGCCTTTGGATGCGCCATCACGAGAACGAAAGAAATTTTTCATAGGGTGGAATGCGTTGTCCTCAACGCGTTGACACACAAGTGCGGCTTTGCCGCCAAATTTCTTGCGCTATCAGCGGTTTCATTTTCCATCGTCTTGAGGACAAGCCGATCCACCTTTTCACACACAAGTGAAACGCGTTGTCCTCAACGCGTTTCGATTGCGGAAGACCGCGAGAGTTCAGGAAGTTCTTCATGGGGTAAGAAGGGTAGGCGGGGAGAGATACAAGTAGCGTTCATAAACTCGAATGCCGGAAATGGCCTGAGGTACCAAGCCAACTGTGTTTAAATCAAGAGCCGCACGCCATTGCGCCAGCAACTGGCCGGGAGTCATGCCCGCAGCATAATCGACTAGCACGGGCGGCGAGCCGTCGGCTCCGTTGAGCCTCGCAAGCTGCGCATCAGTGACGAGTACTTTGCTTTGGGGATCAATGACCGCGATCACCACCACAACTGCAGCGACATCCTGCATGCCTCTTGGAGCAACGTGGCAGCATACTGACGGTGGGGTTGGGGTTGCGACTGGGGGTGGGGTTACGGTTGGGATCGCCGTTGGAGTTGGAGTTGGCGTTGGCGTTGGGCACGAACAAATCCGGGTGTCCCAAGGCGTATCGCTGAATATCGGGCTGTAAGTCGTGCCAGGATTGATGGGATCGGTCTGACCTTTCAGCAGGTAATAATATTCAAATCGGAACACCTGCGGGCCGATCACTTCGGAATCTGACCAACTACTGGTGTTACTCGCAACTTCCGGCCAAGCGGGAGCGGGGATAGGATTAGGTGCTGGATACGGCATCTCTGGCGTAGGGATCGGCGATGCAAGAGGCATGGGCATAAAGACCACCGGCGCGGGAGTTGGCGTAACCGCGCTCCATAGCAATCCTTTTCCCATTCGCTCCAGTTTGAGATAGGCCGCGTTACCCGTAGTGGTATTCTGGTTGATCCGATAAGCGACGAGCGACACCGGGCTTTGCGAACCGGTGGACGGGTAATAACCCGGCACAGTGCTGTAGAACGCTATTATATCGTTTCCGGGTTGCAGCAAGTTGCGCACTCCCGTCGGCGGCGGAGTCGCCGAGGACTTCAGATAATAATCGACATCCGATCTCTTGACCATCTGCGCGAAATCGATTGCCATTCGATCCAGGAGCTGTCGCGTTTGTGAATCCGCGTCCATTTGTTTGTGGCCAAGTGTCGTAACAGTCGCAGCGCTCTTTAAAAGCTGCGTAGCCAAAAATGTAAGCAGCACTAGCACCCCGACCGTGACCGCGAGTTCGGCCAAGGTGAACCCGTTCGTTCGCTTCGCTGTAGTGTGCGCTGTCCCTAGCGCATTGATGGTGGATCGCGTTGTCCCCAACGCGATGGCTGGGGCCCGCGTGTCATCGGCCTGGGGACCTGCAACGGATGCGCAGCAACGGCCAGGCTTTCCACCCGATCCACCTACAGCGGACGCTACAGCACTCGGCTCGTGGTCACTCATCGCGCTAGTTCCTGTCGAACGCGGTAAGCATTTCCGCTGAACCGCTCGGTACGGGAGTCGGGCTAGTTTGTACGACTGTCGGCGGCCAGGTGACCTTCAGATCAGCATACCTCAAGCCAGTTGAGCCATACCACATCACGTTCAACTGGTAGCGAGAGTTCGCTCCCAGCAATGTCGTAAACTGTCCAGAGCCATTAAAGTACAATGTTGTGTTCGTTCCGAAGGTTATCGCGAACTGCGAAGAGGTATTGTTCGCTTTTGGCGTAGCTCGTAGATCAGCGATCACCGCAGCCATGATGTTCGTGGCCGCGGTTTGGGACTTCGCGTTGCGATTCGTCTGCACGCCCACCGGCATGAGCCCCAAGACGGCAATCAGGCAAAAAGCCGCGATGCCGAGGGCGAGAGTCAGCTCGACGAGCGAGAACGCAGAGGTGAATCGGTTTTTCATCTTCGGTAAATGCTCACACTGCCGCCAAAGCCCGTAAACTGAATAGCGGCAACATTCGCAGGAGTGGAAGCAGGCACGGCAGCTCCATGCGTCGGTTCGAAAGCGATCTCAGCGGCTGCCTGGCGAGGGAATATCTCCGTTCCATTGCCGCTAAGTGTGCCGTTGTTGATCCGGATATCGCCGCGGGGGCTGAATTCAATAGCCTTTACGAACGGATACTGAGCACTCGGCCGCGGGCTTCCCACAGGATACTGGAACGTGGTCGTCGAGTTTGAGGGACTTGAGTCGCCGATGCAGTAGGTGGTTGCTACGTTTGGCCGCGTATTGAAGGTCGAGCCGGTCCCGGAGGGTGTGTCCGTGTGCGTCCACAGGTGCACATTGTCAATCTTGGTTAGCTTGCCGACCTGAATCACACCGGTCGTCAGATCCTGCTGCGCAAGATTGTTCGGATCGTAAATTCTTGTGCCATCCTTTGAGGCGACGATTGACATCACAATCCTTCCGACTCCTTCTGCAGCTGGGTTCATGGACGATTGCGACGCGTCTTCTTCGTAAAAGCCGACCCACGTGTAAGTGTTGTTTGCTTTCGCGTACGTGCGTGCGGTCTCGAGCACCCCTTTGATCGTGTACGCGGAGTTGGTGACGTCGCTCCCGCTTTTGAGACTTGTGAACGCTGGAGCAATCAAAACCAGCAGGAGGCCAATTATGCCGATGACGATGAGTAGTTCGAGCAGAGTAAATCCCGCGCGAACTGAATGATTAGCGCTCCGAGATCGACGCTCGACAGAGCTCGGATGTCCGCGCTGCCCTTGCACGCGAACCCGGCCAGGAATTCCGGGGGCACACATTTGGGGGAACCGACTATACAGTGACCCAAGAGGCTGACAAGAACTATTTTCTTAAGAAAATCGCTCTAATTTCCTAATGACACTGGGGTAATTTCCTTAAGTGGACCAGACGGTCAGAGTGTCATGCGTCCCAACCTGCTCGCGACGCCCCGGCTTCGCGAGCAGTGGTCGCCGGTCAGGGCTTGGAATCAGAGATCAGCCGCTTTCCCACAAGACTCTCGCGGCCAGCGGAGCGTAAAAACTGTCTGATAAATGTTGTAGCCGCCTCGCTGTGTCGAGGCGCTCCGATGGCGTTGCGCTCCCTGACGGCACGGCGACACAGCGCCGTGGCTACACCATCTTACCTCGCCGGTGAAGCGGTCGAACGCCACGCCTGCCACGCCTTTGGTCGCCGCGGCGACCAAAGGCGGGTGCACCCAGTAATGTTATTCCCGAGCGCGATAAATTGCTCCGCGACATCCCTGATTTATTCCCAGAACTGAACGGTGACACACAATGGGAACGTATCGTTTACGATGATCGGCCTCATCGCGCTCTAAACCCGGTTGGGCAGCATTTGGCTTGTAGTGACCAGTCGCGATGCTGTAGTGGCATGCGTGTCGCGTGCGAAGTCGCAGCCAGCACGGCTGCCGCTACGCCTTACTCAGTCACTTCTTCAAGCTGCGCGCCAATCACATCCACCCTTCATCGATGTTGAGATCGCGGCCCAGCGTTAGTCTCTGGTCTGTCGTCCGTCATCCGTAGTCTCTCGCGCCGATGCGGCAAATTATCAGAGATGAGCCGTGAGTTCTTCAACGCTAATTTGTGCTTGCCGCAGAATGCTCTGCAGTGTCTTTGGCGCAAGGGCAGGATGCGCAGGCACGATGACTCGAAGCGAACCTCGCACGAGACGAATATGTGAACCCTCCTGTCTTTCCTCGATAAATCCCAACCGCTTAAGCGCCCGAACGGCGCGTTGCCCAGATAAATCGCGTGGCAGCTTCACACCAGCTGCAACACGGGATCGCTTTCAAAATGCAGACTAACTTCGCGCGGTGCGGAGCGGCCGGCGAAATGACACCGAACAGATTCTTTGATCGCCTCGGCGAGCTCCGTCAGATTATTAGCTTGCGTTGTAATTCCTCCACCTTCGGGGTCGTCCCACGAGGCGACCAATACGCCCGCTTCTGCATCCCGCTCAATCTTAAAAGCTAGAATATCCATTAGAATTCAGCGTGCACTTCGTGAAGGATAACCGATCGGAAATGAGGGTCAATCAACTATCAGCTATCTGTCACGCCGTCTGCTCGCGAACCCACGCCGTAGGTCGCCGCGGCGACCGAAGGCGGATCAAACTCTCAACTCTCAACCGCGAGCTACTCGTTTACGACCGCGATTTGATTGTCGATCACTTCGCCAGTAAACCGATCGATGGTCGGATGAACGCAGAAGGGGGTAGGTTCCGGATCTCCACCGAAATCCTTGCTAATACTTGATTGGTCTTTATGCTTTTGTTTATGAGCACGGCACGCGAAATCGAGGAGGCGATCCGTTCGTTACCGCCGTCTGAGCGCGATAAACTGCTGCACGACATCGCTGATTTATTCCCCGAGTTAAGTGACGACACGGAATGGGAGCGCATCATCACGGATGAGCGCCCGCGCCCGGCTCTTACCGAATTAGTTGATAAGACGGAGGCAGAGTTCCGCCGGAATCCAGATGGGTTTCCGGAATTGACGGAGCGCGATCTTTCTTCGCCGTCGTGACCTCGCGTCGCACGGCTGAATTCTGGCAGCTCTATCGGGACTTACCGAAGCAGACTCAGGCAGCAACGCGCAAGGCCTACGAAATATTCCGCGAAAATCCTGCGCATCCCGCTCTGCGTCTGGAGCGATTAAGGTCGGACCCGCGCGCCTGGTCGGTTCGGATAACGCGGGATTATCGAGCGGTGGCTCTTCGTCGGGGAGACGATTGGCTTTGGTTCTGGATTGGAACGCACAGAGAATTTGATCGGAAGTTTCCCGCTTAGGACCACCTGCCGAGCAAAGCCAGATCAACTCTCAACTCTCAACTACCGACTATCAGCTCTCTGTAGCTATTCGTTTACGACCTCGATCTGCTTGTCGAGCACCTGCCCGGTGAAGCGGTCGATCGCAACGTGTACCCAATAATGTTGTTCGCCTGCCACGATGAACTTTCTGAGGTCGGTTTCGCCCGGCGCATATTTTCCGCTTTGCGCGATCACATCGATCAACAGTCCCCAAGTCCTTGTTTGCGTCGTGTCGCTAAGTGCGCGTGCTACCGTTTCTCTTTGCTCTTCGGTGCTTCCGATAGTACTCCCGACAGCGGCTGCAAGGCGCGCAAGATCCTGCCGACTGATCGCCGGTTGTGTGTTAGTCTCGGCTGCAATCAACGTCGCAGCGGCAGTTGCGGCACTGGAAGGGACACCTGCTGTCGTTGGTGGCTCGTTTGGCAACGTGCCCGTGATAAGGGCGGCGATGATCGCGCTGTTTCGAGTGTTGATATTGACCGGGCCAGCACGCAGCGGGTACGGAAGGTGATACGTAGCCGTATTATCGGTTGTGTTGTACGTGAAGAAATCCAGTAAAGCAGCATCAGCATTAGTGCCGGTCGGCGGAGGCGGGTCTTTAAAATCCAGTGTAGCACCGGTTATTGGGTTATATGCGTAGCCGAGCGCTCCGACATTTTGGAATGGCCTGTTAAGCACGGGTGTGTATCCCGCGATTGGCGTCGGCGACGGTGATGGGACCGGCGACCCCATCGGGATAACTGTAGTGCAGCCCTGCCCGCACTCCGCCCCCCACGCGACGGACGGTGCAGGCGCATATTCGATTCCGGTAGTAACTTGATCGGCGTCGTACTGGTCAATAATCGCAGCGCCAAGTGATAGAATCTTATCGATGGTGGGCGTTGGTCCTGGATTAGCGTAGGCATAGCTCAAAATCTGAAAAAAATCGGGCGCTGGAGAGCCGCCTGGCGCTGGAGTTGGGATCGCAGATAATAGCGTGGTCCCTTGGGCCACATATTGCCAGCGGCTGTTTGTAGTCGACCATTGTAAGCCAAAGTAGGTGTGGATATCCGTTGCTGTTTGGCCGCTGGGGGCCGGCGTGGGGCTACTTCCTAAGAGGCTGATCTTATCCAGTTGAAAACGCTGTGAGATTGGGTTGGAAGCAGACTGCCATGTTGGGCTATTCAGTTCGCGCGAAAAGGTACCAAGATATTGCAGTAAGTTCGTGATGTTCGCGCTGAGATTCGTATCGCCGATATTAAGTAGCAGCTGGATAAGTTCCGATCGCATCGTAAACGCTTGGTCCGTGCGACCTCTGGAGTTAGGGGTAGGGGCCGGGGTAGTGTTAGGGCTATTAACTGTCAGAAAATCCCGGCTGTTGTTCAGAAAGTACGTTACAAAGGGGGACGGTGACGGAGAAAGGTCAGGGAAAGTCGATCCCGGGCCATTTACGGGAACCGTCGCAGTCGCATAATTCCGCCAGCCCACGATTTTCCTGATCGTGATTGGATTCGGTGTAACCCCCGGGGTCAAAGGCAGGGCCGTAAGGTCGGCAAACGCCACAGTGCCCTTTCGTGAGGTGTAAAACGTCCGGCTCGGAGAGGGCCACGGGGTTGGGCTGACCGCGCCCGGAGTAGGGAAAGGAAGACCTACCAAATTAGCATCGAGCAGACCTCCCTCATCATAGATCGCGTAGGCATATCGGCCGATCACATCCGCAGGGGCAGGTGCGGGCGTCGCGCCGGCAGCGGTTACGAACACCCAATCGGGCGTCACCGAATTAAAGGTAGGCGTAGGCGAAGGATCGCTGGTGTTTACGTCGCCCTTCGGAATTAAGTAGTGGCCGTTCCATCGTGTGCTGGTAACATAACGGCCATTGGCGGAAACATCGGTCATCGAATTCACCGCAGAAGCACGACTCGGCCGCGCCGGCGGTAGGATTGGGTCTGAGCGAACGCTCCGGCGAATTAAGTTGTATACGCCAGTAAGATTTACATTGCGCTGAGGAACCATGTATGCAGCGGACGTTGGGGTATAGATGGTGACATCAACGCCATTTACAGTGACAGTTGTGGTCGTAGACGCAGTAGGATCGGTTATCTCTTGGCGGAGATCGCCGATGATATTCTCCATCGCGCTTTGGACTAATTGATCTACATTGGATTGGTTGAAGCTACTATGGGCAACCTGACGATCGCTTGTCGTTCTGGAAAGGTAAGCGACGGCTAACCCAGTCAGTAATACGACGAAGGCCAGCACGATGATAAGCGCCGCGCCTCGTTCGCGAGAGGGAAGCGCTCTAAGCAACCGATTCATCCTACAAGGTCTTGAAATCGAAGTAGCGAGTGTATATTCGAATCGCCTTGACGGCTTCTGGTGGAACGGGCGAGCCTGAGCTGGTTTGGCCTGTGTTGACAACCCCAGGCAGCCCCTGGCTCGCATCCCCAAACAAAACGCCTTTCCAGTAGTCTTCCATATCACCAATTCGGTGTGCGCCACCGACGCCCCTACCCGGTGCAGTTATGAAGTCAGCCATATCGGAGACAAGATCGAGAAGACTATTAGGGGAAGCGGCATTTATCAGCGCGCGGCCTGCCGGATCTATTACGGCGATCGCCACCGCAATAGCCTCTACTTCGCTAAGGCCGATGTTTGTTGGGCTGGTGAGGCTTTGCCGCGTTACCCCCCAAACGTCCCTATTCCATGGTATATCCGTTACTCGTCCGTTCTTGAGAAGATAATAGTATTCAAACCGGAAAACGCCCGGGCCGATCGTCTCATAATCCGGGTCGCAATTGTTGTTGTTACCGGCGCAACTGTTGCCGTTGTTGACGGCGGCGTACCATGGCGTAACCGCGTCAATTGTTTGGGGCAAGAAAAGAATCGGACATCTCGCGTTTTGATTTGTTACGTTCGTGTTGCCATCGAGCCCATTCCAATGCAGCCCTTTGCCCATCCGTTCAAGGGTGAGATAAGAGGGGTTATTGCTGGCGTTGCGTTGGTTGACTCGGTAAGCGACGAGCGAAATGGGACTCTGTGGCTCGGATGCCGAAGGATAGCCAGGCACCTGGCTGAAGAAGGCGATCTGGTCGCTGCCCTGCTGATTCGTTCCGAGTCCTCTCCCCCATGCATGTCCATTACCGTGCCCATGGCTGTTATAATTCGCAGGCCCCTTTACAAAATAGTCGACATCAGTTCGTTTCAGCGTCTGTGCGAAATCAAGCGCCATCCGATCAAGCACGACCCTAGCCTGAGTGTCGGTATCGATGTGCTTGTGGCCCGTCCGGATAATGGCCGTTGCACCGGTCATCAACCCGGTGACCATGAGAACAATTATGACAAGGGCAAACAGCGACACGAGTAACTCGGCCAACGTAAAGCCGCCGGAGCGACCACGTTGTTTTCGAATGAAGGCTTCGCGCGCGCCTCCTGCCATTTCGATAGCGCTCATCGATTAACTGCCAGCAAGGCAGTAACCGATCCCGCCGGCACGCCATCTTGAGCGGGATCGGCTTGTGCGGGCCAACTCACGGTAATAGCAGCCAGCGAGGTGGTCTCTGCCGGTGGTCTCCTATAGGTAATCGTCGCCCTAAAAACAGGGATGTCTTGCGCGGAATTCACAGGCTTCCCTTCCTGGGTGAAATAGAGCGTGTCAGGCGTCAACATTTGCAACCAATGGCCGTGGAGAGGAGGGTCAAATCCGTCCTCCGTTTCGTGAGAGGCCAATCCCGGTGGCAGGCGAAGATCAGCGCGCAAAGCCGAAAAGATTTGTGAAATAATCTGGTTGGCAGTCGTCTGCTGGATGCTGTTCTGCTGAGTCTTCACGCCCGTGGGCAACAATCCTAGTAAGACCAGCAAGCAAAATGCAGCTACGCCTAAGGCCAAAGTTACTTCAACGAGCGAAAACCCTGCAGTTCGGCACACAGGGGGTTTCATGCGTACGGCATTTTGATACTTGCCGGTCGCGCCGTCAATCTCTATCGCGTCGCGGTCGCACACGCAGCCAAGAGTCCGGCCATGCTCGAGAATAATGGGGACGTTCATTGCCGATAGATCCTGACGTCGCCAGCGAAACCGTTAAACTGGACGGCAAAAACGTTGGTGGGAGTGGAGGCTGGCACAGCTGCACCGTGCGTCGGCTCAACTCCGATCTCGGAGAAGCGCGCGAAAGTATAACTGTTGTTGGTAACTACAGCTTCGCCACGAGGGCTGAACTGGATCACCTTTGTAAAAGCATATTGTCCCAGGGACACACCGACAGGATAGTGAAACGTTAGGGCCGGGTTCGGAGGAGCGGTAGGAGTGCTTGGATCCGTAGTTGCATCATTACCGATTTGTGCGGCGGTTGAGCTGACCGCCGGGCGGGTGTCGAACGTGTCGGGAGGTGGTGTGGAAGTTGCAGCGGGAAGAGTCTTCAAATGCAGGTTGTCGATCTTAACGAGCTTACCGATCTGAATCAGCGCTGTCTGGTTTGGCGGTCCGTCGAGGATCACAGAGTTGGTCAGGTTTCCCGTGTAGAGCATCGTGCCATTCTTTGACGCAGCGATCGACATCACAAGTCTGCCGACTCCGTTTGTTGCTGGGTTGGTTGAGGATTGGGACACATCCTCCTCGTAAAAACCGACCCAGGTGTAGGTGTTGTTTGCTTTGGCGTATGTGCGCGCGCTGTCGAGCACGCCTTTGATCGTGTGCGCGGCGCTGGTTACGTCGGTCCCGCCTTTGATGTATGTGAACGCCGGGGCGATCAGCACGAGCAAGAGGGCAATGATGCCGACGACGATGAGCAGTTCGAGCAACGTAAAGCCTCCTCGAACTGAGTGATCAGTAATCAGCGGTCGGCGATCAGATGAGCGCCGGACGCGACAGTCGGTAATTGTCATTTGGGGGGGCATTCGTTCGGCATTCGTTCCTCATTGGTGCGTCGTCCATCCTCACTCATGCGGATACGCCAAATGTCCTCTCACAAGGTTCTACGGAAAAACGTGTCCGTAGTTCCGCTTTTTTTTGAGATAACTGAGCACTGATGGCGGACCACTGATAGCGACGCATTGCTAACGGTGAACCAACAACGCTGGCGTATACATCCCTGGGTCCTCTAGTATATCGAGAACCAGGCGAATGACAAGTGGCGAGTTACGAGGAAGTTCAGCGATCCAGCAGCAGTTTGAGCCGGCGGTTCTTTCCGAAACGAAACGATGAAAAACCGCGCCGATCCAATGTCAAAATTCTCTCTGTCCCGGACGACTCCGCGATCCAGACCAGGGTGGCGTTTGTGATTAACGGTTTCACCACAGAGGACACGAAGGGCGCAGAGACTTAGACAGAATTTACACAATCGACAAAATCATTCTGGTCCCGCAACTGCGGGACTGTTCATTCCTTGTCCAAAAAGTCCGTGATCTCTGTATTCTCTGCGGTGAAATCGCCGCCCTGGGTAATCCGCGGAATCGGCGGTCTCATCAATGGCCAAAAAAAGCTGAAGAAAAGACTTCACAAGCGCCAGTCGACACACTATAAATGCGGCCATGAATATCCGATGCCGCTTTATTTTACTCGTCACGCCGGTCACGGTTGCCTTGGCGAATTGGCTGCCAAGCGGGGTGGTTGCCGCGGAGCTGGAAGAGGCGCAAGTCACGCAAGTCGTACAGGACGTTAAGGTGGTGCCGTCAAATGCAGCGGCCCGTGCGGCGGCCGTAAACGAGACGGTTCGCCAAGGCACGGCAGTGCATACCGGGACCCAGTCCCGTAGCGAGTTGACGTTCAAGGATAAAACGATCACGCGTCTCGGTGAGAAAACGATTTTTAGCGTAGGACAAGGGACGCGGACAATCGAGCTGGGCAGCGGACAATTTTTGCTTTATGTGCCAAAAAATGCCGGCGGCGCAAAAATCAAGATGGGCGCCGTTACGGCGGCAATCACAGGCACAACCGTGCTGGGAAACGTCGCTCCCAGTGGGATCGTCGAATTTACCGTGCTTGAAGGAAGCGCGTGCATCCATTTGGATCGCGTGGGCCAGGCTTTATTCGTGCAGGCAGGTCAAAAAGTGGTTTACGATCCCGTGACCAACAGTTTGGAGGATCCCGTTGACGTCGATATTCAGCAGCAACTGAGTTCGCCTCTCGTTTCTGATTTTCGGCGGCTGCCAAGCGCAGGGTTGATTGATGAGGCCATTCACAACCAACGCGCAATGGCCAATGACGATTTGGCTCGCGCGGTCAGCGCGTCAGGGGCCGGCAGCATCGAGACGGCGGCGCCTGAGCAATTTTTGGGCGCGTTCAATTCGCTCGTTGTCCGTTACAATCCGCGCGAGGCATGCGCGCTTGTGGCCAGAGCGGTGAGGGCCCGGCCTGATCTGGCGGACAGGATCGTAGTCGCGGCGTTGACCGCCGGTCATCCAGTCCGTGGATATTCCAAAGATTTCAAGCAACCGGTGGGCAAGGAAATTCCATGCGAGTGGGCCCAGTGCATCGTTCAAGCCGCGATCAACGCCGACCCCGCGGCGGCCCAGGAAATTATTAATGCGGCGATCGCAGCGGCGCCAATGCTGCGCGAGTGCATTCAGGCGGTGACGCCGTGCCCAGCTCAGAACGCGTTCGTCCAGCCGTACATATTCACTCCGATCAATCCGGCTAACTTTGTTCCTCCGCCGGTTTCCCCCGAACAACCGCCGACAACAACCGGCGGCGAGTAGAAGCGGGCGAGAAGCAAAGATCGCCTTCGCTTCGCTAGAAGGCGTTGTCATGCGCGGTCGACGTATCTAGCGCCAAAGGCGCAGCGTTTACTTCCAGCATGGGGGCAGCGCCCCAGGATCGGTGGTACCCAAAATGCCAGCGCTGAAAGCGCGACTTGCTTTCCGGAGGATTTTCTCAGCAGAACCATCCGCCGGAATTGAAGCGCGCTTTCAGCGCTTATTTATGAGGCGACTTCAATCCCTGGGGTGATGCCCCAGGCTGAAATGAGACAGCGCCGTTGGCGCTAACAGTTGTCCTCAACAAAGATCCCTTCGCGACTTTCCAGAAGTCGCCATTTGCTTTGGACAAATTCGTGCGAGAGCGAGCTTCTGTTGGCTGACATCTGACATCCGACTTCCGACTTCTGACGTCCGCCCGCTTGTTGCGGCTGAGGACAGCCACCTCTACAGTTTGCCTCTTATGCCTTACAAAAATGTTGCTCCGCCTGCAGGTGAAAAGATCACCAGAACGGACAGACTGAATGTGCCGGATCAACCGATCATTCCCTTCATCCGCGGAGACGGGACCGGGCCAGATATTTGGGCGGCAAGCGTCCGTGTGTTCGATGCTGCAGTTGAAAAAACGTACGCCGGGAAAAAGAAAATCGCGTGGTTTGAGGTCTTCGCCGGCCAGACAGCGAAAGACAAATTCGATGAATGGCTGCCAGACGACACCGTAGAAGCGTTCCGTGAGTATCTGGTCGGAATCAAAGGACCGCTGACCACGCCGGTGGGTGGCGGCATTCGCTCGCTCAATGTTGCCCTGCGGCAGCTGTTGGATCTTTTCGTTTGTTTGCGGCCAGTGCATTACTTCAAAGGCGTCCCCTCGCCCGTCAAGCATCCGGAGAAAGTGAACATGGTGATCTTCCGGGAAAACACGGAAGACATTTACGCCGGCATCGAGTACGCCGCCGGCACGCCTGAAGCGCAAAAGATCCTCGATTTTCTGCAGAAGGAGTTTCCCAAGCAATTCGACAAAATCCGTTTCGGCACAAAACAGAAAGCAGCAGACTTTTGGAAAAGGGTCGGCGCGCCGGAAAGCGACGAGGTTTGCGTGGGAATCGGGATCAAGCCGGTCAGCCGCTCGGGCAGCGTCCGCCTGATTCACAGCGCGATTTCCTACGCGATCCAGAACCAGCGCAAGAGCGTCACGCTGGTGCACAAGGGTAACATCATGAAATTTACCGAGGGCGCGTTTCGCGATTGGGGCTTTGAAATCGCAAAGAAATATTTTGGCGCAGAGGAATTCGACGGCGGTCCCTGGTGCAAAATTCCCATGGGCAAACCGGGCGCGGGAATTGTGATCAAAGACGCAATCGCCGACATAACCCTTCAGCAGGTGCTGACGCGGCCGGAAGATTTCGACGTCATTGCGACGCTCAATCTAAATGGCGATTACTTGAGCGATGCGCTGGCCGCGCAAGTGGGGGGAATCGGCATAGCGCCTGGAGGAAACATCAATTACATCACCGGCCACGCAGTGTTCGAAGCGACTCATGGCACTGCGCCGAAATACGCCAATCAAGACAAGGTGAATCCGGGCTCAGTGATTCTTTCAGGTGAAATGATGTTCCGTTACATGGGCTGGACGGAAGCGGCCGACCTGATTCTCAAGGGATTAAGCGGCGCGATCGCGAGCAAACGCGTCACGTACGATTTCGCGCGTCTCATGGACGGCGCGACTGAAATCAAATGCTCGCAGTTTGGCGATAACGTGATCGAGCACATGACTTAAAAATGACGAATGACCGAATGACGAAACGATGTCGATCTTGCATTTCGGACTTCGTGCTTCGTCATTCATTCGTCATTCAACATTCGTCATTTGTTGCAGCTCATTGACCTCGGCCGCTGATTGCGATTAGCTGCAATCGTGGCTTTTTCGTCGCTCTGGCAGCGTTTCCAACGATATTTTTTGTACTATCGCGATCTCGATTTTTCGCTCGACATCAGCCGGCTGAAATTTCCGGAGGATTTTTTTGAGAAAATGCAGCCGAAGATCGAGAAGGCGTTTGCGGCGATGCAGGAACTGGAAGCGGGAGCGATCGCTAATCCCACCGAAAGGCGGATGGTGGGTCATTACTGGCTCCGCAATCCCGCGCTGGCGCCGACTCCAGAACTTCGCACAGCAATCGAAGAAACGATCAAGCGTATCAAACGCTTCGCCGACGATGTCCATGCCGGAAAAATCACGGCTGAAAATGGAAAACGCTTCGAGCACGTGCTGCTCATTGGGATTGGCGGCTCAGCGCTGGGACCGCAACTCGTGGCAGACGCGCTCGGGTCATCGCATGATCCCATGGACATCTTTTTCTTCGATAATACAGATCCGGACGGATTCGATCGCGTTTTCGACAGGATAGGCGATCGGCTTTCTCAAACGCTCGTCGTCGTGGTTTCCAAATCCGGCGGGACAAAGGAAACGAGAAATGGAATGCTCGAGGCGCAAGCAACGTTCACGGCGAACGGATTTCAATTCGCCAGGCACGCCGTCGCCGTGACTGGAATCGGGAGCGATCTCGATAGATATGCAGAAAAGAACGGTTGGCTCGCTCGATTCCCGATGTTCGATTGGATTGGCGGACGCACTTCAGTGATGAGTGCAGTCGGGCTTCTCCCCATGGCGCTGGAAGGCTTCGATATCGACAATTTTCTCACCGGCGCGGCAGCGATGGATGAACATACACGCGCACAAGATGCAATGCAAAACGCCGCGATGCTCCTGGCGCTCATGTGGTACTACGCCGGCAACGGCAAGGGCGACAAAGATATGGTGATCATTCCGTACAAGGACCGGCTCGCGTTGTTCGCCAAGTATCTGCAGCAACTCGTGATGGAATCATTGGGCAAAGAAAAGGACCGCGACGGCAAGACCGTACATCAGGGGATTGCTGTTTATGGCAATAAAGGCTCGACCGACCAGCACGCTTATGTTCAACAGTTACGCGACGGCGTCTTGAATTTTTTCGTGACCTTTATCGAGGTGCAAAAAGGTCGGAGCGCTAAGTGGTTCGAAGTCGAAGAGGGCATCACAAGCGGCGATTATCTTCAGGGGTTTTTGCGCGGGACGCGGAGCGCGCTCTACGACAGCGGGCGTGAATCAATCACGATTAGCATTTCCGAGGTGAACCCGTTTAACCTCGGATCATTAATTGCACTTTATGAACGTGCGGTGGGTTTTTACGGCTCGCTGGTTAACATCAACGCCTACGATCAACCCGGCGTTGAGGCTGGAAAAAAGGCAGCGACAAGACTATTACACCTTCAAAAACAGGTGAGCGCGAAATTGATCGGCGGCCGGGGACAAACTGCGGAAGAAATTGCGCGCTCCATCGACGCAGACCCGGAAGACGTGTTTCATGTGCTGCGGCATTTGGCGAGCAACGATCCGCACATCAGGACCGCGCCTGGCGAGGAAACGGTGGATGACCGGTTCTGGCTCGAAGAAAACCCCTGATTCCCCCATTATGGCAGACAAGGCTTTCCAGGGTGAAAACGATTTGCTTAGCGTCCCGTGGAACAACACGGTCCGTTTCATTAGCCAACTCAGTCACGATCTGCGCAACGATTTAAATGCGATCCAATTGCAGTCCGCTTACATCGGTGAGCTGGAGAAGAACGAAAAACTTCAGAGTGAGATCAAACGTTTGCGTGAAATGGTCTCAGGTCTGGCCTCGACTTTGCAACAGCTTTCCCGAGCCGTCGAGGACGTTAAACCCATCCTAATCTCTTACCGGGCTACCGATTTTATGGAAGACTTGCGCAAGAAGATTGACCACGATTTCCCAAAGCAAAAAACCGAAATCACCTGGGAGATTCAGCCTGGCAAAGCGATGTTGAACATTGATCCACAACTTTTGCAGGAAGTATTCATCGAGCTTTTCGCCAATGCTTTCCGGCATGATCGTGGCAAAGGCCTACTTCTGGCGAAAGCCAAAGTCGATAACAACCGATTCCTCTTCACTCTCCATGAACCGAAGGATCGTTTTGAATTAGCTACACAAAATTGGGGCCGCGAACCGATTCGGAAAATCGGTCAACGCCATTATGGTCTTGGTCTGAATCGCGTCCGCGCTATCGTAGAAGCCCACGGCGGCAAACTGCACGCTCAATATGATCCGAACGTTTCAGCGCTCATCACGACGCTTACACTTCCCGTGGCAAGCGAGGCCTCCGATTGAGCTTGAAACGTCGATCATTTCTCACTGTTTAAGCAACTGGAGCCCCACTGGTCGTGCGTAGTACGAGCAGCGCAATTAAATGAAAACAGAAAATCATCGTGTCCTGATCATCGATGACGAGCGGCCTGTGTTGATGACGCTCGAGGCGTTGCTGAAGCGGCACGGTTATCAAGTGGAGACTGCACCGACTGCTGCGCAAGGACTCAAGGTGCTCAAATCGAAATCGCCAACGCTCGTATTGCTCGATCTTCGACTGCCCGATGCGGACGGATTGGAGATGCTGGATCGGATCAAGACCGAGTTGCCCAAAGTACAGGTGATCATCCTGACTGCGCACGACTCATTGCACAATGCCATCGAGTCGATCAAACGCGGCGCCTACCATTTCATTAGCAAGCCGTATGCGCCCGAGGAATTGCTCAGCCTGGTGGAGAAGGCATTGGAAAAACAGTTCCTCTTGCGAGAAGCCGAGGAACTCCGGGAAAAAACAGAGCAACTCGAAAAACGTCTCGAGATCGCGGAGGCGCGGCCCACGCCTATTTTTAAGAGCAAACCAATGCAGGAAATCGAGGAATTGATTAACGCGATGGCGCCTTCGGATGCCAACGTTCTGATCGTAGGCGAAAGCGGCGTGGGCAAGGAAGTAATCGCCAATGCGATTCACGCCCAGAGCCGGCGCGCGGGACAGCCAATGGTGAAGCTCAATTGCGCAGCGTTCCCTCAAACGATGATTGAGGGAGAACTTTTCGGTTATGTGAAAGGGGCGTTCACCGGAGCGATGCACGATTTCCCCGGAATGATCGCCGCGGCTGACAGCGGCACGCTTTTCCTCGATGAAATATCCGATATGCCGGCAGACTTGCAGACGCGCTTTTTACGCGTGCTCCAAGAGCGCGAGTATCGGCCGCTCGGCAGCACGCAAACAATGAAAGCAGACTTCCGCGCGATCGCTTCGACCAATCGGCCGATTGCCCAGGCGCTCGCGGAAAACCGGCTGCGCTCGGATTTGTACTATCGGCTAAACACATTCCAAATTGAAGTGTCCCCGCTCCGGAAACGCAAAGAGGACATTCCACCGCTGATCGCACAATTCGTGAAACAGTTTTCTCAACAACTTGGCAAACTCGAGCCAGAGATTTCGCCGGATGCGTTTCAAAAGCTGCTTGATTACTCATGGCCGGGGAACGTTCGCGAATTGCAAAACGCAATTGAATATGCGGTGGTGCTGGCGCGACAGGGCATAATCGGCGTAAAAGAGCTCCCGACAGAAATACAGTTGCCTCCCGAACTGCAACAGGCCGAGCTAGGCGCGTTGCCGCGCAGCGGCGTACAAACTCTCGACGACCTCGAGCGAACCGCCATTCTTCAGGCGCTTGCAGAATGCCATGGTAACAAGAAAAAGGCGGCCGAACTTCTCGGCATCCAGCGCCCCACGCTCTATAACAAGATGAAGCGCTACGCCATCGAGTTGTAAGCGAGCGCGATCGCAGGGCGGTACGGCACGTCGCTCCACACACGCCGTCCTCGGCGGGCAGAGGATTGCCCGCCCTACCTGTCGTCTCCAACGCAGGACGCCGCGTGGTAGGGCGCGACACTCCGTGCGCGCAGTCCGTTCCGAGCGTCCCTGCAAGTAGTGGTTTCTTGTTACTCGCCGCGATAAACACAGCGCGCTGTCGGTGTTTCGTGCACCACGATCTCGCAGAGGCCCGGACATTGAGATTCCAATTTCTTCCAGAACCATTCTGCCATTTTTTCAATCGTCGGGTTTTCCAGTGCTTCGACGTCGTTGAGATAAGCGTGGTCTAATACTTTCAGGAGCGGTTTCATCGCATCGCTGATCTTTGCGTGGTCATACACCCAGCCGGTCTTAGGATCGACGTCGCCTTCGATTGAAACTTCGACCTTGAAACTGTGGCCGTGCACACGTCGGCATTTATGACCCTCCGGCGCACTGGGCAGAGTTTGCGCCGCTTCAAAAGTGAAATCTTTCGTTAAGCGCGCGCGCATGATCAGGAAAATACCATTGCTTTACTCGCGTTGTCATCCCGAACCAAGTGAGGGATCCCCACAACAGGCGGTGACTCACGCAATGCAATCTGCATAGCGAAGGCTTCGGGCGTGAGATCCTTCGCTTCGCTCAGTATGACAATCATGTGGGCGTGCGCTCAGACCCCGCGCTGCGTCGGGCTCCAGATGAATTTGTGCATCTGAAGTTGAAACCGAACGCTGAGTTTGTCCGCCAAAATCCATTCGACAATTTGGCGAGGATCGATCCTGCCGAAAATCGGGGAGAACAGCACGCAATGACAACGCGAAGGAAGATCGTAACGCTCCACCTTGTCGCGCGACCATTCGTAATCTTCGCGGGATCCCATGACGAATTTCACTTCGTCGCGCAGTGTGAGATGATCGATATTCGACCAAAGGTTCTTGTCCACTTCACCGCTGCCGGGTGTTTTTAAATCCATGACCCGATGGACGCGCGGATCGACTTTCGAGATATCGTGCGCACCGCTTGTCTCGAGCAGGACTGTGTGTCCTGCATCGCACAAGAACGACATCAGCGGCAGCACGTTCATCTGCAACAAAGGCTCGCCGCCCGTGATCTCCACCAGCGGACAACGAAACGCGGCGACTGCATCGACAATCTCTTTTAGTGTTTGCTTTTTCCCTTCGTAAAACGCGTACTCCGTATCGCAATAGTCGCATCGAAGATCGCAGAAGGTCAGCCGCACAAAGACGCACGGCCAGCCGACCCAGGTGCTCTCTCCCTGAATCGAATGATAAATCTCGTTAATCGTCAGCCTTTTTTCCTGGTCGGGCATACCGTTCGTGGGTTGAATCGTTGATTCGCCAAGCGCTTAAACGTCTTACGCGAACAATCCCAAAGCAAGTTTCCCAACGAAATACCGGCCCTCTTCGCAGGCCCAAAACGACACGACCACGGTGGAAACAGTACGCTTTTTTGAATCATTTTTACTAAGATTTTTTGATTGACGGGCTTGTGGCGCAACTCTAGTCTCGCGGCCATGCGCACCGGTTTTGCCTTAATTAGTTACCGTCACGCTCCATTTCTACTCCAAACGCCGATAGACACTTCCGGCGAGATTATTCGCTCGCTTGCCCGGCCGATCCTTGCGTTTGCCGCAGGGATTTTTTTGGCGGCTGCTCTTGCTGCGCAAGCGCAGGAGTCGATTGAGCCGGACGTCTTACCCTCTTTAGCTGAGCCGCCATCGTCTTCAGTGGAATCGCTGCCTTCCACACCGGCGGAGCCATTGGCCGCTTCATCTCAATCGTCGCCCTCAATAGCGCCTGAGCCTTTGCCTTCTTCAGAGGCAGCGGTGCCTTCTTCAGAGCAGGCGTTCCCCTCTTCAGCCGATCCGTGGTCTTCTTCGACGAACTACACCGCGGCGCAAACAAACACTATTCCGCCACCAAGTGCAGCAGGTCCGTACGGCGCCTTAGACAGCAAGAACGTATTTGCAGGTGAAGCTTCCTCAGGGGAACCGCGTCGCTTTCATTACCGTCTGCAACTGACGGTGCGAGGCGTTTGGGATGATAACATCTTCATCAGTCATACAAATCGGGTCTCAGATTATTATTTCGCGATTGAGCCGCAGATCACCATTGGCTTCGGCGACATCGAGGGACGCAGCAGCACGTATCTCCGCTTGGATTACATGCCCAGCGCTATTCTCTTCGTCGATCATTCGGATGAAGATGCATTTAACCAGCTGATTCACCTCGAGGGGGGATATAATTCTGGCCGGTTGCGCGTGAGTCTCTTCGAGGACATCGCGCTACTCGAATCGGCAAACCTCAACAGCATCGTTGATACGACAGGGCTATGGGCAAACCTCGATGCTAGCGGGCCCACGCGGGTCAACATTTTCAACACGCGCTTAAGGGCAGACTATGATCTGAGCGGAAAAGTTTTTCTACAGGGCGAATTTGATTCCTCGATCTTCTTCTATCCTAATCACATCAGTTCCTACACTATCTCCGGCGGGCTTTACGTTTATTACAATTGGCTGCCAAAGCTCTCAGTGGGCATCGGCGGCACCTTTGGGTACGATTGGGTGGACGATCCCACGCCCAACCAACCGTTCGAGCAAGTGAATGTGCGCCTTAATTATCAGGCAACGGCAAAACTGGGATTGTATGCTTCGGCAGGCGCTGAGTTCCGCCAGTTCGATGACGACCGCGGTGACTACGCCTCACCGGTCTTTGAAGTCGGCGCGACCTATCACCCATTCGAAGGGACTAATCTGACGCTGGCGGCGGGCCGGCGGATTTATAATTCCGGGTTCCTTGCTAATCAAGATTTCGCGAACACGTATGTTGTGGCCCGGTTTCAGCAACGTTTATTCCGCCGCGTGTACTTCGGCCTGGGTGCTGGCTATGAAAACTCGGACTATTTCGCCGCCCGAGAAGGCGTCAGCGCGCCGCGGGATGATGATTACTGGTTTATCGAACCGTCCGTTGATGTGCTAATCACCAGATGGCTGAGTACTGGCGTCTATTACTTGCACCGCCAAGACACCAGTAATATCGATTTCTTCAGTTTCGATGACAATCAGGTGGGCGTTCGGGCTACGCTCAGGTTTTAAACAGGGTTTGAATCGTTCGCGAGCTGGGATACCGGGATATTGGTTGGCGATTGCGCTCGGGTTGTGGTTGCTCCCAGAGTTCCTGTTGGCCCAAATCATGCCAGGGAAAACGGCGTCGCAGCCCGGCCCTGTGTCTACATCGCCAGGAGCGGTTTCGGCGCCTCCGTTAATCAGCGGAGCCAGCGCACCGCCTGGTTACATTTTGAGTCCGAACGATTATGTGTCTGTCGAAGTTTTCGGTGAAGAGGATCTGCGCACGAGCGGACGATTGAACCCGGAGGGCAACTTGAGCGTGCCGCTGTTGGGCTCGATTCATTTGGGGGGACTGACCCTGACCCAGGCAGCTTCAAAAATTACGGAGTTGTACGGCCGGGATTATCTGGTCAACCCAAAGGTCAACGTCATGCTCCTCAGCTACGCAAAGCGGCGTTTTTCGATTTTAGGCCAAGTAAGCCGGCCGGGGAGTTACGAAATGCCCGAGAGCAGTCCTGGCGGTATTGATCTGCTGGAGGCGATCGCGCTGGCGGGCGGATACACCCGCATCGCTGCGCCGGAAAGAGTTACGGTGCGACGCCGCAACGCCAGTGGCGATCAGATTTTTAAGGTCAATGCCAAGCGCTTCACTAAGGGAAACGGTGGAGGTTTTCTCGTTCAACCGGGCGATACCATCACGGTTGGCGAAAGTATTTTTTAGCTGAAAAATTTTGCGCCTTCGCCTTTCCGAGGAGGCTGCTTGAGTGTAAGCTGCGAGCCAATATTTTGCCGTGATTGATCCTGCCCAATCTATGACGGGAACGACTGTTCCCCCAAATTCGGAGAAACCAGCGGTGGCTCTGACCGGGCAGTACGCCGAGGGACTACAGAGGTTCGATTTTCGGCGCTACTGGCATTCTTTTGTAGAACGCATTTGGATCGTCGCCGTTTGCGTGCTTGCCGGTCTTTTTCTGGCGCTGGGTTACCTCGCGCGCACGCCGAAGCTTTATCAGGGACACACAGTCCTGGAAGTAGAGTTTCAGGAGCCGACTTTCATCCCGACGGATGATTCCGCGACGCGCATGCGCTCGATGTTCCTCGCAAGTCAGGAGGCGCTGCGGACAATCGAACAAAACCTCATTAACCAAACACTTCTCGCCCGGGTTGTGCGCTCCGAGGGCTTGGCGGAAGACGGTGGACGCGCACTTCTGGGTCAAAGTATCGTGAGCGATAAGGCTTCAACCCCGACGCAGCGCACGGAATCGTCACAAACTGTAAACAAGACTCAAAACGTGAGTGGCGTCACAACATTTACACCGCTCGAAGAAGCATTGGGTCGAGCAATGGTCGGCATGGTGAAACCGGCGATCCGCCGCGGGACGCGCCTGATCGATTTGTACGTGACGCACCGCGATCCAGTAATGGCACAGCGCCTCGCCGAAGCAACCGGTCGGGAGTACATCCGCAATTCCATTGAGCGGCGTGCCTCACTCAGCGAGGAGGCATTGCGTTATTTACTGGAAGAAGAAGAACGATTAAAAAGGAACCTGCAAAAAAGTGAGGCGGCCGTCGCCGAATACAAGGCGACGAATCCAGACGCGTTGCAACTTGGCGGCGGCACAGCCGCAACAGGCTCGCAACAGGGTTCCGGAGCTGGCGCTGGCGGGCCTCGTGGAGGCTTGGTGGAAGACAAGCTGCAAGAGCTAAACAACAAATTGACGGCAGCGAAGGCGGATCAGATCCGTCTCGAAGGCGAGCTTCAGCAGGTTAACCAAGCTGGCGACAATATCGACGCGCTGCTTGAGATTCCGAGCATCTCTGCTGCGGCAATGGTGACTGAAGCGCGCCGCACCGTTACACAGGTGGAAGGCGGGATCGCCACCTACGCGTTACGATACAAAGACAAGCATCCCAAAATGATGGCCGCTAAGGCTGCGCTCGCCGAGGCAAAACAGAAGCTGCGTCAAGCGGTGCTGGCGCAGCCTGCGATTCTGCGTAACGCGATCGAGCAGGTCAAGGCCACAGAGGTGAGCCTACAACAAGCATTGCAAGACCAGCAGGGTGTCGCGGTCAACCTCAACCGCACAGCAATCGGCTATCAGGAGTTGGCTCGGCAAGCCGAAACCGATCGTGCCCTTTATGAAAGCGTCCTTCGCCAGATTAAGGAGACAAGTCTAACAAAAGACGTGAAGACGAATGCAGTGAGTGTGATTGAGCATTCGCCGCTTCCGACTTCACCTGTGAGTCCCCGCCCCACAAGAACGATTGCTCTCGGTCTGCTGGCGGGCCTCGCTGTGGGACTAGCGTTCGTTTTTGGCGCCGATGCACTCGATCGCTCGGTGAAGACTGTGGACCAGGCAGAGACGACGCTGGGATTGCCTGTGTTTGCAGCCGTTCCCGATACTGCCGATGAAGGCCCGGTCAGCCGGATAAAGCGGCGAAGCAGAGCTTTCGGGACTTCGAACTACCGCGTGGTAGTGGAAACTCCTGAAAGCCCGGCGGCCGAAGCGTTCCGCAATTTGCGTGCTGCGCTTTCGCTTTTGGGCCCGGAAGCCGAGCGCAAGGTTTCACTTTTCACCAGTGCTGTGCCTAACGAAGGAAAAAGTTTCACCAGCGCCAATTATTCGCTTGCACTCGCACAGCAGGGTTATCGCGTGCTTTTGATCGATGGCGACCTGCGCCGGCCAAACATGCACAAGATTTTCCGCTTTCCAGATGCCGTCACAAAAAATAACTCCGAGGAAAACACCGCGCCTGGCGTGACGGACTGTCTGGTAGGTGAAGCTGACATAGCCTCAGCAGCGCGCGAGATTCCCGCTGGCGAGTTCCAGTTCGTCGACGAGAACATTGCAGTGACGGGCAACATTCTCGCCGCGACGGGTGGTCAGCTGTTCGTCCTTGCTGGTGGACGACGCGCGCCGAATCCGGCCGAGATTCTCGCTGGACCATTCTTTGGCCAGCTAATTAATGAGGCTGCAAAGCTTTTTGACCGCGTGGTCATCGATAGTGCACCGATCCTCGCCGTAAGCGACACTCTGCTGATGACTCCATACGTCCAGACGCTGTGCATCGTTATTCGAGCCGCAAAGACACCCCGTCCGGCGGTCCGCCGCGCGATTACCCTGCTGGCAAAGTCAGGAGTTCGCCCGGCCGGTCTCATATTGAATCGATTGCGGCGGAGCCGTGGGGTGGGCTATTATTACTACTACGCTTCCCACGGTTACGGCAAAGACGAAGGGGCATATTCTCGCAGCTACAGCTACAGCTACAGTCATCAATCCGAGCCTGACCATGAGACCAACGGAGCGTAGAGGACCGTGCAGTTACCGGTTATCACTAACCGCTAGGTGGCATTCAGTCTTCAACGACTGGTGACTGCTAATCTCACGCTGGCCTTTTAACTTCTGACTTGCGAGTTGTGACGCTCGATTTCCAACCTCTGGCTCCCTGGTCGCCATAGCGCGCTTCCCCAGCAAAGACCGAGATAAGTTGCTGCATATAACTGGATCGATTCGATCTGAAGTGGAAAATCGACCAGCGCGTGCAGTGCCACTCCCACAAGTGCTACAATGACCAAAGGCTGGAGCACGCGTCTCCGTGGCGTCCAGTTCAATCTCGCACATTTTTTATAACTACGAATCCCGACTGTTATCCCGCCGAAAAAGAGCAACGCCCACAGAGCGCTTCCCAGCCAACCCCATTCCAGCACGGTCTGTAGGTAATCTTCGTGCAAAAATCTCCAGGTTCCTGGAACCTGGTTCGCCGATCCGATGTTGTAACTTGCGAAGACAACGCGAAAGGTCCCTGGCCCAAACCCGAAGAATCCGGCAGCAGGCACAGCGCTCATTGCTATGCGGGAAGCCCGCCAGCGGGCATCGTTAGGAATTCGTGCGCCTGGCGACTGCCAACGGTTCAGCGCTTGGTCCAAATGAGACGCTTGAGCGAGCGCGACCAGCGCCAAGAGAATTGCCAAGGCGCCCGCTAAAGCAACGCTTTTCTCTGTGCCCGATAGCTTTCGCAGAAGCGCCCGTCCAAATTGCAGGCAGATCACAACCAGCAATATGGCTGCGACTACCTGAGCCATGCGCGAGGTATTCGCCAGCACGCCGGCAATCGTTAGGATAAAGAGACTTACCCACGTCGCGCGCATGCCGGGATGAGACCGGTTGGTAAAGGCCCGGATAACAAGACCGGCACTCAATGGCCAGACCAGGTTCAAGAACGCACCAGCATTCCCGTGATAATAATACGTTGCAAAAAATGTGCTGACCCAAAGCTCCGGCGGGGGCGGCGGTTGCCAGAAGATCATTCGCGCGCCGGTAGCCTTCTGGAGCAACCCAAGAAACGCTATCGAGCCGGCAACCAGCCCAATCACATACCACAACCGAAGCAACCATCGGTTGCTCTGAGAAAGATCCGCAACGAATAAGATTGTCCCCAGCAGCAACGCGCCTCGAATCATCCACGCAGCGCTGATTACGTAATCAACGGAGCCGACTAAGGGCGGCGCGAAATTCCGCAGCGGCACGAAGACAGAAAAATCCGCGTCATAGATCGACCTCGCATTGAAGGCCATCCAGCCGCCGACGCAGATCAAAGCTACTGTTAAAACGAGTAGAAGCCGCGGAAACTGCGGCTTCCGCCAACTAATAAGCAACTCCGCGGCCCAAAGGACGAGCGCAGTCAGCAACACCCAGTTGGTTGTTTGGATGCTCGCCGGTGTTGTGGCGCCGTACGCCCACGGGGCGTAGATAAGGGCGGCAAGAAAAATCCAGCGAGATGCGAGGCGGAGGATATGAGAGGTCACACTCAAAAACGGCAAGCCAGTTATCGGTCAACGGTTATCAGTTATCATTCGGTGACTCAGTGCGCACGTTTCAGGTAACTCATGTATCCGTTCAAGATCTTGATAGCTTCATTGACCAGCATCCTGCCCTGAGTCATTAATTCAGTGGGGATAAGGCCTTCGTCGTTTCCGGTGATCAAATGGTCCAGCGTTTGCAGCACCCCCCGCGCGCATTGCTGCAAAACTTCGCATTATCGAGGTAATGAAACCGGCCGTATCCCTCTGCTATGTTGGCGGTAGTCGAGCGCGCCGCTCGCAGTAGCTGATCGCCCAGCCGATAGCGTTCATCTCGCGGCAAAATGGGAACAACTTCCCTCGCTACAAATAATCGCAGCATTCGGCATTGCTTCCAGCATTCCAAATCTTCAAAAGTTCTAATCACGGCCGCTTTGGTCGTCTTCATTTAGCCAGGGTAGCACAACCAGTCGGCGCACGTCACCAACCAACCGATGACTAATAACTGTTAACCGATAACTGCCGAACTCCGCTCACCGTCCTTTGCCAAACAGCATCGTGTACAACGTTTTCAACACGATCATCGCATCGAGTTTCAGTGAGTAATGCCGAATGTAGTAGAGATCGTACTTTAGCTTCTCGACCGCGTCTTCGTCACTCTCGCCGTACGGATAATTCACTTGCGCCCACCCGGTGATCCCCGGTTTGACCAGATGCCGAAAATGATAGAATGGGATCGTTTGCTCATAGCGTTCGGCGCACTTGCTCCACTCTGGGCGTGGACCAATCAGGCTGATATCTCCTTTGAGCGCGTTCCAAAGTTGCGGCAGCTCATCAAGCCGAAGTTTACGCAACCAACGCCCCACAGATGTAACGCGACGATCGCCTTTTCGCGTGTAAATGTCTTCGTCTGCCTGATCCAAGCGCCGGCGCATCGTTCGGAATTTGAAAAGAATGAAACGTCTCCCGTCGCGGCCAACTCGTTCCTGTCGAAAAAAAACCGGCCTCCCGTCCTCTATCAATATGAACAGAGGAATGAGCACGAAGAGCGGCGCGCAAATGATCAATGCTGCTGCTGAGGCAACGATATCGAACAGCCGCTTGAGGTAATGGTATGGCGAAGCGCGAGCCAATTGAAAACCAGTCTGGAGCGGCCAGAACGGATCGACAATTCCCAGCGGCAGATAGCGCCACTGCGTTTCGTAAAATGATTCCAGCGTGTAAACGCGCGTTTGCTGAAACTGCGCGCGCACCAGACGCTCCAGCAGTTCGGTGCTAAGGGAGTTCGCTCTTTCAGCGAGAATGATCCCGCTATAACGGTTGCCGAGATTATTCAATTTGGCTCCGAGCTCTCCTTGCACAACCGGCGATCCTTCACCGGCGATTGGTTGGCCCACCCGCTCGTCATTCACATCCACAAACTCAAGCGGCTGTCCGCTTGGCGAGTTCTTGTAAGCTCGGTAAAAGCGCGCCGCCGCGGCTCCGCCGCCGATGACGAGAAACGACCGGTTGGCGCCGCTAGCAACGACATATTGCCGAATCCATCGCCGGTAAGCCAGCGACAATGGCAGGAAAATTGCAAAGCTCAAAAGCAACACGCCGCGGCTCGGCTTCATGGTCTGATCAAATGTCGCCGCAGAATAAATCAGCATCGCACTCACCACGGCAGCTGCGGTGACGGCGAGAATGTGTTCAGCCGCGTAACCCAGAGTGAGTTTTTCCACAGTGCGATCGTAACCCCCAATAAAGTAAAGCGCCGCCACAATCACCCCGAGTTGAATCAGATTGATGACGAAGAACTGAAACGGCGTGGCATAAAATGCATCGTACCTGAACCAGCCTGCCACTCGGTAAATTGCGACCCAGCTCACCACGTCCAGAAAAAGATAGAGCGCAGCAGACGACCATTCGTGACTAAGAAAATGCGACCAGACACCGGTCCGCCTCAGTGGGGCAGCCGTGTCATCGGGTTCGATGCTGCCTGTCGAACGCTCCTCTGAGAAGCCAAGGATTTCCCGAGAGATCGTGGACGATTCTTCGCTGTTCCCCATGAAGCCCGCAATTATATGCTCAATCACCCGGAAGTGAAAGATTACTTTGTTCTGAATCAGGTCCAGGATGCTTCGCCCGATGCTGGGGAGCACAGGCCTGTTGTTTGCTGCAGCCTGCCGCAAACATGGTTGCATCCTCCGCGTCCTCGAGCGCCGGGCGTCCGGCAAGCTGCCGGAAAATAAGAAGCGTTTTCCGTAGATTTCGCACGAAGTGCTTTTGGAGTGCGATGCGTCTTCGCATCGCTTTCGAGTGGGCACAAACTTTCAATTACTCCCGCAGACTTATTGCCCGCTAGCGACCACGGCCGTGTTGTTGTCTCCGGTGGTGTTTCCAAGCGCGCTAGAACCGACGGCAGTGTTGCCATCGCCAATGAGATTGTGAAGCAGCGCAGTAGCGCCAAGAGCAGTGTTCAAATTGCCCGTCAGGTTGTCCACCAGCGCAATCTCCCCAACGGCCGTGTTGTTGAAGCCGGTGATGTTAGCGTTAAGGGCTTCAGTACCAATCGCCGTGTTGCCATTGGCGGTCGTGTTGTTAGCAAGCGCAGCATCCCCCCGTGGCGGTGTTGAAGACGCCGGTAGTATTGTCAGCAAGCGCTTGAAAACCAGTGGCGGTGTTGGATGAGCCGGTGGTGTTGCTTACGAGCGCTTGATTGCCAGTGGCGGTATTGCGGTCGCCAGTGTTGAAAAGCAGGGCTGCGAAGCCTACGGCGGTATTGCCAAAGCCCTCGGTATACTCCGTCGGCAGTATTTTCTATCCCGGTCGTATTATTGAAAAGTGCGTCGAGGCCAGTAGCGGTATTTCCAGCGCCCGTGATGTTGCTAAAGAGCGCATCGGCGCCGACGGCCGTATTTGAAGTGCCGACGGTATTGCTGGAGAGTGCATCAACACCGACTGCCGTATTGCTGCCGCCTTCGGTGTTGCTCAAGAGCGCATTTACTCCAACAGCGGTGTTGGCATTGCCGGTGGTATTGCTAAATAGGGCGAACGCTCCATTGCCGGTATTTTGGGTTCCGGTGGTGTTGCTTAACAGCCCTCCGGCGCCCGTAGCGGTATTTTCGATTGCGGTGTTGGCAAGGAGTGTTCCAGCGCCAACGCCTGTGTTAAACGCGCCAGTAGTGTCACTCCGGAGCGAGAAATAACCCACTGCGGTATTGAACCCGCCGGTGGTGAGACTTAAAAGTGCGGCTTGGCCTTCCGCCGTGTTGCCGCCCGGATAGCCTCCGTCCGGTGCTGGAACGAGCGCTTGCGCCTTGGGCAAAAGAAGGCAGAACAGCGCGAGTGCGATCAGAAGTGCTGAAGTAGTTTGATTTTTCATGCTGCGAGTATGAAAAAATCTCACCGAGACGTCGAGAACAAACCGCGATCAGCGATCGCGGCTACAGCTTGACGCTCCGAGCAGCGTTCATAATCTGAGACGCGTGCCGCTCGAACCGGCGCAGATCGTACCGTGAATATTTTAGCGGCTTTTTATCGCTCATCGGTTGGGAAAAAAATGATCGTCGCCATCACCGGCATCATTTTGATCCTTTTTGTGATCGGACATCTCCTGGGAAACCTTCAGATTTTTATCGGGCCGGATTGGATCAACGGTTACTCGCAACATCTGCGCGATCTGGGTCCGCTGCTTTGGGCAATTCGTTTGTTTCTTCTCGCTACGGTTATTATTCACATCTACGTGACCATCCAACTGGCCATCGAGAACCGGCGCGCCCGGCCCGAGCCGTACATCGACAAACGATACGTGAAGGCCACATTCGCGTCGCGTCACATGGTGATGAGCGGCCTGATCGTGCTGGCGTTTATCATTTATCATCTCGCGCATTTCACGGTGCGCGTGACTGATCGCCGGTTTGGCTTGCTGAAGGCTGATCCCCTTGGGCATTACGACGTGTATTCCATGATGGTGTACGGATTTCAGAATTATTATGTGTCGGGCTTTTACGTGCTCGGTTTGTTTTTGCTGGCGCTCCATTTAAGCCACGGATCATCGAGTTTTTTTCAATCGCTAGGGTTGAATGACAAAAAACTGACGCCGCGTCTCGCCCTCGCCGGCCGAATTTTCGCGTGGCTTCTCTTTGTCGGCTACACCTCCATTCCAGTAGCTATCCTGCTTGGAATCATCAAGCCGGCGCAACAGTTATGAGAAGGAGAAAATCCGAAATCCGAATGTCGAATATCTGCAGGAAATGACGAAGCACGAATGTCGAATGACGAAAGAAGAACAAAGCACGAATGACGAAGAAGCGACATTGCCATTTGATTATTCGTCATTCCTTCGAGCTTTGTCATTCGGATTTCGTCATTCTCTCCTTTGTTTCGGATTTCGGGAGTCGAATTTCGAACTTTGCCGACATCGGTGAGTAGAGTTGGAAGCCCAAATACCGAATATCGAGAAAACATGATTGGGACATTTGACGCTAAAATCCCTCCTGGACCGCTCGCTCAAAAATGGCGGAGCCATCGTGATCATTCGCGCTTAATCAGTCCGAACAACCGCCGAAAGTTTGAGATCATTGTGGTGGGCAGCGGCCTCGCTGGCGGATCGGCTGCGGCCACTCTGGGTGAGCTGGGATATCGAGTGAAATGCTTTTGTTTTCAGGATTCGCCGAGACGCGCGCATTCGATTGCAGCACAGGGTGGAATTAACGCGGCGAAAAATTATCAGAACGATGGCGACAGCGTTTACCGGTTGTTCTACGACACGATCAAGGGCGGCGATTTTCGTTCCCGCGAAGCGAACGTGTATCGGCTCGCTGAAATCGCCAACAACATCATCGATCAATGCGTGGCGCAAGGCGTGCCGTTTGCGCGCGAATACAGCGGCTATCTGGCGAATCGTTCCTTCGGTGGCGCACAGGTCTCACGGACCTTTTACGCGCGTGGCCAGACCGGCCAGCAACTCTTGCTGGGTTGTTATCAAGCGCTCTGCCGCCAAATCGCTGCCGGCACAGTGCAGATGTTCCCGCAGACGGAGATGCTCGATCTGGTGATCGTGCATGGACAAGCCAAGGGAATCATCACGCGCAGCCTGCGCTCGGGGAACATCGACAGACACGCGGCCGACGCAGTCGTGCTCGCCACCGGCGGATATGGAAACGTGTTTTATCTCTCGACCAATGCGCGTGGCTGCAATGTTACAGCCACTTATCGCGCTTACAAAAGGGGAGCGCTTTTTGCCAATCCATCCTTCACGCAAATTCATCCCACGTGCATTCCGGTCAGCGGCGAACATCAGTCCAAACTTACACTGATGTCCGAGTCGTTGCGGAACGACGGACGCGTCTGGGTACCGAAACGGAAGGAAGATCGCGAAAAAGCGCCGAGCGAAATTCCCGAGGCAGATCGCGATTATTATCTCGAGCGAAAATATCCCAGTTACGGCAACCTTGCGCCGCGCGATATTTCATCGCGCGCAGCAAAGGAAGTTTGCGACGAAGGCCGGGGCGTCGGTCCCGGTGGGCGCGGCGTCTATCTCGATTTTGCGGATGCGATCAAACGCCTCGGTGAAGATACGATTCGGGAGCGCTACGGAAACTTGTTTGAAGTCTATGAAAAAATCACGGGCGAGGACGCGTACAAAGTGCCGATGCGAATTTATCCGGCGGTACACTACACGATGGGCGGTCTCTGGGTCGATTATGATCTGATGAGCAATGTGCCCGGTTTGTTTGTGATCGGCGAAGCCAATTTTTCCGATCATGGCGCGAACCGGCTCGGAGCCAGCGCGCTTATGCAAGGCTTGGCTGACGGTTACTTTGTTTTGCCTAACACGATGCCGAATTATCTCGCCGGTCAGATGGGAAAACGGCCTTCGCCGAATTCTCCGGAGTTTCTGCAAGCAGAGCAAGATGTCCACGCCAGAATCGACAGGCTCCTGAAGGTCAACGGCACGCGTTCGCTCGATTCCTTCCACCGAGAGCTCGGCCTTCTCCTCTGGGAGAAATGCGGAATGTCTCGCCACGAAAAGGGATTGCGCGACGCGCTGCAAAAAATTCCCGAGCTGCGAGAAGAATTCTGGCGCGATGTGCGCGTGCTGGGCAGGGACGAAGATTTTAACCAATCCCTGGAACGCGCCGGGCGCGTTGCCGATTTCCTCGAATTCGCCGAGCTGATGTGCGGGGACGCGCTTGAGCGCGACGAATCTGCTGGCGCGCATTTTCGCGAGGAACATCAAACGGCCGATGGCGAGGCGCTCCGCAACGACGAACGTCACGCAGCAGTGTTCGCATGGGAATTTCAAGGCGCTGCGCAACTCCCAAAACTGCAACGCGAACCGCTGCATTTCGAGACGGTGCATTTAACGCAAAGAAGCTATAAGTGATCGCAGTTCTGTCATTCCGAGCGAAGTCGAGGAATCTCGTTGCGAAACCCTGGGTATCTCCACGGGATCCTTCGACTCCGCTTCGCTCCGCTCAGGATGACGTAAAAAGATGAACTTCCGCCTCAAAATCTGGAGACAAAGGGACGCAAAGACGCCCGGCAAACTCGTCGATTACGACGTGCGCGAGATTTCACCGAACATGTCGTTTCTCGAGATGCTCGACATCCTGAACGAAATGTTGCTCGGACGCGGCGAGGAACCGATTGCGTTCGACTCGGATTGCCGTGAAGGAATTTGCGGCACTTGCTCGCTCACGATTAACGGCGAAGCACACGGCCCCGATCATCCCGGCGCGGTATGCGAGCTTTACATGAGGAAGTTTCGTGACGGCGCGACGATCACAGTCGAGCCCTTTCGCGTTGGCTCATTTCCGATCATAAAGGATTTGGTGATCGATCGGAGCGCGCTCGATCGCATCGTGCAAGCCGGCGGGTTTATTTCCGCGCGCGCTGGCTCGGCGCCTGAAGCGAACTCGATTCCCGTTCCCAAGCGCAACGCCGATCTGGCGATGGAAGCGGCAGCTTGCATCGGCTGCGGCGCGTGCGCAGCGGCCTGTCCGAACGGTTCAGCCATGCTCTTTACGTCTGCGAAAGTCTCGCACCTCGCGTTTTTGCCACAGGGACATCCCGAACGAGTGAGCCGCGTCCTTAAAATGGTGCAGGTGATGGACGCTGAAGGTTTCGGCAATTGCACCAACACTTACGAATGCGAAGCGGTCTGTCCCGCCGAGATCAGCGCCAGTTTCATTGCGAAATTAAATCGCGAATACGCGCGCGCTGCGCTACAGCACAGCGCCGGCGAATAAGGTAGGGGCGATTAACCTCAATCGCCCGGGCGGTTCGGGGAACCGCCGCTACCTAAGCGTCAGCGCGTCTCACATGCACACGCCCACAACTCCGGATCGAGTTCGGCTTTTGCGCGCTTCGCGATCCCGTTGGCGTCTGCATTTTCACGCAGCACTGCGAAGACAGTCGAGCCGGAGCCAGACATCAGCGCAGCGCCTATCTCCGCTTGCTCGAACAACCACATTTTCAGTTCCGCGAGAAAGACAAATTTCTCGAAAACCGGGCGCTCGAGATCATTCATGAAAATTTGACCGGCGAATTCCTGCCCTGCATAACGAACCCCTGGAATTTCTCGAGAATGTTGCCAGCGCGAGTACGCCCATGGCGTTGAGACCACAAAAGCAGGTTTCAATAACAGGATCGGCAATTTCTCTTTCAGCTTCACCGGCGTAACCAGTTCGCCGCGCCCCTTACAGAGCGCGGCCGATTGAAAAATGAAAAATGGAACATCTGATCCGATTGGCTTCGCTATTTTCGCCAGAACTTCATGCGGCAATTTCGTCTCGAACAGTTCGTTAAGTGCGAGCAGAGTCGAAGCCGCGTCGCTGCTTCCCCCGCCCAGACCCGCACCGTGCGGAATTTTCTTTTTGAGCTCGATGGAGACTGCCGGCTCTAACTTTGTGGCGGCAAAGAAACTTTTCGCCGCGCGGACGATCAAATTGTCGTCACCTCCGGGCACTGACGGATCATCACAATGAAATTCAACTCCTTTGCTCCTGTCGCTCTTGCTGACTTCGATTTCGTCGCGCAGCGTTATCGGCGCAATCAACGTTTCAATTTCATGAAAGCCGTCGCCGCGACGGCTTAAAATTCTCAGCGAAATATTGATTTTCGCAGGCGCGAGGACTTGCATATCGTCATGTCGAGCGTAGTCGAGACATCCCGTGTTGCCAGTCAAAGGTAACGCCGCGGGATTCCTCGACTTCGCTCGGAATGACAAACGACAAAATCATCGTCGCGCTGGACGTTGCGACAAAAGAGAAAGCGCTCGAGCTTGTTAAGGAGCTGCGCGATAAGATTTCATTTTTCAAAATCGGCCTGCAACTTTACACAGCCGAAGGCCCTGAAATCGTGCGCGCGGTTTTATCCACCGGTGCAAAAGTTTGGCTGGACATTAAGCTGCACGATATCCCGAACACGGTCGCAAGAGCAGTCGAATCCGCGAACAATCTTGGTGTTCAGATGCTCACCATTCATTTGAGCGGTGGCAGCGAAATGATCCGGGCCGCAACCGCGGCTCGGGCAAACAACATGTTGCTGCTGGGCGTCACTGTTTTAACAAGCGCGACGGAACAAACGCTGCGAGAAATCGGAGTTGCCGGCAAAGTGGACAACCAAGTCCTGCGCCTCGCCAGATTGGGTGTCGAAGCAGGAATCGACGGAGTCGTAGCCAGTCCCCATGAAATCAAAAAGCTGCGTGCGGAATTTGCGAGCAGAATCAAAATCGCTGTTCAGGGAATCCGTCCGAGCTGGGCGGAGCCGGGCGATCAAAAACGATTCATGACGCCGCGTGAGGCAGTTGAAGCAGGTGCAGATTACATCGGCATTGGCCGTCCGATCACCGCGCATCCGCAGCCAAGCAAAGCCGTGACGAAGATTCTACAGGAACTCAGCTAATGGCTGTCATTCCGACTTCGCTCGACAAGACAACAAGACTATTCGCTGCGCTTCATGTTTACCACGACGACACTCCGCACTCGGCGGCAATGAACATGGCGATCGATGAGGCGGTGCTGGAGTTAGCCGCCGTTCCATTCATCCGCTTCTATCGCTGGCTGTCCCCTGCTCTATCGTTTGGTTATTTTGGAAAATTTGCTGACGTGGCGATTTACGAAAGTGAGCGCGATTTAGTGCGGCGCTGGACGGGCGGCGGAATCGTTTTTCACGGAGCGGATCTCACTTACTCGATTGTGATTCCCGTGAGCCATGACGCCTTCGGCGAATCGTCGATCTCAATCTACGAAAAGATTCATCGCGTTCTGAGCGATTCGCTGATTGAGCTGGGGCAACCGGCAGTTGTAGCCGGGGGCGTTGACCCCGGCCGCACAGAGACTGCAACGCGAGCCGCGATCACCGATCGCGGCTACAATTGCTTTGCAAATCCGGTGCGCGCAGACGTGATGATTGATAGCCGCAAGGTGGCTGGCGCGGCTCAACGCCGGACACGCTGCGGATTGTTACAACAAGGCAGCATTCAAGGAGTCGATCTTGGCAACGGTTTGGCCGACCGATTTACAAGAGCATTGTCCGCAAATTGCAGTGAGCGCACGATCAATGAAGAAATATTGAAGCGGGCGCGGGAACTCGCTCACGAAAAATACGGAGCCGATTCCTGGTTACATAAGCGCTGAAAACTGTAGGGCGTCTGTGTCAGTCCCGAAAGCATTCGGGATTCACAGCGCGGAGCGGCGGGGACGCCAGCGACATAGACGGAAAACCCGAAGGGCGAGCTACGCGGGCGCGGGCGAGTCAAACGCCCTACAAAAAATTTGCGGCGCGAAGCTTTGACAAGCTCCAACTCACCCCGCTATTCTCGACGACGTGGAAGTCTCTGCACGCTCAGCCGGGTCGGGCACTGTGGGTCTAAGCCCGCTGGCTCGCGTGGCGCGGCTGGTTCAACCGCATCTTGAAGAAGTCGAGGCGCGCATCGCGCAACAGGCAGCGGCCTTTGATCCGGCGCTGGAAGGCTATGTTGTCTATGCAGTGGGCAGTCGTGGCAAACGCCTTCGCCCACTTCTGGCTCTTCTCGCCGGCGGCACCACCGGCCAGATCAACTCAAACCATGTCGATCTTGCCGTCATCGTGGAGCTCATCCATATCGCTACGCTTGTGCATGACGACGTCATGGACGAGGCGGAACGACGTCGTGCACAACCAACCGCGAACGCGCGCTGGGGGAATTCGCTCAGCGTTTTACTGGGCGATTGCCTATTCGCGCACGCGCTCACGTTATCGACAAATTTTGAAAACGCAGATATCAGCCGCGCGATTGCGCGTACAGCAGCGACGGTTTGCTCTGGCGAAATGATCCAGACCCAACGCCGGTTCGATCTCACTCTGACCGTCCAGGATTATTTGCACATCGTTGAAATGAAAACGGGATCGCTTTTCTCCGCTGCCGCGGAATTGGCTGCCCTCATAAGTGAGGCCGATCCCAAAGTGATCGAAACGTCCAGGAATTTCGGAATGCAAGTCGGGACAGCCTACCAAATCTACGATGATTGCCTCGATCTTGTCGGCACTGAAAGCGCGACCGGCAAAACGCTGGGGACCGACCTGCGCAAAGGCAAATTTACGCTGCCGGTTTTGATTTTTCTGCGATCCGCCTCGGAGTTCGAACGGCAACGCTGTTGCCGGCTCGTGCTGGAAGAACAAATCGAAGAAATGATTGAGCTCCTGAAAAATGGCGCGACCAACGGAGCACTGAACGAGTCAATCGCGGCCGGCAGCGATTTAATTCGCGAGGCACAAGGTACTCTCGATGGGATCGCGTCGAATCTCTACGCCGATGCATTGTTCTCCCTCGCTGACGCGTTGTGCGACATGTTCGATCAACTTCGCGTCTGAGATTCCCTTGCATGGAGGGTCGAGCTCCGCGAGACCTTAGTCCGGCGTCGCAGGCGCTCCGCCCTTCAAATTCTGATTTATGTCGCAGCTTAAAATCCGCGAGATGCCGCAGGACGAACGGCCGCGGGAAAAATTACTGGCGCGCGGCCCCGACGCCCTGACCAATGCGGAATTGATTGCAATTCTGCTGCGGACGGGCCGGCGTGGAATGAATGTAGTGGAGGTAGCTCGCGAGCTGCTCGATAGGTACAAATCGTTCGCGGAGTTGAGCCGTTGTTCTGTAAAGGAACTCAGCGAAATCAACGGAATCGGTCCGGCCAAAGCTTTGGAGTTGGTGGCGGCGTTTAATCTTGGCAAGCGTTTTGCCCAGGAACCATTGTCTCAGCAAAAACTCGATTCGCCGGAATTGATCCACGAATTGCTTGGCCGCGAAATGCGAATGTTGCGCACCGAGTCGCTCCGCGTTGTCTTGCTCGACACCCGTTACCGTCTGATGCGCGTGGAATCTGTATCCACGGGAAGCATGAATGAGAGCATCGCTCATCCGCGTGAGATTTTTCGGCCTGCGATTACTTACTCCGCTTATGCCGTGATCGTCGTACACAATCATCCCTCCGGCGACGCGTCGCCGAGCCAGACCGATCACAGCCTTACGCGCCGTCTGGCTGAAGCGGCTGAGCTTTTGCAAATTAAATTGCTCGACCACATCATCATCGGCGCGCCATCGGAGGGGAACCCCGGCTACTTCAGCTTCAAGGAGGCAGGAGTGTTGTAGGGCAGAAAATCCGAAATTCGAATATCGAAATCCGAAACAAAATGAGCAGCAGCGTGCGAATTCATCCGACGGCGATTGTCGATCCGGCCGCGCAAATCGGCGCCGATGTGGAGATCGGAGCGTTCTCGATTATTGGGCCACAAGCATCGATCGGCGAAAGAACGATCGTGCAATCGCACGCCGTGATTGAAGGCGAGGTCGCAATCGGCACCGGCAATTTCATTGGGCACGGCACAATCATTGGCGCGCCGCCGCAGGACGTTTCCTTTTCTCCGGAGCGAAAAACCAGAGTGGAGATCGGTCACGACAATGTCATTCGCGAATACTGCACGATTCACCGCGGGAGTCCCGACGGCACCGCGACGAAAATCGGTGACAAAAATTTCCTGATGGCGGGCGCACACATCGGCCACAATTGCCTCATCGGAAACAATGTCATCATCGTGAATAATTGTTTGTTGGCTGGGCACGTGCGCGTGGATGATGGCGCATTTCTCGGCGGCGGATCAACCTTTCATCAGCACATGCACGTTGGCCGACTGGTGATGGTGCAAGGTAGCTCCGGGTTCGGGAAGGATCTCCCGCCATTTACGATTGCAGCGGAACGCAATTCCGTTTTCGGAGTAAATGTGGTCGGGCTCCGTCGCGCGGGATTTAGCGCGCATGATCGGGAAGAAATCAAAGCGGCCTTCAAACTTGTTTACATGAGCGGACTGAACATCGGGCAGGCGATCGAAAAAGCGGCGACGATGAACTTCGGCGCACCAGCGCGTGAATTCCTGGACTTCGTCACGAACGCGAGAAAACGTGGCATTTGCCCACTCAAACGCGGCGGAACGAAGAGCTCTTGACCTAACGCCGCCACACTGAAGGGCGCGAGCGTAGCGAGCGTCGCTCCAGTGTGTGGTTAGGCGTCCTCCGCCTCAGTCTTGTCGATCTGTAAAAACTCCACCGGCACTCCATTGTCTTCGATGAACGCGACGGTGACGCCTGGGCTGGGGCTATTTGGTTCGATGATCACCTTCTTGCCCTTGAGTTCCTGCTCAAGATCGTCGACCTCAAAGGCCACATGAGGCATGGTCTTGACGAGCTCCGGATACGGCGCATCCGGTTCGTACCTCATCCACTCGATGTGGTAGGGACTTTCTTTGTAACCACTCACATAAATTTTCAAGTGCTTCAGATGCACTTCGCCCTCTCTTTTTTCGGTGGTCGGAATTCCGAGATGATGGTACTTCCTCATTTCGAACACTCCTCTGAAGGACTATTGAAAACGCCTAACGAGACAAAGCTGAGCCACTGCTGGCGGCAGCGAGCGTGGCAAACATCTGGAACTGTTTCATAAAATCAAAGGTGGACTTCACAGCGGCCAGCCGGTTGGCTCCAGTGATTGGTTAGACTTTCTTGTTCCAGTATCGCCAACTAAATACAAACACGAGAATAGCAAAAGCGCAGCTAATCACGGAGGTGACGACAAGCGTCGAACTCGGAAGGGCGACGCCGGTGTACGGCAGCCACACCGGACCAGCGAGCGATACAGCGATGATGAGAAACAGCAACAACCAAAATCTGCTCTTGGTCGGCGGTTTTTCAGTAGGCGGCAAGCCAGCGGCGAGCCGAGCGTTTCGCCGACGCCGCTGTAAAATGATGAGCGGAATAAAACAAGCGGATGCTAAAATGAGAACGCACCATTGGAGGGTCTCGGAAAGACTGAGAGGTTCCGAGAATACTCCCAGCATCAAGAATAGCGAGCCGAGGAGGGACACCGTTATCTCGAGCTTTGACGGTTTCATGAGGTCTAACGAGAATTAGATGAATATTCGTAATTAAAGGCGAACATTTTTTCGTCTAATTCGCAATCGTCGGATTGAGCCCAACCAACGCAAGCATACGGCCGGTTTTTCCTTTTTCGGCGCGGTAGGAGTAGTAGCGATCCAGATCGCAGGCGGTGCACACGCCGGGATCGTGAATTTCTTTCACGCCGAGTGCATGACATTGCCGGGCAATTTCAGCGGCGAAATCGACTTCGTAGTGCGGCGGGCGAATGCAGGGGCTGAGTTGCACGATCATGTTCGCGGGATCGGAGCCGAAGCGATCAATCATTTGCCTTATCGCATTCGTGACGACGCCGAGCTCGGTGCCTTTGCGGCCGGAATGAACAAGACCGATAGCCGGCGTTTTTGGATCGACAATGTAAACTGCGCAACAGTCGGCGACGTAAACACCAAGTGCGATACCGCGTTGGTTTGTGATGATGCCGTCGCAGCCGGGGAATTCGCGGCCCACAGGGCCGCGGCTACAGCTCTCAACAACTCCAATTTCGTTTCCGTGAATCTGTTCGGCGGTGAAAAGCGGCCAATCGCAGACACCGATCGCGTTGCGAATTTCGCGATGCGCGGCATCGAGCCGCCTTAACACTTCGGCTTTATCGTGCGAAACGTCGACCCCCGGAATCCGCCGCGTGAAAACGTGGCGACAGATTCCAATCGCGCTCAGTACGGGAAATTGCTGATACGAAAGTCGCATCACTTAACAGTCAGATCTAAGACTGCACACAGCAAATTCCTGTCGAAGCGGGACAATTGTGGCATTCAGAAAATGAAAGCGGCGTCAAGCCACCGCACTCCCAAAGCACTTCGTGCGAAATTCCGCTGAAAACCTGCGTCCCGCCTCGCTCTTATTTGGAATAGGAAGTTCGGGATCTTCCGCCCGAAACCCGAACGGCGCTGTCGTCACCGCGCTTTGGCTTTCCTTCGGCGTCCACGCCGCTGCCGGTGTAATACGTTTTGGTTTTCGCCGCGCGCGGCGCGAGGTCGGCGAACATTTCGCTATAGGTGCTCTGCGCGCCGGTAACGCGGTCGAATTCTGCCAGCGAGGAGTTGTATCCAAAGAGCGCCTGCAAACGCGTCGATTGCGCGGTGAGCAGTTGCACCTGCGCGTTGAGCACGTCCAACTGCGTCCCGGCGCCGGCGTCCAGACGCGCCTTGGCCAGGCGCAGCGCTTCCTCGGCTTGCTCGACGTTTTTTTCCTGGCTCTGAATTAGCTCGCGGTTCTGCTGCAAATTTGAGTAGGCCTGTTGTATCTCCAGTTCCACCTGCCGGACGTCATCGTCGTAAGTATTCTTGGTTTCCGAAAGCAGGGCGCGCTGTTGTATGACCTGGCCAGCGATGTCGCCGCTGTCCCAGATGGGCACGCTTCCCTGGACGGTTGCGAGCCAACCTTTTGAAATATCATGCCAACTCGAATTGGTCGGCGAGCTGACCCATTCGCCGCCGCCAGTGGTGGTGATCGTCGGCAGCCACTGACCTGCTGTCGCGCGCACTTGCTGAAGCTGATTCAACACATTTGCCCGCGCCTGCTTGAGAAATGGGCGGCGCTGTTTGCCGAGCTCGATCGCGTCGGCGAGCGCAATGGTGCGCGGGATGTATGGCATTTCGCCTACTACTTCCAACGGCGGGTTCTCACCGCGCCGCGGCTGAAAATCGAGGCCGAGAGTTTTGGCCAAAATGATTTTCGCTATTCGATAGTTGTTTTGCGCAAGGATCAGTTGCGGAATCTGATTGTATAACGCGACTTCCGCTTGCAGCACGTTAAAGCGCGGGACTGTTCCAGCTTCAAAGCGGTTCTGCTGGTCTTTCAACTGGCTCTCCAACAAATGCACCGATTGCTCCTGCACTTGGATGAGCTCTCGATTGACGACTATTTGGTAGAACTGCGTTTTCACAGTCGCGATGAGTTGGTCCAGAATATTGCGAAACGCGAAGTATGCGCTGTCCCGCTGAAAAAAAGTGCCGCGAATCTGTGGCCACGTAGTGCCGTTAAAAATGAGCTGTTTTCCAAGAACGCTGATGGTGTAGGAGACGTCGCTTACCTGCACATTCCGAACCGGTGTCGGTGACGGGTCGGCCAGTGGTACCTGAATATCCCTGACCTGCGACGGGAGCGATTCGAAAAGGGATGCAGCCCCCGTCGCAGCTCCCGGCGTTGTACCTGTCCCACTCGTCGTGGTTCCGAATATCCGGGCGCCTTGCAGGTGTGGATCGATCCATTCGAAATTTCCGCTCGCTGTGACATGAGGCAGCGCTTGGGCGCGAACCTGAATGATCACGCCTTTGGTTCGCTTGATCTCCTGTTCAGCGTTCAAAAGAGCCGGATTGCGTTGTAGCGCTGTAATGATCGCCTGATCCAGCGTAAAAGTGGGCACTCTTCCAGACGAATACGTGTCGCTGCCGCCAAAAGTCAGCTGACTCGTGCCGCCGAACGCTGCAACAATCCCCACGGAAAGAAGAAATTTTCTCATAGCGGTTTAGACATTAGATGCGCGAAAGCCGGCGTTCGGATTCAGCGCAGTCTGATAGCACCGCCGCCAAACAAATGAAAATCATTTCGACTGGCAGTAATCGTAAATTTTACTGTAAATCTGCAACCAGGCCTTCTGTTCGTCGGGTGTCAGGTGGTTCAGTATTTTCATCAGGTTCCCGACCATTTCCTCGCGAATCCGGCGCACCAGGGCCGAGCCTTTCGGCGTAATGCAGACCATCACTTTGCGGCGATCATCCCGCGCAACCGAGCGCATCACATAGCCAAGATTCTCCAAGCGCGCCACCAGACCGCTCGCCGCCGCTGTGGTGTGCCCCATTTTCTTCGCAATCTCCGACATGGTGAGCACTTCCTTTTTGTCGAGATAGCCGAGAAGAAAAAATTGCGCGAACGAAACGTTGCCCGGCGCGAGTTCCTTGCAGAGATGCAGCATAAAACAGCGCTGCATTTCCAACACAATGTGAGAAAGCCGCTCGGCATCCGCACGAATTTGATCAGTCGAACTTCGTGCAAACGCGGTCACGCTTCCCGTATTCAAGGCGATTAAGCTAAAAATGCGCGCATGGCCTGTCAAACCCGCTTCGCGGAAGAAATTGGCTAATCCCAGATTTGAACCTCAACAATTTCATCGGCTTTCAACGACTGGCCGAGATCAAGCCGCAGCAACGCATTTGATTGGCTTAAACCGAACAGTGCATGCGATTCCTGGCGACCAACCGGAGTAAATCTCCTGTGTTCGAGTTTCCCTCGAATGTAATGCGCTCGATCGCTGTCGTTCGTGAGATCGACAGTCAACTTCGCCGGCCCCTGCTGGAGATCGATATCGGTTGCGCCCATCATTTTCAAAATCGCGGTCCGCACGAATTGCAAAAACGTGACAAAGGCCGACACCGGATTTCCAGGCAGGCCAAAGACGAGGCACTCACCAATTTTGCCAAGCAGGAATGGCTTGCCCGGTTTGATCGCCACGCGCCAGATGTCGATCTGTGCGTCAAGGTCGCCCAATGCAGCCTTTACCAAGTCATGCTCCCCGACTGAGACACCGCCGCTGATAATGAGAACGTCGCTCCTGGTCCCGCGCTTGATCGCTTCAATCAACGACTCGCGATCGTCACGACAATGCTCCACGGAATCCACGACCGCACCGCAGCGTTTCAGCAATCCATTAAGTAACGCCGAATTGCTTTCGTAAATTTGCCCCAGCTCGAGCTTCCCGCCGGGCATTACTAATTCATCCCCGGTGGAAAGGATCGCGGCGTTCACTTCGCCGCCGACAGTCACTTCGGCGAAGCCTTGAGAAGCCAGCAGCGCAGTTGTTCCAGCGCGAATTCGCTCGCCCTTTGTCAGGATCATCTGGCCTTCGGCTAGATCGCAGCCGCTTCGCCTGATGAATTCGCCAGCTTCCACTTCTACGTTTATGAGAATTTCTCCACCGTCGCGCGTCACGTCCTCTTGCATCACAATTGCGTCTGCGCCACGCGGGAGGGGCGCGCCTGTGAAAATCCGAATCGCTTCGCCGGAAGAAACGCGAAGGTGTCGATCAACGCCAGCGGGCTGTTCGCCAATCACGCGCAGGCGTTGGCCCTTCTTGCACGAGCCAGCCACTACCGCATAACCATCCATCGCAGAATTATCGAAGGCGGGCAGCGGCAGCCGCGCGAAATGATCTTCGGCTGCGAAAAAATCCAGCGATTTTAGGATCGATAGTCGCCGCGCCGGCAAAGGCTGGACCATTTCGAGAATTTTCGCTCGCGCGTCTTCTTCACCGATCATTGCTAATCATTTCAATTAGCAATCGATGATTGGCAATCGACAATTCTTCGCGATATTCTCTGCGAGTTTTTGGTGAGGTGGCTGAGTGGTTGAAAGCAGCGCTTTGCTAAAGCGCCGTAGCCCAAAAGGCTACCGAGGGTTCGAATCCCTCCCTCACCGCGCCAATCATGCCGCACGCGGCACCGAGAAGGACGGAAAATCGTGGTTTGTCAGCTGAACTAAGCAGCTATCACAACGGAGCGCTTCCGGGCGGTTGCGTCGAGAATCCGCTTTCGCAAACGCAACGATTTCGGCGTTGCCTCCACATATTCGTCGATGTCGATGTATTCAATCGCGCGTTCCAGACTCATGCATAGCGGCGCTTCGAGCTGAATGCCTTTACCTTCACCCTGGCTCCGCATGTTGGTGAGATGTTTTGCTTTGCAGGGATTAACCGGCAAATCTTCCGGTCGCGCGTTTTCGCCAACGATCATTCCCACATAAACGTCCTCCTGCGGACTGATGAAAAGCCGGCCACGTTCCTGAATGTTGTTGAGAGCGTAAGCCGTGCTGACTCCCGATTCCATCGACACCATCACACCGCGATCGCGCCCTCCGATTTCGCCTTTAAACGGCGCGTATTCGCGAAACAGATGACTCATCAATCCTTCGCCGCGGGTCAGGTTAACGAGATCGGTTTCAAAGCCAATCAGGCCGCGAGTCGGAATCATCACCTCGATCGACACCCGTGTCGCGTGATGATCCATGCTGACTACCTCGCCTTTGCGATTGGCAACCGATTGCAAAATGTCACCGAGATTTTCGTTCGGTAGATCGACATAAAGATTTTCCAGCGGCTCGAGCAGGGTGCCATCCTCCGCCCTGTGAAAAATCACCTCGGGACGAGACACCATCACTTCATAGCCTTCGCGCCGCATTTGCTCGACCAGAATTGCGATCTGCATTTCGCCGCGCGCATTGATCTCAAATGCGCCTGCGGTTTCCGTGTCGTTGACCTGGAGTGAGACGTTGCCGCGCGTTTCGCGAATAAGGCGCTCGCGAATATTCCGCGCCGTCACAAATTTTCCTTCGCGCCCGGCAAACGGTGAATCGTTGACCAGAATGTGCATGCGAATCGTAGGCGGATCGATATCCACAAATTGAAGCGGGGCCCGTTCTTCGCGGTCTGTGAGGGTTTCGCCAATGTAAACTTCCTCGAAACCGGCCAGCCCAATGATGTCGCCGGCGGTCGCGTGTTTTATTTCCACCTGCTCCAATCCCGCATAGGTAAAAAGCGCCGTGACTGTTGCCCGCTCATGTCGGCCATCGCGGTGGCTGCAGACGATCGAATCGCCGACTGCAACGCGACCGCTGACGATACGCCCGAGCGCAATTCTTCCGAGGTAATCGCTGTAATCCAGATTCGAGACGAGCATTTGAAAAAATGGCTCGCTGGAAATTTTTGGCGGCGGCACGTGTTGGATAATCGCTTGAAAGAGCGGCGTCATGTCTTCGTTGTTTTCGTGCAGTTCGCCCATGGCAAAACCGTTCTTTGCGCTGGCGTAAATAATTGGGAAATCGAGTTGCTCGTCGGTCGCTTTCAGTTCGACGAATAGATCGAAAATCTCGTCCAGGACTTTGTGCGGGCGCGCGTTTTCTCTGTCGATCTTGTTGATCACAACGACCGGTTTCAATTTGTTCTCCATCGCCTTGCGCAAGACAAAACGCGTCTGCGCTTGTGGCCCATCGTGCGCATCGACAACAAGCAGCACGCCATCCACCATTTTCATGATCCGCTCGACTTCGCCGCCGAAATCGGCGTGACCCGGTGTATCGACGATGTTGATCCGGTAACCGTTCCACTGAAAAGCTGCGTTCTTTGCGCGAATCGTGATTCCTTTTTCACGCTCGAGATCCATCGAATCCATCATGCGCTCTTCAATCTTTTGATTGGAGCGAAACGTGCCCGATTGGCGCAACAGTTGATCCACCAGCGTGGTCTTGCCGTGATCGACGTGCGCAATGATAGCGATATTACGAATCTTATCCATTGAGGGGACTCTCTCCCGAGCAGAAGAGCGGCGAATCTTACGAAGGAAGCCAGTCGAGTCAACCCCAGCCGGGACGACCCCACTCCTAACTCCCACGCTGTTCTACGAAAAGGAGCCGCCGCTCGACAGGCGTCGCCATATTGGCAACTCGCCGATACCGACACGCGCGATGTCGATCTCGCCGTCCTCGTCGCGCCTTTGCGGTGAGAAGGAAAGCGGCGAGACCACCGCTTCTACTTTACCTCGGGCGAATTGGCGTGAAGGCGTGATCGAACACGTAATCGGCCACGCGGTTACCAAGGGCGATTCCCTCCGTCTTATCAAAGGTCCAGTGAATGCCGAGATAGATTCGGCTCTGGCCGTTTTCTTCCTCGGCCTGTGACAAAGTCGAAAAACTGCGCGGTCGATAGGGCCGGCCATTTCCATTGTGGTCGCGGGTTTGCCCGTTGAACTCGTCCGAAACAAACGTGAACGCGATGTTATCGCTGCCGTAAAACCGGCGCATGATTTGGAAGAGCGCCCCTCCGAAGCCGGCATGACCAGACGGATAGGCGGGGAACGGCGGCGTGAAGTTCGGGCCAGTGAGATTGCTGGCGGGCGCGCCTAACGGCGTAAAGTTGGTATCGCCAATCGTATCGGCGTTGCCGTCGCCGAGGCCAGTCGGTCCTGTGCCCGAGTCTGATTCGCGAATGCCTGCAACGGGACGCCAGAAATCATAGTAGTATTTTGATTCCCAAACAGTTATTCCGGCGTCGGCCATGGCGACGTTTACCAAGGCGAGCAAGCGCGCAAATTGAATGGCGCTCAATCTCCTCTGGTCGGCAATATGCACCGTGATTTGATTATAGAGTCTTGGAGGCGCGCACAGGCTTGGGGTGCCATCGTAAGCCCAGAAAGTGCTGATGAATGTTTGCTCTTCGGTGCGCTGCGTGGGCGTAATGATCCCGTCGCCGCCCAAGTTTTTCGCCTCGTTGTACGCAGCCGTGTAATCAGTGCTGGTCATGTCGGGCGGAGGCGGCGCGCGGAATTGAGTCGTCGAGCTGACCACGAATGGGATGCACTCGCCCCAGTGCGCGCCCAAAGCGAGCGGGATTAAGCTTATTGGATCCTGCCGCCAGTGTCCGGGCAGATCGCTCGGGAAATAATCGATGCCAATGCGGGGCTCGGGAAATTGCGAACCATCATTGAAACGCATCGCCAGAATGGCCGCAGCCGTCCGCTGCCCCAAATCGACCCCATTTGCTTTTTGCTGCGCGTTCCTGATAACAGCCAAATCTTCCGCAAGGTACGCATCAAAAGTCGCCGTTTGCGATGGAAACAGCGCCGCCGAAGTGTCCCGCGCGGCTTGGCTAACCGCCGCCTCCACTGACATTGGACCAGGTACGGCCCGCGTCCCGGTGTAACTCGTGTAACCGCCGACAACCGCGTCAAGCGCGTCGAACATTGCAATATGGACAATGGCCATTGCCCGGCTGGCACGCCCGGGTCCGAGTTGTTCTCCGAAAACACGGTTCTCTCCCGGGGCGACCGGAGTGTGATCGAGACCGCTGGCATTAATCGCGATGAGGTTCCAACGGTGAAGCGAATCCATGCCCTGGCTTGGGCCCACAAGCGGCGGAACGTTGGGAGCGGGTCGAAACAGCGGGCCAAAGACCGCATTAAACCCGTTATCCAGAACGGCAGCGAACGTCACGGCAGTCAGCACCAAGCCAAGAAGCAGGATGGAAGTTCTTTTCATGTGATTGTTTCTGGGGGCAGTTCTTATATCAGTATTCTATCCTCTAGCCAGAACAATTTTTCCTCGTTGAACGTTGGATTTTGAGCGCGAACATATTTCCTTGAGCTTCCGTAGTCCTCGTTGAGCGAATCGCGCCGGGCGTTTAGAATCTCGAAGCAGTGCGAACGGAACCAATTCAAATCAAGAATTTCATCGACGGCCGTTTTGTCGCGCCCATCGGCGGTCGATACCTCGACAATATCGAGCCGGCCACTGGCAATCCATATTCGCAGGTGCCAGACAGCGACGCACGTGACGTCGATCTTGCTGTGACCGCGGCAGAGAAGGCGTTTGTTGATTGGTCCAAAAAACCGGCAGACGAACGCTCGCGGCTTCTGCTGCGCATCGCGCATTTGATCGAGCGCGATCTGGAGAGATTTGCGCGCGCTGAGTCAATCGATACTGGCAAGCCAATTTCGCTCGCGCGTTCTCTCGACATCCCGCGCGCTGCTGCCAACTTTCGCTTCTTCGCAACTGCAATCCTGCACACCGAATCGGAAGCGCACGTCACCGACGACGTGGCGTTCAACTACACGCTGCGTCAGCCGCGTGGCATCGCGGGATTGATCTCTCCTTGGAACCTGCCGCTCTATTTGTTGAGCTGGAAAATCGCTCCGGCGATTGCGGTCGGCAATACGGCCATCGCGAAGCCAAGCGAGCTCACGCCGATGACCGCTTTCATGCTTTGCGAGATCGTGCGTGAAGCCGGATTGCCAAATGGCGTCCTCAACGTCGTGCACGGCACCGGACCAAATGTCGGCGCTGCGATCACGGCGCATCCGAAGATCAACACCATCTCGTTCACCGGCGGAACCGTGACCGGTCGCAAAGTCGCGGAAGCATGCGCGCCATTGTTCAAAAAAGTTTCGCTCGAATTGGGCGGCAAAAACCCAAACATCATTTTCGCCGACGCCGACCTCGACGCGGCCATCGCCGGCAGCGTGCGCTCATCGTTCGCCAATCAGGGACAGATTTGCCTCTGCGGTTCGCGCGTGTTCGTTGATCGCGCGGCTTACAAAGATTTCGTTGATCGCTTCATCGACAAGGCGTCGCAACTGAAAGTCGGCGACCCGTTCGACGAGAAGACCGAGCAGGGCGCAATCGTTAACAAGCCGCAGCTCGACAAGATCAAGTTCTATGTAGATCTTGCGCAGAAAGAGGGAGGCAAAGTTGCGCTCGGCGGTTCCGCGCCGCAGCCGCCGAACCAACGCTGCCGCGCAGGCTATTTCTTCCAGCCCACGGTCATCACCGGTTTGCCCGTCTCATGCCGCACAAATCGCGAAGAAATTTTTGGTCCGGTCGTAACGATCACACCATTCGACAAAGAAGAGGAAGTGATCGCATATGCGAACGATTGCGACTACGGCCTGGCCTCCAGCATCTGGACACAGAACTTGAGTCGCGCCCATCGCGTCGCTGAACAGATTAACACCGGCACCGTTTGGGTGAATTGCTGGCTTCTGCGCGACCTGCGTGTCCCCTTCGGCGGAATGAAACAAAGCGGCGTCGGCCGCGAAGGCGGCACCGAGGCGCTACACTTTTTCACAGAGGCAAAGAATGTTTGTATCGCAAAATAAACTTGCTGACGAGAAGCGTGGAGCCTGTCGCGCCGTAGCGTTGGCGAAGGCGGAATTCTTTACCGAACCAAAAAACGTCTGCATCGTAAAGTAAAGTCTTATTCTTGCTCCTGCTCGCCTGCCTCGCCGTAGCTTTATGCGTAGGTCGGGTGCTCTTGCTCGCCTTTGAGATAAACTGAAAATGTGAAATATGAACTGAGCCAACACGCAATGGTTCGGCTTCGGGAACGAAAAATCGACTTTGCTTGGTTAGAAAAGGCAATCACTCAGCCGGAAAGGACGGAACCGGATCCGGACGATCCCGCGCTTGAGCACCGGCTGGCAGCAATAGCGGAACAAGGCTATCGTGTTCTACGAGTGGTATGCGAGCCGCGAACAACTCCGCTAAAGATCGTGACTATTCACTTTGACCGAAGCATGAAGGGAAAACTATGAAGCTAACCGTCGATCCCGAAGCCGACGCGCTCTATCTGCGCCTCAACGACGCGCAGATTGCCGATTCGGAGCAAGTGGCCTCGGGTGTAATTTTGGACTACGACGCGCAAGACAACGTAGTTGGCGTGGAAATGTTGCATCTTTCAAAGCGCGCACGAAAAGCGGACCTGCGGCGTTTGCTTTTCGAGACGTTGGGAACTGCCGCGCCGCAAGAGTTTCTAGTGCGCGAAACACCCTCCGGTTACGGGAAGGAAAAGGCTTAGTGGAAAACGCAGGTAATCTCGATCTAATGAAACTGACTTACGATCCGCGTCATAATATCGCCTATCTTCGTTTCCACGAAAAAACGGAGAACGTCGAGACGATCCAAATTAGTGATGCGGTAAATGTGGACATCGCGCCGGACGGCACGATTTATGGCATCGAGCTTCTCAATGCGAACGAGCAGCTCCGCGGTGACGATGACGGACAGTTGGTTGTCGTCAATGAAGCAGCCGGCAAAACAGACAACATCCCATTAGAAATTTGACCCTGTTCCGCGGCATGAAGGCAAGCGGCGTCGGCCGCGAAGGCGGTGAAGAGGCGTTGAGATTCTTTACGGAGCCAAATAACGTCTGCATCGCGAAATAGGAATCCTGTCTATGATATCGGACAAAGCTGTATTGGCCGCCCTGAAACGCGCCGAGAAAGCAAGCGAATCCAGCGCAAATCGCGAAAAGGCAAGAATCGCAATTCAAGAGGTGACTGCGGAGCTCAAAGAACCTTCGATCAAAGATTCGTTGTCGCGGATCAGCGATTACTTTTTTTCGCGAAAGCGAATGCGAGAAATCGGTAAGAAATCCTCAGCGCCATTGATGGATTTCATCGCTTTGGGCACCGGTGGCTTCTTAAAGAGCATGGAATTTTGTTGGGCGAATATCAGTAAAGATGATTTCAGTTTGCCTTTGGATGAGCTGGTCGCCGTTGCGCCGAGCCCAAAAATAATCGACATCGCCGTAAAGAAAGAGCCCGATCTGCGGGCACGTATGTTAGCAGGACTTTTGGACAAACCGCGCTTGGCCGCAAAATCGGCTGCGCTTGATTGGTTCGTAACCAAAGGTAAAACTCCGGAGTTAGTTAAGCTTGTGCCTTTGCTAGTTTCCCTGCGGGAACGCGTTCCGTACCTGCTTTCTGCAGAACAGCTTTTTACGAAGGCTTTGTCCAAAGACAAGAGCGGCAAGCTGCTGCGAGCCTGTTTGATTTTGGCAACTTCAGATTCCGCTAGTTTTGCGCAATTACGGTCTCTCGTTCGAATGGAGCCTAAACTATTCCCGATGCTTGTAGCGGCGCTTCCGAAAACAATATCCGACCTCGACGGTAAGATGGCTGTAGACCTCTTTGAATCACTCGTAAGCGAATTTCCTAAAGTGCCTGCCAAATTGAGGGAGGAGTTATCCGGATCAATTGCTGTGTTGGTTGGTCGTGTATTAAAGCGCAAGCGGCGCAAACCTCTTGAGCAGCGGATTGTCGAAATTGTCGGCTCCAATTTGTCTGGCTGGCTCGCAGCAATGGAAAAGTTGTCCAGTCCGTCCGGTTTCTGGCTGATTGCATCCGCAGACGCATTTTTGCAGGCCCGCAATGCTAACGGTCAGGTTTCACCTTATGCAGCCGGGTTGGTTGCCAGTTCCATCGCCAAAGCCAAAGAAGGTTTTGGAGCTGACGCCTTGCTAGAAGCCCTTGCTATTAACTTTGGGATGGAGCCTTTCGGTGAAGTTGGCGGAAGGATTACGTTTGATGCCCGTTTACACGACGATACTGCAGGTGGTTTATTGCCGGGCCACGATGCGACCGTGCGCGAACGCGGGTGGAAACTGAAAGAGCAGGTCGTTCAAAAAGCTAAAGTTGTTCCCTCTCATGATGCATGACGATTTCTCTTCTCCGGTGCTTGGAATTGATCTCGGCGCTTCGTTCACGAAAGTTGCGTACCGTTCTGGATGGCAAAGCAGCAATGATTTTGAAGAGCCTTGTCGTCTTGTCTTGATCGAAGGCCAGTCTTTGATCCCGTCCTTGGTGATCAAACGGATGGATGAAACGGAGCCGTGGCTGTTCGGGCAAACAGCGGCAATTTATCGACCGACTGAAGGCGATAGAGTCTTTGCTAACTGGAAAGCAGATCTCTTTCGCTCAGACTTGACGGCAAAGGTAACTGGCTCTCTAAAAGCGGCGGGCGAGTTTTTTCGGTGGCTTCTACCGCGAATCATAGATTGCGGAATCGATGTCCGCCAAACCCGGGTCAAACTTTGCCTGCCGGCTTTTCCGAACATTGACGAACCAACATCGATTCTCGGCCAGGAGTTGGAGTTGGCAGGTTGGAACAACGTTTCGTTCTCAAGAATTGAGGAGCCGCGTGCGAATGTCGTTGGCGTTTTCAGCGAAGGCAGAAACAGACTTCATCGGAGCGCGAATGGGGACATAAATCCAGTTTTTATGTGGATGTACCCATTGGGCTCTCCTTTACTCGAGCATCTCCGCAGCTTTGTGCTTATTGGCGGCCAACAGCGAATGGACATTGGAATCATCGACATCGGTTCTTTTACTACAGACGTTAGTATCGTCGAATTCGATGCGCATGCGGAGGGAGATTATATCCGAGCGACCCATCAAACGAGTCACGATCTCGGGATAATCAGGGCGTTTGAAGAACCCCTTCTAAATTTCTTGAGCGAGCGCCACAACTTTGAGAGTGCGAATCTTACTTTTGATGAAAGAGAGGATTTGAAACGCCGCTTCGCGAACTCAGAAGTATTCGCTTTCACGGTCGATCGACACCGGGTGATTCGATTGGGCGATCCAAAAGACCAAGAGATAACTGCGAAGATCGCGAACGATTTTGCATCGCAAATTGTGACACTGTTCAAATCGACTCCTCGAAGTCACAGCGTGAAATATCTTGTCCTCACGGGCGGCGGAAGCGAAGCAAAGCTTATTCGTGAAGCCGTGATCACCCTCTTCGCGCGGGCACAGGTAATATGTATGGAAGTAGAGGGAATCGAGCCGACTGAGAGTACATCCGAACCAAGGACTATCAGCGGCAGACCTTATTTCAAAGACACAGATGGAATCTGGAAAGTAGGTGGCGGCCCTAAGCCAACCGAAACTACCACAATCAACGGTCCGCTTCGGTGTTGGACGGATACCGACAGCTCCCTAGCGCGATTGGCTACAGCTCTCGGAGCAGGTTCTGTAATCCTTGATCTTGTCGGTAAGCCTTCAGGCGAGATGCTACCGACGAGAATAGAACCACCATGGGTTCAGTGTTCATGCCAAGGAGGCAACAAGAACTGCATTCGATGTGGCGGACAAGGGATGTATTTGCGACGTGAGATCGTCGCATGAATGGCTAGAGCACGTTTGCGAAATTCTGAACTCTCGCGAGTTTTTGGCCGAGAATCCTGCCACTCGCTTCGCGATTGCGCGCAACGCGAAGAATTGCAACCTGTGACACGCCTACTTGCAGAACGGCCTCTGAATGTTCGAGGTTGAATGTAGAAAAAATCCGTGTTCATCCGCGTAATCCGCGGTTAAAAAAAGAAATGACCAAATCTTTTGAAAGCTCGCGCGGCCCAACCTGGTCCCGGTTGTCGATCCTGGCTGCGCTCTTCAGCGCGGCTTTGCTTTTCCCCTGCCGCGCTGAGGAACAGATTCCAAGACTGAATTACGAACCGGTCCCCGATTTCTTTCAGGTGCCGCCGAGCGAACACTTCGTTGAGGTCGCTGGTGTGGCGGTAAATTCCAAGGGTCATATCTACGTGTTTCATCGTGGCAAACATCCGTTGATGGAGTTTGACGCTAACGGGAAATTCCTTCGCAGCATCGCCGATGATCTCTTTGTGACCGCTCACACGGTACGAGTGGACGCCGAAGACAACATTTGGACGACAGACGTCGGCACGCACCTGGTTTTGAAGCTGAGCCCGGATGGCCGCGTGTTACTGTCGTTAGGCCGAATGCGAACGCCGGGCGATGATGTTCTGCACTTTAACCAACCGACCGACGTCGCCTTCGACCGCGAGGGAAATATTTACGTTGCTGATGGCGAAGGCAATTCGCGCGTGTTGAAGTTTAACAAATTCGGCAACGTACTCCTTGGCTGGGGAATGAAAGGCAGCGGGCCGGGGCAATTCGATCTTCCGCACTCCATCGCAATTGATGGCGATCTGGTTTACGTGGGCGACCGCGAAAACGCGCGCATCCAGATTTTCGATCTAGAGGGCCACTACCTCCGCGAATGGAAGCTCGGTCACCCGTTTGGCCTCTT